>Ga0302321_100006833_pt1 | contig 10056 bp, 7 predicted proteins | sample Fen_T0_1_FD_202505 | JGI IMG/M metagenome (GOLD analysis project Ga0302321, IMG submission 202505) | Peat permafrost microbial communities from Stordalen Mire near Abisko, Sweden - Fen_T0_1 | ecosystem: Environmental > Terrestrial > Soil > Wetlands > Permafrost | place: Sweden: Abisko... | reverse complement strand
CGCTGCGCCGAAGGTGATGGCCTGCGGCAGCAGGTTGCTGACCGTGATGTTCTGCGTGACCTGGGCGGCCGCCGCATAGTTGGCATTGCCGGCCTGGTTGGCGGCGATGGTGCAGGTGCCGGCCGTGACGCCCGTTACCGTGCTGCCGGAGATCGTGCAGACACCGGTGGTCAGGGAAGAGAAGGTGACTGCGTTGCCGGAAGCGCCGCCGGTGGCGGTGACCGTGCCGGTGCCGCCGACCGTGACCGACGGCGCGGTGCCGAAGGTGATGGTCTGGGTCGCCTGGGCAACCGTGAAGCTCTGGGTCACGGTCGGTGCGGCCAGGTAGCTGGCGTTGCCGGCCTGATTGGCGGCGATGGTGCAGGTACCTGCCGCGACGAGGGTGACTGTGCTGCCGTTCGTGCCGCTCACCGTGCAGACGCCGGTGGTGTTCGAACTGAAGGTCACCGCCAGACCGGAGGATGCTGTAGCGCTGACCGTGAACGGTGCATTGCCGAAGGTCTTGCCCGCGAGCGCACCGAAGGTAATGGTCTGGGCAACCGGGCCGGACGTCGTTACCGTCACCGGCAGCAGGAGGGAATTCTGGTCATCGGACACAAGCACGGAAACACTGCCTGCGGCGATGCCGTTGATCGTGATGGTATTGCCGGTGACCGAGGCAGTGGCAACGGTCGGGTTGGTGGAGAGCACATTGACCGCTCCGATCGCATTGCTCGCGGTCGCCGTGGTCGTCCCACCCGCCGACACGGTCACCGGGTTCGGACTGATGGACAGACCAGGCACCACGGTAACGTTCAGCGTGGCGGTACCGTTGTTGGCAGTCAGCGTAACGGTGGCCGTACCGACGGCAACGCCCTGCACGGTGATGACATTGCTGGGGCTGGAGATGCCGACCACGGCAACGGAGGTATTCGATGACGACACGCCCGGGGTGCCGACGACGTTGGTAGCCGTGGCCTGAACCGCTCCACCCACTTCGACGGTCACCGAGGAAGGCGTGATGGCGGGCTTCGTCACAGCGCTTGGCTTGGTCCCGAACATCAACCAACTGCTATCCGCGACCGCAGGCAGGCTGCTGCCGACGGATACCGTCATTCCGTTCATGGTCCACAGATAGTCGTCGCCGGTGCTGACATTGCGCCAGACCACATCGGCCTTGTTATCGCCGGTCACATCGCCGACGCTGGCGATCTGCCAGTTCAGGTCCGCAACCGTCGGCAGAGAACCCTGGCTCAGGATGCTGATGCCGCTGGTGATCGTCTTCATCAGCCAGGCATAGGTCTCGCCGGTGGCGGAATTGCGCCAGACCACATCGGCCACGCCGTTGAAATCCAGGTCTCCCACGCCGGCGATCTTCCAGTTCGTGTCCGCCACGGTCGGCAGGTAGGCCTGTGCGGCAATCGTGACGCCGTTCATAAGCCAGTAGTAATTCTCGCCCGTGACATTGTTGTGCCAGAGGATGTCGGCCTTGCCATCGCCGTTGATATCAGTCACGCCCGCGATCTGCCAGTTCTGGTCGGCGATCTGGGACAGGTAACCGCTGCCGCCGAGAACGGTGCTGCCGTTCATGAACCAGACATAGTCCTCGCCAGTGCTCATGTTGCGCCAGACAATGTCGGCCTTGCCGTCGCCGTCGAGGTCGCCGACGCCGACGATCTTCCAGTTCAGATCGGGGACCGAAGGCAGGCTCGACCCGACCTGCGCGGCGGTCCCGTTCATGGTCCACAGGTAATTGTCGCCGGTGCTGCTGTTGCGCCAGACGACGTCGGCCTTGCCGTCGCCGTTCAGGTCGCCGGTGCCGGCGATCTGCCAGTTCTGGTCCGCAACCGTGCCGAGAAAGCCGCTGCTGGCGATGGTCCCGCCGCCCATCAGCCAGACATAGGTCTGGCCAGTGGTGGCATTGCGCCAGAGGACGTCGGTCTGGGTATCCCCGTTGAAATCGTTGGTCCTGGCGGCCATGGCCTGCGTCATGCCTGCCAGGGTCAGGATCAACCCGACGAATATTGCAACCAGCAAATTGCCAATGCTGTTTGCAGACCCACGACTTTCCCTATGAGCGAGCTTCATTCTCCATCCTCCTGAAAGACGACCATCCCAATTCCGAAAACCGGCTATCGAACCATTCAATCTGAATAGGGGTACGGACAAACCTGATGAACTAGTACATCAACGGCGGCGCGATAGTACAACAACCCGATCAACGGTAAAGGAAAATTTTCCGCGCCTGCGGGGCAACCGGCCAAACGGCTGGCTCCCGGTTACAAACGGCCAACTCTCCATCCTGTCCACTGGTGCCGAGAAAGGGACTCGAACCCTTACGAGTGATTAGCTCGGCGGATTTTGAGTCCGCTGCGTCTACCGATTCCGCCACCTCGGCGTGGGGCGCGCATTATCGCGGAATCCGGCGAAACCGGGCAACATCATCGTCGCCATGAAAACCAGCGATTTCGATTACGACCTGCCGGACGATCTGATCGCTCGCTATCCGTTGACCGAACGCCATGCCAGCCGCTTGCTGCATGTGGACGGGGCGCACGATCACTGCACGGACCGGCGATTCATCGATCTGCCCGACCTGTTCGATCCCGGCGACCTGCTGGTTTTCAACGACACGCGCGTCATCAAGGCACGGCTGTTCGGCGAGAAAGAGACCGGAGGACGGGTCGAGGTGATGGTCGAGCGGGTGTTGTCGGAGCATGAGGCGCTGGCCTTTGTGCGGGCCAGCAAGCCCTCCCGCCCCGGCATGTCACTGCGCCTCGCCGATGCCTTCGAGGCCAGGGTGGTCGAGCGGGCCGGCGATCTGTACCGGCTAGCGTTCGATCCATCACGCAGTGTCCTGGAATGGCTCGAACACCATGGCGAGGTGCCGCTTCCGCCCTACCTCGAACGTGCCGCGGAGGCGGCCGACGATGCGCGTTACCAGACCGTCTATGCCCGCGAGCCGGGGGCCGTCGCTGCGCCGACTGCCGGTCTTCACTTCAACGAGGCGATGCTGGCGGCCTTGCGCCTGCGCGGTGTGGAGACGGCCTTCGTCACCCTGCACGTCGGCGCCGGCACCTTCCTGCCGGTGCGCACGGACGACCTGGGCGAGCACCGCATGCATACCGAGCGTTATGCAGTCCCGGCCGCGACAGCGGAGGCGATCGACGCGGCCCGGTTGCGGGGCGGACGGATCTGCGCGGTGGGCACGACCAGTTTGCGCGCGCTGGAATCGGCGGCATCCGGCGATACACTGCGGGCGGGCGAGGCCGAGACCGATCTGTTCATTACCCCGGGCTACCGCTTCCGGGTGGTCGAGCGCCTCGTGACCAACTTTCATCTGCCGCGTTCGACCCTGTTGATGCTGGTTTCGGCCTTCGGCGGCATGGCATTGATGCGCCGCGCTTATGAACATGCCGTGCAGGACCGCTACCGGTTTTTCAGCTACGGCGATGCGATGCTCGTCGAGCGCAATGACCTTGCAAAATAATCAAGCGCTTATCGAGTCTTTCGGTTAGACTCCGCGCCCAGTTGTGCAATGCAGTAGTGAGTTTTCGGTCTCCTGACCGCTTTTCTCCGGGACTGTCTTCACAGCCCCATCGTCCCCGACCTCAGCAGATCCCTTCCCGGCGCGTCCGGCGTTCGGCATCAGGCACCCGGTTGGCGCCGATGTTCGATCGCTCGCCGTTTTCATTCGCGAGCTTGTTTGCGCGCCGCCGAACGGCGCGCCGGATTGGCGTCGCCGCGGGATTCGCATCCCCGGCCGCCCTTGGAAGGGTATTACATGAACTTCGCTGAACTGGGGTTGAACCCCATCGTACTCGATTCGCTGATCGCCACCGGTTACACCGAGCCCACGCCGGTGCAGGCCGGGGCCATCCCCGCCGCGCTGGAAGGCCAGGACCTGCTGGTCTCTTCGCACACCGGCAGCGGCAAGACCGCCGCCTTCCTGCTGCCGACCCTGTCGCGCATGGCCGAGAACGCGCCCGACCACAAGCCGGTCGGCCCGCGCCTGCTGGTGCTGTGCCCGACGCGCGAACTGGCCCTGCAGGTGCAGAAGCAGGCCATGACCTATGGCAAGGGCCTGCGCCGCATGCGCACCGCCTGCCTGGTCGGCGGCGCGCCCTTCGGCCCGCAGTTTCAGGCCCTCAAGGTCAATCCGGAAGTGATGATCGCCACCCCCGGCCGCCTGATGGACCACATGGAGCGCGGCCGCATCGACTTCTCCGACCTGCAGACGCTGGTGCTGGACGAGGCCGACCGCATGCTCGACATGGGTTTCATCGACGACATCGAGAGCATCGTCGCGCGTCTCCCGGCATCGCGTCAGACCATGCTCTTCTCCGCCACCCTCGACGGCGTGGTCGGCAAGCTGGCGCAACGCATGACGCGTAACGCCAAGCGCATCGAGATCGTGGCCGTGGCCGAGAACCGCGCGGACATCGACCAGCGTTTCCTTTTCGCCGACGATTTCTCGCACAAGCAGCGCCTGCTCGATTCGCTGCTGCGCGACGAGTCGCTCACCCAGGCGCTGGTCTTCACCGCCACCAAGAAGAGCGCCGAGGAACTGTCCGAATCCCTGCTGGAAGCGGGCTTCACCGCCGGCGCCCTGCATGGCGACATGCCCCAGCACAAGCGCAACCGCACCCTGCAGCGCCTGCGCGACGGCAACATGCGCGTGCTGGTGGCGACCGACGTGGCCGCGCGCGGCATCGACGTGGCCGGCATCAGCCACGTCATCAACTTCGATTCGCCGCGTCAGGCCGAGGACTACGTTCACCGCATCGGCCGCACCGGCCGGGCCGGCCGTTCCGGCGTGGCGGTGACCCTGATCGGCGGCAAGGATCGTGGCCTGCTGCGCGAAATCGAACGCTATACCGGCGATCGCGCGAAGATCATCGTCATTCCCGGCCTCGAGCCCAGGGAGCGCTCGCATTCGGCCAAGCCGGAATGGTCCGGCAAGCCGCGCTCCGGCGGCTGGCAAGGCCAGGATCGCAAACCCGCCGGCCCCGGCCGTGGTACGGCCGGCAAGAGCGAAGGCTGGAAAGGCCGCAGCGATACCACCCGCCCGGCCAGGAGCGACGGCGGATGGAACAAGCCCGACCCGCGGCGCGGCGAGGCCAATGGCAATACCTGGTCCAAGCCCGCGCCGCGCAAGCCGGAAGCGAACGGCAACATCTGGGTCAAACCGGCCGCGCGCCCGCCGGAAAAGAACGGCAACACCCTGGCCAAACCGGAGCACAGCAGTTGGGGCGAGCCGCGCAAGCCTGCCCCGCGTCGCGACCGTCAGGGCTGGTAAAGCTGGCAGCCCAACTCGATCGGGCTGCCGACCGGGGCATGGAATTCGCCCCGGTTCACTTCCAGCACCCGGCTAACGGGCGCAGGTGGAAAACGGGACGGGCAATCGCCCTGCCCGCAGGGCTCCAGCGCTTCGACCTTGAGCACCCGACGGTCGTCGCCGACCCAGACGAGGTCGATGGCAAAGCGCATGTCCTTCATCCAGAAGCCGTACCAACCCGTCGCCGGCAACACGAACCACATGCCCGTAGACGGCGCCAGCCGCTCGCGGCCGGAGAGACCATGTTGTCGCGTCGGCGCATCGGCGGCGACCTCCACCCGGAAGACCTGGTCACCCGCGACAACCAGCGCTTCGGTCCCGGATGGACAACCCGGTTCGGCCGCCGCCTGACCGGCCATTAGAATCGCGGCCCAGATCCATCCACGCATCGCACCCTTCCATGCAATTCAGCGTTACCCACAGCGATGGCCATGCCCGCCGCGGCAGCCTTGAGACCGCGCACGGCACGATCGAGACGCCGGTGTTCATGCCGGTCGGCACGGTCGGCACGGTCAAGGGCGTCTCGCCGCACGAACTGGCTGACCTGGGCGCGCAGATCGTGCTCGGCAACACATTCCATCTCTGGCTGCGGCCGGGCCTGGAGGTGATCGCCGCGCACGGCGGCCTGCACCGCTTCATGGCCTGGGACCGGCCGATCCTCACCGACTCCGGCGGCTTCCAAGTATGGAGCCTAACCCACCTGCGCAAGATCACCGAACAGGGCGTCAGGTTCGCCTCGCCGCTGGACGGCGAGCGCCTGATGCTGTCGCCGGAGAAAAGTATGCAGATCCAGCGCGTGCTCGATTCCGACATCGTCATGATCTTCGACGAATGCACGCCCTATCCGGCCGACTGGCAGACGGCGAAGACCTCGATGGAATTGTCGCTACGCTGGGCGGAACGCTCCAAAGCAGCATTTGATGCACTCCAGCGCATGGACACCCCCTCACCCCCAGCCCCTCTCCCGCAAGGCGGGAGAGGGGAGCATACGGCGTCGCTGCACGACGAAACCCAGCAGGCGCTGTTCGCCATCGTCCAGGGCGGCATGCACGAGGACCTGCGCGAGCGCTCGCTTGAAATACTGGTCGAAATCGGCTTCGACGGCTATGCGCTGGGCGGACTGAGCGTGGGCGAACCGAAAGAGGACATGGAGCGCATCCTGTCCCGCATCGGTCCGCAACTTCCGGCCGACAAGCCCCGCTACCTGATGGGTGTCGGCACGCCGGAAGACATCGTCTTCGCGGTCAGCCACGGCATCGACATGTTCGACTGCGTCATGCCCACCCGCAATGCCCGTCACGGCCTGCTGTTTACCTGGGCTGGTGACCTGCGCATCAAGAATGCCCGCTTCAGGGCCGACACCGGCCCCGTCGATCCGCTCTGCGACTGCTACACCTGCCGTCACTACACCCGCGCCTACCTGCACCACCTTCAGCGCGCCGGCGAGATGCTGGGCGCACGACTCAACTCCATCCACAACCTGCACTTCTACCAGGCGTTCACGGCACGGATGCGGCAGGCCCTGGAGCAGGGTGGATACCCCGACTGGGTGCAAAGCTTCCTGGCCCATCGAGCCAGTGGTCCGGAATGATCATGCGTCAGTGATAGAATGCGCCGCTTTTCAACCTGTTAGCGTTGCCACCATGCTGATTTCGCCCGCCTTTGCCGCCGATGCACCGTCCCAGCCCGACCAGATCATGACCTTTCTGCCGCTGATCGTCCTGTTCGGACTGTTCTACTTCATGATCATCCGGCCGCAGATGAAGAAGGCCAAGGACCAGAAGAAGATGCAGGAAGCGCTGCAGAAGGGCGACGAGATCATCATCGGCGGCGGACAACTCGGCAGGATCGTCAAGATCAACGACCAGTACGTCACCGTCGATATCGGCGGCGGCACCGAGAGCATCTTCCAGCGCGGCGCCGTCCAGACCGTGCTGCCCAAAGGCACCATTAAAGACCTGTGAGGCGGGGGGCGGGAGGCGTGAGGCGGAAGACCCCACGGCAAATTCCCGCCTTTCGCCTAACGCCTAACGCCTAACGCCTCACGGAAATCATGAACCGCTACCCACTCTGGAAATACATCATCATCGGCGTCGCCCTGGCGCTGGCCTTCCTCTATACCCTGCCCAACTTCTTCGGCGAGGTGCCGGCGGTCCAGATCACACCGGTGCGCACCACCGAGAAACCGGACGCGGCCCTGATGCAGCGTGTCGAGGCGAGCCTCAGGGCGGCCGGCATCGTCTATCAGGGCATGAGCCTCGACCAGCAGGGCGTCAAGGGCCGTTTCGCCGACACCGACACGCAACTCCGGGCCAAGGACGTGATTCAAACATCCCTGGGCGCCGGCTACACGGTGGCGCTGAACCTGCTGCCGGCCTCGCCGCAGTGGCTGTCGTCGATCGGCGCGCTGCCGATGTACCTGGGCCTGGACCTGCGCGGCGGCGTCCACTTCCTCCTGCAGGTCGACATGCCCAAGGCGCTGGACAAGGCTGCCGAACGCTACCAGGGCGACCTGCGCACCCTGCTGCGCGAGAAGAAGGTGCGCTATACGGGCCTGTCGCGCGATCACGAGACCGTCAGCGTCAAGTTCCGCGAGGCGGGCGAGCGCGACGCCGCGCGCAAGGCGATCGAAAGCGCCTACCCGGAACTGCTGCTCGGCGATGGCCAGAGCGGCGACGAACAGGTGATCACGGCGACCCTGAACAAGCAGGCCCAGGTCAAGACCCAGGAATTCGCCCTGCAGCAGAACCTGACCACCCTGCGCAACCGCGTCAACGAACTGGGCGTGGCAGAACCGGTCATCCAGCAGCAGGGCGTCGACCGCGTGGTGGTGCAACTGCCGGGCGTGCAGGACACCGCCAAGGCCAAGGAGATCCTCGGCCGTACCGCCACCCTCGAGATCCGCATGGTCGACGAGGACAATTCCGACCCGGCCAAGCTGCAGGCCGCCGCCACCTCCGGCCAGGCGCCGTTCGGCGACGAGCTTTATTTCGAGCGCCGGGGTACGCCGGTGCTGGTCAAGAAGGCCGTGGTGCTGACCGGCGAATACATCACCGATGCGCAGCCGGGCTTCGACAACCAGACCAACCAGGCGGCGGTGCACGTCAATCTCGACGGCCGTGGCGCGCGCATCTTCAAGAACGTCACGCGCGAGAACGTCGGCAAGCGCATGGCCATCCTGCTGATCGAGAAGGGCAAGACCGAGGTCGTCACCGCGCCGGTGATCCGCGAGGAGATCGGTGGCGGCCGGGTGCAGATCACCGGTATGGATTCACCGCGCGAAGCCAGCGACGTGTCACTGCTGCTGCGCGCCGGGGCGCTGGCCGCGCCGATGGAGATCGTCGAGGAACGCACCGTGGGCCCGTCGCTGGGCGCCGAGAACATCACCAAGGGCTTCCACTCCAACCTCTGGGGCTTCCTGGCGGTGGCCTCCTTCATGGTCTTCTACTACCGCGTGTTCGGCATCTTCTCGACCCTGGCGCTGGCTGCCAACGGCCTGTTCCTGGTGGCCCTCCTGTCGATGCTGCAGGCCACCCTGACCCTGCCGGGCATGGCCGCCATCGCACTCACGCTCGGCATGGCCATCGACGCCAACGTACTGATCAACGAGCGCATCCGCGAGGAACTGCGCGCCGGCATCACGCCGCAGAAAGCCATCGACGAAGGTTACGAACGCGCCTGGGCGACCATCCTCGACTCCAACGTCACCAACCTGGTGGCCGGCGTCGCCCTGTTCTGGCTGGGCTCGGGCCCGGTGCGCGGCTTCGCCGTGGTGCTCTGCCTGGGCATCCTCACCTCCATGTTCAGCGCCGTGACCGTCTCGCGGGCGCTGGCCAATCTCACCTACGGTCGCCAGACGCGGCTGACCAAGCTGGCGATCTGAGGAGACGATCATGATCGAGTTCTTCCATCTCAAGAAAGACATCCCGTTCATGCGCTACGGGCGCGTGACCACGGCCATCTCGTTGATCACCTTCGTGTTCGCGGTCTGGTCGCTGGCCGTCAAGGGCCTCAACCTGGGCGTCGACTTCACCGGTGGCACGGTGATCGAGGTCACCTACCCGCAGGCGGCGGACATCGCCAGGGCGCGGGCGGCGGTCGAGCACGCCGGCTTCACCGACGTGACCGCGCAGAACTTCGGCTCCTCCAGCGCCGTGCTGCTGCGCCTGCCAAACAAGGCCGGCGTGACCGGCTCGCAGGTCAGCGAAAAGGTGATGGCCGCGCTCAAGGTCGAGACCCCCGGCGTACTGCTGAAGCGCGTCGACTTCATCGGCCCGCAGGTCGGCAAGGAACTGTACGACAGCGGCGCACTCGCGCTGCTGGTGGTGTGCCTGGGCATCATGAGCTACCTGGCACTGCGCTTCCAGTGGAAATTCGCGGTGTCGGCGATCATCGCCAACATGCACGACGTGGTCATCATCCTGGGCTGTTTCGCCTTCTTCCAGTGGGAATTCAACCTCACCGTGCTGGCCGGCGTGCTCGCCATCCTCGGCTACTCGGTGAACGAGTCGGTGGTCGTGTTCGACCGGGTGCGCGAGAACTTCCGCAAGATGCGCAAAGCCCCCACCCCGGACGTCATCGATGCCGCCATTACCGGCACCATCTCCCGGACGATCATCACCCACGGCAGCACGCAGATCATGGTCACCACGATGCTGATCTTCGGCGGCCCGGCGCTGCACTACTTCGCGCTGGCGCTCACCATCGGCATCTGCTTCGGCATCTACTCCTCGGTGCTG
>Ga0302321_100006832_pt1 | contig 10056 bp, 9 predicted proteins | sample Fen_T0_1_FD_202505 | JGI IMG/M metagenome (GOLD analysis project Ga0302321, IMG submission 202505) | Peat permafrost microbial communities from Stordalen Mire near Abisko, Sweden - Fen_T0_1 | ecosystem: Environmental > Terrestrial > Soil > Wetlands > Permafrost | place: Sweden: Abisko... | reverse complement strand
CCAGAAAGAGCCAGCGGGGCCGCTGCAACAGGGCCCGCGCCAGCGCTACGCGTTGCTGCTCTCCACCTGAAAGTTGCATGGACCAGTTGACCTCCTCGTCGAGGCGATTGCTCAGCTGGCCCAGACCGACGGCGTTCAGCGCCTCCTTGATCGATGCATCCTCGAAGACCCCGGGGCTTGCGGGGTAACTCACGACGAGGCGCAACGTGCCAATCGGGAAGTACGGGCGCTGCGGCAGAAACAGCGCGCCAAAATCCTTAGGTGTGCGAATGGTTCCGGTGCCGAACGGCCAGATTCCGGCAAGCGCTCGGAACAATGTGCTCTTGCCGGAGCCGGACGGGCCGCGCACCAGCGTGCGCGAATTTTCCGGAATCTCCACGCTCGCGTTCGCGAGCAGAGTCTGACCTGTCGGCAGCAGAAGATTCAGGTGATCCAGAGTCAAGCCGTGGTCCGTGCTTGGCTGCATGACCGGCCCGGGCATCGACTGTTGCTGCTCCCGGGTGCTCATTACGGCATTGTGGAACCCGGTGAGACGGTCCACTGTTGCTTTCCAGCTCGCGAAATTGGTGTACACGCTGATGAACCAGCTGAGCGCGTTTTGCACTTGTCCGAAAGCACTGGCGGTCTGCATCAGGTCTCCCAATTTGCCCGGGCCGGCGAAATAGCGTGGTGCCGCCGCGAGGAAAGGGAAGATGATAGCGACCTGGCTGTAGCCGATACGGAAGGTGTTGAGCAGCTTGGTGCGCTTCATGATTGCCCACCAGTTCTCGGCCACATGCAGAAAACGGCCCCGGAAAACGGTCAGTTCACTGGACTCGCCGCGATACAGGGCGACACCTTCCATGTTTTCCCGGAAACGCACCAGGCCAAAGCGGAAATCCGCCTCGTAGCGCTGCTGGACGTAGTTGAGTCCAATGAGCGGCTTGCCGATCATGTGCGTCAGCCAGGTGCCGACGACGGCGTATCCCAGCGTTACCCAAACCATGTAGCCGTAGACGACGTAGGTTTGACCGCCGAGCGTAAACTCGAACGTGCCGGACAACTGCCACAGGATGCCGACGAAAGCGACCAGCGTGACGACCGCATTCAATGCTCCCAGCCCCAGGTTCAGGGTCTCGTCCACGAACAGCTTGAGATCCTCCGCGATGCGCTGATCCGGATTGTCCGTGTGGTTGCCGGTCAGCTGCATCCGATAGTACACGCGGTTGCCCAGCCATTCGTTAAGGTACTTGTCGGTCATCCAGCGGCGCCAGCGGATCTGCAGCCACTGGTTCAGGTAGACGTTGTAGATGGATAGCGCGATGTAGATCGTTGCCAGCACGCCGAAGCGGAACATCTGAGTCAGGAACGCCGCCATGTCCTTGTCTTGCAGCGAGTTGTAGAACACGTTGTTCCATCGGTTGAACAGCACTTCCATTTCCACGCCAGCCAACGTTAGCGCAACCACGCTGATCAGCAGTACCCACGCGACCAGCTTCTCGCGAACTTGAAAGGTTCCCAGCGTGACACCCCAGAAGGTGGGCGTAACCGAGATTCTTTCTTTCGCGCTCCAGTAAGGATGCAGCAGCGCCCATAGGTCGCGCCAAAACCCGGGTCTTACCATTGCCATGGAGAAAGCTCCTCGTCAGCCGGCGTCAACCGCGCCGGATCTTTTTCAGGGTTGCGGTGGTGGACAGATCGTAGAGGAAGGGAATCGAGAGGACGCGGCCTCCCCAGGACTGGACTTCGGATGCGCCGACGATGCGATCGGCTGGCCAGTCGCCACCTTTGACCAGGACATCGGGGCGGGCGAGCAGGATCAGATCCAACGGTGTGTCCTGCTCGAACCCGGTAACCAGATCGACGCAGGCGAGTGCCGCCAAAACTGCCATACGGTCCGCCAGAGAATTCACCGGTCTGTCGTCGCCCTTGCCCAACCGGCGCACGCTTGCATCGCTGTTTGCGGCTACCAGCAGGCTCGCCCCTTGCGCCCGCGCCTGCGCGAGGTAGGTGACGTGACCACGATGCAAAATATCGAACACACCGTTGGTGAACACCAGCGGACGCGGCAATTTCGCGAGGCTCGCGAGTAGTTCGGCGGCCGGGCGGATCTTGGATTCGAAGTCGAGTGGGTTAGTCATGCGTGGCGCATGATAACCCGCCGGGCTGAGGTCTTCAGGCGAGGTCTTCAGGCCGCCTGGTCGATTTCGTCGACTTGGCCGAGGATGGCGGCCAGTTCCTTACGATAGCGGTTTAGTTCCTGCACGCTGCGTATCCTTCTGTCGAACAGCAGTGAGAGATTGTGCAGCAGCATGCTGACCACTCTCGACTCCCAGTCTCGGCCGAAATGAATCTGCCGATCGAGCCAATGCTCGAGCCACTCCGGGTCGGGCAGACGGCTTTGCACCGTGTCGTTAGGGAACATCCCGCGGTTGACATGCAGGTTGGTGGGATGTAGGGCCTTGCGGCTGCGGTGGCTGCTCACCATCAACATGCCGATCCTGGCAAACGCTGCCCGTGCCGCGTTGCCGTTGATGGCGATGGCCTTCTTCATGTACTGCAGATAGGCACCCGCGTGCCGTGCCTCGTCGCGCGAAATCAGTTGGTAGATCTTCCTGATCACCGGTTCGGTATGCCACAAGGCCGCACAGCGGTACCAGTGATTCAGCCTGATCTCGCCGCAAAAGTGCAGCGCCAGCGTCTCGTGCGGCGGAGCGGGATCGAACGAGAACCGCACGGCCTGCAGTTCCGCTTCCGTCGGGAGGAGGTCAGGGCGGTAGCGTTGCAGGTATTCCATCAGCACCAGGGCGTGTTTCTGCTCTTCGTAGAACCATACCGACATGAATGCGGAGAAGTCGCTGTCAGCGATATTGTCGCGCAGGAACATCTCCGTGGCCGGCAATGCCGACCATTCGGTGATCGCATTCATTTTTATCGTGCGTGCCTGTTCGTCGCTCAATTTTCCAGCGTCGAAAGAATCCCATGGGACGTCGTCCTCGAGCGTCCAGCGTACGCGCTCCAAAGACTTGAAGATGTCCGGATACAGCATGCGCATCTCAGGCAAGCGGTTCGTCGGAGTTCGATTTCTTGCGCGCCTGCCGGCAACGGTCGGAGCAAAATTTCACGCCGTGCCAGGTGAGCGCAAATCTCTTCCGCCAGGTCATCGGGCGGCCGCAGACCAGGCAAGTCTTGCGAGGCGAAATCACGTTATCTGGCATTGGAACTTTCTCCGGTCGATGCTTGGGATCGAGATGCTGGCGGCCGCGCCCGCCAGGCTTCGAGCATGGCGCCTAGCGTGCCGAGATCACCGATTAGTTCTACGCCCGGAACGGTTTTGCGCAGTCGCCTCATCGCCGTGCCGCCTGCCCAGATCGACACGTGGTCGGGCAGTTGCGCGCGCAACTCGCTCAAGCCGGTGGCCGCAAGCCTTTCGTTGAACGCGGCGCTGAAGGAAAGTGCGACGATATCTGCGTTGTGAGCCTGCACTGCCTGAGCGATTTCGGCGACGGGTGTCGCGGTGCCAAGTGGAACACAGGCAGCACCCTCGATGCAGAGTAACGCTTCCACCATCAGCAGTCCCAAGCCATGCAATTCATTCGGAAATGATGTCAACAGGACGCGTGGGGCCCGTCCCTGCTGTTGTATGGTGGCGAGCGCGTTGCGCAGGATCGCCTGGATCTGTTCGGTGTAAAGGTGCTCCTCGAAAATCGCAATGTCGCCACGCATCCAGCCATTTCCCACGGCGAGATTCAGCGGCGCCACTGTTTCGATGACAAATCGCTGCAATCCTTGCGTCAGCAGCGCATGGGCCAAATGCCTGCGTACGTCGGTCAATTCATGCGCCCGTAGCAGCGAAATGCAATGCTGAACTTCCGGGTTCGCTTCGAGCGGGCTGTCGGACAGACTGCCCCGTAGGTTGCCGGCTATCCTGCCCCGTGTGCTGTCGGGCATGCTGCCCAGTGTCAGGAGGTCGTCGACACTGCGCGAAATGATCTTCCCCGGACGATGGCCTCTATCCATCAAACGTTTCACCAGACGAAGCTTCTGGACCTGCTTGACTGGATACACACGTTCTCCATTGACATCGCGCTGCGGCTCCGGGAAGCCGTAGCGCCGTTCCCACATACGCAGCGTGTCCTTCGACAAACCAGTGTCGCGCTCGACAGCACTGATATTAAGCGTCAATTCGGTCCCGCCTCGTTCAGGTGGTGAAGCCTTGTTGGTACTCAAAATCGGTCAAGTTGTCCTGGACAAATAATTGACATGAGGCGATATATCTCGCTATTCTACTCATTAATGTCATTATTGACTAGGACAATTAGTGCGCGGAGGCAACAGGATCAATTCCGGTTCCGCTGATTGGCCGAGCCGCTCGGAACCGAGGACACACAATGGAAGCGAGGAAGGTTGCGGTGGTTGGCTCGGGCATCGCTGGCCTCAGTGCTGCCTGGTTGATGGCGAAGCGCTCGGACGTTACGTTGTTCGAAGCGGAGGGCAGACTGGGTGGTCACACTCACACGGTCGACGTTACGCTGGACGGCATGACTGCGCCGGTGGACACCGGTTTCATGGTCTATAACGATCGTACCTATCCCACGCTGACCGCACTATTCCATCATCTCGGAATAACCTCGACGCCGAGTGAGATGTCTTTTAGCGTAAGCATCGAGCAGGACGCAGTGGAGTGGGCCGGTAATTCGATTCTGGCCCTGTTTGCTCGCAGGACGAATCTGGTGCGCCCGGTGTTCTGGATCATGCTCAAGGAGATTCTGCGGTTCAACCGCGAAGCCATCTCCTCTCTCTCCAGTGGGCGCGAGCCGGCGGGGTCGCTCGGCGAATTTCTCGATCGCGGTCGCTACGGACGAGCCTTCCGAGACTGGTACTTGCTGCCGATGGCGGCGGCAATCTGGTCCTGTCCTACCCGACAGATGATGGCGTATCCGGCCGCGCCTTTTCTGCGGTTTTGCCACAACCACGGACTCCTGCAACTCAACAACAGACCACAATGGCGAACGGTGGTCGGCGGCGCGCACAAGTATGTAGCGCGAATGGCTGCCGGGATAGCAGACGTGCGCCTTGCCACTCCGGTCGAGCGGGTACGGCGCCTGCCGCGGGGTGTGGTTTTGAGCACGTCGGCCGGCACCGAGCACTTCGATCAGGTGGTGCTCGCCTGCCACAGCGACCAAGCGCTGCGGATGCTTGCCGACGCCGATGACGACGAGGTCAACGTGCTTGGGCGTGTACGCTATCAGGCGAACCGAATCGTGATCCATACCGATCAGACATTCCTGCCGCACGCTCGTGAAGCTTGGGCATCCTGGAATTACAGTTCCGGCAGAGGCGAACCTGCCATGCGGCCGGTGAGCGTGAGTTATTGGTTGAATGCGCTCCAACCCTTGCCGTTCCACACACCTGTGATCGAAACGCTCAATCCGTTTCGGGAGCCACGATCCAGCAGCGTACTTGCTCGCATGGACTACTCTCATCCAATCTTTGACGGTCCCGCCCTGCGTGCGCAAGAAGCGTTGCCGGCGATCCAGGGTCGCCGACGCACATGGTTCTGCGGGGCCTGGACTTCCTATGGCTTCCACGAGGACGGTCTGCGCTCTGGTCTGGCTGTCGCAAATGCCTTGGGTGCCCGCGCGCCATGGCAGGCCCAGGAAGATAGGCAAGAAGATAATAAGGCGGAGGCGGCAGCGTGAGTCCAATGCTGTTCTTCGGCACCGTCATGCACTCGCGGCTGCGACCGCGCCGAAACCGTTTCACGTACCGAGTATTCTTCCTGCGCGTCGCGCTGCACCGGTTGGAGTCTTTGCGCGGGCTGCTGTTCTCGCTGGACCGGTGGAATCTGTTCAGTTTCAATCGCCGCGATCATGGGCCACGCGATGGTTCCGATCTGCTCTGCTGGATCCGGACGCTCCTTGCACGGGAAGGGATCGAGAGTGCGGACGGCGACATCTGGTTGCAGGCTTTCCCGCGTGTGCTCGGATATGTCTTCAACCCGATCAGTTTCTGGTTGTGCCACGATCAAACGGGAGGCCTGCGCGCCGTTCTGTGCCAGGTCAGCAACACGTTCGGCGAGCACCACAATTACCTGATCGCCCATGCTGATCAGCGGCCGATCGAGGCCGGCGACTGGTTGAGTGCGCGCAAAGTCTTTCATGTGTCGCCCTTCTTCGAGGTGGCCGGGCGGTACCGATTTCAGTTCTCTTTGCAAGACGCTGCCTGCGTGATGCGGATCGACTACGAGGATGCGAATGGATACTTGCTGGCCACCGCTTTGCGCGGACAGGCGCGTGCGTTGACTACTCGCAACCTGGCAATGGCATTTCTGCTCTATCCGTGGATGACGCTGGGGGTGATCCTGCGCATCCATTGGCAGGCTCTGCGGCTGTGGGTGAGAGGGGTGCCGGTCGTGAGCAAACCGCCAGCACCACTGCAGGAAACTACGCGATGATCGACAAGGCCATATCCACGAACATACGTCTGGCGAGCAGTGTCCCGCGCTCGGCACGCGTTCTATTCGCCGTTCTGTCCAAACTGCAGCACGGTCGGCTGGATATCATCGCGCCCGGCGGACAGCGCTTCTCGTTCCCCGGCGCACTTCCCGGTCCCGACGCCTGCATTGAGCTCGTAGACTGGGATGTGTGCGGCGACATCTTGCGTGGGGGGGACATCGGGTTCGCCGAAGCCTTCCTGACCGGACGTTGGATTACGCCGGATCTGACTGCGGTGCTGACCGTGGCTGCGCTCAACCATGCCGCATTCGAACAGGCGATCTATGGGCGATGGTGGGTGAAACTGCTGTACCGGCTGCGACACCTCATCAGATCAAACACGCGCTCCGGCAGTCGGCGCAACATCCACGCGCATTACGATCTTGGCAACGACTTCTACCAGCACTGGCTCGACCGGTCGATGACTTATTCGTCAGGTCTGTTCGCCGGCGACCTGTCTCGCAGTCTGGAGGAGGCGCAGCTCGCCAAATACGATCGCGTCTTGCGTCTGGTGAACCCCAAACCAGGCGAGCGTATTCTCGAGATCGGTTGCGGCTGGGGCGGATTTGCCGAGTACGCGGCGCGCTCGCGCGGATGTGAGGTGTATGGGGTCACATTGTCGCGCCGTCAACTCGAGTACGCCCGCGAGCGTGTAAATCGCGCCGGCCTTGCCGAGAAAGTGACCTTCGAGTTTCGCGACTATCGTGACATTCAGGGCCAATTCGATCACGTCGTGTCGATCGAAATGTACGAAGCGGTGGGACAGCGCTTCTGGCCGCTGTATTTCCGTACGGTCCGCGAGCGTCTCGCCCCCGGGGGCAAGGCTGTTGTGCAGGGCATCGCGATTGCCGACCATCTGTTTGCGCGATACCGCCGTGGCACGGACTTCATTCAGCAGTACATCTTTCCCGGCGGGATGCTGGCTTCGCCCTCGGTGTTACGCGATCAAGTCGTGCGTGCCGGCCTGGCAATCCAATCGGTGCATACCTTCGGGCTGGACTACGCGGAAACGCTCAAGCGCTGGAACCAGGCGTTCCATCAGGCCTGGGGCGAAATCCAGCGGATGAAGGGCTTCGACATGCGATTCAAACAGCTTTGGCACTTTTATCTGTCTTACTGCGAGGCCGGGTTTCGGGCTGGTACCACCGACGTACTTCAACTGGAGTTGACGCATGCATGAGCACTCAATGGGTTTTACGGGTGCGGTCGTAGCGCTGGCGCTGGTTGTGGCATCGCCCGCTCATGCTGGCGTCGAACTGCCCACTAAGCTGACGCAGGATGCGCCCCGGCTGCACATGCTGGGCAGTGGGAAGCTCACCTGGTTCGGGCTGCACGTGTATGACGCCGCTTTGTGGACCTCCGACGCTAATTGGAACCCGTCGTCCGCTTTCGCGCTGGCGATTCGCTACACCCGAAGCTTCAAGGGCAACCGCATCGCCGAGCGCAGCGTGACGGAACTCGAACGGCTCGGCTATACGGATCCCGCCAAGCTGTCGAAGTGGAAAGAATACATGGTGCGCCTGTTTCCCGACGTGAGTGCCGGAGAGCGTCTGACCGGCTTGTTTCGTCCTGGAAACGGCGTGGAGTTCTATCACGAGGACCGCTTGATCGGAGCCGTAGCCGACCCGGAGTTCGCACGTGCCTTCTTCTCGATCTGGCTCGATCCGCGTACCCGTGAGCCCAAGCTGCGCGAGCAACTGATCGGCGTGCGCGAGTAACCGCACATTCGAGCGATCGAACCTGCGCGCGTGCGAGAACGTCGCCTCAACCGGCGCGAGCTGTTCGCTTACGCGGCATATGCGCTGCCGCTCGCTATGGCCGCTTTGCCGGTCTATGTCCACGTGCCAAAGTTCTACGCAGAAATTCTGGGCGTTCCATTGGCTGCGGTCGGCGCCATCCTACTCGCCTGCCGGTTGTTGGATGCGTTGCAGGATCCTCTCTGCGGGTACCTGAGCGATCGCGCTACCAAATATCGGCTGGGGCGGCGCTTGCCAATCCTGTTTTCGCTGCCGCTGCTTGGCGCAGGATTCATCGCGCTGTTCAATCCACCTCAGGTCAGCGCTGCTGCTCTGGGTGTTTGGCTCGCCGCAAGCCTGGTTGTCGTTTATTTGGGATTCAGCTTGGGCAGCATCAGTTACTACGCACTCGGCGCGGAACTGTCCGATGACTACAACGAGCGCACACGCGTTACAGCAACGCGGGGCGCACTCGCGGTTGCCGGTGTGTTGATCGCCGCGGCGGCGCCGCAGATCCTTTCCGCCCGTATGGGCATGGCTGACGGTCTGAGCGTATTCAGCCTGGCGTTCATTCCGGTTCTGCTGGCTGGCGCCGGCACGACCCTGCGACATGGCCGGTGCGCAATCTTGAAGACGCTGCCGCGCGCAACGGGCGTGTTCGCCGCAATGGTGGAACCGTTGACCGGACGCCGATTTCGCTGGCTGATCCTGGTTTCAATCCTGAGTGGAATCGCTGCCGCCATCCCTGCGACCCTGATTCTGTTCTACGTGCAGGATGTGTTGAGACGGCCTGAACTATCCGGCATCTTTCTGGTGCTCTACTTTCTTCTTGGCGCGTCGGGTATGCCCTTGTGGATTGCCGCGTCTCGACGGTTGGGCAAGAAGCGCGCGTGGCTCATGGGCATGTTGATGTCCGTCGCTGCCTTTGTCTGGGCCTTTCTCCTGGGCGCCGGGGATGTGCTGGAATTCGCAGTCGTCTGCGCCTTGTCAGGGCTCGCTTATGGCGCCGAGCTTGCCATCGCACCTTCGATACTGGCCGATGTCGCGGAACGCGACGCGCCAGTTGCGACGGTTCGCTCTGAAGGCGCCTATTTCGGATTGTGGCAGATGGTCGACAAGCTGAACCTGGCGCTCGCTGCGGGGATAGCGCTTCCTTTGCTGCAATGGCTCGGCTACCAACCCGGCTCACCGCAGTCGGCCCAGGGCACGCTGTCCCTGATCTACGCTCTCGTGCCATGCGGCATCAAACTCGCGGCCGGCGCCTGCCTCTGGCTGGCACCGCTGGACGCAGACAAACCTTCCAACACATCGCTTCCCCTGCACGGAGAGAGCACGACATGATTCGATCAATCGCCATAATGCTGTTTCCCCTCATGCTTGCCGGCTGCGCCGGCCCCCGCCCGGAGGTCTACCGCGATCAGAAGCCGGTGCTGGATTTGCGCACCTATTTCGACGGTACGGTCGACGCATGGGGTTACTTCCGCGATCGCAGCGGCCAGGTCGTCAAACGATTCAAAGTCGAGATCAAAGGCACGTGGAACGGAAATGTCGGTACATTGGACGAAGCGTTCACGTACTCCGATGGCACCACGAGCCGGCGTGTCTGGACCATCACAAAGCTCGATGAACATACCTACAAAGGCACGGCCGACGACGTCATCGGAGAGGCCAAAGGCGAAGCCTTCGGGAATGCGCTGCGCTGGCAGTACGTGCTCAACCTGCCGGTCGGTGACAAGACCTACCGCGTGGACTTCGACGATTGGATGTATCTCATGGACGACCAGGTGATGCTGAACCAGTCGGTGATGAGTAAATTCGGTTGGCGGCTGGGTGAGGTCGTGCTA
>Ga0302321_100006831_pt1 | contig 10057 bp, 10 predicted proteins | sample Fen_T0_1_FD_202505 | JGI IMG/M metagenome (GOLD analysis project Ga0302321, IMG submission 202505) | Peat permafrost microbial communities from Stordalen Mire near Abisko, Sweden - Fen_T0_1 | ecosystem: Environmental > Terrestrial > Soil > Wetlands > Permafrost | place: Sweden: Abisko... | reverse complement strand
CGAGTATTCGACATGGAACCCGGCGACGATCTCGGACTCGCCTTCGGCCATGTCGAACGGATGCCGGTTGGTCTCGGCCAGGCCGGAGACGAAATAGACGATGAAGAGCGGAAACAGCGGCCATACGTACCAGTAGGCGGCGCCGCCTTCCTGGCCGCGGACGATGTCGGTGAGGTTCAGGCTGCTCGCGACCATTAGCACGCCGACGAGTGCAAAGCCCATCGCGATCTCGTACGAGACGATCTGGGCGGCGGAACGCAGCGCGCCAAGGAACGCGTACTTGGAATTGGATGCCCAGCCGGCGAGGATGATGCCGTACACGCCCATCGACGTCATCGCCAGGATGTAGAGCAGGCCCGCGTTGATGTTCGCCAGCACCAGCGTGTCGGAGAACGGGATGACGGCCCATGCCGCGAGCGCCGGGCCGATCGCGAGCAGCGGCGCGATGAAGAACAGGTACCGGTTGGCACCCGACGGCACAATGATTTCCTTGAACAGCAGCTTGAACACGTCGGCGAACGGCTGCAGCAGGCCGAAGGGGCCGACGCGATTGGGGCCGATGCGCACCTGCATGTAGCCGATCACCTTGCGCTCGGCATACGTCATGTAGGCGACGCCCAGGATCAGCGGCACCGCGATGGCGACGATCTTGAGCAGCGTCCACACCGCGATCCACGCGGAGCCGAAGAACTGCTGGATGGGCGCCATGACGTCCATCAGGCTTTTTCCACCGTGACGGGGCCCGACAACCCCGCGAGGCCGCACGTCGACGCATGCGCGGCGGCGATGCGCACCACCCCCGGCGGCACGGCGGCGTCAACGATCGCCGTCAGCACGGCCTCGCCCTGGCCCTGCGTGACCTTGACCTGCGCGCCATGGGTGAGGCCCAGCGTCTCGTACAGCGAGCGATGCATCCGCGCCCTGGGCGCCTTCGCGTCCGCCGTGCGCTGCAGCGACGGCGCGCGCCTCACCAGCGCATCGGCGAAATAGATCGGGACGTCCGCAACGCGTTCGACCGGCGACGCCGACGCGGCGGGCCCGTCCGGAGCCACCGACGTCGCGTTCGACAGGTTGGCCGCAAGGTCCCCGCCCGCGGGCAGGACGGAGGCGCGCACGTCCTCCGCCGTATCTGCGGTGAACCCCGGCAATCCGAGCATCGTGCCCAGCACGCGCAGCACCTTCCAGCCGGGGCGCGTTTCGCCCAGCGGCGTCACCACGCCGTGGAAACTTTGCACGCGGCCTTCGCTGCTGACGAACGTGCCGGCCGTTTCCGTGAATGGCGCAATGGGGAGCAGAACGTCGGCATACGCAGTGCCGTGCCGGAAAGGGCTCATCACGACGACCAGGTCGGCCCTTTCCAGCGCCGAGCGCGCCACGACCGCATTGGCAAAGTCGAATTCCGGCTCGGCGTGCAGGACAACGTAGGCGTGGCGGGGGTCGTCGAGCATGGCGCGCGCATTCATGCCGCCGGCCTCGGGTCGCGCGAGCGCGATGTGAGCGCCGACGGTATTGGCGGCGTCGGTCAGGAATCCCAGCGTGGCGCCGGTAAGTTCTGCAAGCAGTTGCGCGAGCGCGTGCAGTTGCGATGCCGCCGTGTGCTGCAGCGCGTAGTTGCCGAGCAGGATCGCGGTCTTCTTGCCGGACAGGAGGCTCGCCGCGATGGCCTTCGCGCTATCCGACGGCTCGACGCCCGTGAGCGCCGCAGGCACGGACTTGCCACCGGCCTGGGCAGCCGCGACGACGATGCCCGCCAGCTCGGCCGGCAGCTGCGACGGCGCGACGATCGCCTTGTGCTCGACGCGCAGCAGCCAGTCGTCGTCCACCGAGTGCAGCATCGAGACCTGCGTGCCCTTCTTCGCCGCCTGCCGCAGCCTTTGCGCGACGAGCGGATGGTCCTTGCGCAGGAAGCTGCCGACGACGAGCGCGCGGTCGAGCGCGTTGAGTTCCGCCACGGACAGCCCGAGCCACGGTGCGGTGCCCGGCCTGGCCTCGCCGCGGAAATCGCTTTGCCGCAGCCGGAAATCGATGTTGTCGCTGCCCAGCCCGCGCACCAGGCGCGCGGCCAGCGTCAGCTCCTCCAGCGTCGCATGCGGGGAAACCAGCGCCCCCAGCGACTGCGGTCCATGCTTGCCGACGACATCCTTGAGGCCGTTGGCGACGTACTCGAGCGCCGTCTGCCAGTCGACTGCCTTCCACTCCCCGCCCTGCTTCACCATCGGCGCGGTCAGGCGTTCGGAGGAATTGAGGCCCTCATACGAGAAGCGGTCCTTGTCGGAGATCCAGCATTCGTTGACCGCCTCGTTCTCGAGCGGCAGCACGCGCATCACGCGGTTGCCTTTCACCTGGACGACGAGGTTGCTGCCGAGCGAATCGTGCGGCGACACCGACTTGCGGCGCGCCAGTTCCCACGTGCGCGCGGAGTAGCGGAACGGCTTGGACGTCAGCGCGCCCACCGGGCACACGTCGATCGAATTGCCGGACAGCTCGGAGTCGATGGTCTTGCCGACGAACGCGACGATTTCCGAGTGCTCGCCGCGGCCGATCATCCCCAGCTCCATCACGCCGGCGATCTCCTGGCCGAAGCGCACGCAACGCGTGCACTGGATGCAGCGCGCCATTTCCTCCGCGGAAATGAGCGGGCCCAGCTCCTTGTGGAACACGACGCGCTTCGGCTCCGCGAAGCGCGATGCCGAGCCGCCATAACCGACCGCGAGATCCTGCAGTTGGCATTCGCCGCCCTGGTCGCAGATCGGGCAGTCGAGCGGATGGTTGATGAGCAGGAACTCCATCACGCCCTGTTGCGCCTTGACCGCCGGCTCCGAATGCGTCCAGACCTTCATGCCGTCGCTGACCGGCGTGGCGCACGCAGGCAGCGGCTTGGGCGCCTTCTCGACCTGCACCAGGCACATGCGGCAGTTGGCGGCGATCGACAGCTTCTTGTGATAGCAGAAATGCGGGATGTAGATGCCGAGCTGGTTCGCGGCGTCCATCACCGTGGCGCCGTGCGCGACTTCAACCGGCCTGCCGTCGACTTCGATTTTCAACATGGGAGTGTCGGTTTCGCCTGGGCCTAGACGTAGGGTGAGACCAGGCAGCGCTTGTGGTCGATGTGGTACTGGAATTCGTCGCGGAAGTGCTTGATGAAGCTCTTCACCGGCAGCGCGGCGGCGTCGCCCAGCGCGCAGATCGTGCGCCCGGCGATGTTGTCGGCCACCGACGTCAGCTTGTCCAGGTCCTCGTTCCTGCCGTGCCCGTTCTCGATGCGGTCCACCATCCGCCACAGCCAGCCGGTGCCTTCGCGACACGGCGTGCACTGGCCGCAGGACTCCTCGTAATAGAAATAGGAGAGGCGCAGCAGCGACTTGACCATGCAGCGCGTCTCGTCCATCACGATCACTGCGCCCGAGCCCAGCATGGAGCCTGCCTTGGCAATGGAGTCGTAGTCCATGTCGGTGGCCAGCATCACGTCGCCCGGAAGCACCGGCATCGACGACCCGCCGGGGATGCAGGCCTTGAGCCGGCGGCCGCCGCGCATGCCGCCGGCCATTTCGAGCAGCGTGGTGAACGGCGTGCCGAGCTTCACCTCGTAGTTGCCCGGCCGCTCCACGTCGCCGGAGACCGAGAAGAGCTTGGTCCCGCCGTTGTTGGGCTTGCCCAGTTCCAGGAACGCCTCGCCGCCGTTGCGCATGATCCATGGCACCGCGGCAAATGTCTCCGTGTTGTTGATCGTCGTCGGCTTGCCGTAGACGCCGTAGGACGCGGGGAACGGCGGCTTGAAGCGCGGCTGCCCCTTCTTGCCCTCGAGCGACTCGAGCAGCGCCGTTTCCTCGCCGCAGATGTACGCGCCGAAGCCGTGGTGATTGTGCAGGTGGAAGGTAAACTCCGACCCGAGGATGTTCGCGCCGAGCAGGCCTGCCGCATACGCTTCGGCGACGGCCTCCTCGTTGCGCAGGTAAGTGTCCCAGATCTCGCCGTGGATGTAGTTGTAGCCGCGCGTCGCACCCATCGCGTAGGCGCCGATGGCCATGCCCTCGATGACCGCATGCGGGTTGTAGCGCAGCAGGTCGCGATCCTTGAACGTGCCGGGCTCGCCTTCGTCCGAGTTGCAGACGACGTACTTGTCGCCGGGAAACTGGCGCGGCATGAAGCTCCACTTGAGTCCGGTCGGGAAGCCGGCGCCGCCGCGGCCGCGCAGCGCCGAGCGCTTGACCTCGGAGATGACCTGCTCGGGTGGAATCTTCTCGGCGATGATCTTCTTCAGCGCGTCGTAGCCGCCACGCGCGACATAGTCGGCGAGCCGCCAGTTCTTGCCGGTGAGCCCGGCCATCAGGATGGCGTCAGGCCCGTAGTCGAGGAACTCCGAAGGCGCGTTCACTCGGCCTTCCCCGCAGGCGCCGGATTGCCTTCGCCGCGATCCGCCGCAGCCTTGAGTTCGTCCACCAGCTCGTCGAGCTTCGCGGGATTCATCCAGCTGCACATGCGGCGGTCGTTGACGACGAGCACCGGCGCGTCGCCGCACGCGCCCATGCACTCGCCTTCCTTCAGCGTGAACGCGCCGTCGGCCGTGGTCTCGTTGAAGCCGATGCCGAGCTTCTGCTTCAAGTGCGCGGCGGCCACGTTGGCGCCCTGCAGCGCACACGGCAGGTTGGTGCAGATGCTGACCTTGAACCGCCCTACGGGCTGCAGGTTGTACATCGTGTAGAACGACGCGACTTCGTAGACGGCGACCGGCGCCATGCCGAGGTGGCCGGCAACGGCGTCCATGATCTCGGTCGTCAGCCTGCCGTGCTCGGCCTGCGCGAGCGCGAGCGCCGACATCACCGCCGACTGCTTCTGCTCGGGCGGATACTTGGCGATCTCGCGATCGATCAAGGTGCGGGTTGTGGTGGAGAGCATGGCTTCGTTGCCGTCAGCGGATGTAGTAGCCGGAGACACGCCAGACGTCTTTGTCGCCGAGCATCCAGATGATGTGTTCGCTGGCGACCTTGCCGCTGGCGAACTCCGACTCGAACTCGATGATCGAGTAGTCGCCGTCCGGCGCTCCCGGCATGGAATGGCTGCGCGCGAACTTGACCGGCTTCCGCTGCTTGAGCTTGCCGAAGGGCTTGCGCGCGTCGGTGAGCCCGGTGATCCACTTCTGCCGCGTGACGACCGACTTGAGATACGGCGCCGCGCCATCCCAGGCAACGCCGAACTTGCCGGCATCGAGAAGCGCAAGCCAGTCCCGTGACGCCTCGATCGCCTCCTTGTCGTCGCGTTTCGACGGCTGAAACTTGTCGTCGGCGGGCGGCGCGTCCGGTGCGGCAGCCGGCGCCGCGGGCGCAGCAGGAGGCACAGCGGGCGGCGTGGCCGGCTGAGCCACCGCAAGCGCGCACCACGCTGCGGCGGCGAACATCATGAGCATCCGGCGCATCATCGGTCGACTCATCTGTCAATTGAGCCGAACACGATGTCCTGCGTGCCGATGATCGCGACCACGTCGGCGATCATGTGGCCCCGCGACATTTCGTCCAGCGCCGCCAGGTGCACGTAGTCAGGCGGACGCAATTTCACGCGATACGGCTTGTTCGCGCCGTCGGAGATGATGTAGACGCCGAACTCGCCCTTCGGGTGCTCGACCGCCGCATAGGCCTCGCCCGGCGGCACGTGCATGCCCTCGGTGAACAGCTTGAAATGGTGGATCAGCTCTTCCATGTTCGACTTCATCGACTCGCGGTCGGGCGGCGCCACCTTGTGGTTTTCCACGATCACCGGACCGGGGTTGGTGCGCAGCCATTCGACGCACTGTCCGATGATCCGGTTCGACTGTCGCATTTCCTCCACTCGCACGAGGTACCGGTCGTAGCAATCCCCCGTCAAGCCCACCGGGATGTCGAACTGAAGTCGGTCGTACACCTCGTAGGGCTGTTTGCGGCGCAGGTCCCACGGCACGCCGGAGCCGCGCAGCATGGGGCCGGTGAAGCCAAGCGCCATCGCCCGTTCCGGCGTGACGACACCGATGCCGACCGTGCGCTGCTTCCAGATCCGGTTCTCGGTCAGCAGTTCCTCGTACTCGTCGACGCATTTCGGAAAGCGGCGGACGAAATCGCCGATGAAGTCGAGAAGCGACCCGCGGCGATTCTCGTTCAGCCGCTCCATCGCCCGCACGCTCTTCAGTTTCGACGGCTGGTACTGCGGCATCTGCTCCGGCAGGTCGCGGTACACGCCGCCCGGCCGGTAATACGCCGCGTGCATGCGCGCGCCGGACACCGCCTCGTACGCGTCGAACAGGTCCTCGCGCTCGCGGAATGCATACAGGAACGGCGTCATCGCGCCGATGTCCAGCGCGTGGCAGCCCAGCCACAACAGGTGATTGAGGATGCGCGTGATCTCGTCGAACATCACGCGGATGTATTGCGCGCGCACCGGCACTTCGAGCCCCAGCAGGCGCTCGATGGCCATGCAATACGCGTGCTCGTTGCACATCATCGAGACGTAATCGAGCCGGTCCATGTACGGCAGCGACTGGATGTAGGTCTTGTGCTCCGCCAGCTTCTCGGTGGCACGGTGCAGCAGGCCGATGTGCGGATCGGCGCGCTCGATGACCTCGCCGTCGAGTTCGAGGACGAGCCTCAGCACGCCGTGGGCCGCCGGATGCTGCGGCCCGAAGTTCATCGTGTAGTTTCTGATTTCCGCCACGGTTCAGTGTCGTTCCACGTTCGCTATTTCGAACCCGCATAATTTTCTTCGCGGATGACCCGCGGCGTGATCTCGCGCGGCTCGATCGACACCGGCTGGTAGATCACCCGCTTCTGCTCGGGGTCGTAGCGCATCTCGACGTAGCCCGACAGCGGAAAATCCTTGCGGAACGGATGGCCGACGAAGCCGTAGTCGGTAAGAAGACGGCGAAGGTCAGGGTGGCCGTCGAACACGATGCCGTAGAGGTCGAACGCCTCGCGCTCGAACCAGTTGGCCGCCGGCCAGACGTCGACCACGGAAGGCAGGATCGGAAAATCGTCGTCGACAGCGAACGCGCGCACGCGCAGCCGGTGATTGTGCGACAGCGACAGCAGGTGATAGACGGCGGCGAAGCGCGCGCCCTGCCAGGCGCCGTCGCCATAGGTCGAGTAGTCGACTCCGCAGGCGTCGATCAGCGACTCGAACCGGAACTCCGGCCGGTCGCGCAGCGCGCGCATCACGTCGGACAGCCGCTCCGCCGCCACGACGACCGTCACCTCGCCCAGCGCGACGGTTACGCTCGTCAGGGGCGGGTCGAAGGCGGCGGCGAGCGCGGCGGCCAGCGTCTCGGTGCGTGTGGACATCATCGCGCGATCGTGTTGGTGCGCCAGATCTTGTTCTGGAGCTGCAGGATGCCGTAGAGGAGCGCCTCGGAGGTCGGCGGGCAGCCCGGGACGTAGATGTCGACCGGGACGATGCGGTCGCAGCCGCGCACCACCGAGTACGAATAGTGATAGTAGCCGCCGCCGTTCGCGCACGAGCCCATCGAGATCACCCAGCGCGGCTCGGCCATCTGGTCGTACACCTTGCGCAGCGCCGGCGCCATCTTGTTGCACAGCGTGCCGGCGACGATCATCACGTCGGACTGGCGCGGGCTGGGCCGGAACACCACGCCGAAGCGGTCGAGGTCGTAGCGCGCGGCGCCCGCGTGCATCATTTCCACGGCGCAGCACGCGAGGCCGAAGGACATCGGCCACATCGAGCCGTTGCGCGCCCAGTTGATGACGCTGTCGAGCGACGTCGTGACGAAGCCCTTGTCGAAAACGCCTTCAATGACGGACATGGTTCGCCCTTGCGCCGGCCGTGAGTGCGGTCATTCCCATTCCAGCGCGCCCTTCTTCCACTCGTAGGCGAAGCCCACGACCAGGATGAGCAGGAACACCATCATCGCCACGAAGCCCTCGAAGCCGATTTCCGGCAGCACCACCGCCCACGGGAAGAGGAACGCGATTTCCAGGTCGAACAGGATGAACAGGATGGCGATCAGGTAGTAGCGGACGTCGAACTTCATCCGGGCGTCCTCGAACGCCTCGAATCCACACTCGTAGGGGGAAAGCTTGGCGGCGTCCGGCCGGCTGGACGAAAGGATCGCGCCGAGCGAGAGCAGGACGAGACCGAGTCCCAGGCCGACGATGATGAAAAGGAGGATCGGGAAATACTGTTCCAGCATCATTGGTCCCGTGGCGCGGAATGCACCCACTGTCCTCGCATTTTACCGCGCGCGGCGGAGTTCGGCTTGGTTCATCGCATCTGGTGCCGACGGGGAGACTCGAACTCCCACGGCTTTCGCCACTGCCCCCTCAAGACAGCGTGTCTACCAATTTCACCACGTCGGCAATTCAGGATTCCAGCCGCATTTGCTGCAACATCCGCGGCGACCCGCAACCAAGGCACCGCTTTGAAGCGCCCGGTCCCCGCTTATTTCGCGCTTATTTCGCGCTTATTTCGGTATATCGCCGGCCTTCGAAGCCGGCGCAGGCACCGGCGTCGCGGGTGCGGGAACTGCAGGCGTCGGCGCCGCCGGTGCGCCTTCGACGGCCTTGGTCGCCGGAACTTCCTGCATCACGCCCTGCACTGCGCTCGACTTCGAATGGCCCATGCCCAGGTAGGTCAGCCCGAGGCTGGTCAGGAAGAAGACCGCCGCGAGGATCGCCGTGGTGCGCGAAAGGAAGTTGGCCGAACCCGCGGCGCCGAAAAGGCTGCCCGAGGATCCGCTCCCGAACGCGGCGCCCATGTCCGCGCCCTTGCCGTGCTGAAGCAGGATGAGGCCGCACAGCGTGATCGCGACCAGGATCTGCAGGACGAAAAGTATTGTTTCCACCAGTGCCATTGTGTCTGCCCCGGCAATCGCGCCGGCCCCGTTCAGGCCGCCGCTATCGCCAAAAATTCCTTCGCGTCGAGCGATGCTCCGCCGACGAGTCCACCATCGATGTCGGGCATCGCGAAGAGTTCCGCCGCATTCGCGGCCTTCACGCTGCCCCCGTACAATACCTTGACCTCCGCGGCACTTGCCGCGATCAGCCGCTGCCGCAGGAATCCATGCACCGCCTGCGCTTCCGCCGGGGACGCAGTGCGTCCGGTGCCTATCGCCCAGACCGGCTCGTAGGCCACGACGATGCGCGCCACCTGTTCACCCAGCACCGCCGCCGCCGCATCGAATTGCCTGCCCACCACGGCCAGCGTCTGCCCGGCATCGCGTTCGGCAAGCGTTTCGCCCATGCACACCAAAGGCGTCACACCCGCCGCGAGCGCCGCCGCGGCCTTCGCCCCGACTTCGGCGTCCGTCTCGCCATGGAATTGCCGGCGCTCCGAATGCCCCACCAACACGTAACGGCAGCCGAAATCCGCCAACATGCCGGCGGAGACCTCGCCCGTAAAGGCACCGACCGCGTGCGCGCTCACGTCCTGCGCGCCCCATCCTATGGCCGAACCCGCCAATGCCTCGCGTGCCTGAGCCAGATACGGAAAAGGCACGCACAGCCCCACTGCTCTGCCGGCCGGTGCGTTCCAGCCGCCCCGAAGGGCTGCCAGCAGCGCTGCATTCGCGGTCAGCCCACCGTTCATCTTCCAGTTGCCGACGGTAAGTTTGCCGCGCATTTCGACCGAACTTTCCGGAGCCGTTTACGGACTCCTGCACCTAAACCTTGAGATTTTACCGCACCGCACCACCATGGGTCAACGCGGCGGCGGGACGCCAAGGGGATGCGGGCGGTTCAGACGCCTGCCAGCGCTCGCAACCGGCGGATCAGCAGTGGCAGGAACCAGACCGCCAGCGTGAGCGCCGCCAGCGTGGCCGCCACCGGACGGGCGAAGAATGCCGTCAGGCTGCCGTCGGACTTGATCATCGAGGTGATGAAGTTTTCCTCGAGCATGCCGCCCAGGACCACGCCGAGGATGGCAGGCGCCACCGGGAACCCGTTCTCCTCCAGGACGAACGCGACGACGCCGGCAACCAGCATCACCGTCACGTCGAAGGCGGTGTTGTTGATCGCGAAGGATCCGACAACGCAGAACAGCATGATCACCGGCATCAGCACCGTCCGTGGCACCTTGAGGATCT
>Ga0302321_100006828_pt1 | contig 10061 bp, 5 predicted proteins | sample Fen_T0_1_FD_202505 | JGI IMG/M metagenome (GOLD analysis project Ga0302321, IMG submission 202505) | Peat permafrost microbial communities from Stordalen Mire near Abisko, Sweden - Fen_T0_1 | ecosystem: Environmental > Terrestrial > Soil > Wetlands > Permafrost | place: Sweden: Abisko... | reverse complement strand
AAGACAAGTTCGACCTGCGCCTGACCAGCAACGACCCGGCCAAGGATCTGGCCGCGGCCCTAGGCAAATAGACAAGTAACGTCGACCCGAGCCACCGCGCGTGCGCCAGCGGATCCTGCCTGGCGCACGTGTGGTGTTCCCTTTACAAGCTACGGCGCGAAGATCAGCACAGGGCCGCCAGCGACGGAAACGGCATACCAGCCAGGCTGTGGTTCGGGCACCATGTACATGGCGCCAAAACCCTCCGAGATCTCGGTGCGGTAGACCACCACGTTGGTCAAGGCCACGCCCGCGCTGTCGTAGATCGTCGCCTGCTCTGGCGCCCCCTCGGCTGGAACTAGATCCGTGATGGGAGTGCCCCAGCGAGGACCACGAGAACCGGCGAGGAGGATCCGCCAGCGCGACAGTGCGCTGTCCGGCGTGTAGATCAGGGTTGCGCCGTTCACCCCAGCCACCCGCGTGGTCAGGCCGACGTAGGTGTAGTCGCTGACCCAATTGGTCGTGCAGTAGCCCATGATGTCCTTGCTCTTGGCCGGATCGTAGAGCTTCTGGGTTCGCGCGTCGTAGCCCCAAGTGCCGAGGCCGCCGCTGGTGTAGGGGAACTTCGAGTCCACACCGCTGATGGTGCCGCCGCCGGTCACACACGGGGCATGGTTGCGGCCGTGGTTGTGCCCAACTTCGTGGGCCATGGTTTCCCACGAGTAGCGATCGCCGTAGGCCACCCCCACGGCAGATCGTCCCTGGGCGGTGGAGCTTCCCGTGGCGGTTGTCACCACAAAACCAATCCCGGTGGTGCAGCTCGATCGGCAGTAGTTGTCGAAAGTGTCGGCCGGCTTTACCAAGCCGAAGTAGTAGACGTCGTTCGGCGCCTTGTCGCTGGTGCGCTTGGCACGGATGGCGTCCAGCATGACCTCCCAGTCCACCGGCGTTGGGGTCGTGATCGTGTCCCCCACCGTGATCGAGATACCATTGATGGGATACATGGCCCGCATGTAGCTGGCGTAGGCCGTCAGCGCGGTGGCCGAGGTGTCGGGAGAATAGCTGCCCGCCGTGATGGGGATGATCTTGATCTTGAGCCCGCCCGTATTCTTGGTGCCGAGCTCAATGTCCCCACTTTGCGGGAAGCGCGCCTGCCCAGGGCTGCCCGGCGAGGTTCCGCATTCGACGACCTCGACCGAGTAACGAAGCGAAGCGGCCATCGCACTCGCAGGAACGAAGATCTGGAACGTCGTCTTGGTGTCGCTGTCCACGGACGACCCACTGAGGGTCTTCTTCGAGTAGTACTGCACGGCCGTCCCACCGGCCGGGGTCAGGGTCAATCGCGCGGCCAGTTCGCGCGCGGCAAAGCCACTGCCCAGGGTCGCGAAGACCCGGAACAGGGTGTCCCGGCCCGGCACCACGCTGGCGTTGCGCGAGGCCGCCGCGACCTCGGTCCCATCCTGCATCACCGGAATCTTGACCGACTGGTACACGGCGATTTGCTTCAAGGTCAGGTTGCTGGCCAAGTCGTTCGAGCATCCATCGCCGCCGCTGCTGCCGCCCTCCACACAGGCGCCTTGGTTACAAATCTGACCAGTGCCGCAGACGATGTCACACGCTCCACAGTGGCTGGTGCTGGTGCCAAGGTCGATGCAGTCGGCACCGCAGGCGGCCAGTCCGTTCGAGCACAGGCACAGTCCGGAGACGCAGGTCTGGCCGGTCGCGCACGCCACGGAGCATGCGGCGTCCGTCCCCGGAGCATCGCTGACTAGCACCGTGTCGCGAGCAGAGAGGTCGGCGAGACCATCGGGACGATCGGCGCCCACAACGTCGGCCTTGCCCGCATCCGGACCAGCGTCACCTTGGCTTCCCCCAGTGCCGCCCCCGGTACCTGCCGAGCCACCTGCACCCGCCGCCCCACCTGCACCCGCGCCGCCCGAGCTGCCACCAGAACCACCGCCCGAACCACCCGTGCGCCCGCCCGATCCTCCGGAAGCAACGCCGCTCGACGTACTCCCACCAGAACTCGCACCGCCTGCGGAGCCGCCCGAACTGCCACCCACAGACACGCCACCAGAGCTGCCTCCCGTGGTCGAGCCTCCCGAACTTGACAAGGCACCGCCTGCCCCGCCCGTCTTGCTTGCACCACTGCCGCCACCCGAGCCGCCGCTGCCACCCTGGCCCGAGCCGCCGCCAGACGAAGTCTTCCCACCGCCCTGGTTCGCGCTGGTCGGCAGATCCTGTTGGCACGCGGCCACGCCAACAACCATGGTGGCGGCAATGGCCAGGACAAGATTCAGACGGCTCGAATTCGGCATGGTGGCTCCCGCAATGAGGACGACTGTCGTGGAAGTCGTGCGTTGGCTATTCAGCAGAGTCGAATTCTGGCGGTCAGGTCGGCTCACCCTCCGTCCCCATCCGATCCACCGGCGAAACACTGGAACCTCTTCCGTTGCCCACCCCGGCACGCCCTGTTAGGCTTTTTTGAGCTGAGCGGTCGACGTTGCAATCGTTCGCCATGGAAACGCAAGCAAAAATGATGCGAATACTCTCGTGGTTACTGGTCGGATGGTTAGGCCTCGCCGCCGGCTGCGGCAGCGGATCGGTCAGTCCGCCGGGACCAACGGGTGGCACGTCAGGCATCGGCACGGGAGGAACTTCGTCAAACACCGGGCGTGGCGGAGCAACGGGCGCAGGTGGTAGCGGTGGTGCAAGCGCCTCGGGTGGCCAGGGCTCGGGCGGCGACGCAGCCATGCCGGTCACCGGAGGAACGGCGGCAGGCGGAACCTCAGGCTCGTCCAGCGCGCAGACAGGCGGCAGTTCCAGCCCAGCAAGTGGTGGCGCCACGGGTGGAGTATCTGCCGCCGGCGGGCAAGGTTCGGGCGGCAAGAGCTCCGGCGGCGTCACGGCCAGCGGCGGCGCGGCCTCGGGAGGAAGCACGAGCGGCACGGGCGGAAAGTCGACAGGAGGCTCCGCGGGGAATGGCGGCAGCGGCGGCGTCACGGGAAGCGGCGGAATCACCACGGGCGGCGCTTCAGGCGCGGGTGGAAAGACTGGAACGCCGGACGCTTCAACCTCGACCTACCATCCCTGTCCGACGGACGGCACGGCCTGCAAAATTATGCCGTTCGGGGATTCGATTACGGACGGCTACAACCAGGACACGCCGGGCGGCTATCGCGTGGAACTTTTCCGCCGGGCAAACGCAGGGGGGAAGAACATCACGTTCGTGGGCTCGGGCTACAACGGTCCAGACACGGTCGACGGCGCCGCCTTCCCACACAACCACGAGGGTCACAGCGGTTGGACCATCGCGCCAGCGGGCGGTCGCAGCGGCATCTCGACCCTGGTGTCAACCGTGATGCCGAAATACACACCGGACATCATCCTGTTGATGATCGGCACCAACGACGCCATCGACAACTACGACATGGCCAACGCCCCCGCGCGGATGAAGGCGCTCATGGACAGCATCTACGCGCTGCTACCCAACGTCCTCATCATCGTTGCCCAGCCCATTCCGTCCCGGGGCGATGCGAGCAAGGGTGACGACACGGCCCTCAGCGATCGCATCAAGGCCTTCAATGCCACCCTCCCCTCCGTGGTCAAGGCACAGGCGGACGCCGGCAAACACATCCTGCTGGTGGATATGTTCACGCCATTTAATTCCAACAAGGCCTCGCTGATCGAGGATCAGTGGCACCCGAACCTGGCCGGGTACGTCCTTTTGGGAACCCAGTGGTATTCGGTGTTGCAGCCACTCTTGTAGTGCGGGGTGTTGCGGTGTGACCCTCGTCTCATGGGCGACGGCACAATCTCCCCGATAAAAGCCCGGCGGAGTATCCTAAGCAAGATCCCTTGAGATTCTAATAGAAGGAGAAAAGCATCATGAGGAACGTGCGACTTGGTTTGGTGGGCTTGCTTGGAACAGCGGGTTTGTTCGCGGGTTTGTTCGTCGGAGGATGTGATTCTGGGTCGAACGGTGGGACCTCGCCGCGGCCGATTGACTCCACCGAGTCCACCGCAGCCATGAACCAACGTGTGGATGAGCTCATCGCGGGCCTCGCGGATTCCACGGCGCGGCTCAATACCACGGGCAGCACGACCGTCGCCTCGGATAGTATCAACACGGCGCTTGGCAGTTCCCCGGCATGTTCCCCCGCGGGAGGAAGCACGGGCGCTTCCACGACCCCGAACGGAGGCACGGTTGACAGTGTCCCTGCTTCGACGACCCAGGGCCTCGACGATCTCCTGCACCGTGCGGCCCAGGAAGCCAAGGACCACGTCTTTCGCGAAGAGTTCGTGGAAACCAAGGATGGCAACCAGGTCGTTTACAAGATCGACCCAGCTTCCGCCTGCGGCACCAATACGACCTGCTTCGAGAAGTTGACCGCGAACCCTGTGCGATTCGTGGTCACCGCCAACAGCGACGACACCCTCAACGTTTCCCTGCTGGTCGGTGAAGCACGATACAACCCCGGCACGGCCGTCCTAGGTCCGAAGAAGCTCTCGGTCCGCGTCGACCTTGCCAAGGCCATGGCCGCGCTTCGCCTGTTCATGACCGCGGACGACCAGGCCAACCTTCCCGAGCGGCTGAGCGGTGTCTTCGAAGGCACCCTCGAGAAGCGCGCGGAAGGTGACTTCGCCTTGTCCGAATCCCTTATCGAGAAATTCGATCTGCTGGTTGGCCAGGCCAAGGGCAAGCCCGTGGCGGTGACCGTGCAACCCTCGAATCCCATCGCCAAGCTCACCCTCAACGCCACCACCAATACCCTTGGCTACTCGGCCAACCTCGGCGCGGTCGACGTCCAGGTGGCCGGCGCCGCCGTCTGCGACGACACCTGCGGCGTCCAAGAGCAGAACGGAACCTTCTCGGCGCACTTGGGCGGTTTTACGGGCGACTTCGCTGTCACCCAGGGCGCGACAGAGCTTACCTTCTCGGGTCTTGGGCTCGGCAAGGACACCACCCACGTGGACCTCAACAACGATCCCCTGGGAACTCTGGACGTCAATGCGAACAACGGCCGCAACCTCTCCGTCAACTTCAAGAAGACCGCCGAGGGAACGCTGGTCACCTTCGATCCTGCGCTCGATATCAAGCTTGCACTGATGCTGAACAAGGTGTCCGAGTCGCTGCGCGTGGATATGCCGGCCTGGCTTTCCAACGAGGTCTTCGACGTCATGCTCGGTGGTGGCGCCAAACCCTCGGTGCTCGTGCCCACCCCGACCTGTGATCCGACCGGCGGCACGACCACCAAGAGCCAGCTTAAAGTCGTGACTGGCACCTTGACCTTGAGCGAGACTTCGCAGGCGGCTCCGGTCACCGTGGCCGCGGGCATGTGCCTTGTGCCCGTCAGCAGCGCGGACAGCAAGGCCACGCCGTTCAGTCAGCTCCAGGCCGCGACTTGCCAGTAACCTGCCGCTAAGACGACGGACGTCGGCGGGACGTCCGACGGACGTCCGGCAGAGCACCCTCGGTCACGATTCTCCGACCTTAACGACGCCAGGCCGCCCGTACCAACCCGGGGGGGCCCTGGCACGCCCATTGCTGCAAGATCGGTGCAACAAGGAGACGGTCATGGCGGCGATGGATTTCACGGTCGGCAAGGCGATATTGCTCTTCGTGGGCGCGGGCTGCGCTGTCAGCCCAGCCCGATGCACCCTCGCCGCCGCGAGGCCGGACTTCGAATTAAAAAGCGTTCCCGGGATACTCAAGTTCCAGTCCGAGAAGGCCTGGGCCTCCGAGATCGTGGACGGCCGCTACCGATTGTTCAACAACGTGTGGAACAGCAAGGCCATCGCGGGTCCGTATCGCCAACAGGTGTTCGTGAAGGACGACCGTGGCCGTCCAATCGTCGGTTGGGTTTGGTCGGTGCAGGAAAGCCAGGCGCCAGCCACCTACCCGGAGATCCAGGCTGGCTTCAGCCCTTGGAACGGCGCTGTCGCGCCCAACTCGGGTTTCCCATTCCAGGCAGGAACAAGAAAGCTCATGGTGAACTTCGACATCACTATCGCGGCGACCGGCACGTACGATGTTGCGCTCCAGTCCTGGGTGGTCTCGGCTTCGCGCCCTACCAGCAGCACCATCACGCACGAGATCGTGATCTTGGTTGCCAACCAAGGCATGCCGGTGCCCGGAAGCCTGGTAGCCCGGGCTACCGTGCAGGACCATGGCTTCGCTGTCTACGTGGACAAGAACCGCCGTGACGCCGCGGGAAAGAATATCAACAGCTGGACCCTTATGACGTTGGTGGCGGACAAACCCATCCTGCGCGGCCCCTTCGATATGGGCGAAGTCATCCATTTCCTGTTGCGGGGTGGCTACCTGGACGGCAAGTCCACCATCGCCAATGTCGAACTTGGGACAGACATCATGCGCGGGGCGGGAAGCGCGGTGGTTCGAGACTTCGCCGTGACAGTCGAGTAGCGCGGGTTCACGGCCGAATGGTAAATAGACATCACCATGAGGAAGCGCTCCTCGGCATTCGCCAGCCCATCGAGTCCCATCCGAGCCAAGGCGCGCGGGCGCTTGGCCGTGGCGGGTTCACTCGTGGTGCACGGTGGCCTTGCCGTCCTGCTCCTTATGAAATCACCCACAGCCTCCACCCCCCGATTCGATGCGGTGGAGATTGACTTCGACGTGCCAGCGAATACGACCGAGGCGCCGACGGTGGCACCGGTGGGTTCCCAAGTCCCAGCCTTGGCCACGGAGCCGCCCACGCCCGTCGAGTCCACGCGAACCAGGCCCGCGGACGGACGCGGCGATCGGACCAAGTCTTCCGTCCCAACGGCCGGCCGGCCTACGCCCACGAACGAACCAGCATCACGACCACCAGGTGGCGCACGAGACGGCCTGGCCGATAGATTGGCCACCTTCCAGCCTGCCCATCCCGACCTCCATGGGCCAATGAAATTTCCAATACCCGAGGAAACGCGCAGGGATCCGTTGGCTCCCCCCGTGGCAAGGCTTGGCGTCCAGCCAAGCGACTTGCCCAAGGTGATCCAGGGAGGCTCGGGTGTCACGGCCAGCGTGGCCGAGGATGGCCGCATCAGCCTCCATGATCCGAAGAGCGTCGACTTGAACCGCTCGCCCTTCCAAGCCGTGGGCTCGGGGGTGGGCGTGGGCGTGTCCGGCCACCTCGATCTCAACGACCAGCTTATGAAGCTGGTCGGCCAAGATCCCTACGCCTCCGCCAAACGCAAGATTGCCGAAGAGACACGTGAACAACGCATTTGCATGGCGAGACGGTATCAAGGCGAGCAGCAAAAACAGGAGCTCTTTGCCCTGTCCACCAAAGTGAGGCGCATCGCCTCTCGGGCCGACCTATCCTTGGCCCAGCGCCGGGAACTTGTCTTCGCCATCTGGGACGAATGCACGGAAGAGTCGGGCTCCGCGACGGATTTTGGCGCCATGGCACGGGCAACGATCCTGTCCATCGCGCGCGAAGCCTTCCCCGAGGGAACCAGCGAGGCCTATCAGCCCGCCGAGCTGCTGGCATTGAATGGACGGCGTTCGTCGGCCGAGCGGTTCGCTCCCTATGCCGCAAGTTCCCTGCGACACTCCCGCCATCCCCCCGACGGTGGCCCGCCCACGGAATGCCCGTAGCGGGTGCCTATGCCACTACCCGCCCGCGGCGCTGCGGTGGCTGGTGTGAACCGAAGACTCGGCAAGAAGCTCGGGCAAGGTGCGTCCTTCGCTTTCCAGCCACGCACGGGCCAGCCTGCGGCCAAGCACCCGATCCGCCGAGGTGAGCATGTGGTAGGCCGCATCCCTCACCAACCGCTCGCGAAAACGGTAGCTGGCTTCGCCCGCCGCCACCGTGCGCTCGACAAAGTCGCGCATGACCAATACCTCCAGCCATTCGGCGATCCCCTTGCGCGCGGATTCGCCAAGCAGGGAGATAAGGCCATCGGCACTGAAGGTCTTTTCACCAAACAGGCTGGCCGCGCGAAGCACGCGCCGCACATCGGGCTCGACGCCCTCGAAGCGGCCTTCCACGATGGCGTGGACGGCATCCGGAACGCCGATCAAGCCCCGGTCCACACTGGCGGTCATCTCTTCAAGGAACTGTGGGTTTCCTTCCCATCTCCCAAGCACGAAGTCCGATCCGGTCTTGGACACCGACGGAAGCCAGAAGTGCAGCAAGGCCTGCCCCTGCTTGGATGGCAACGGCCGTAGGCGCAGGCGCCGTACCGAGCGCGCTCCCCACAGCCCGGGAAAACGGTCTTCGACCTCGTCGCGGCCCGCGCCCACGATCATGATGGGCTTATCGTGCAGCCTGTGCAGGACGCGATCCAAAAGGTCCAAACTTGGACCGTCGGCCCACTGCAAATCCTCGATGACCAGCAGGAATCCTGCGGGCTGACACCGGCTTTCAATCCACTCCGCCAGCGCCGCCTCGACCAGCTGGCTGGACTTGCCCTGCACGTCGATGCCGGCTTCGGCCAGCACCGCGACCAGGGTCGGATAGCGCCGCTCGACCCGCAGAAGGGTTCCGCTGGCCATGGTCACATGTGGCTTGGCCCCCGAGATGCCAGCCAGGAATTCGCGCAAGAGTCGCGTCTTGCCCAGGCCCGGAAGTCCCAAGAGCAAAACCGCGCGCGCCACCTTTTCATCGCGCGCCTCCTCAAGGAGCGACTGCAGGGACGCCAGGTCGCGCTCGCGGCCAATGAATGGACTGGCGGGAAGGCCGGCGTCGCGCGGGGAAGGGGCGCTGTCCGGGCGGGCCTTGTCGAGCAGGAGGATATTGCCGGGCGCCCCGCCTGACACAAACCGTGCGCCCAGCAGCCTTCGCGTGGTCTCATCGAGGCGAATGGTGCCCGACGCCTGTCCGTCCATCATGGCGGGCAACCGCTCCATGAGTCTGCCAACCGGCAGCCGGCCCACGAACGTAGCCCGGCCGCTGGCCAGGGCAATCTTGGCATCCGGCTCGATCGCACGCAGGGCCAGGGCCGCCGAGGCCAGTTGAATGGCCTGCTCGTGGGCCGTGGACACGGTCGGTGCGGTGAGCAGCAAGGTACGATTGATCAGCCGGTCCAACTCGCACGCGTATTGCTCCAGCAGGCGGCGAATCTCGGCCAGCCGGGTGTCCTCGGCGCTGCGGGTGGGATGGTCGATACCCACGGCTGGCGACGAAACGGGTTTTGGACCGCGCCGGCGCTCGCCCACGGGCAAACCCGATTCACTTCCATCGATGCCCTTGCCCAGCGAAACCAGCATGGCGGACGCCAGGTGATCCTCGCTTTCGCTGAGGCTGGCGCGCTTGGCGTGCGACGGCGGATTGGCCGCGGCGGTTTCACCGCCAATTCCGCCCAGGGACTTCACCACCTCGGCGAACTCCGTGGCCAGGGCCGCCGCCGATTGCGGGCGATGGGCTGGATCCGGCGAAAGCATGGCATGGACCAGCGAGGTGACCGAGCCAGGAGTTCCCGGGCTGCGCGACGCCAGCTCAGGCACCCGCCCGGCGCACACCTTGGTCATGACCTCCAGCGGAGTTTCGCCCGTGAAGGGTGGCTCGCCGGTGAGCAGTTCGAACATCACGCAGCCCAAGGAGAAGATGTCGGCGCGGCCATCCACGTCGGCGCGACCGCGGGCCTGTTCGGGCGAGGTGTAAAGCGGCGTGCCCACCGTCGAACCCTTGCGCGTGAGGCGCTTGGAATCGAACACCCGGCGCGCGATCCCGAAGTCGAGCACGCGAATCTCGGACAGTTTCCAACCCACAAGGAAGATGTTGCCAGGCTTGATGTCGCGATGGACGACGTTGCACGCGTGCGCGGCCGACAGGGCCTCCAGCACCAAGCGAGCGACATGCGCCGCCGCCGCTGGGCCAAGGTTGCCGCGGCCCAGGCGGTCCTCAAGGGTCTCGCCTTCCAGCCATTCCATGGCGATGAAGGGCGCCCCGTTGGGCGTCACGCCGTGGTCGAAGTAGCGCACGATCCCTGGATGGGAAAGTTCGGACAGGACGCGCGCCTCTTGATCGAAACGCGCCTGCTCGATGGTGCTATGCGAATGGAGGATCTTGAGGGCGACCAGGGTCCCGCTGTCCCGATCGAGCGCTTGATACACCGTCCCCATGCCGCCC
>Ga0302321_100006827_pt1 | contig 10062 bp, 8 predicted proteins | sample Fen_T0_1_FD_202505 | JGI IMG/M metagenome (GOLD analysis project Ga0302321, IMG submission 202505) | Peat permafrost microbial communities from Stordalen Mire near Abisko, Sweden - Fen_T0_1 | ecosystem: Environmental > Terrestrial > Soil > Wetlands > Permafrost | place: Sweden: Abisko... | reverse complement strand
TAAAATCAGCGTCGCCATTAAAACCTTTTAGTTCTTTATGGTTGTACAAAGCCTGCAGCGTAAAACTGTACCATTTTTTGGGTGATAGCACTATTGTGCTGCTGAGACCGAAGTTGCGGGTACGCCCTACATTGCCTTGCGAATAATAGAGTAGGCCGCTGATGGTGTCGTTTAAAAATATCTGGGAGAAATAATTTTTCACTATGCTGTACGATACAGTGGTGGTAAGCCATTGCTTGTACTGGTGGCTCAGTTCCAGGTTGGTACTGTATTGCGGTACAATGTAAGGGTTACCGTTTTGGTAAGTGTATTTGTTGATGATAAAAGTAAAAGGATTGAGTATTTGAAAAGCGGGGCGGTCTATTCTGCGGCCAGCTGTAAACGTAAAGGCGTTAGAAGAATCGGCCTGGTAAGTGGTATAACCACTGGGAAACAAGCCATCATAATTACGGCTGAAGGCAGAATCTTTTACCTGTATATTGCCCAACTGGTGGGCATTATACCCGGTGGCTTCGTAACGCAGGCCTGCTTGTATACTGATGCGTTTGTATTTGGTTTCGATACTACTATAAAGTGCGTTGATGTTTTCGGCATAAATAAAATGGTTGCTTTTGCCATAGTCTTCCTGCCAGGCAATGCCATCAAAATTCTGATACAAGGCTGTATTATCAGTGCGGATATGTGATGTTTTAAAACCACTAAGCAGTGTACTGTTTTTGCCGAAACGTAAAGTATGATCGGCCTTTGCAGATACAATGCTGATAGTGTTAGGCACGTGGCCTCTTGAAGCTTCGTTATAACCGCCTGTTGCCTGTAATTGGTTATTGAATTGCTGATCGTTGACAATAGTATAACCGAGCACATCAACATCTGCAGCAAGGTCTTGTTGCTTATTGATGCTGTGGCGAAGGTTAAGATTTACCGAACCATTTCTATAATGATTAATATTATCGGTGCTTGTAAAAACAGACGAATCGGTTGCACCTGTTGCATTGAGCCAGGTAGCAGTAGCTTCGCCGGTACCGGAGCGATGTACATTAGTACCACCCAGTACGAGGCCAATGCTGGTTTTAGGAGTTATATAATAATCGATGCCCGTTTTAATAGTATTGTTTACAAATGTGCCCGAGAAATACGTGGGTTGATCGAGTATTGCCGTTACTGTATTACTACTATTGTAATACTTGCGCAATGCATAAATGCTGGTAAAGTAGTGGGTGACGTTGACATTGTAATTAAAGAACAGGTTGAACTTTCCGCTACGGTAATTCAATAGCACACTGTTATTGTTTTTGGGATATACGCCCTGCGTTATGGATTCGCTAACGGACCCATTAAAACCTTTAGCCTTATTTTTTTTGGTTTTAATATTGATGATACCAGCATTGCCGCTGGCATCGTACTTAGCAGGCGGGTTAGGCATCAGTTCTATTGTTTCTACCTGAGATGAACTCATACTGCTGAGTAAATTATTCAGGTCGGCACCGGATAAGTAAGTGGGTTTATCATCTATCAATACCAATACCCCTGCCTTACCCTGCATGCTGATGCTGCCATTTTTATCTACCATTACACCGGGGGATTTTTCAAGTACTTCTAAAACAGTGGTACCGGTGTTGGTTACGGCAGCATCTACATTTATAATGGTCTTGCCTTCTTTGTGTTGTATCAGCGGCCTTTTAGAGAGTATGTTTACGGCCTGTAAAGTAGTGGCATCTTTTTGTAAAATAATCGCGATAGTATTTGTTGCTGCTGGTAATGTAATGCTGATGGTTTGTGTTTTATACCCGGCATTGCTGATGGTAATTATGTAGTTACCTGCGGCAAGGTCATTTATTGCTGCCATCCCTTTTGCATTGCTTACAGCAGTGCTGGCGATTTTTTCTTTGGTGGCGATGGTTACAGTGGCATTAGCCACGGGTGTTGCATTTTCATCCTGAATGGTGAGGGTACAATTCTGTGTTGCCTGCTGGGCACTGCTGTTGTTGATCAGTATAAGGTATATGCCGAGTTGAAGAATTTGTTTCATGCATAGCGAAGATAAGTTTTGGAGGCTGTATGAAAAGGAGCATTTTGTTTAGTGGTTTAGGAAGCTGTCGGTTTTTTACATGTCCCCCGAAAATCCTTTTCGGGTTTATAGTTGATAGTAAAAGACCATTAACCAAAGCAATCCCATAAGAGACAAGAACAATTTAATTCCGTAAGGCACGCATCTTTTTCATTAGCAGTTTTTTCTCCGCTTCAGATTGTGTAAGATTAAAGGCGACCTGGTAATACGCTTCTGCCTTTGCAGGAAATTGTACGGCATGCATATCGCCCAGCAAGGCGTGGTACAGGTAATTTTTTTTCCATACGGTTTTAAATGCAGACTGTTCAATTTCTGCCATCACTTTTGCTTCACCAAATACTTTGTAGATAACCGTTAGCCGGTGCAGCATTACTACGGGGTTAGAATATATTGCTGCCAGCAGATCGTAATACGCCAAAATATTTTTCCAGTTGGTTTCGTCAAAGCCGGGGGCAATACAATGCTCGTAAGCAATGGCTGCTTCGGCATGATAGCTGCTGATCACATTTCCAAAGGCTGCTTTGTTCAGGTAATCGTTTCCGATAGTGATCAATTGATGGTTCCACTTACTGCGGTCTTGCTGCGCCAGCAGAACTATTTCACCTTCCTCATTTATGCGGCCATCAATTCTTGCCGAATGAAAACACATTAACGCCATGGCAGCATACACTTCGGGTAATGCGGTATTTTTATTTTCTGCCAGCAACCGGCACAGGTACATGGCCTGGTCTAAAAGGTCTTTGCGTATCAACTGGCTGGTATGAGTGGCATTGTAGCCTTCATTAAATATCAGGTATACCGTACGCAGCACAGCCTGGGTACGGCCCTGTAATGCAGTACCAACAGGCAATTCGGGTTTTATCTTTTTTTCGCGAAAGAAATTTTTAGTGCGGTACAGTCTTTTCGAAATGGTATCTTCTGTACTAAGGAAGGCCTTTGCAATCTCGCTGGTAGAAAACCCACAAAGCGTTTTAAGTATCAAAGTAATCTGGTTTTCCGCTGCAATTTCGGGATGGCAACACGCAAACATCATCCGTAATAAGTCGTCCTGTATCTCATCATCACGCCATAATTTTTCCAGGGCCGTGGTTAAAGTATATTCCGATTGCAGCAGGGTTCTTTCGGGGTCGCTGAAATCGATTTGCTTTGAAAATTTATTTTTACGCAGCACATCAATGGCCTTATTTTTTGCGGCCCTGAACAACCATGCAGATGGATTGTCGGGTACTCCCTTTAATGCCCACACCTGCATGGCGGCAATGAAGGTATCCTGCACCACATCTTCAGAAAGATCCAGGTTTTCTGTTCCAAAAATTTTTGTGAGCACTGCCACCAGCTTACCGGCTTCATGGCGAAAAAGGTCTTCGCTGAGTTTGGCAATATCAAAATCTCCGGTCAAGGTTTTTTATTTGGCTTTCATTTTATTGTTCTTGGCCTCATGCGTAAGCGTTGCCATCCCCAGCGCCTCCAATAACGGTGGTAGGTACACGCCAAATCGGCCCCGTAAACCTTTCTTTAAACCATACCAGCCTTTTACGGGGTTGGTGACAGAGCGGCCCCATGCTTCCACGGTACCTTCTTTGGCAGGTTTCTGTTCATCTGCTCCGCCCAACTCAATCCAGTCGCCATGCTTTTTTAACATGACATGCAGGTCGTTGATACAGCGGGCATCATAATGTAATATGGTTTTACCCACCACGCAAACAATTATTGCAATGCCTTCTTTATTTACATCTTTGTACATTTCATATGCTGCCGTACCCGGCGGTGTCTTTAACTTCCAGGGATTTTCTTTTGTACCCGTTGTTGTTGCCATAAAAAAATTAGTATTTCTTGATTGAATGTTTTTAAAAAAATTACAATTGCATGGTAGTTGTGCAATGCAATGTATAGTTGAAATTTTTAGTGTTAAGGTTTTAATTAAGGTTGGCAACCTTATACGTTTATATTTTCACTTCGCCTATCTCCCTTACTTCCACCAAACCCTCATGGTCCAGTACCGGGCAACGTTTTGCTATTTCTGTTGCTTCTTCCAAACTTTCGGCTTTGCATATCAGGTAGCCGCCCACCATTTCTTTGCCTTCTACAAAAGGGCCGTCGGTTACCACTTTGCCAGTACCTTTTACCACTTTACCGGCATTTTTTAGCGGTTGTGCGCCAGCAAATTTACCCTGTGCGGTTAGGTCGCCCATCCACTGCATCCATTTTTGCATATGTGCCTGCCATTTTTCGGGCGACTGTTGGTCGGCTGTACGTGCAACATCACCACCGCGGAATATTAAAAGATAGTCTGCCATTGTTATAGTATTGAGTTGAATAAATTGTAGTGCAAGAAAAATAAATTCACCGTTGCTTAATATTTCATTGCTTCTTTGGTAAAATATTTTTTAAGGAATCCCATCTGGCCAATATCATAGCTTTCGTGCTGCGCCAAAAAAGCCACGGTACCGCCATTGGTAAAATCGCCGATGGGGCTTTTTAATGGGGAGTCGGCAGCTAAAAATTCTTCGGTGGCAGCACCTAGTGCCACTTTTAATAAACTACTGGCATTTGCCCATTCAGTTTTTACAATTGCCAGGGTGGGATAATTGTCTGCAGGATCATACACTTTAAAGTTTTCGAATTTTCCTTCAAACGGATTTTTAGCCGGTTTGCCTAAAAACACCAGCATATTGTATCGTGCCCAAACGGTATGTGTGGCAATCCATATAAACGGATTGCTGTGGCCAATCAGCCTTTGTGCCGCCTGCTCATCTGTTACGCCATCCAGCGCATTTAAAAATAAACGTTCATTCATGTTTAGAATCAGCTCTGATTGATAAATTGATTTTTTCATTGTACTATTTTTTTATTGTGAATATTGTAATGACGAATGAATTGTGGAGGATTTGGACAAAAGGTAGGAATATTTTTGGGGTGTTGTTTTATACCCCGAAAATTCTTTCCGGGCTTTGAGTTAATTGTCGAAGATAATTAACCAGGCCATCCTTGCCTCTGACCAGGATGTGGAAGAGGGCCGAAAAGGATTTTCGGCGCGGCGTACTAATCCTTATCAATCCACAGCACAGAATTACCGGTGCTAAACTCATTCTGCTCCCATAATTTATTGCCGGGATCCAGGATCCATTTACCATCTACCACAAACTTATAGGTGTGCTTACCTTTGTTTAAGTGCGCAGAAAATACCCACTCATTTCCTAGCCGCTTCATTTGAAAAGAGCTTGCGTTCCAGTTATTTAAATCGCCGGACACACAAACGGTTTTGGCATGGTCAAAACCTTTTAAGCGGAATGTAAAATTGGGTGCAATCACCAACGCAAGATTGCCATTGCCTATACTATCGGCTATCAACCGGCCGTCTATCTTTAACCGGTACTCGTAATTACCGGGGCCTAAGGTATAAGGCAGTTGCCAGCCGGTAGCCGTTTTAGTCATCAGCAATTGATTCTCCCTCCAGTTATTGAAGGAACCAAACAGTTCTACTTTTTTGGCATTGGTATAGCCATCCAGTTTAAATACATAAGGATTGCCCATGCGTACCACCGAATTAAAATCATCAAATTCATTGGGCACTTTATCCGGGTTGGCAGGGTCAATAAACCATTTACCATCGGCAATAAAACGATAGGTATGTGTGCCTTCGGATAAATACACGGGCAGACTCCATCCTGAGGCCGAAGGCCGCATCAGCAAGTCGTTTGGTTTCCAGTTATTGAAACTACCGGCAAGGAATACCCTCTTTGATTTGGTATAACCATTTAATACGAACGTATAATTGGTTTTAAAGTATACCGAATTATCATTTCCCATGCCGTCATTTTCCGTAAGTGCATTTTCTTTATCTGTTGTCCAATTATTATCAATAATAAATTTATAAAAATGTTTGCCTGTTGGCAACTTCACAAAAGCGATCCATCCGCTATCCACCTTTATCATGGGCAGTGCGCCTTCTTGCCAGTTGGTAAATGAGCCTGCCACCCTTACAACAGTGGCATTGTTATGTCCCTTCAGGAAAAAAGTAACCACTGAATCCTCTACTGCAAATGGCCATTTATTTTTAAACCAGTTCACCCCAAAATGTACCTGGTTGGCAATGGGAAGTAAATCATTCGCTGCTTTTTGTGTAAGAATAATTTTATTGGCAGGATCGCTAAGGTTATCGGCACTAAATAATGGTTTACTGATCACGACCATTTCTTTGTTGTCGATATCGACCTTCCAGCCAAGTTTGTGCAGGCTATCGGGCTGGTTGGTTTTAATAAAGTGCTGCAGGTCCAGGTCGCCCAGGTCGTATTTTTTTATAAAGCTGTCGAGCGAAACGGCAGGTATATCTTTACCCAATGCAATAAACATCTTACCGTTTTTGATAGTGTAAGTTTTTACAGGTGCCTGTGCCATCAACTGTTGTGCACAGAGTAACAACAACAACAGGCATATTGTTTTAAACCCATGGGATACTATCATTTTACAACGCCTCATTTCCAGATATACATTTTATTGTTTACAAAGTTAAACCCTATTTTATGTAACGACAGAAAATCAAATCCTAAAATACCATCAATGCAATAGCTGTCGGCCATACAGGCTTTTTCCAGGTTGGTAATAATTACAGGCAGACTGCCGGTATTTTGATTGCCAATTACCAAATTGCTCAAATTGCCATATATCGCATCCACTTTTTTTTCACCGGTTCCTACCAGTTGTATACGTCTTAAAATTTCTACATTATCAAAAATCTTAGTGGGCAGGCGGCTATCCAGCACATTCGATTCGGCGCCGGAATCGATAATGAGCCGCAACTTTTTTCCTGCCATATAGGTGTAAGTAATGAGTTTACCATTCCATACTTCAATGGGCACAATACCATACGCCGCGGTATCTTTTAGTTGCGTGCTTTTATAGTCCCGCATTTCTTTTTTAGCAATGCGGTGCAGGTACAACAAATTGTTTTCATAATCGATGATCATTTCAAACTGCAGCATTACCGACAGGCCAATCAACCCAAAGATGCGAACGCCTTTGGTGTTCTCTAAATGGCCCAGGTTGGCAAGGTCGGCAGATACTACATTGGTTTTCATACATCCAAATGAAAACTCCTTCACTTCTGTCCTGGTTACGCCGGCAACAGTGCCTGTCATTCCGCTGGCTTCTTCATTTACCAATGTGCTGGCCGGGTAATTACGGAAGTAAGTAATGTTTAATACCAGCCCTGCGGCGCCGGTATCTAAAATAAAATTGCCTTCGGTAGTATCAGCTTTTGCTTTTATCAGTATCAGGTTGCCGGCACGGCTAAAAGGAATTACGCAGGAAACAGAATCGGCACTTAAAGTTGGTATAGTAAGGTGTATTTTTTTTTGGGGTGGAATGGCTGCGTGCCGGTGTGCAGCCACAGGCAGGGCTGTTAATGCTAACCCTAACAGTAATAAAATTACTTTGTATTGATGTCCTTGTTTAATAGTTGCTGTTAATTGATGGGCTAAATTAAAGGAAAGAAATGTGCCCCGAAAATTCTTTTCGGGTGGTAACGTAATAGCCGGAGACTATTACGCCAAAAGCATTGTGGCCAGAGATGAGGATTACAATCCCCTTTCGCTTAACTTAATAATAGCATCAAGATTTACCGGCAACTCGGTATGCATAAATAGTTGTACCAATGCACCGCCGTGATCATATTTTTTTATAAAGGCCGATGCCTGGCCATTTTCATTTTCGCCCAGCACTATATCCACCTGCTTTTTATCAATACCAAAATTGGATACCCAAAAATCGGGTAGGTTATACCTTTTACCTTGGGCATTGGCAAAGCTGCTGAATAAGCCGCCGAAGGCACGGGTATCGGTGGGGCCGTAATTAAGATTCAATACGGTATCAGTACGCCGGTTGGTCAAGCCTAAAAATTGTTTTTTACTTTCGTCAATATTAAAGAACAGGGGATTGTTGCCCACAAGAATGATGCGGCCACCGGCATCTAAAAATTTTCTTACCAATGCATTGCTGCCATTGGCATAAATACTTTGCGGAAAATAATCCGTTGCAAATACAATGGTGGTAAAGGCGGCAGAATCGGCCATTACTTTGGGTAAGGTATCGGTACCAATAGTTTTAAAGCCGTTGCTTTGTAAATAATTTTTTATTCTTACATCAGCACCATTCTTAAAATAAATTTTTAACTGGTCGGCATCGTAATACACCAATTGTTTTTTAACCAATTGCTTTTCGGGTGTGCGGCCACTTAAGGCATACAGGTGCCCGTCATCTGAACCGATGTACAATAAACTATCACTGATCACCGGCGAAGAATAGATAATACTATTGGTAGTAAATTGCCCCAGGCGTTTGCCGGTTTTAAGATCCACACAAAACAATTGCCCGTCGTAACAACCTTCGTACACTTTATCGTTATCAATTATTGGAGAAGACCATGTGGCCATTGGTGTATGGTACTTCCATATCTCTTTACCGGTATTTAAATTTACAGCCTGAATAAACCTGCCGTCGGAAGTACCTGTTACCACAATGGAATCTTTAATGGCCACGGTAGAAATGATCCAGGATATTTCATGATCTGCCGTCCATATTTTTTTACCATCACTGGCATTAAGGCAATATAAAAATCCATCTCTTGCACCCACCACAATTTTATCATTGGTAATTACCGGCGCTGCTAAAATGGCCTTACGGTCAAAGCCCAGCGTATCTAAATTAAGCGGCGCCCCATTGATCTTAAATTCCCATTTTGGATTACCGGTTTTGCTATCCAGTGCCAATAAGTTGCCTTCGGTATCGCCAAATAATATCTCGTCTTTATAAACCGATGGCGTACTTCTTACCAACCCTTTGCTTTTAAATTTCCATATTACTGTGCCCTTCTGTTGATCTAGCATATACAGGTTACCGTCATCGCTGCCAATAATAATTTTATCCTCCAATAACGTTGGCGAAGAATAATAATAATCAAAGCGCCAGGGATAAGGCAACTTGTTGCCCATTTTAAATTTCCATTGCAGCGCACCTGTATGTTGATCGAGTGCGTACAGCGTTTGTTCATTGTCGGAAAAATAAACCGTACCATTGGCACAGGCTGCAGAAGAGTTGATGGCATAGCCGGTATGGTATTGCCAGATGGTGGTGCCGTTTTTTTTATCCAGCGCAAAAAAATCGCCGCCGGTATTGCCAAAATAAACTGCATTATTATTGATGAGTGCGGTAGAACGTACAGGTGCACCTGCATCAAAACTCCAGGCTTTAGTATCGTACAATAGGTTAGCGCCGCCACTGATAAGGCTGTTGTGCTGCGCATTGTCTCGAAACATACCAGTACTGCTGTTTGTTTTAGATGTGCAGCTATTGCATAAAAAGGCAATAAAAATAACGTAAAAAAAACAACGCATGGATTTAGTTTTATTGTATAAACTTCAACTATTACACCCTAAAAAGCCGGCGTTAAAGGATAAACGGCCAAATTATTTTACTTTGCCTCAACAGCTTGTCCATTTTTTACTTTCAGAATGACAATTTTTAAAAAATGAACTGTATATTGAGTAAAAATAACCCCACTCCATACAACTGTTGCGCAATATTTTCGTTTTCTATACATTAAAGCCTTTACTATGAAATTTAAACCACCAATACGCCTGCTGAAATTGCTTTTTGCCTTTTTATTACTGTTTACCAGCCTGGCTGGTACCAGTCAAAAGATATACATAAAAAAATACCGGCCACTGGCAGATTCGTTGGGTGCCGAATATGGCATTCCGGCTTCATTAATTTTGGGTGTTGCCCTTCTAGAATCTGCATCGGGTACAAGCGACAATTGTAAATTATTGAATAACCATTTTGGTATGGAAGGCAAAAACTCTGTATTCAAAAGAAAAAAAATAAAGACCCGTTATAAAGAATACAATAGTGCCAGGGATTCTTACGTAGATTTTTGTAAATTACTTTCGCATAGAAAATATTATAAAAAACTTAAAGGAAACTTAAATTTCCATTTG
>Ga0302321_100006826_pt1 | contig 10063 bp, 8 predicted proteins | sample Fen_T0_1_FD_202505 | JGI IMG/M metagenome (GOLD analysis project Ga0302321, IMG submission 202505) | Peat permafrost microbial communities from Stordalen Mire near Abisko, Sweden - Fen_T0_1 | ecosystem: Environmental > Terrestrial > Soil > Wetlands > Permafrost | place: Sweden: Abisko... | reverse complement strand
CCAGCCCCAGGTCGCAGTCGCCAGTCGCCAGCCGCGCGATCAGGTCGCGCAGGTTGGCGGGCTGCGAGGGGTCGGGGTGGTGGTTGGGAAAATGGCCGTCGACGTCGCAGAAGAGCGGCACGACGTTGCAGCCCATGCGCGTGTACAGCGTCGGTGCGAAGGCGCCGGCGACGCCGTTGCCGCAGTCCACGGCGATCTTCAGCGGCCGCGCGAGCTTGACGTCGCCGACGATGCGGTCCAGATAGGCCGGGCAGATGTCCACGGTACGGTAGCCGCCTTGTCCATGCAGCATTGCCCCGGCTTCGATGCGCGCGCGCAGTGCCTGGATGTCGTCGCCCGACAGCGTGTCTCCCGCGACGACCATCTTGAGGCCGTTGTAGTCGGGCGGATTGTGGCTGCCGGTTACCATGACGGCGGAGCCTGTGCGGAGGTGGTGCGCGGCGAAGTACGTCATTGGCGTCGCCACCATGCCGAGGTCGACGACGTCGACGCCGGCGGCGCGGATGCCGTCGGACAACGCGGATAGCAGCGCCGGGCCCGACAGCCGCCCGTCGCGGCCGATGGCGAACGTGTCACCGCCGCGCTCGCGCGCAAGCGAGCCCAGCGCGTGTCCGACGGCGCGGACGATGTCGGGCGTCAGCGTGCGGCCGACGACGCCGCGGATGTCGTAGGCCTTGAAGATTTCGGGGGGGAGGGCAGTCATGGCGAGAGTTTCCGGATAAGTGTCGCGCGTTGCGCAGTTTCGCATGCCCGGGGCGCCGGGCGGGTTCGGAACATGTTCATCGCGCGGCGGCAAAGAACGACGTGACCCGCTGTGCCAGCCAGCGGATGTCGCCCGGCAACGGCGGCGTTGCAAAGCCGGCATGGCCGCCGTCGTCGGGCTGTTCCAGCACCACCGCTGCGCTCACCTCCTGCGCGCCAGGCAGCGAGGCACCGGGAACGAAGGGGTCGTTGCGCGCGTTGATCACGAGCGTGGGCAGCACGACGTCGCGCAGCCAGCGCTTGGACGACGCGCGCAGCCAGTAGTCGGCGGTGCCGGCAAAGCCGTGCAGCGGCGCAGTGAACGCGTTGTCGAATTCCCCCAGCGTCGTCGCGCGGGCCACGCGCCCCGCGTCGAACAGGCCGGGAAAGCGGCGCGCCATCGCGAGCGCCTTGGGCTTCAACGTGCGCAGGAACCGGTTGCAGTAGACAAGCCGGTTGAAGCCCTGGTCGATCGCCAGGCCCGATGCCGTCAGGTCGATCGGGGTGGACGCGGCCGCCACGGCGACGACGCCGAGGTCGCCCGATGCACCGGCGCGGCCCGCCCAGTTGAGCAACGCGCTGCCGCCCAGCGAGACACCGAAGGCGAAGAGCGGCGTGCGCGGGTCGATGCGTGCGCGCACCGCCGCCAGCATCGCCGCGATCTCCGCGTGATCGCCGGAATGGTATGCGCGCGGCTTCCGGTTGGGCTCGCCGCCGCAGCCGCGGAAATGCGGGACGACGCCGCGCCAGCCCAGATCGCGCAGCATGTCCATCAGCGCCAGCGCGTAATGCGCACGGGAGCCGCTTTCCAGGCCATGGAACATCACGACCATCGGCACGTCGGCCGCGGGGGGGGCCGCGTCGACCAGCCAGTCGAACAGCCAGAAATCGCCGTCCGGCGTGTCGACGCGCTCGCGTCGGTAGACGATGTCGGGGTTGCGCAGCAGCACCGGATAGATGGTCTGCGCGTGGCCTCCCGGCAGCCAGGCGGGCGCGTTGTAGGGATCGGCGACCTGCGCGGCCGCGGGCGAGCGCATCGTCGGCATCAGTCCAGCGCGCGCTCGAGCGCTTTGGCGATCGTCTTCAGAATCTTCACGCGCGCGAAGTTCTTGTCTTCCGCCTCGACCAGCGTCCACGGCGCGAGCTCGGTCGAAGTCCGGTCGACCATGTCCGCGACCGCCTGCTCGTAGCCGGCCCACTTCTTCCGGTTGCGCCAGTCGTCGCGCGTGATCTTGAAGCGCTTGTAGGCCGTTTTCTGGCGCGCCTCGAAGCGCTTCAACTGCTCAGCCTTGCTGATCTGCAGCCAGAACTTGCAGACAATTGCGCCGGCGCCAACCAGCTGTTCCTCGAACTGGTTGATCTCGTCGTAGGCGCGCATCCAGTCCGCGACGCTGCAATAGCCCTCGACGCGCTCGACCAGCACGCGGCCGTACCACGTGCGGTCGAAGATGGCGATGCCGCCGCGCGCGGGAATCTGCCGCCAGAAGCGCCACAGGAAGGGCTGCGCCAGCTCCTCCTGTGACGGCGACGCGACCGGCACGATGACGTACTGGCGCGCGTCGAGCGACGTCGCCACGCGGCGGATGGCGCCGCCCTTGCCGGCGGCGTCGGAGCCTTCGAAGGCCAGGATCAGCGAGCGCTCGCGGAAAGCCTTGCGCTGCGTCAGTTCGGCCAGCCGCGCCTGCCATTTGGCGAGGTCGCGTTCGTACCGGTGTTCGTCGAGCTTCTGCGTGAGGTCGAGCCCGCGAATCAGCGCGACGTTGCCGATGACCGACGGCGGCGGCGCGACCACCGCGCGCGGCGCAGGCTTGGCCCCCGCGTTGACCTTGCCCATGGCCTCCAGCAGGATCTTGCCGACGGTGATGTTGCGGTAATTGGTGTCGGCACCCTCGACGACGTACCACGGAGCCGACGCAATCGAGGTCTCACGCAGCATCTGCTCCCATTTGTCGTGGAACTTGTTGTAGTGCTTCAGCGCGGCCCTGTCGATCGCCGTCACGCGCCAGCGCGTCTTGCGGCTGGATTCCAGTTCGTGCAGCCGCTGTTTTTGCGCCGGGCGCGAAAGGTGTATCCAGAACTTGAGCAGGACGATGCCCTCGTCGGTGAGCATCTGCTCGTACTGGCGCACTTCCTGCAGCCGGGCGTCGAATTGCACGTCGGTCACTTCATGCCGCACATGCGCGTTGACCAGCTGGCGGTACCACGCATTCATGAAGATGCCGATGCGCCCGCGCGGTGGCAGCGCGCGCCAATAGCGCCATGCGAGCGGCCGTGCTTCCTCTTCCGGCGCGCCGGGACCGAACGCGCTGGTGCGGATGAATCGGGGATCCATCCATTCATTGAGCTTGTTCGCAGTCTCCCCGCGCCCACCGCCTTCCAGTCCGCTGATCAGGACCAGGATCGGGCCGCGTCCGGCTTCTGCGATCTCGTACTGCCCGTTCTGCAGCGCCTCGCGCAGCTTCGTTTCCTCGCGTGCATAGGTGGCCTTGGCGATTCTGTGGCCGACTTCCGCCGATTCCAGCATTGCGTCCTCCGGTGACTGAATTGCAGCGCGACTAGTCGCGTGTCCAGAACGGCCGGGCCCGCGCGAAGGCTCGCCACGCCGTTTCCAGCGCGTCGCTGCGCGCGCTTGCCTGGGCCGCGGCCCAGCCGTTGAACGCTGCCGCGGCGGGCGACGCGGCGCCGGCCAGTTCCGCGGCCAGTTCAGCAGCCACCGCGGCGTCGTTCCACGCGCCGAGTTCTTCCTGCAACGCGGTCAACGCGCGGCGATACGCGCGGGTCCGCGGCCGGGTGAACAGCGGCGCGAAGAATTCCGTCGCGTAGCGCAATTTCTTGGCCGCCAGCCGCGCCGCATGTCGCGCTTCCGGGGCGGCATGCGCGAGGTTTGCGCCCAGCGCCAGCAACGCGCGATGCCGGCGCTTCAAAAGCGGTCTCGCGATCTGCTGCGCGGGCAGGGCGAGCGCCGCCGGATCCGGACTGCCCACGGCCGGCGTTTCCGCCAGCGCGGCGGCCGCCAGGACGAGCCGCAGGAAACGCGGCGATGCCACGGCGGCGCACGCCAGCGCGCGCGCTTCGCTGCGACGTGCGGCTGCCTGGGCAGCCAATGCGCGCAGCTCCGTCCGGAGCGCGCCGGTGCTGCTGCTGCGGCCGACCGCACTGGTGAATGCCGGCAGCGTTTCCAGCGTGAAGACGTCGCTGTCGCGCGCCGGTCCGAGCGCGTGCCCAAGCCAGCGCAGTTCGCCGCGCAGCGGTTCGATCCGCGCGGGTGCCATCGTGCGCCGTGCCAGCGACAGGCAGGCCCTCAACCTGCGCACGCCGATGCGCATCTGGTGGATCCATTCGGGGTCGTCCTCGTGGATCACGCCGTCGGCGTTGGCTTCGATCTGCGTCAGGCACTCGCCGATGATTGCCGCGAATGCGCCGGCCGCATTCGCGTCGTCGGGTATCGCAACCTCGGCGGCGTGTGCCGGTTCCACCTTGGGCGGATTGCGCAGCGCATAGCCGCGCTCGGCTTTGCTCCGCGGCTCGAGGGAAAGCGGGATGTCCGCGGCGAGCGCGCTCGCGAGTTCATAGAGCCGCGCCTTGTCGCCGGCCTCCAGTTCCAGTTCGATTTCGTGGATGGGCGCCGAAAGCGGCTTTCCATCCACTTCGACGCGCACTTCGCCGGTATCGATGCACAGCAAGGCCATCGTGCTGTCGGCGAATGCGAGCGGAATGGTCGTGCGCGTCACGTGGGTGGTGAATTGCGGTTCGAGCCCGCGCCTTTCCGCCTTGCCAAGTGTGCGCCGCCAGGGCGTCGTCGCGAAACGCAGCGGGTCGAGTCGGCCTCCCGTCACCGGCCACTCGTATTCGCTGCGTGCCGTCATTCCTCCGGCCGAAGGCTTCTCGGCCCGGCCCTTGACGGTCTGCAACCAGCGGCGCCCGTCGCGGCGCAGCCGCAGCGAGACGCCGGCCAGCGCGAGATCGAGGCTCGCGGTATCGAAATACGTGGACGTGACGCGAGTCTTGCGCGACGGCCCGCGCCGCAGCGGGGTCAGCAGCGGATGGCGGGCCACGCGCGCCATCGCATCGGGCGCGACCGCCAGTTTCAACTCCGTCTCCACTGGACTCGCGGCCGCCGTCGAGCGGGGCGCCGGCGCAGTCACGCCGAGTCGGTGAGGACCAGGCGGCGGGCGCGCACGGCCTGCGCCAGTTCCCGCAGCACGCCTTCGGTCGCATCCCAGCCGATGCACGCGTCGGTGACCGAGACGCCGTACTCGAGCGGCTTGCCGGGCACCATGTCCTGGCGGCCGGGGTTGATATGGCTTTCGATCATCAAGCCGAAGATGCGCGCGTCGCCTGCGGCCACCTGGCGCGCGACGTCGCGCGCGACGTCCACCTGCCGCTCATGCTGCTTCTGGCTGTTCGCGTGCGAGCAGTCGATCATCACGCGCGCGGCGAGCCCGGCATGGGCGAGTTCGCTGCACGTCGCGTCGACGCTTGCCGCGTCGTAGTTCGTCGTCTTGCCGCCGCGCAGGATGATGTGGCAGTCCTCGTTGCCGGCCGTGTGCACGATGGCGGAATGGCCGCCTTTGGTGACCGAGAGAAAGTGGTGCGGCGCGGAGGCGGCCTTGATGGCGTCGACGGCGATCCGCACGTCGCCGTTGGTGCCGTTCTTGAATCCGACCGGGCACGACAGGCCCGAAGCGAGTTGCCGGTGCACCTGGCTCTCGGTGGTCCGTGCGCCGATGGCGCCCCAGGCGATCAGGTCCGCAATGTACTGCGGCGTGATCATGTCCAGGTATTCGGTTCCCGCGGGCAGGTCCAGTTCGTTGATCTCGAGCAGGATTCGCCGCGCCAGGCGCAAGCCATCGTTGATGCGGAAGCTGTCGTCCAGCCGCGGGTCGTTGATCAGTCCCTTCCAGCCCACGGTCGTGCGCGGCTTTTCGAAATAGACGCGCATCACGATGATCAGCGATTCGGCGAGCTCCGACTTGATCGCGGCAAGGCGCGTCGCGTAATCGATCGCTGCGTCGTAGTCATGGATGGAGCACGGGCCGACGACGACCAGCAGGCGATCGTCCGCGCCATGCAGCACGCGATGGATGGCCTGGCGCGCCTCGAACGTGGTGGCGGCCGGCCGTTCTGACGCCGGAAACTCGCGCAGCAGGTGCGACGGCGGCACGAGCTCGGTGATCTCCTTGATCCGGGTGTCGTCGACAGGTTTGGGCGGGATCGGCGGGCCGGCAGTGACGCCTGCCGGGCGGCGGGTGGTGGAGGTCGGCACGGAACGATTTCCTGTTGGGCAACGGGGCGGCGACTGTGTGGCAACCGTGTGCCCACTGAGTCGCCCCGGCCGGGTAATCGGGGGTTTTCACAGCCAAAACAATGCATTACCTGCTTGCCCCCGGCGCAGCCTCCATTGTGCCACGACCGGTGCTGCGGCGCATGATGGCATGGCCGCAACAGTCGACCCGGGCAGGTCGGCGATTTCGTTGCCTCGGGCGTTAGGGATACCGTAGACTGATTTCAACAACGCAGGCACCCGCTCCTTAGGAGCTACGGACCGACGCGTGCAACAGTTTGCATCCCGAACGTCGCTCACTTTGCTTACTTCGCTTACTTTGGAGGATTTCCCCATGAACAAGCTCCTGGTCCTGATGGCGGCCTGTGCCCTTGCCGCCGCTGCGCCGTCCTTCGCCGCCGATACCGCGGCCGCGCCCAACGCGCAGCAGGAAAAGATGAAGGCCTGCAACGCCAAGGCCGAAGGCAAGACCGGCGATGACCGCAAGAAATTCATGAGCAACTGCCTTTCGGCCAAGCCAGCGGCGCCCGCGAAGCCTGAAAGCAAGATCTCCATGTGCAACAAGCAGACGGCGGGCATGTCCGGCGACGCCCGTTCCAAGGCGCAGTCCGAGTGCATGAAGGCCCCGGCCGCCGCCGCTGCGCCGGCCAAGTAACTGCCTAAATTAATCCGCATTTTGTCGTTGCCAGCGATGGGTTTCACCTGAAGAGCAAGAGTTACTGAACACGGCCGGGTGACCTCCTGTCCATCCGGCCGAGGCTGACAAGGCCGCATCGGGTAACCGAATGCGGCCTTGTTTTTGGCCGTTCGCGCCGGGAAGATGCGGCATCCCCTGCCCGCAGAGTCGTATAAAACGCCTGTATACAATAGGTTAAGTGCGGTATCGCACGAACCGATCGGGACAATCCGAAAGTACGATTGGAATACCCGAGCGTACCGGCCTATCTTGGTGTTGTGCAGTGCAGCAGCGGGTCCTTTACTGCTGCCGGACCCTTACCAGGATAGAGGTACGCCATGAAGAACCACGACATCGACCGCGAGACCATCCGCTATTACGTACAGGACGCCAAACAGGCGCGCGCCGAGGCATTGAACGCGCTGCTGTTCGCCTGGGGCGGCAAAGCGAAGGTCTGGATGTCCTCGCTCGGCAAGTTCACGCAATCGCTTTCGCGGCGCGGCAGGTGGAACCTTTCGCTGCCGGCGCCCCACCATTGAGCGCCGATCATCGAATGCACGCCGCCGCGGACTACCGGCGGCTGCATCACCGCGAGTGGGGTCGTAACGACAATCCGCGAGTCGCGGTTTGCATGCACGGCCATGGTCGCACCGCAAAGGACTTCGACGTCCTCGCGCGGAATCTGGCCGAGCATTATCGGGTCATTTGTCCTCAATTCGGTCCGCCCCCTGGTGCACGATCCGCGGTTCGCGGCGATAGCATCGGGTATGGCGCGGCGGCGGAGCCCGACTTTCCGGAAATGCTCGCCGATCTCGATGGCCTGATGTTCGATCTCGGGATCGACGAAGTGGACTGGATCGGGGCATCGCTCGGCGGAATCCTCGGGATGCACTTGGCCGTGCAACCGGGCGTGTCCATCCGGCGCCTGGTCATGAAAAACATCGGCGAAGGCATGCCGCCGGAACCGTCGCGGCGGCCGGGACAACCGCTGAGCGCGCCGCTTGCGGGCGTGCATTCGGTGGACCTGTGGAAGCGCATCAAGTGCCCGACGGTATTGGTGCGCGGCGATGCCCCGGCGGTGTCGCATTGCGAAGCGATCGCTATCCGCCGTTTCCTCCTGCAGGACGCGCGGGCGGCCGGCGTGGAATCGCATGCCTGCGTGGCGGCCTGACGCCTTCCCGCGTCACGCCTTGCGCAGCAACAGCCCCTTGAGGTAATCGCCTTCGGGGAAATTCAGCGCCACCGGATGATCGGCGCTCGCGGTCAGGCGCGCGACGATCTGCGCGTCGACATTCGCGTCCAGCGCCGCGCCGGCGACGATCTTCTGGAAGAGGTCGGCGGAAATTCCCCCCGAACACGAAAAGGTCGCGAGCAGCCCGCCTTCCGTCAGCAGCTTGAACGCGAGCAGGTTGATGTCCTTGTACGCGCGGGCTGCGCGCTCGGCATGCGCCGCCGTTGGCGCGAACTTCGGCGGATCCATGACGATCATGTCGAACGTCGCGCCGGCATCGCGCAAGCGACGCAATTCGGTGAACACGTCTGCCTCGTTCCACTGCGCGCGGGTCGCATCGAGCGACGGGTTGCGCGCGAGGTTGGCGCGCGCCATCGAGAGCGCGTCGGCGGAACTGTCGATCGACAGCACGGATGCGGCACCGCCGGCCAGCGCCGCCAGCGAGAATCCGCCCGTATAGCAGAACGCATTGAGCACGCGCCCGCCCGCCGCATGCCTGCGAACGGTGCGGCGGTTGTCGCGCTGATCGAGGTAAAAGCCGGTCTTTTGCCCCTGCGCCACATCGACGGCGTAGGCGATGCCGTCCTCGACGATTGCCACGCCGCCATCGGGCAGCGTGCCCACGACCGGACCGGTGCGCGCCGGCAGCCCTTCGAGCGTGCGCACGTCGGCGTCCGAGCGTTCGTAGACGCTGCGCGCGCCCGTCGCCGCGACCAGCCCAGCGGCGATTTCCTCACGCCAGCGCTCGGCACCCGCGGACAGGCATTGCAGCACAACGACGTCGCCGTAACGGTCGGCGATGACACCGGGAAGGCCGTCCGACTCGCCGTGCAGCATCCGGCAGGCCGTGTGACCGGCGTCGAGAAGCGGCCGGCGCGCGGCCGCCGCGTGCGCGACGGTTCGCGTGAAGAACGCGGCATCGATCGTCGCCTGCGGATCGAACGACCAGACGCGTGCGCGGATCTGCGACGAAGGTGAATAGGCGGCGCGGGCGAGAAACGTCCCGTCGGCCGCGACGACCGTCACCGTGTCGCCCGAAGCCGGCGCGCCCTCGACGCGCTCGACGGCGCCGGAGAAGATCCACGGGTGGCGCAGGCGCGACGATTTCTCGCGCCCGGGTGCCAGCACCAATGCCGGGCCCATCCCCGTGCCTGCGCCGGCGGCGCGCGCGACGGCGTGCGTTTCGTGCGGCGTGCGCCGGGGCTTGCGCCGGTCGACCTTGGCCGATGCGGCCGGATGCGGACCCGCTGCCATCACGCGACGCTCATTTGACACGCAGTTGACACTCAGCTGACCTTTACGCCGACCACGTGGCCGATGGCGAATGTCACGCCTCCCGCGAGCGCGCCCAATGCGAGCGTGCGCAATCCGGAGAGCCACGCGCTGCGGCCGGTGAAGAGCGACAGCACCGCACCCACGGCGAACAGCGCCACGGCGGTGATGCCGATGGCGATGGGCAGCGCCGCGGTGCCGGCGGCGAACACGAAAGGTGCGAGCGGAATTGCCGCGCCGGCAGCGAAGGCGGCAAATGAGCTTGCGGCGGCGCCGAGCGGCGATCCCAGTTCGCCGGGGTTGAGCCCGAGTTCTTCGCGCGCCAGCGTGTCCAGCGCATGTTCCGGGTCGCCGACCAGGCGCTGCGCGAGCTTGTCGGCCTCGCCCTGCGGCAATCCCTTGGCGACGTAGATCAGTGCGAGTTCCTGCGCTTCGGCCTCCGGATACTCCTTCAGCTCGTCGCGTTCCAGCGCGATCTGGTATTCGTACAGCTCGCGCTGCGAGCGGACCGAAACGTATTCGCCGGCGGCCATCGCGAAGGCGCCTGCCGCGAGTCCGGCGATGCCGGAGAGGAGCACCATGTGTGCATCGGGGTTGGCGCCCGACACACCCAGGATCAGGCTGGCGTTGGACACGAGGCCGTCGCTGATGCCGAACACCGCTGCACGCAGGTTGCCGCCGCCGCCCAGGTTGCGGTGGCGATGCTCGATGCCGCTGCCCGCAGTGGGCGTCGCGTGGCCGCCTTCGTCGCCGACGGAGCTGCCGTAGATCGCCATGCCGCGAACCTTCATCGCCGCCAGCACCGAGCGCAGCCGCCGCGGCCCCAGCCAGTGCACCAGCCGCGCGACGAGCTTCGCGC
>Ga0302321_100006823_pt1 | contig 10067 bp, 7 predicted proteins | sample Fen_T0_1_FD_202505 | JGI IMG/M metagenome (GOLD analysis project Ga0302321, IMG submission 202505) | Peat permafrost microbial communities from Stordalen Mire near Abisko, Sweden - Fen_T0_1 | ecosystem: Environmental > Terrestrial > Soil > Wetlands > Permafrost | place: Sweden: Abisko... | reverse complement strand
AACGTTTTGAATAGTGTGTCCCACGCTCCCTGAAAAACGCAACGCTCCGACACCCAGCGTCCGTTTTACGAACTTTAAAAATTGTTCCAGCGGTTGAGGTTTTGGGAGTGTTCCTATTGCACCCATTCCGAAATTTTGATTGGGATTTTCAATAGCATACATATCGTAGGCAGGTTCTTCGTAGGGATGAATAGCCTTCATGGCGGAAATCACATTGGATGCCATGGCCCGCGGCGCGATCATTTCAAGTCGGATCTCGTCAACGAGTTCAAGGTTTCCCGATGTTCCGATAAACGGATGGGATGCAGCTGAGCTGTAAAAGCTTCCTGTCCCTTGGGAACTGAAAGAACATGATGTATAGGTGCCGATCGTTCCAGCTCCGGCATGTACCATTGCATCTCTCACCGGCTTCAAGTGTTCTTCTGGAACGAACACGACAATCTTCGCCAGAGAATTTTTCAACGGTGCAAGGAATCGGACGTTTCGTACTCCGAGTTTTTCTGCGAGTGCAAAACTTACACCGCCGGGTACAGAATCTAAATTTGTGTGTGCTGAATAGAGGGCGATCTTATGCTCGGCAAGCAGTAAGATCAATTCACCGATTGGATCGTTTGCGGTGACTGCTGACGGTGGGCGGAACAGCAGCGGATGATGCGAGACGATAAGTTCCGTCTGTTTTGCAATCGCCTCATGGACGATTTGCTTGGTGACGTCGAGCGTGACTAAAACTTTTGTGACCCTGCGTCGGGCATCCCCGACTTGCAATCCGACATTGTCTTTTTCCCAGGCGACCCACCGAGGTGCCCACTGTTCAAGTATCCGGATAATATTTGATATGCGCAGGCTCATATAAAAAGAGTGTCCCGCTGGTTGGGCGGGACACTCTGTAAAAATCTTTAAGTTTTTTGAAGTGCAGCTTTATCGATGATGAATTTTTTCTTTACCGGCATCTTGATTCGTATTACAACTTTTGATATGGATTCATATTGCACTGTCCTCTTTTATTATAATAATAAAAAAACGATAGAAATGCAATAAGCTCATTCTTGTCAAACGTCTCCGGAAGGAGTACCGTGGAAATCTATTTTTTCAAAATTTAAATCGCGCAACCGCTTAATTTCCGAATCGATGGCATCGAAACTGTTCTCAAACGATTTCATCTCAAGGGGTGGTTTGGTTTCGGACCATTGACGCTGGAGGAGATCAAAGCTGATTTTAACCGCTGCCAGTGGATTATTGAATTCATGGCACACGGTGACAACTAATTCGCGGATGTCCTGGCTGCGACTTTCAGTCAATGCCAATCTTTTTTCCACTGCCTGTTTGTGCTTCCGTAACCGAACACGTTCAAGAATGCTGAGAATTGTTCGTGCTAAATGTGCTTCTTTGAGATCATCTTTCAGAAGGAAATCTTCAACTCCAAGTTTCATTGCCTCAACGGCTAGTTTGAAATCACGAAAACCAGTTAAAAAAATGATCGGAATGGAACGGCCCAACTGGTCCAGTTGCAGGCAGAATTCCAAACCGTTTGACGTTGGAAAATGATAGTCCGTAATAATCACATCGATTTCTTGGTTTTGGGCGATCTCGGCAAGTGCGCTTTCGACGGAATCCTTCCAAATAACCGTAAATGTGCTTTTGGGGAAACGTTTGAGAATAGCGCGGATCAACTTGGAAAACATGACATCATCATCCACGAGAAGAACCTGAATGGATTTTTGTCGGTCTTGAGGTACGGTTTCCATGGAATCATAATATCACATGTTTGTATAATATTCAATGAAAGATTCGTCCTTCTTGCGCCCGTGGAAGATCCATGGTGAGCGAAGCGATCAGCTTTCTTGCCAGATTGGTTGCTTTTCATTAGTATTCTTCATATTATCAGCACTGTAAGTACAGTGTCCAGAATTTTCACATGTCCTTGTTCCAAAACGGAAAAGGACATTCTGTGAGGAGAACCTCTATGCCAGCAAAAAATAAGATATTAGTTGTCGATGATGAAGAAGCGCTTCGTGAAGTACTCAGTTCTGAATTAGAAAGCGAAGGGTATCAGGTATCCAGTGCCGCTGATGGACAGGCTGCAATTAATGTGTTAACGACGAATGAGTATGATCTTATTCTCTTAGATATTAAAATGCCAAATGTCGATGGATTCGAGGTACTCAAATTTGTAAAAGACCGATGGCCGAAAACGAAAGTAGTGATGTTAACAGGCTTTGCCGACCTCAAGAATGCCATCGAGTCGAAAAAACTCGGTGCGGAAGATTTTGTGAGTAAACCCTACGACCTCGTCGATCTGCTGACTACAGTCGAACGAGTCCTTACGAGCGCATAACGCCGGCAAGGGAGACCTGCCGATATGTCAAAAAAACACCGGATTCTTGTCGTCGACGATGAAGAATCCATAACCTATCTCGTAAAAACCGAACTGGAAGATTTACCTGAGTTTGAAGTTGACACTGCATTGAGCGGTTCGGACGCGATCAATCTTATCCAATCTAAAGTGTACGATGTCGTGTTGCTGGATGTCAAGATGCCGCGCATTGGCGGTGTCGAAGTTCTCAAATATATCCGGGACCATTCCCCAACTACCCAGGTTATTATTTTAACGAATGTTGTCGATGTTAAAACGGCTATCGAAACAACAAAATTAGGTGCATATGATTTCGTGAGTAAACCGTATGAAACTCCCGAACTGTTAGCTACCATTCGCCGAGCTCTTGAGCACAAGCAGTTAGTGATCGATAAAGAAGTCAATCAGCTTGGCCGACCGGTCGAATTGATTGGGGAATGTCAGATATTCAAAGACATCGTCAACAAAGCGGTGAAATTAGCTTCGAGCGAAGCATTTGTCCTGATTCAAGGTGCGAGTGGTACTGGGAAAGAACTCTTTGCTCGGCTTGTGCACCAACACAGTGCGCGCAAGGATCAACCATTCATCGCCGTCAACTGCGCTGCCATGCCCGATCAATTATTAGAAAGTGAATTGTTCGGACATGAAAAAGGGTCGTTCACAAGCGCGATCAAAACAAAACAGGGTCTTGTCGAAGTTGCTGACGGTGGTACATTGTTTTTGGATGAAGTGGGAGATATCAGTATCTCCACACAACCAAAGCTTCTTCGCTTTTTAGAAACGGGCGAGTTCCGAAGAGTAGGAGGCACGAGCACACGAATGGTAGATGTTCGCGTCGTATCCGCAACAAATAAAAATTTGCAGGAAGAAGTGAAGGCATCCCGTTTTCGCGAAGACCTGCTCTACCGACTCAATGTTGTCAGTCTTCGCCTTCCAAATTTGAAGGAACGAAAAGAAGATATTCCACTGCTCATCGAAAATTTTCTCTCACGAAAAACAAAAACAAAGTATCTCAACCCTGAGGCACTTCAAGTACTACAGAGTTATGATTGGCCCGGAAATGTACGTGAACTCGAGCACGTGATTGAAGGTGCTGTTGCTCTCAGCCATAGCGATGTCATCGAACCAAAGGATTTATGGATGAATGTTGCTTTAACCGCCGCACCTTCTGCAGCCTCTATACCATCGCAGATGCCTGCTGCTGATAAATTCGTCAAGATGGAAGAACTCGAAAAGCTCTATATCGAACGCGCATTGAAGCACCACCGATGGAACCGTGTCAAGACTGCGACGACACTGGGGATTACTCCGAAGACGCTCTACCTCAAGATCAAGCGATATAAAATCCAAATACCGAGTTTGGATTCTCCAGATTAAAAATCTCGTCTGTTTTTTTTATTGCGTGCAACTTTTTTGGACCGACGACGTAATATTCATTGGGAACGAAACCCACTTTCCCAAATCTCCTTCTTATGGAGCCAGCAATCGGTCGCGCGTGGTGGTGTCGATCGAGAACCTGGCTCTATCTTTTTTATCCATCCGTCTCATTCTTGCTTTTGCATCTATTATTGACTAATTTTTAGAAAATTCAGCTTTTCACGAATCATTTTCCGATTGTCACCTATGCCAAACAAAAAAATTATCGGTGAAGCAATTACCTACGACGATGTGCTGCTGCTTCCGGCAAAATCGTCAGTCCTTCCACGCGAAACAGACCTCCGGACAAAGTTGACGCAGCATATCGAATTGAACATTCCGTTAGTCAGCGCAGCCATGGACACGGTCACAGAAGCAGAGATGGCTATTGCCATCGCACGCGAAGGGGGCATTGGCATACTTCACAAGAACATGACAATCGAACGACAGGCGGATGAAGTGGATCGCGTAAAACGGTCGGAAAGCGGCATGATTCAAAAGCCTATCACGCTCTCCCCTCATCAGACCGTCGATGATGCATTAGAGGTGATGCGCAAATACAGCATTTCAGGTATTCCCATTGTTGACCATGAACATCTTGTCGGCATTCTGACGAATCGCGATTTACGTTTTCAACCAAATCTTGATCTTAGTATCTCAAAGGTGATGACCAAAGGTAATCTCTTCACTGCTCCTGTTGGCACAACCCTTGAAGAAGCGGAAGTGATCCTTCAAGAACATCGTATTGAAAAATTGCCGGTGGTTGATAAAACAGGAAAATTGCGAGGACTCATTACGTTCAAAGATATTCAAAAAAAGAAACGACATCCCAATGCATGCAAAGACAAGCATGGGCGCTTGCGCGTAGGTGCTGCGGTTGGTATTACCGCTGATACGCTCGACCGGATTGCTGCGCTTGTTGCTGCCGGTGTCGACGTCATCGTCATGGATACGGCGCACGGACATTCTCAGGGTGTTCTGGAGATGGTGAAACGCGTCCGTGCAAAATTTGATATAGAATTAATTGCCGGCAATGTTGGCACCGCAGAAGGGACGAAAGATCTCATCAAGGCCGGTGTGGATGCAGTGAAAGTCGGAATTGGACCGGGTTCCATCTGCACCACGCGCGTTGTGGCTGGTGTCGGTGTTCCGCAGGTGACAGCAATTATGGAATGCGCGAAGGCAGCAGCAAAGTTTAAAATTCCCATCATTGCGGATGGTGGAATAAAACAAACCGGGGACATTGCAAAAGCGATTGCAGCCGGTGCAGATATGGTTATGATAGGCGGGTTATTTGCCGGTGTGGAAGAGAGTCCGGGAGAAAAAGTTCTCTATGAAGGACGCAGTTATAAAGTGTATCGCGGTATGGGATCACTCGAATCCATGAAAAAGGGAAGCAAAGATCGGTACTTCCAGGATGCGGAAGACGATCTCCAAAAATTAGTGCCGGAAGGGATTGAAGGACGCGTACCGTTCAAAGGAAATCTTTCCGATACTGTCTATCAGATGATCGGCGGATTGCGCGCTGCCATGGGATATTGCGGCTGCCGTACTATTCCCGAGATGAAAAGGAAGGCGCAATTCACTCGAATGACAGAAGCGGGATTGCGTGAAAGTCATCCGCATGATATCTCTATTACAAAAGAGGCGCCGAATTACCATCTCTAATTCCCGAAGGACTCAGCAACGGCTTGAGGCAGTGCGTGGAAGGATGGCGTCGCTGAGACTCCAATCGTTGCTTGTCACCGAATTGACGCATGTCCGTTATCTGACAGGATTCACTGGATCCAGCGGACTTTGTCTCGTGACGCCGACAGAACAATTTTTTATTACCGATAGACGATATAAAATTCAGGCTCCCCTGGAGGTTCATGGGTTCAAGATTGTTATTGCAAAACAAAATCTTTTTCCATTGCTTGTTGAAAAAAAATTAGTGCCTGCGGGATCACGCATCGGATTCGAACATCAGCATGTGTCAGTTGCTGATATGCAGACGTTAAAAAAACTGCTGCCCTTACGACATTTTATCGCTGCGACGAGCATTCTCGAACAAGTGACCGCAGTGAAAGATGGTACTGAAATTGAATCGATTCGTTGTGCTGCACGAATCAGCGATGACGTATGTACGAAAATAGTACCACTCGTGCGCCCTGGAGTTCGCGAATGCGACATCGCGGCAGAAATTACCTATTTGCATAGAACAAATGGCGCAGAAGGTGATGCCTTTGATCCGATTGTTGCAAGCGGTGAACGCGGAGCGTTACCTCATGCGAGGGCGTCTGAGAAAAATATTCGGCGCGGCGACATGGTGGTACTGGATTTTGGTTGTCGCTATCAAGGGTACCACAGCGATCTCACGCGTACTCTTGCCGTGGGAAAACCTTCTCCGGAGATGAAGAAGGTGTACCAGATTGTGCTTGATGCACAACAGAAAGCAATAGACGCAGTGCGCTCCGGAGTACCGGCTCGTTCCATTGATGCACTTGCACGCATTCATATTCAACAGAAGGGGTATGGTCGATTTTTTTTTCACTCACTGGGCCATGGACTGGGCATTCATGTTCACGATCCTCTGCGTGTCTCTGCATTCAGTTCAGCAGTACTTGAAACAGGCAATGTTATAACCATTGAACCGGGAATTTATCTTCCAGGTCGCGGCGGTGTGCGCATCGAAGACGATATTGTCGTTCTTGACAATGGATACGATGTACTAACAACATTTTCAAAAGAACTTATAATTGTGTGATGTATGGCGGATGACGGTTTTAGAAAAGTTCTCATGATTGCTTATTATTTTCCTCCGATGGGTTTGAGCGGTGTACAGCGAACGGTGAAGTTTGCAAAATTTCTTCCAAAATACGGTTGGAAACCTACTGTGCTGACCGTCGAACCGACTGGATACTATGCGTTTGATGACACCTTGTTGAAGGAAGCAGAAGTTGCCGGCGTGAACATTGTGCGGACGAGTTCGTATGATGTAAATCGGTTGCTCAGAAAGCAAGGTGTGATCAAGATGCCTTCGGAACGGATGCGGAAGGTGTTGCAATTCTTGGGAGATTTGTTTTTTATCCCTGATACAAAGATCGGATGGAAATCCATTGCTGTGAAGGCTGCATCGGCACTCATTGAACAGGAACATTTCGATCTGTTGTTCGCCACTGCCCCGCCGCAAACCGATTTTCTGATAGGCGCAGCACTGAAACGCAAGTTTGAAATTCCTCTGGTGGTGGATTATCGAGATGCATGGCTGGATTATCCCTTCAAATATTTTCCAACACCACTGCACCGGTTCTGGCATTCGCGATTAGAGAGGAAGGTTCTCAAAGCTGCAGATCGGGTCATTGTCACACACCGGCGAGTGAAGGAAAGTATTCTGCGGCGGCATAAGGTGGTGGATTACAAAGAGGTTATGATTATCCCGCAGGGATACGATGCTGAAGACTTTCCGCCGGCGAATACCGAGAAACATGTGAAACCGGTAAAAATGAAAATTGCACACGCCGGAACATTCTATGCTGAAAGAAATCCAGGGATTATGCTTCAAGCGCTTGGAAATGTTCTGCAGGCGAATCCAAAAATTCGCGGACGTATCGAAATGCATTTTATTGGTAATGTCCGTGAAGAAGACCGGCAACTCGTAAAAAAAATGGATTTACAGAATGCTGTACACTTTTCCGGATATGTACCGCATAGGGAATGCATTAGACAGTTAGTGGAATCTGATGTCCTGTGGTTCGTTATTGATAACGATTATCAAACGCCCGGCAAGCTGTATGAATATTTTGGAACACGAAAACCTTTGATTGCCTCTGTCAACGATGGATATACCAAACAGGTCATCAAAGAGAGCGGTGCAGCGATGTGTATACCATTAAAAGATGTCGCGGCTCATGAGCAGGCGATCCTAGAACAATTCAGGCGATTTGAACAGAAAAAATTGGAACGCGTTCAGGAATCGTTCGCAGTAAAATTCAATCGGTTAACACTCACGGCTGAATTGGCGAAACAATTCGAATTATTAATGGACTATGATCGTGCCGGATTTGTAAAAGTAAAGGAACAATCGGAGTGAAAATTCTCGTCATTGGTTCCGGTGGAAGAGAGCATGCGCTTGTGTGGAAACTTCGTCAGAGCCCACAAGTAAAAACAGTCTATTGCGCTCCTGGAAATGCCGGTATCGAATATCTTGCTACCTGCGTTCCTTTAAAACCGACGGACATCAAAGGATTGCTGAAGTTTGTAAAAGAAGAACAAATCGATCTCACGGTGGTTGGTTCTGAACAACCCCTGGTTGAAGGAATCGTGGACGCATTCGAAGAACGCGGATTCAAAATATTTGGTCCAAGTAAAGCTGCTGCCCAATTGGAAGGAAGTAAAGTATTTTCGAAAAATTTTATGCTGCGGCATCACATTCCTTCCGCTCATTATAAGAGCTTTGCAGCAAGTGCCATCGACGAAGCAAAAACCTATATCCATACCATAGAACCGCCAATGGTAGTGAAGGCGGACGGCCTTGCAGCAGGGAAAGGTGTCATCATCTGTAAGAACCGGCAGGAAGCCTCGCTTGCCCTGGATGATATTGTCTTACACAAAGCATTCGGTGCTGCCGGTGATCAATTTGTGATTGAAGAATTTTTAGATGGTGAAGAGGCTTCTTTGTTTGTCTTGACGGATGGTGAGGAATATGCCATACTCGCTTCGGCGCAGGATCATAAACGCATTCTTGACGGTGATCTTGGGAAAAATACTGGTGGGATGGGAGCGTACGCTCCAGCGCCTCTGGTGACCCAGGAACTTCTGCAGGGCGTCATCCAGGAAGTGATTCGACCGACGCTCGAAGGCATGAAACAGGATGGCATGCCGTACCGTGGCTGCCTCTATATCGGATTGATGATGACACGGAATGGACCGAAAGTGTTGGAATACAATTGCCGGTTTGGCGATCCGGAAACACAGGTGGTGGTTCCTCTTATTGATGGTGATTTGGCGGAAATCTTTCTTGCCATAGCAGAACACCGGCTTGAATCATCGAAGGTAAAAGTACATTCGGCGACCGCCGTGTGTGTCGTGATGGCGTCACACGGGTATCCCGATGACTACCAGGTGGGCAAACAAATTTTCGGTTTGCAAAATATCAAAGCGGAAGATGGCGTGGTGGTGTTTCATGCCGGCACCAAAACTGAAGGAAGTTCTATCGTAACGTCCGGTGGTCGCGTGCTGGGCGTGACGGCAATTGGTTTTACGAATGAACTGGAACAGACGATTCGAAACGCGTACCATGCAGTTGAGAAAATTGCATTCGATGGCGCTTATTACCGGAGCGATATCGGTAAAAAAGCGCTGAAGTATCTCCCGACAAAGTAGATTTTGAAAAAGGAACCGCGATGAATATTCTTGTCACTGGAGGCGCCGGATTTATCGGATCGCATATCACCGATGCATACATTGCTGAAGGGCATCACGTTATCGTTGTCGATAATCTCTCCGGTGGCGTTGTGGAAAATATCAATGCCCAAGCAAAGTTTTATCAACTCGATATCCGGAGCGAAAAATTAGAAGATGTCTTTCAGAAAGAAAAAATAGATGTGGTCAATCACTTGGCCGCGCAGATGGATGTGCGGCGGTCGGTGAGTGATCCGAAATTCGATGCTTCGGTCAATATTCTCGGTGGATTAAATCTTTTCGAATCCGCAAAGAGGCATCGGGTAAAGAAAATTATCTTCTCCTCCACCGGCGGTGCGATTTATGGAGAACAGGATTATTTTCCGGCGGATGAAGAACATCCAACACGTCCGCTTTCTCCGTATGGCATCACCAAACTCTGTACGGAAAAATATCTCTTCTTCTACAAAGCGGTGTACGGAATCAATCATGTGATCCTTCGGTATGCCAATGTGTATGGCCCGCGTCAGAATCCCCATGGCGAAGCAGGAGTCGTCGCCATCTTCTGCAATAAAATGTTGAAAGGTGAGCAGCCTGTTATCAATGGTGATGGGAAACAAACGCGCGACTACACGTTCGTCAGTGACGTTGTGAAAGCCAATGTCTTGGCTCTTACGTACGAAGGTTCCAATATCTATAATATCGGGACAAGCAGAGAATCTGATGTGAATACACTCTTCCTCGATTTGCGGAACCATCTCAATCCATCCTGCCCGGAACAGCACGCTCTGGCAAAAGCCGGTGAACAACAGCGCAGTGTCATCAGCTCTAAGAAAATTGAGAACGAGCTTGGTTGGAAATTTACCGTGCCACTAGAAGAAGGGTTACGCCTGACTGCGGAATATTTTAGGAAAAA
>Ga0302321_100006822_pt1 | contig 10067 bp, 4 predicted proteins | sample Fen_T0_1_FD_202505 | JGI IMG/M metagenome (GOLD analysis project Ga0302321, IMG submission 202505) | Peat permafrost microbial communities from Stordalen Mire near Abisko, Sweden - Fen_T0_1 | ecosystem: Environmental > Terrestrial > Soil > Wetlands > Permafrost | place: Sweden: Abisko... | reverse complement strand
CGGCAGTCAACTGCCCTGCCTTGGGATCGTAGTCCAGATCCCACTGAACGCGCAGATTGCTGATGGCCTCAAAGCGCAAGCGCGAGGTCACCGGCGAGAGGTTACGCGGCGAGACAAGAAAGGCCACTCCGCTCAGGTCGAGCGTCGAATCGAAGACATTGCGCCGGTCCTGAATCAGCGCCCCGCCGAATTGAGGATCGATGAAGTACCTCTGGGCAATCTGCCAGCTCGCCCACTCGCGTTCTTGCGCCGCGCAGGGCTCAGGCGTGCCTTCTACCTCGGTTGCGCAGGGCTTGGCTTTCCCAGGGCGCAGGTAGAATCGCTGTGTCAGGGAGTAGCCAGCCTCGTTAGTGTCCGTAGCCAGATCGGTGGTGTCGAAGAGCAGCACATTACGGGCCTTCTCGCCGATGCCGGTCACATATCGGTAAGTCAACTCCGGCTCCACGACGTGCCGCAAGACCCGGCCTCCTCCGCCAAGCGCAAAATCCCGCTCCACTGCCGGCGGACGCAGGCTCACTGACACTTCCACATCGGCTCTTTCCAGCGAATCGTGGCTGATCGTTGGCACTCCGCTCTTTGTGCCGGCCAGGTCCGGATTCTGGCTGATCGTGTATCCCGTCGAGCGCAGCGCTGCCTCGGTCAACAGGCTCCAGCCGCCGGCCTCAAGCGGCAGCGAAAGATGCGGGTAAATGTCCAGTCGAACCACATTGCGCGCATGGAAATCGAACTCGGAGCGGCCAAGATAGTCGAGGGAAGATCCCATCCCCCAGTAGAGGCGCGACGCTCCCAACGGTTGGTCCAAGGCCTCGAAGCGCAGGCTCGGCAAGTGCAGAATCCTCACTTCGTCGCCCTTTGCAGAACTGGCGAATCCTTGAAAACGGTCCAGCGAAGCCGAGGAAACAAATCCGTTGTATACATGGGTGAGCGATATATTGCTCTGCACCTGCGAGCTCACTGCCTGCGAGTAGTTGTCATTGAAGACCAGCCGGTAAATGTAGCTCGATAGATAGTCGATATTCCCAGCAACGTAAGTCCTCGGGCTCAATTCCTTGCGGCCTACGGCGCTGATCTCGATTCCGCCCTGGTTCACAAGCTGGGTCGATTGTTCCCCGGTGACCGGGTCTGTCACCGTCTGCTTAACGCCACGGTCCAGTAACGAATTCCACTTCACAGTCAGATGATCCAGTCCCGGGCCTTTATAGCGAAAGTCGCCATTTGGAGCCCAGCCCCGTTTCGAGTAATACTCCGAGCCGATCACCATATCCATGCTGCGGCCCAGCACCACATAGACCTGCTCCCCGAAGGTGTAACCTCTGATCGACGATCCCGTGCTGATCACCGGGAGCAGGAGCCCGCTCTCCCGGCCCGTCGATTCCACCGGATGACGCAGGTAGGGCAGGTAGAAGAGTGGAACGCCCAGAAATTTGAAAACGGTATTCGCCGTGGATGCCGTGCCGTCCGAAAGTTGTATTGAACGCGAGATCAGCTCCCAGTCCGGCTTGGGCAGGCGGCAGTTGGTCATCCGGCCGTCCACGATCCGGTAACTGCCCTCGCCAGTCTGAATGAGCACACGTCCCGAAAAGAGCAGGGGATTGAGCGACGTGTAGACCGTCGAGCGGCCCGCGCTGCGTATCCCCTGCGAGCCGTGCACATCGTAGAAACGCGCGGTATGCATATTCAGCCGCATATCGCCATGCGAAGCCTCAACGAACAAATCGTTCGGGCCGCCGGTCAATTGCAAATGCCCCTCTGCCTCCAGCACCGTCGTGGACCAGTGATAAGTCACCCTGTCGGCGCGCAGAATGTAGCCGCGATAGTGAATCACTACGTCTCCCGACAGTGTCCACACATCGCCCACGCGGCTCTGGTTGTGCGCCTCCCCAACTAGCGGAACTCCGGTCGTGGGCTCAGTCTCAGGCTGTGCCAAAGGCAGAATCTCCTGCCCTGGATCGTCCGGCAGCGGCGCTTGCTCTCCGCTTGCAGGGCCATCTACGGCTGCCGCGCTCGCGCTCGCTCTCTCTTCACCTGGCGGGGGTGCCGCATTGGTCAACTCCTGTCCCCGAAGTTGTGGATGACAGAGGACCAGCATCGTGATAAACACTAAGCAGCGAAGACGCATCGCGGGACCAAGGTCAGGATAGCAAAACAGGCTCTGGCGCCCGATGCCGGCCGCGCAGCTCTGGCAGCAGGCTCAATACGGACTTTGTCCCTCTCGGATCCCGCGATCCGTGTACGCTTGGAATCTCCCGCGTTCTCTTTCCCTTCTTTTTGGAAGCTCCGTGAGTCCAGCTACGCTCGGCTGCAAGCGCCGAACCAGCCGCTCATCGAGCTGCACTGCGGTACGAAGGCGAGTTAGAAGGGTCGATGAAGTCTTGAACACTCCGGTCGAAACGTCCACTTCCGCATCTTCGTGGAGACACGAGGTGCATCGCCGCCTCGCTGCGCACCGGAATCAAAAAAGTCAACAAGAGGGGCGTTCCTCCGCGCCCGTCTCGATCCGCCAGGGAACAGCTGATCGCACGGCACAAATTGCCGCCCGCGTAGCGGCGCATTTTGCCCAGGCGCCCAGCTACAGCCAGTTGCAGTCCTTCCCTTCAGAGCCCGCCCCCCAGCACGAGGCTCCCCTTGCGGCGCTGCCCGGCGCGCCCATTCTTCAAGAAACGATCGAACCGGAAACCTTCAAGCCCGCTCCGGAGCCCGTCACCGCCATCGAATCTCCTGAGCTTGAGATCCCTCTCGCGCCTCCGATGCCCAGCCCGGCGCTCGAGACGGAGCCCCAAATCCCCGACGCGGAGCAGGCGTGGTCATGGACCTCCCTCTCTGACTCTCATCACCCCTCCGCAATCGAGCCGGTTCATCCCATCCCCGCAAACCTCATCGAGTTTCCGCGCGAACTCGTAGCTCCGCGCAGGGTGCGTCCCAGGCGGGCCGAGGGTCCCTTCGCGGTCACCAGCGCAAAGGCGCAGTTGAGCATCTTTGAACTCGAGCCCACGGCTCTATCCAGCTCGCCCCAGACCTCTGAAGCTGCCACCGCCCACACCTCCGCCGGTCCCGAGTGGTCTAGCATCCGGCTTCAGGATCTTCCCCGCGATCCAGCCCCCCTTGCGGACTCACAGCCTCAGGAGGAGGGCCTCGACGTTGCGCCCATGGGGCGCCGCCTCGCCGCCTCGCTCATCGATGGAACGGTGATCGCTGCCATCCTGTCTGCTGCTGCCTATGGGGTCATCTTCAAGTTCGGATATCGTCCCCCCCTGAGAGCCTTGGAGATTGGTGCGGTGGCTGCCTCTGCGCTGGCAGGGCTGATCTACCAGATGATCTTTCTCCTGCTGGGCTGGCGAACGCCGGGAATGCTTACAGCTCGACTTTCGCTCTGCACCTTTGATGGCGAGATTCCCAGCCGGTCGCAGCTCCGCCGCCGCTGGGGCTCCTTGCTGGTTTCCGTTCTGCCGGTAGGCTTGGGAATTGTCTGGATTCTCTTCGATGAAAGCCATTTGAGCTGGCACGATCGGCTCTCGCGAACCTATCTCCGCAAAAAATAGGCGCGCCTGCTACAACCTGATCGAAGTTCACAGCGAAACCGGAGTGACCATATCCCGAAGCCGAAGTACTCAAGTCGACGCGACCAACAGGGAGCGGTGACCCTGCACTTACCCCATTAGGGCACACAGACTCCGGTTTCGCTCTAGAACCGCAGCAGATACGATGCTTTGATGAAGAACTGCCGTCCGTCGTTCAACCAATCGTTGGAACGCGGCGGCGAAGTGTTGTTCGGATCGCAGCCTCCATCCGGCAACCGGTTGCACAGACTCCTGTCCAGGTTTTGCAGATCGTTGTTATACCCGACATAGATCGCCGTGCCCGGATGCGGAAGCCACGTGAAGAGCGCTTGTGTGCCGATCTGTTTCTTTCGTGCAATCGTGGTCTCCGCCGCGTTCGCCAGCGTTGTATCGTACTCCACTATTGCGCGGGCTGAAATCGAGCGCGTGAACTGGTAGTTCATCTTGGTTCGGAAGGTCTGGCTCTCGTAGACCAGCGCGCCATTATGGGCTGCGCGATCCCGATCCAGCAGATAGGTGTTGTCCATCGTCAGCTGGCGTAAAGGTTGCACCGTGATCGAAGACTGCACAAAGTTCTGGTCGAGCAAAGAGGGAGGCCTTCCTTCCACCGGGTTGTAGTTGACGTTGCCCCCTCGCACCACAACGATGTTATAACTCAGTTGCGTAAGCGGCGCGCCGCGCATCACCAGCCCGCCCCAGTTCTCGGTGAAATTCCTGTTCTCCGTAAGCTGAGAATAATTCTGTGGTCCCAGCGTATCGGAGTTCATGCCAATGATTGGCGCGATCACGATATTCCGCGGCAGCAGGAAAAACGGGTCGAAGCTCGAGTAGCGGTAAACCCGATTGCCCGAGTGATCGAAGGCGATGTTCTGGCCCGTCTCCAGGCCAAAGCTCTGCAGATGGCTATGCTTGGGGTACCACTGATAGTTCGAGTGAAGATTGCCGGCGCGGAAGTTGGACGATTGAATGAAGCCGAGTTGGGTCTCGAATCCCGTGCTGAAGTCCGAATAGCTCGAATATAGATTGAACGCATGCCCCGAACGCTGTACCTGCAGGGTGCTCGCCGGCCCCGCGGAGTAACTCGGCGGCGTTCCGCTCTCAGTCGTTCCCTTGGTCGAGCTCTCCACCATCTGCCCCGACGCCGTCCAGTTTTCATTGGCGCGCCAGGTAAAATCCACGCCGCCGATGCGGTTCCAACCTCCGCCGAACTCCTCGTCGGTGTAAATCAGCCCCAGGCTCGATCCTTTGCCAAGATCCTCTGAGACGCGCCCCACTGCCACTTTCGCGCGATGGTGATAGAGGGGGTCGCCCGGAGCCACCGTCTCTCCCGGCTCCCGATCGTCGATCGCGAATAGCCCGGCATTGGTGTGTCCTATCTTGCCGGTCATCCGGACGCCATATTCCGGATGCACAATATTGCGCGTGTAAATCAACTGAATCGGAGTCGAAAAGTAATTCGCATTCTCCAGAAAGAACGGCCGTAACTCGGGGAAATACACCGGGTACCGTTGATTCACCGTAAATTGCGGCTGATCCGACTCCACATCGCTGAAATCCGGATTGATCGTCGCGTCCAGGACGATGCTGTCCTTCAGGATCAGTTTGCCCTCGCCGCCAGCCGTGCCCTCGACGTGCCGGGAACTGAAGTAGGGATGCGTCGGATCCAGGGTCTGCAATATGCGCTCGTTCTGCCCAAGCGTATAAGGATTCAGCTGGAAGTTGCGCGATCCAGTCACGCCCTCAATCCCGTGCAGCGTTCCCTCCTGGCTCAATACGCCTGACACCTTGGCTGAGATGCGAGGCCAGAAGTCCGTCTCGCTGTTGCGCGGAAAATTCCGCGCAAATACCACCCCCCAGTCCGAACCGGCCGCACGAAAGCGCAGGCTGCGGAAGGGAATTGCCAGCAGCGCCATCCATCCTTGCCCCGTCACCTGCCCCTCTGAGTCCCACACCTGGTCGTAGCTGTAATCCTGGTTGCTGTTCTCCGCCCATGCCGCATCGGCTTGCACACCCGCCGGATTCACACTGAAGAGCACACCCTTGCGCCGGTCCTGAAATGGATCGAGCAAAACGGAGACATTGTCGTCGGCTTGTATATTCTCGCGCCGCGCAAGGTGCCCGCGAATCTGGCCCGCGTGGCGATCGTGGCAGATGAAGACAAAGTAAAGCGTCGTCTTGGTGAAACCGAGCCAGACCTCGGTCTCCTCGGTCTCTTTGTCCCCATCCTTCGGAGAATTCTGAATGAAGTCGGAAACATGGGTCAGCTTGCCGCGTAACTCGGCCCGCGGCTCCATATTCGGGAAGTCCGATAGGTGCAGCGCTTCGCTAATCAGCGGAACGGTGGCGATGCTGGGCGCCGGCGGAGTGCTTGCCGCCGTTGCATTTGCCGCTGGCTTTCTGTTTTGCCCCACGGACGGGCCGGTGCCGGCAAGCGCAAGGCACAGCGCCAATCCCATCCACCAAGCCCTCATGCTCTGAGGGTACGAAAGGCTCTTCACGGGAGTTCCTGATGTGGTTTTTGTTTCGTGCCTTACAGAGAGATCGTCGGCCAGCTTCCAAAGCATTAGACGTGGCTTTCGCAATTCGGCTTCGCCGGCCGCGGATCGAGCTTGGTTTTGCATGTCAGAGACCGGCGGCCGCACTTCGCCATGCGGCCACCGGCAGCTAATCAGCTTAGTCGTACTTCGGGAAGCCGTGATTTTGGATGTATTCGAACTTCACCAGGCCATCCCGGTAGTCGATGTGCATCACCAGAACCTGGAAGACATCCCTTCCGATGAATCCCGAGAGCTCCGTGCCGAGAATCTTCGAGAAGATCCCAGTGTCCATCGCCTTCACACCATTTAGCTTCTGCACCACATGGGCAAAGTTGAAGGTGATGGCGTCGGCGACGAGTATCTTGCCACCCTGCGGTCCCTCCGCGGCTTTCTCATAGGTCTTGGAGACCTCCTTGGCCGCCTCTGTCGAGACCGAGGTTCCGTCGCTGCCGATATTCAGCGCCATCAGCTTCATCTTGTTGGTGTTCATCGCGGTGGGGAAGAGGAGGCCCGGCCCGAACCTGTAAATCTGCGAATAATCCTTCATCTCCGGCGCAATGTACCGGTCGCTCAGCCCCTCATTGGCGGCGTACATCGTATCCGTGGGGTTGGTTCTCAGCGCGGGAGAGGCTACAGGAGCCGGAGGCGTCTTCTCCGGCAGCGGACCCAACTGGAGCTTGCGCAGCGGATAGTCGATCGTCATCAAAAAGTCCGCGAAGGCGTCGATGCCGATAGATCCGTCTCCATCGTCGAAAGGGGTGCCGCTTTCAATCACCTTCACCGTGCAATTCTTGAACTCTAGCTTTCCAATCTTGATGGAATCCGCGTAGGCCAGATAGCTCGGCTTGCCGCCCGGCATCAGGCTCTTCTCCGAGTCGGTGATCCGTTTGAGTCCCGCGCGCTCAGCCAGCGGCCGGAAGACGGTAATCCCACCCTCGTCTGCGCCCAGTTGCAGCCGGGAGAGAGCTCCGTTCACAGTAGCCTCCAACCCCGGTCCCCGGCTGTGTCCACCCCAACCAAACCCCGCAAGTCTGATAAACGGAATCTCGTCGGCACCCGCAGTCGAACTTAGGCTGCAGGCCCTCGCAGGCTCGGCAGTCAGCTTCTTGTCACGGGCAAGGTTGGCGCGCAGAATGCCGACGGTGACTGTGTCCAGGCCGTTGGGCGCGGAGAGATAGGCCTCGGTCTCGGTGACGCGCTGTGCGGCGGGGAGCGTTTGAATCCACGCCCAACTGATCTCCGGATCTGCCGGATCGAACTGATGCGCCAGTTGAATCTGCTGTTTGGCCGTGGCATAGTTGGCCTTCAACTGCGAAATCCGCGCAAACAGCAGCCGCGTCCGCGCATTGCAGGGATCCAGCTTATAGGCCGCCACAACACTTTGCTCCGCCGTCCAGGGCTCTCCCTGGCGAAGCTCCACCTCGCCGCGCAACGTGATCAGCGCCGCCGAGCCGGGAGTCGCGGCCAGGGCGGTCTTCACCACCTCAGCTGCCTGCGTTAACTTCTGCTCCCGCAGCAAGGCATGAACCAGCCCGGCCGTCAGTTCCGGATCGCCCGCCTTCTTTGCCAGGTCGGCCTGGTAGAGCCCCTCAGCCTTCGCATAATCGGCCGCCAATAGCGCCTTGTCGGCTTCGCTCGGCTCACCATGCTTCACCACGCTGCAACTGACCGCGAGGAGCCCTTGTGCCGAAAGCCCAAGCAACGCAACCCCCACAACAAGTCGTGCCATGTACCGTTCAGCGGCCCCCGCCGCTCTGATCTCTCTCTTCATCTCTCGCCTCGGCGGCCAAGTGGCCGCAATTCACATACCCGCAACATTCTCTCACTTCAAACTGCAAGTGAGAGGTGGAGCCCGTCACGCCAGGTTCGATTCTCTGATTTGCCTGTCGTATGGACGCAGCTTGGACTCCCCAGGACGCGGATATCCCTCTTTGTTTCCTCAAAGAAGCTTTTCAGGAAATCAACAAGAGCCGGGTGCCAAGACTCCAGAAGCCACAAACAAAAACGCTGCCGGAAGGGAACCCCGGCAGCGTGGAGGCAACTGAAAAATCGGCGGCAGCCCGTTGGTCCGGCGAGGAGCTGATGACGCCGGGCCAATCGATCTGGGGCAGGCTGCCGCCAACCAGAGCTCTATCAGCTGTGAACGGCCCGCCATGCCGCCGGCTTGGCCGGATGGCTCTTGCCCGCCAGCCTTCCGCCTGCTTGCCGCCCATCGTCCAGTCGGAACTGGCGAATCATCCCGTCCAGCTCGTTGGCCAGCGAGGCCAGATTCTTGAGCGCCTCGACCGCCTCCTCGGCGCCCTGCGCATTCTCAACCGACAACTGCGAAATCTGCCCGGCCGATTCGGAAATCTCTCCCGAGGCTGCTGTCTGCTCGGTTGCCGCCGTCGCAATCAGGTGGATTTGATGTTCCACCTCGCGCGAGGAGCCGATGATCGCCTCCAGGCTCTTGCGCGCGTGGGCCGTCTCGCTCATCCCGGTTTCCACCGCGTTCCGGCTTTCATGCATCACCTCCAGCGTCTCCCGTGTCTCATCCTGAATGCTCCGAATCGTGCCCGAGATCTCCTCCGTCGCGCCCTTGGTCCGCTCCGCCAGCCGCCGAACCTCCCCGGCCACCACCGCGAACCCTCGCCCGTGCTCCCCGGCGCGCGCCGCTTCTATCGCCGCGTTCAGCGCCAGCAGGTTGGTCTGCTCGCTGATCTCCTGAATCACACTCACTACTTTGCCAATCTCCTCCGAGCGATGCGCAAGCGAACTCATCTTGTCGGCAACTGAACTTGTCGCCGCGGCTATCTTCTCCATCGTTGCCGCCGCAGCCTGCATCACCGCGCCACCTTGGTTGGCCGTCTCTGCCGATTCGCGGCTCGCGCTGGCCGCGCTCTCCGCGTTATGGCTGATCTCCCCGATCGTTGCGGTCATCTCCTGCGCCGCCGCCGCGATCTGGTTTGTCTTGTTCGACTGCTCATGCGCGTTGCCCGCGCTCTGCACCGAACGCGCGCTGATCTCCGTCGTCGCCGACGATAGCGTCTCCGCGCCCGTGGCCACCGACGCAAGTACACTCCGAATGGAGTCAACGCTCTTGTCAAAAGCAGTGGCTAGGCGGCCTATTTCGTCCGTTCCCGTTGCTTGCACGTTTGCCGTCAGATCCTTGGCCGCCAGCGCCTCGATCGCCGCCAGAATCTTGGCCAGGCGCGGCGCAATCTCTCGCGTCAGCAGCGTACCGATCAGCGCGCACAGAACAACGATCAGCAGCGTCACCGCGAGGCTCACCCATCGCGCCCGGGTGCTGGCCACCGTGGCTGCGATTGACTCCTCCGTCCCCACCTTGGCGTCAAGCTGAATATCAGCGCCTAGTCCATCAAACATTGCGTGATAGGAGTCCACAACCGCGTCCGAAGTGAGGATGTCCAGTGCGTCTCCGGTCTTTCCCGCCGCCAGCAATACGTATGCGCGATCGCTGGCCTCCTTGTAGCGCGTGAATCCCGAAGCGAACTTCCCATAGAGCTCTCGCTCCCCTGGGTAGCTGATCAGCTTCTCGTACTTCTTCTCGTCCTCTTCAAACGTGGCCTGGGCCTTCTGTCGCCGTTGCGTGTGCGTCGCTGTACAGGCAGGGGTCTGGCAGAGCAGCAAATCAAGATCCTCCCGCCGCGCGTTATTGGCCGCGTTGCGAAGATCGGCCAAAACAATCAACCCGGGAAACGCATCCCCGCTCATATCTGCGTTTCGTGATGCGATCCCGCCGAAGGTGATCACGGTATAGGTCCCCAGCACAATGCAGAGGCCGCAGACAATCCCAAAGGCGACGATGAACTTGCGGGAGACGGGAAGATTCCGGAACCATTGCATGCAGGCAGCCCTTTCTCGAGTGACTCGAGCATTTCATCGGCAGGATGGGCCGGGGCTTGAGAGGAAATGCCTTCCGCTGCCAGTCGAGGCCAAGACCAACGCCGGCCTTTCCTGATGCCACCACGTT
>Ga0302321_100006819_pt1 | contig 10068 bp, 9 predicted proteins | sample Fen_T0_1_FD_202505 | JGI IMG/M metagenome (GOLD analysis project Ga0302321, IMG submission 202505) | Peat permafrost microbial communities from Stordalen Mire near Abisko, Sweden - Fen_T0_1 | ecosystem: Environmental > Terrestrial > Soil > Wetlands > Permafrost | place: Sweden: Abisko... | reverse complement strand
TACAACAAAAAAATTGTTACCGAACAATTCGGTAATTAACATGGTAAGTTTTTTATTGAAAATTGTTGTTGCTGATTGGGGAATTTCTTTTAAGAATTGCCTTATTGCAAACAGATCAGTTGTTTTCCTGAAAGTAGCGTTAGAGGCATCAGCTCGTTCAATTTGATGAATCATCTGACCAATCTCCTCATCTGAGTAAATATTATCAACTACTGCAAATCCTTTAGAAAAGATTGCTTCTTTGATGTTGCCGGAAGTATCCATTGAAAATAATGCCTATTGGCTCTCCTGTTTTTTATCTTCCGGAAAAGCCCTTTTGTGAATAAAAGAATTAAAGAACGACAGCATCACACTGAACAACAAAGCATACCAGAAATTTTCTACTTTAAAGCCGCCCACAAAATGTGCATCTATTAAAATGATACAGGCATTAATTACAAATAAAAACAAACCCAGTGTAAGTATCGTTGCAGGAAGTGTTAATAAAACCAATAAAGGTTTTACTATTGCATCTAAAAAAGACAATACTGCCGCAACAATTAATGCGGTAAGCATGTCTTTAATTTGGATACCGGGTAAAATATAAGCCAGTATAAAAACATTAACAGCGCATACCAGTATTTTTATCAACCATTTTTGCATTGCTCATGTATTAAATCGGATGAACCCTCTGCTGTTTGGCGGATGAGCCACCCCGGAACTTTAAATTACAATTAATTCATAAAAATCTTCAGGATTTAAGTATTTTTTTGCCAACTCCCTTAATTCTTCTGCCGTAATGGTTTTGATGATATTGATGGAGTCGTAAAAATATTTTTCATCCAGCTGGTTTAATATAATATTCTTCCACCGCCCCATAATTTGAAAAGGGCCGTCAAGATCTCCCAGTATTGTTCCAATCAAATAATTGCGTACCAGTAATAATTCTTCCTCATCCACCAGCTCTTCTCTAAGCAATTTCATCTCTTTATATACCTCTTCTACAGTGGCTTCACTAACATCTTTACCTGCTTCGGTACTGATGAGCCAGGCGGTTTGTTGTAAATGATTTTGTACGTAGCTGTGTATGCCGTAGGTATAGCCTTTATCCTCACGAATATTACTCATTAACCTGCTGCCAAAGTAACCGCCAAATAAGGTATTCAGCACCATTACTTTCATAAAATCGGGATGATGGCGGTTTGGGAAGTCCCTTGCAATTCTTATAGCTCCCTGCACGCCTTCAGTGTCGTTTTGAATGCGGTATTTTTTTGTTGCTGCCGGAGTTAAGTTGATAGTTGGTAGTTGTTCGTTGTTAGCTTTTAAACGCAGTGTTCCAAAATTATTATTCAATTGTGCTTTTAAATCATCCGGCAATTTCCCGCTAACAAAAATCATGCAGCTTCCGTTTACATAATATTGTTTAAAAAACTCTTTTAACTGCGCTGTATTCAATGCATCAATATCAGCGGCATTGGAGTAAGTGCCATAAGGATGGTTATCGCCATATACATAAGCATCGATTAAACGGGCTGCAACAAATTCGCTCTTTTTTAAGTTTACACTCAGGCGTTGTTTACTGTTTTGTTTGTAAGTGGCCAGTTCTTCTTCTAAAAAAACCGAATCGGTAATCATCTCTTTTATTACCGGCAATAATTTAGGTAAATGTTTGCTTAAAGAAGATAGGCTGATCACTGCGGTTTCATTCTGGCAGGCCCTGCCACAGTGGGCGCCATAATATTCAAACGCTTCGTTAATTTCAAAAGCAGTTTTTGTGCTGGTGCCGTTCTTTAATAAAAAATTGGTGGTGGCAGCAACCAGTTTTTGTTTTTCAAAACTGTTGCCGGCATAAAAAACCATTTCCATTTGAAATACTTCCTGCGTACCGGCATCAATGGTGTACACCGGTACACCATTATCCAGTTCAAAAAAAGTATAAGGCTTTAGTTGAAGGTTAAACTCTATAGCGTCTTTTATGGGTGGGGGTATTGTTCTGTTTAGCATTTTAATTTTTTATCGCCGTTAATTAGCGAAGTAGTATAATGTGTTTGAATTATTCTCGTCAAAAATCACACTGCATTCTGTTGCAATTTGTTCGGTAGTTACCGCCTGGTACATTTCTAATTCTTTATTTATTAAATCTGCATCGCCCAATTGTTCATACATGGCAATACTGGTGGCCCGGTTCATTACACTCATGTCTTCAAAAGCCATCATGCTCTCGGTTTTATTTTTTACTTTTTCCAGTTCTTTATCTGTTACACCTTGTGCCTGTAATTTTTTTACCTCTTCATCTATGGCTGCTTCAGCAGTTGCCATGCTTACACCTTTCACTAATTTTCCTTCAATAGTTAAAAGCCCGGTATCGGTGCTGCCCATGTGGTAGCATTCAATATTACTGAACAGTTTTTTTTCTTTTACCAGCGATTGAAATAATCTTGAAGAAGCGCCGCCGCCTAAAATTTCTCCAATTAAATCGATGGTATAGTACCGGCTGTCGGTACGGGAATAAATATGCCAGCATTTGTACAATGCATCCAGGGGCACGTTGGCTTTTACTTCCAGTTTTCTTGGTGCCGTTTGCTTAGGTTCCTGCGGCAGATGGCGCTCATATTTTTCACCGGCAGGTATGGGGCCAAACCATTTTTCGGTCAGCATTTTCACCTGTTCCGTAGTAATGTTTCCCGCCACTACCAATATGGCATTGCTTGGGGTATAGTGTTTATAAAAAAATGCTTTTACATCTTCCAGCGTGGCATTTTCTATATGGCTCAGTTCTTTTCCAATGGTCATCCAGCGGTAGGGGTGTGTGGTGTAGGCCAGCTCCCTCATTTTATGCCATACATCGCCATAAGGCTTATTAATGTAATGTTCTTTAAACTCTTCGCTTACTACTTTACGTTGGGTATCCAGGCTTTTTTTACCAAAAGCCAGCGATAACATACGGTCACTTTCCAGCCAAAAAGCCGTTTCAATATTTTCTGAAGGCAACTGGCAATAATAGTTGGTAAGGTCGTTAGTGGTAAAGGCATTGTTTTCTCCGCCAGCCACCTGCAATGGTTCGTCGTAAGAGGGAATATTGATGCTGCCGCCAAACATTAAGTGTTCAAACAAATGGGCAAAGCCTGTTTTATTGGGGTCTTCATCCCTTGCGCCCACATCGTACAAAACATTTACTACAGCCATGGGGGTACTTTTATCTTCATGCACCAGCACTTTTAGCCCGTTGTGCAAAACAAATTTTTCAAACTGAATCATAAAGCAAAGGTAAATGGTTACAGGCTAAAAAATCAGGAGATAAATGGTGACTGAATTTTTTTTATTGTTTACCCGTAGTATTTCAAAACAAAAGTAATTTGAAAAGCTTCATTTACCTGATAGAAGTGGTGCGTAAATTAAGCATGAGAAAAGCTGCCCCTCTTTTTATAATTACCTTAATATCTTCATTGGGCGTTTGTAAAATATTTTTATAGGTCTGAATATTGTGTGATAAATTATTCCCTACCGAAAATATTTCATCGCCGGACAAAATCTTTGCCTTTGCTGCAGGCGAACCTTCAATTACATCTCCAACAACAATCTTTCCGTTTTCGTAATAAATGCCCAGGCCGCTGTACGCGTAATCAAATCTTTCGTTGAAATGGCTGTTGGGCAATAAATGAATTTCTCTTTTAGGATAATTCAATATCATATTGAACCGCCTTAGCAGGTCAATACCAATAAGGCCACCGGTAAACGGAAAGGAAGTAACATTATATTCATCATTATACAAATAGGTAGGCACCTGGTGAAATTTGTATGGCCCGATCTTAACCTCTTTAACCAGCGTAAGCCGCATTTGGAGCCTGCCACCCAATCCCTGTGCCTGTGTAATAACCGGCTTTCGGCGGCTGAGTAATACCGCACTGTCCTCGGCAAATTGTTCGCTCAGTAAAAAACACAATCCTGCACCGGAGTCAAAATAAAAATTGTACCCCATTTTTTTGCGCTCCTTAAAATTTATCCATTGTATTGGCAAGGCGGTAAAAACCGGGTGCAGTATAGTGCCCCCCGAGGGGTATTTTATTTTTCCGGGATTGTACACTTCAATATAGCCACTATCAAAGTTGATAGCAACTATATAACGGCTAAAAAAACTGTAGCCTATAATGCCATCTATCTTTTCGCCATAAACACTGGTGAGTACCTGGTAATCGTTCACGTGAAAATTAAGGTGCTTAACTTCTAAACCGGGCAGGTGCAGTGTTTCATCAAAAACAAAAGGTACTTTACGGATACCGCCAATGCCAGTGATGGTAGTATCGCTGGCTACTTTGGTGATATTGAATTCGGTGCAGGTGGCCGAATCCAGTGAAATGCCTCCGCTGCCGGTATCTAAAATAAAATTTAAGGTGTCTGGTACATTACCTATCCTTGCCTGTACCACCATTACACCTCCGCTATACTGTTTAAATGGAAAGCTGGTAATTAACCTGGCTTCGGGCTGCGATAATATTTCCTGGCACCGGCCTACGGCAGCTGAAAAGGTAAAAAACAATATGCAAAAAATGTTTTTCATTATAGCAGGTAGTTAAATATACAACCTAATGGATGTACTTTTGTTGTTTATTACACAAAAGGCTTTTTATGGAATTAAATAATTTATACCAAAGGGCGCTGGCATTTGAATTTCTTTCGGCAGAAGAGGGTATGTACCTGTTTAATAATGCGCCGCTTACAGAATTGATGTATGTGGCCAATGAATTGCGCAAAAAGCAGGTACCGCATGGCAAAGTTACCTGGCAAATTGACCGCAATGTAAATACCACCAATGTATGTATTGCCAACTGTAAGTTTTGTAATTTTTACCGCATTCCCGGCCATGCCGATGCATACATCACCGATATTGAAACTTATAAAAGAAAAATTGAAGAAACCATTAAGTTTGGCGGCGATCAATTATTATTGCAGGGCGGGCATCACCCCGAACTGGGCTTGAGCTTTTATGTAACTCTTTTTAAAGAACTGAAAAGCCTTTACCCTAACATTAAATTGCACACCCTGGGCCCGCCGGAAATTGCACACATTACCAAGTTGGAAAAAAGCACACACCGCGAAGTATTGATTGCTTTAAAGGAAGCGGGCATGGATAGTTTACCTGGTGCCGGTGCCGAAATTTTAACTGATAGGGTTAGACGATTGATCAGCAAAGGAAAATGTGGTGCACAGGAATGGCTGGATATTATGCATGAAGCCCACAAATTAAATATTACCACCTCTGCTACCATGATGTTTGGCCATGTGGAAACCCTTCAGGAACGTTTTGAACACCTGATAAAACTGCGGGAAGTGCAAAGCCGCAAACCCGAAAATGCAAAAGGGTTTTTAGCATTCATACCCTGGACCTTCCAGGATGTGGATACCTTGCTGGCAAAAATTCGTGGGGTACATAATTTAACTACCGCAGAAGAATACATTCGAATGATTGCCATGAGCCGCATTATGTTGCCCAATGTTAAAAACATACAGGCCAGCTGGTTAACTGTTGGTAAGCAAGTGGCACAAATTTGTTTAAATGCAGGTGCCAACGACTTTGGAAGTATCATGATTGAAGAAAATGTGGTAAGTGCTGCAGGTGCACCGCACCGCTTTACCAGCACCACCATTCAGCAATCCATAAAAGAGGCGGGCTTTGAACCACAATTACGCAATCAGCAATACGAGTGGAGAGAAATGCCTGAAGCAATTGTTGAACAGGTAATCAATTATTAAACTAACTTAACTACATAAAGCATTTTCATGAACAAAGAAGCGTTACTAAAATTACTGCACCGTTTCAGAATGGTTGCAATTGCAGAAGGTATTTCATTTTTAATACTGCTGCTTATTGCTATGCCATTAAAGTATGTGTTTGATATGCCGCAGGCGGTAAAGTTTTTTGGCTGGGTACACGGTGCATTATTTGTAACTTTTATCTATTGTGCATTTGCCGTATTTACTGCATTCAAAAAAGATTTTTCGTGGTTGGGCAAGGCTTTCCTGGCTTCCATCATTCCGTTTGGTACTTTTATTTTAGATAAAGAGCTGAAAATAGAAGAGCAAATTTTGATCCGCAGATAAATAATACCGTTTACAATAATGGCTGAAGACCTCAAAATAATTGAAGGCAGTAAAGCAGAAGTTTACCAATCTCTTATGCCTCAAATAAAAGGTTTGCTTGATGGCGAACCGGATTTAATTGCCAACCTGGCCAATGTTGCTGCCGCATTAAAAGAGCAATTCAAATGGTTGTGGGTGGGTTTTTATTTAGTTAAACCCTCTCCAGCACAGGGCGAGAATGAGTTGGTGCTTGGACCCTTCCAGGGACCGGTAGCTTGTACAAGAATAAAAAAAGGGAGAGGTGTTTGCGGAGCTTCGTGGCAAAATGCTGCCACACTAATTGTACCCGATGTAGAAAAATTTCCCGGCCATATAGCCTGCAGCAGTTTATCGAGATCAGAAATTGTGGTGCCACTTTTTTATAACAATCAGGTATTTGGCGTACTGGATGTGGATAGTGAATCATTAGATCATTTTGATGAAACGGATAAAAAATACCTTGAAGAGATAGTAGCGGCAATAACCCTTGTCCCCTAAAGTGTAACTAAGATTGTTGCATTATTTTTTGCAATACCAATCTTAAAATTTTTATAATTCAAAAAAAGAAAAGAGGGTTAAGATATTTTACTCCAAAGTTTCACCCTTAGGGGGCGGAGGGGAATCCTTCCAGCCCCACAAATACCTGCAGGCATAGGTGCGGTAAGGGCTCCACTTCTTACTTATTGATAACATTTTTTCTTTCATCGATTTTTTATCCGCAGCATCAATTTTATACAATTTGCACATGGCCTGCTGAATACCTAAATCATCCACTGCAAAAACATCTGCCCTTCCAAGCGTAAACATCAATATCATTTCGACTGTCCACTGGCCCACACCTTTTATCTGTGTAAGGTATTTTACCAGTTCTTCGTTACTCATCTTATGCAAACGGGTATCCGTAATTTTTTCAGTCATAAAAAAATTACACACATTCAAAACATAGTTGGCCTTGGCGTTACTAAGGCCAATGGCCCTTAAGGTTCCAAATGGTGTTGCAGCAATTTGCTCAGCAGTAGGGGTTTTGCCTCCATACAGGTTTAAAAATCTTTTTTGAAAAACATCTGCCACCTTCGTACTTAATTGCTGGCTCATGATAGAGTTGCACAAATGCAGGTGTATATTTTTTCTTTTGTTGAGTTTAAAAGAGGTTTCGGCAGGAAGTATCTTTTGCAGCTTCTTATCTTTACTGAGGTGGGCAATATGTGGCATCATCGTAATTTAGCCCTCAATTTCTATAAATTTTTTCATTTAGCCCTTCTTACCAGCGCCATTATTTATATATTAAAGGTGGTCCCGCTTTTGGCTTAAGTTAAATATTTAACGCTTCATTAGATTATTTGACGTTATTTTGCACCTTCAAAATTAATTATGAAGAAAATAGTACTTGTTGTTATTGCTTTTCTCTCTGTAACTGCTCTATTTGCCCAGGATAAGAAAAAATCAGGCAAAAAAGATATTGTGAACCGTGCCGGAGATCATATCATGCTTCAATTAAGCTCCGACCACTGGTCAGGAATGTCAGATAGCATTAAAAGCCATACCAAGGGGCTTTCCCGAGGCGCTAATATTTATGTGATGATGGACAAGCGTTTTAAAAATAACCCGCAGTTTAGTGCAGCATACGGAATTGGCCTTGGTACCAGCAATATGTATTTTAAAAGTTATAATGTTGATATTAAGTCTACCAACACCAAACTTCCTTTTACTTCCCTTGACTCTTCTGACCATTTTAAAAAATATAAACTAACCACCGCCTACCTTGAAGTGCCTGTTGAACTAAGGTTTGTAAAAGATCCGTCAAGAGAAAGTAAGAGTTTAAAAGGCGCCATTGGCGTTAAGATAGGTACCTTATTAAATGTGCATACCAAAGGCAAAACCCTGGAAAGTAAAACCGGGGGGATCACCAATAGTTATACCGACAAAATAACCAACAAACACTTTTTTAATTCTACCCGTATAGCTGCTACCGGCCGTATTGGATTTGGCAATTATTCTATATTTGGCAGCTACCAGGTAACGGCACTGCTAAAAGATGGTGTGGGCCCTGTAATACATCCTTTTGAAATTGGATTTTGTATAAGTGGATTGTAAATGCCTTACTGTCAAACAATTAAAGTTCCGCAATTTACCAGGCATTATATTTTCAAAAACCCGATGTTTAAACATCGGGTTTTGTCTTTTAAATCACCTAACTTTGCGCCTCACTCTTTAACATGAGCGACGAAATTAAACACGAATGCGGATTGGCTTTTATCCGCCTCCGCAAACCTTTCAGTTATTTTCAGCAACAATACGGCACTGTCATGTATGGCTTAAACAAGCTGTACCTGTTAATGGAAAAGCAGCACAACCGCGGCCAGGATGGCGCAGGAGTGGCTGCGGTGAAGCTAAATACCGAGCCGGGTTATCCTTTTATGCACCGCATACGCAGTTGCGCCAATCAGCCTATTGCCGATATTTTCAGCCAGATTGGTAAAGAGATCTCCGAATTAGAAAAATACCAGCCCGATATTAAGAATCATCCCGGCCTTATGAAAGGGCATGCCGATTTTTTGGGCGAAGTGTTGCTGGGGCACTTACGGTATGGCACCCAGGGAAAAAACAACGTGGAGTTTTGCCATCCTTTTATTAAACGCCATACTATACCAGTAAGAAACCTGGCGCTTGCCGGAAATTTTAATCTTGTAAATACTGAAGAGTTATTTGGCCTGGTGAATATTGACCCGGGTGAATTTCAGCGCCAGAGCGATCTGGCTGCAATGATGGAAGTACTGCATCATTTTATCGTAAGGGCAGATGAGGCCTTACCCGGCCATATGGATATTGTAAAAGTGCTGAAAAAAGCGGTGCCTTTATTTGATGGTGGTTTTCATTTTAGTGGCCTGCTGGGTAATGGTGATGCTTTTGTTATGAGGGATGCACATGGCATCAGGCCATCTTATTATTATATTAATGATGAGGTAATTGTTGCCGCAAGCGAAAGGGCCGCCATAAGAACTGCATTTAATGTGGGAGAGAATGAAGTGCAGGAATTAATGCCTGGCAATGCACTGATAGTAAAGGCAGATGGCAGCTACAGCGTTGTAGAAATTATTGCACCCAAAGAAAGAAGGGCCTGCAGTTTTGAACGCATTTATTTTAGCCGCGGCAGCGATGAAAAAATTTATCGTGAAAGGATTGCATTGGGTTACAATTTGAGCGATGTGATCCTTAAAGTTATTAAGTACGATCTTAAGAACACCATCTTTTCTTTTATACCTAATACTGCCGAAACGGCTTTTTATGGTTTATTAAAAGGGGCCGAAGATTATCTTAACAAAATAAAAATAGAACGTATTGCCAGCTGGGGCAAAGATTTTGATGAAGAGAAATTGACGGAGATGATCACCCGTAAAATACGGTTTGAAAAAATTGCTATTAAGGATGTAAAGTTGCGCACTTTTATTACCGAAGATGCCAGCCGTAACGAAATGGTGCAGCACGTATATGATATTACCTATGGCACCGTTCGTAAAAATGAAGATACGCTTGTAGTAATTGACGATAGTATTGTAAGGGGAACAACCCTTAAAGAAAGTATCATCCGCATGCTCAGCCGGTTACAGCCCAAAAAAATAATCATCGTATCTTCGGCTCCACAAATACGTTACCCCGATTGCTATGGTATTGATATGAGTAAGCTGGGTGATTTTATTGCCTTCAGGGCAGCCATTGAATTACTGCACGATACCAACCAGGAACATATATTAACCGACACGCTGGAAAAATGTAAAGAACTGCAACGCAACAACCAGTTGCAAAGCGAAAACCTGGTTCGTGAAATTTACAAGCCATTTACTTTAAAGGAAATGAGCAGAAAGATTGCTGAGTTAATTACACCCAAAGACCTTGATATTCCCATACAGGTAATTTACCAAACAATTGAAAGCCTGCACGAGGCCTGTCCAACCAATACCGGCGATTGGTATT
>Ga0302321_100006815_pt1 | contig 10069 bp, 9 predicted proteins | sample Fen_T0_1_FD_202505 | JGI IMG/M metagenome (GOLD analysis project Ga0302321, IMG submission 202505) | Peat permafrost microbial communities from Stordalen Mire near Abisko, Sweden - Fen_T0_1 | ecosystem: Environmental > Terrestrial > Soil > Wetlands > Permafrost | place: Sweden: Abisko... | reverse complement strand
AAAGAAAGATTAAAGCATTGACGAAACTCCATGCCGAAGCAAACTACGGTTGTGTGAACGGCTCCCAACCGATCGCAATGTGTTCGAATGGTGCTGCGACGGCAACCGCCACAGCGCTATTCACTCCCGACTTGAAACTAACGGTTGACGCGAGCGCACCTCAAGGTTATGCTTCCGCCTCCGCCGCATACCATTATTCCTTTGCGGTCGTCCCATCCCAACCGATTCCCGATCCACCAGACAAAGTAACAGTGACGGTCAGCACAGACTCTGCCTGTGATCCCGCTGGTTGGACTCCAGCTCACGCCTATGCTTCGATCACCCAGGGCTCGGTATTTTTAGGGAAATCACCGCCCTGTGACAATTATCCCGATTCGGCAGACATCGAATTGCCGATAGGCGGCGGTCCGGAGATAACTGTGTCTGCGGGATGCGGGGTGACCTCCTATATGGACAGTAAAAAAACGTGTTCTGCCAACATAACGGTGTTCTTTTCAGCCCCGCCAGGATACAAAGTTCTTTCGGCCTCTCCCCCCATCGAGCCTTTCTGATTCACCGCAAACTGATCATTCGGAGGGCGATTCCATCTAGGCGGTTGGCGGAGAATGCCAGTGGCCCACCCGGCGACTCTCCCAACAACAAACAGTCTCAATAAGGTCGCCCCATCCTGGCCTTCGTTGCCGGGGTAGATCTTTTAGTGTTCACTGACACGCGAACGCGCCTGCAACTCCACCGCCGCCGCACACAGGAGTGGTCAAAACGATACAGTCAGTCCCCTCCACAACCTCCTATGCTGGAGTCGAGCTCGCACGCACTTCCCAGGAGAAACCATGACCGACTCAGGCGTAGAAGTCGCAGAAACCAAGGCTGTGGCTGAAACTCCACCACCCCAGCCAAAGCAGAAGTCTGCTGTCAAACCCACAGGCGACAAGCGCGCCGAATCCCTGAAAGCCAAAAAGAAACAGCGCCGCGCCGCCCACCGGGTCGCATTGCGACGGTCGAACACCGGCGGTTAGTCACGATCTCTGCCCTCGCCGGCTTCCCCACAACTATTTATAAGCCGGTTGCCCCTAGGTTCGCGCCCCAGTTTTATGCCGCTGACCTGGGGGTATTACTACGCCTAACCGAAACTAGAAACTTGAAACTCCAAACTGTTTTCCTTATCACAGCCCCGAGTGACGCACGCCCTTGCTGTCTCCCTCGGCTCCCTCTACACTTCCGCTCGGAACGTTGAGGGAGAGCTGTCGTCCCACGAGTCGGCAGTAGACACCACCCTCCTCGCCGGTAAGGGGCTCGACCTGTGATTGGCACTATTGGCTTTCGGTTTTTCACCCATCTGCCCACTCAGCCTCCCGTGTGCCCCGTAGAGATCCCACGTAACTCCTTTGCTGAGAGGAATTTACCTGTAAGTCCTACGCGCAGAGGTATTTGCGAGCAAATTCCGCGTAACTCTATGAAAAAAAGGAATCGGGGGAGGGGGGAGGGGGTATGTGTGCTTCCATACTTTTCCCAAATCGGGAAACCCTTCTACGAGGCCCAAAAATTAGCGATGCTTCCCGGCTCCCTGATATACCTAGTCTCATGAACGACAAAGACCCTGGTTCTCATCCGAATCAGCGAGCCCCTCTCGCCTATGAGAACGAGAAATTCCTCAATGGGCCCGATGGCCGCATTTTGCGCATACTTGCCGAGTATCAGGAACCCCTCTCAAAGTTCCGCAGGGAGCGCATTCAAGACACCATCGTCTTCTTCGGATCAGCCCGCTTCCGAAGCCGCGAAATGGCTGAAGCCGAGCTCCGCTCGATTCAGGAAGCAGGCGTAACCCCCGCCGAGAAGCCGGAACTCCTGCAGCGAGCCCAAGCCAATCTCGAGATGTCCCGCTATTACGAAGACGCCCGCAAGCTCGCCTTCCTGATCAGTAAGTGGACGCAGACAATCGCGCAACCCAGGCATCGCTTCGTAGTCTGCACCGGCGGAGGTCCCGGCATCATGGAAGCCGCGAATCGCGGGGCTTCCGAGGCCGGAGGCAAGACAATTGGCCTCAACATCCATCTCCCCTTCGAGCAGGTTCCCAACCCCTACATCACTCCCGAGCTGAACTTCGAGTTCCACTACTTCTTTATGCGGAAGCTCTGGTTCGCCTACCTCGCCAAGGCCCTGGTGGTCTTCCCCGGAGGCTTCGGCACGTTCGACGAGATGTTCGAGCTCCTCACCCTCGCCCAGACCCAGAAGCTCGCCAAGCACATAGGTGTAGTGGTTTACGGTAAGGAATATTGGTCGAAGATCGTCAACTTTCAGGCTCTGGTAGACGCAGGAACCATCTCGGCCAAGGACCTCGACCTGCTCCATTGGGCTGATACCCCCGAACAAGCCTACGAAATCCTGCGCGCCGATCTCGAGCAGCACCACATCGAGCATGGCGGGGCTGAGAAGGCGCCCGATATCGCTAAAACCCGGAGACTGGAAATCGGCTAATGGCTGGTTAATGATGCCGATGGCACTTGGAAGGGGCGACCCCCACTTTAGTAACTCGCGCGAAATCCTTATCCATCGTAAACTTATGCGCGCATGCCACTGGGACTCGAGGTAGTAGGCCGAAGCGATGTAGGTCGGGTAAGGGTGTCCAACGAGGACAGCTACGGCTACGACCTTTCCCATGGAGTCTTCGTCGTTTGCGACGGAATGGGGGGCCACGCAGCGGGCGAAGTAGCCAGCAAAATCGCCGTGGACTCGGTGCTCTCCTACTTTCGCGACCAGGAGCCCCTCGCAGCCGATGCTTCGCTGGCCGATGCTCCGCTGGGAGCGCAGATGCTCTCAGATGCCGTAAATAAGGCCAACGAAAACATCCTTGAATATGCGCAGGGGCACACTAGTGCCTCTGGAATGGGCACCACTCTGGTGGCGGCCCGATTTTCGGAAGGCAAATTCACCATCGCCCACGTGGGTGACAGCCGGATCTATCTTCTGCGAGAAGGCACTCTGCTCCAGCTCACCGAAGACCATTCGCTGGTGATGGAGCAGGTCCGCCGCGGCATCATGACCATCGAAGAAGCCCGCGTCTCAACTGCACAACACATCATTACCCGGGCGCTGGGCACGGAAGACAACAGTCCGCCCGATTTGGCGGAGTTCCCCGCCGAGCCGGGGGACATCCTTATGCTGACCACCGACGGCGTGATGAGACACGTGGAAGATGTGCAAATCCATGAGGTCCTGCGCGATTCGCCTACTCTGCAAGCCGCCTGCGACCGGCTCATCGACCTCGCTCTCGATGCGGGCGGCGAAGACAACGCAACCTGCCTTCTCTTGCGAGTAAAGCGAGAAGACACCGATCCGCCCAAGGCCAGCGCGAACTAACGCCTGCTTCTCAGGCCTCTGTTACACTCGTCTGTTTTGCTGTGCCGCATGCGTGTGAATACGGCGGCACCTGGGGCCATCATCATGGAAATCAAGAATGTTGGGGTAATCGGCGCGGGCACCATGGGCAACGGCATTGCTCACGTATTCGCCAAGTCGGGATACGAAGTGGTGCTGGTGGATGTGGAGCAGCGCTTCCTCGATCGCGGACTCGAGATCATCCGCAAGAACTTGGAGCGTGAAGTAGCCAAGGAGAAGATCACTGCCATTGCTCGCGATGCAGCGATTGGACGAATCACGACAACCGTAGATCGCATGAGGCTCGCAGGGTGCGACTTTGTGATTGAAGCAGCGAGCGAGCGCTTTGAGATCAAGTCGGAACTGTTCCGGGATTTGGACCAACTCTGCCGGCCGGAAGTGATCCTGGCGTCGAACACTTCGTCGATCTCGATCACGAAGTTGGCAGCAGTGACCAAGCGTGCGGACAAAGTCATCGGGATGCACTTCTTCAATCCAGTGCCCATGATGAAGCTGGTTGAGGTAATTCGCGGGCTGGCAACTTCAGACGAGACCTACGCGACGGTCAAGGCACTGGCGGAAAAACTGGAGAAGACGCCGGTGGAAGTGAATGATGCCCCAGGGTTCGTCTCGAACCGTGTGCTCATGCCTCTTCTCAATGAGGCCATGTACACGGTGATGGAAGGCGTGGCCACTCCGCAGGCGGTGGACGAGGTGTTCAAGCTGGGCATGGCGCATCCCATGGGACCGCTGACGCTGGCCGACTTCATCGGGCTCGACGTGTGTCTCGACATCATGCGCGTCATGCACAATGGCCTGGGCGATCCAAAGTACCGACCCTGTCCACTGCTGATTAAAATGGTGGATGCCGGGTGGCTGGGACGCAAATCAGGACACGGGTTTTACCAGTACTAGGGCAAGATGACTGACACACAGGCGCGTACGAATCCGGTTATTTATATCTTCGCTGCAGTGAGTGGCCTCTTCTCGGGCTGGGTGAACCAGATGGTGGACGATGCGCTGCTCACGGCGCTTTGTATGGTGGGTTTCGCCATGCTATTCGGGGTGTGGAAGCCGCAGAGGCCCTGGCGTTGGGTACTCCTGGTGTGGATTGGGTTGCCCCTGGTGTTCGGCTACTATCACTTCATTGTGAAATGGCCACACGACCGGGGTCAGGTGTACGCGGTCTTCCTGCAACTACTGGCCGCAAGCGCAGGCGGCTTTGGCGGACACTTCATGCGGAACATGGTTGAGAACGTATTTCTGAAGAAGACCGAATAACGACTTCACCAGAGCATTCAGCGTCGCCTCTGCCTGTCGTGAAGGCCAGGCGGGTTGCCGAAATGGGGCTGGACCCGCACGCCTGGTTCGGCAACGTGGAATTGGTCGCTGCGAAGCACATCGGCCAGGAGACAGTCACCTACGTTGCGAACATGCCTGTTGCTTTGTGCAAAGCAAAAAGGGCGCAATCGCTCGCGCCCTTTCTACTGACAAATCGTTAATCGTTAGTCGTGCACTCCGTCCATAAACGCGCGCAGCTTACGCGATCGCGACGGGTGACGCAACTTACGCAGCGCTTTCGCCTCGATCTGGCGGATGCGCTCACGAGTTACCGCGAACGACTGACCGACTTCTTCGAGCGTGTGCTCCGAGCCATCTTCCAGCCCGAAACGCATCTTGATCACCTTCTCCTCGCGGGCCGTCAGCGAACGAAGCACGTTCGAAGTCTGCTCCTTGAGGTTGACGTTGATCACCGCCTCTGCGGGTGAAACCACGGCACGATCTTCGATGAAATCACCAAGGTGGGAATCTTCTTCCTCACCGATAGGAGTCTCCAGCGAAATCGGCTCTTGCGCGATCTTCAGTACCTTGCGCACCTTGGCCACCGGAATGTCCATGCGCTTGGCAATCTCTTCCGAACTAGGTTCACGACCAAGTTCCTGGACAAGCTGCCGCGAGGTGCGAATCAGCTTGTTGATGGTCTCGATCATGTGCACCGGAATACGAATGGTGCGCGCCTGGTCCGCAATAGCGCGGGTGATAGCCTGACGGATCCACCACGTTGCATACGTCGAGAACTTGTAACCACGGCGGTACTCGAATTTGTCCACGGCTTTCATCAGGCCGATGTTGCCTTCCTGAATGAGGTCGAGGAACTGGAGTCCGCGGTTGGTGTACTTTTTCGCGATCGACACAACAAGGCGAAGATTGGCCTCGATGAGCTCGCGCTTCGCGTATTCGGCATCAACGTCGCCCTGCACGATCTCACGCTGTGTGCGCTTGAGTTCGGCAAAGTTCGCGCCGGCGTCGCCTTCCATCCGCTCCAGGTCGGCGCGAATGCCGCGCACCTGCTTGCGCAATTCCTTCTTCTGCTCGTCCGAGCGAGTGGCCTCGGCGCGCTTCTCGAAATTCAGGGCCTGCTTGTCGAGTCCGCGCATGCTGTCGACCGTCTTGTTCACGCGGTCGATGAGGCGCTTGCGCTCGTTGTTGGTGAAGCCCAGCTTGCGAATAACGCGAGAGATGCCAACCTGCTCGCGGCCTAGCAGCCAGCGCGTCTTGCGGTGCAGCCGCGCGTTCTTTTTGGGCAGGATGCCGGCGAGCTTCTCCAGCAGTTGCTCAGACTTCTTGTAATGCCTGTTGAGCTCATCGACTTTGCCGGTGATGTCTTTCAGCCGGTTGAGCAGCACCTCTTCGGTGATCTCGTCTTCGTCGAAGAGCACCACTTCCTTGATGGAACGCACGCCGCGCTTGAGGTCTTCGCCCATGGCGATAATCTCGCGAATCACAATCGGCGAACGCGACAACGCTTTGAGCACGCGCAACTGGCCACGCTCGATGCGCTTGGCGATTTCCACTTCGCCTTCGCGGGTAAGCAGTGGGACGGTGCCCATCTCGCGCAGGTACATGCGAACGGGGTCGTTGGTTTTTTCCAGCGCGCCTGGGGTAAGGTCGAGCTCAACGTCTTCACCTGCTTCCATGTCGCCCTTGTCGAACTTGTCGAGAGCGCTGGGAGACTTCGGCCCTTCCAGGACATCGATGCCCTGGCTGCCGATGGTGGTCATGAGATCGTCGAGGTCGTCTGGAGATTGGACGTCGTGCGGGATAAGGTCGTTCACCTCATCATAAGTGAGGTAGCCCTTCTCTTTTCCCACGTCGATCAGTTTCTTAATGTCGTCAAACTTGTCTTCAAGAGCCAAAGCGGATTTTCCTCGGCGTCCGCCGCAGCGGACGCGAATGTTCAGTACACACTACGGCGGGAGCGGTACGGGAGTACCATCGTATGCGGAAACTTACAGATTCTAGCACAGTTAGGGTCCGTCAACCTAGTGCTTTCAGCGCCGCGGCAGTAGCCGATGGGGTTCGCAGAACCCACAAATGCGCCAGATATAAGTTGGATGATCCAGAAATACCATTCGTTGCAAGGACTTATGCTTGGGATGAGAGTTTGCGCGTCCGGACGTTCAAACGGCGTAAGCCACTGTAAAACAATAGCTTAGTTGCTGCTGTCCCCAACCCCGGTCATAGCTCGGCGCAGTCGTACACGCTCTTGAAGTAGCCGGGCCGAGGCGGTTGCGTCGTTCCGGCGCTCGGCGTCCTTCAACTCGTGTTGCAGAGCGTCAAGCTGGCGCAAGATCGCTCGTTTCCGCAGAGATCGCACCGCATTCTCGAGCAACTCTGGAGTCAGCTCTTCGTTGCCTTCCATCAAGATCGATGCGATAAGCCGACGGTCGTGGTCGTCAAGCGGCAGAGACGTAGGATCATTGCCCTGCTCGTGCGCGGTAAGCAGGGCGTCGATGAGTGCTTGCGCGCCAAAACCCTCGTGCAGACGCTCCTGCGTGAGGAAGTAATGGGCCTGTCGTGCGGGTTCGAAGTCGGGATCGAAGCCCTCGCGCGCGGAGTCAGGTGAGTGCCCGAGATCGCGACTGGCAAGTGCGCGCACCAGCACGCGCTCGGCGTCTGTGAGCTGCGCCGCCTGCGGAGCATTCACCCTTGCGGACGAGCGACTGGTTGCGGCGTGGCGAAGCTCCTGGCGCAGTACCGAAGATTCAATGCCCAACCGATGCGAGATTTCGCCGGCCAGTTCATCGCGCACGATGCGGCTGGGTACCCGCTGGATATGCGGAAGCAGGTAGTTCAGCGCCTTCTGTTTGCCTTCCGGAGTTCGCACCGGGTGCAGGGAGCGAGCGCGCTCGATGAGGTAGTCGAAATATTTCTGCGAGTTCGCCAGTACTTCCGTGTAAGCCTTAACGCCTTTCTTGCGGATGTACAGGTCCGGATCGAACCCGGCCTCGAGCGTGAGCACCTTAATTTCAAAATCTTCGCTGACCAACAACGCGAGTGAGCGCTCCGCGGCCGCGGCTCCGGCGGTGTCAGGATCGAAGTTCACCACGATCTTCTTGCTGAAGCGACTCAACAGACGAGCCTGCGGCTCGGTGAAGGCCGTACCCGAACTGGCGATTACGTTGTGCAGCCCGGCGGAATACACGGTGATGCAATCCATCTGGCCTTCCACGAGGATGATGTAGTCGAGTTTGCGGATGGCTTCCTTCGCCTTGTCGAGGTTGAACAGCACCCGCGACTTCGAATAAATCGGTGTCTCGGGTGAGTTGAGGTATTTCGGGCCTGACTTTTCGTCGGTGGCGAGCGTGCGCCCGGTGAAGGCGATGACTTTGCCTTGCTCGGTACAGATAGGGAACATCACGCGGTTGCGAAACTTCGAGTAGAGCGAAGTCTTTTGCTGCGCGGCTTCGTCGTCGCCCTTGTCTTTCCACGAAAACAACCCCGACTCGCGCATGATGTCTTCGTCGAACTGTCTGCGCACCGCATCGCGCAAAAGAAAACCTGACTCCGGCGCGTAGCCGATGCGAAATGTGGCAATCGTCTCGGCGTCGAGCCCGCGCGTCTTCAGATATTCGCGGGCATGCGTCGCTTCCGGTCGCTTGAGTTGATCCTGAAAGAATGCACAGGCGCGCTCGTGTATGTCGAGCAGGCCGCCACGATGTTTGGCGGCGCGTGCTTCTTCAGGAGACGAGTAGCTGACCTTGGGCATGGGGATGCCCAGTTTTTCAGCCACCACTCGCACAGCTTCCGGGAAGGTGATGTTCTCGATCTTCTGGACGAATGTGAAGACGTCGCCACCGGCATTGCAGCCGAAGCAATGGAAAAACTGGTTGCCCGCGTGGACGGAGAACGATGCGGTTTTTTCCTGGTGGAACGGGCACAGCCCAGAGTAATTTTGCGCGCCGGCTTTGCGCAGCTTGACGTACTCGCCCACAATGCGGACGATGTCGGCCTGCTGCTTAACGGTGCTGGCAAAGTCGCCGGGTTGGGCCATGAACCTAGTTTGCCGGAAACATCGTCATGGCGCACGTGGAATCGCTGTGAAATTCGAGGGAGAAACTCGCTAGGGAAGCACAGACAGTCCCACTTCAACGGATAGGGCGTTAGAACTAACCCGCTGGCGCGGGGGACGCTACCGCGTACGGCGAACCCGGCATTGTTGGAGTAGGTGACATATTGTGAGTCACAGAAAGGAGACTTCTGTGACCTCACTACGCCAACGCGTGCTGGACGAACTCCAGCGCCGTAACTATTCGCCAGCCACGACTCGCGGCTACATCCTCGCGATCAAGCAGTTCGCCGATTACTTCGGAAGATCACCTGAACAGTTGGGTGGCAACGAGATCCGTCAGTTTGAAACCTACTTACTCCGCGATAAGAAGCTCGCCCCCGGCACGGTCGAAGGTCGCATGTCGGCGTTGCGTTTTCTCTACAAGAAGACGCTGAAGCGGAAGGATATCTCCTACGATGACCTGATCTTTCCGAAGACTCCCCTAAAACTGCCGGTGGTGCTGAGTCCTGAAGAAGTCAGCCGCATGATCGAGGCTGCTCCAAACCTCATGCATCGCACCATCCTCATGGTTCTCTATGCTACCGGCATTCGTCGCACAGAGGCGTCTCTTCTCAAGGTGGGAGACGTGGACAGCGAACGGATGGTTATCCATGTTCGCCTGGGCAAAGGTTCCCGAGATCGTGATGTACCCATGACACCGAAACTGCTCGCAGCGTTACGTGAGTACTGGCGATGGAAGCGGCCCCAGGATTATCTGTTTCCCAGCACGGAAGGGCATCGCGGGATAGAGCAGCCAATCTCCGATCACACGATCTGGTACATCTGCAGCGAAGCCGCGAAGCGCGCCGGAATCAAGAAGAGGATTGGCGCGCATACACTCCGCCACAGCTTCGCGACAGCCCTGATGGAATCGGGAGCTGACCTGCGAACGATCCAGCTTCTGATGGGCCATGCGCACCTGGAACATACCACTCGGTATCTCCACATGTCGCAGCGCCACCTGCACGCCGCACCGAATCCGCTGGATCAGATCACCGTGAATAGCCAACGCTTTTCGCGAATGCGGCCGGGCGACTATCAGGCATGACACGACCACCCTGGGAGGTGGCCGATATCGTCCGCAGGGCAGGCGACAAGTTCCTCGAACGCTATCGCGATTCGCTCACCTGGACCCAGCTCAAAGTGCTTCGCGCAATCGCGCGTTGTCGCACGGCCGCACTCGGCGGCCATCGCGATCAATGCGTTCGCTGTGGGCATCAGGCCATCTCTTACAACTCCTGCCGAAACCGGCACTGTCCGAAGTGCCAGACCAACGCCAGGGAGAAGTGGTTGTGTGCCCGG
>Ga0302321_100006813_pt1 | contig 10071 bp, 5 predicted proteins | sample Fen_T0_1_FD_202505 | JGI IMG/M metagenome (GOLD analysis project Ga0302321, IMG submission 202505) | Peat permafrost microbial communities from Stordalen Mire near Abisko, Sweden - Fen_T0_1 | ecosystem: Environmental > Terrestrial > Soil > Wetlands > Permafrost | place: Sweden: Abisko... | reverse complement strand
GCACCACGCCGCGCATACCGTCGATCTGTTCGCCTATCAATGCGATGCGCCGATCGTGGCTGCGCACGCGATGCAGGGGCCGATCCATCCGGCGCTCGGTATCGCCATGGACATGTCGATCCAGCTGAAAAGCGCCAACGGCGCCATTTGCACATTGAGCCTCTCGTTTAATAACGACGGCCCGTTGGGCACCTTCTTTCGCTATATCGGCGATACCGGCACCTACATCGCCCGCTACGACGATCTGGTCGACGGCAAGGAAGTCAAAATCGATGTGAGCAAGGTGGATGTATCGATGAACGGCATCGAGTTGCAGGATCGCGAATTCTTTGCCGCCATTCACGAAGGCCGCGAACCCAACGCCTCGGTCGCGCAGGTGCTGCCTTGTTACCGGATTTTGCATCAGCTCGACTTGCAACTGCATGCCGACGGCTGACGAGATGCACACAGATCTGCCGCAGCGCAAGCTGGGCCCATTCCAGGTTTCGGCCATCGGCCTCGGCTGCATGAATCTGAGCCACGCCTACGGCGTGCCGCCACCGGAAGAAAACGCCAAGGCGCTATTGCTGGCCGCGCTCGAAGCGGGTGTCACCCTTTTCGATACGGCGGCTCTGTACGGCTTCGGCGCAAACGAGGAACTGGTCGGCCGGGTGCTCGGTATACACCGGCGCGAGTTCGTACTGGCAAGCAAATGCGGCATGACCGGCGTCGACGGCAAGCGCGTCATCGACGGCCATCCCAAGACCCTCAAGAAGACCTGTGAGCAAAGTCTGCGCAATCTTCGTACCGAAGTCATCGACCTCTATTACCTGCATCGCTGGGACAAGCGGGTGCCAATCGAGGAAAGCGTGGGTGCGTTGGCCGACCTGGTCCGGGAAGGCAAAATTCGCTCGATCGGCCTTTCCGAGGTTTCGGCCGCAACGCTGCGCAAAGCCCACCGCGAACATCCGATCACGGCCATTCAAAATGAATTCTCGCTCTGGTCGCGAAACGCCGAACTCGGCGTGCTGGACGCCTGCCGTGAACTCGGTGTCACCCTGGTGGCGTTCAGTCCGCTCGGGCGCGGCTTCCTGTCCGGCAAGCTGCGCGAAGTCGAATCGTTTGACGCCAAGGACATCCGTCGCGGCATGCCGCGTTTTCAAGCCGGAAACTTTGCGGCCAATCTGCGCCTGCTGGATCAATTTGGGGCGCTGGCGGCCGACGCCGCTTGCTCCCCTGCGCAATTGGCGCTGGCGTGGCTGCTGGCGCGCGACCCCTGCATCGTGCCGATTCCGGGCACCACCCACATCGAGCACTTGCGGGAAAATATGGCCGCCGCCGCCATAACGGTCCTTCCGCAGTTACTATCGCGTCTGGACACCTTGATCAACCAGCATACCGTCACCGGGCCGCGCTACGCAGAGGCGACCCAGGCAGAAATCGACACCGAAGAATTCTGACGGAGCTGCACCGGACTATCCTTCATGAATACTGACCCGCCAGTACCCGCCAGGATTGCCTCACTGGAAGCGACGGCTGTCCGCGCCCTGCAGGCCGGCAACGTGGACGACGCCATGCGTGCGTGGGCCGCCATCCTCGAGATCGATTTTCGCCATACGCCGACGCTGATGGCGCTGGGGCAACATGCTTTCCGACAAGGTGACATGGCGAGCGCGCAGCAGGCCTTTGCGCGTGCCATCGAAAGCGATGGCCGCGATGTGGGGCAGTGGATCAACCTTGCCATCGCGTGCCGCAACCTCAAGGACGAGGAGGGTGAGGAAGCCGCCATAAAGGGCGCCCTCAGCGTCGATCCCATGGATTTCCTGGCCCTGAACATGCGCGGCAGCCTGATGGAGCGCCGCGGCGAAAAACACGAAGCCGCGCGCGCGTACGCCGCCGCGGCGACGGTGTCACCGGACCCCGCTCAGTTGCACCCCGATCTGCGTCCCGCGCTGGCCTACGCACAACGTTACCGGGCACAATACGATAGCGAATACGGCGCATTCATGGACCAATACCTCGCGGCGCAATTGGGCCGCCATGAGGCTGCCGACCTGGCAAGATTCCGCGACTCGCTCGACATCATGCTGGGGCGCAAGAAGCGTTTCGATTCTCATTCCGCGGTGTATCACTATCCACGACTGGCGCCGATCGAGTTTTTCCCGCACGAGCGCTTTCCCTGGCTGGACGCCATCGAGGCGGCGACCGACGATATTCGCGAGGAATTCCTGCAAGTGTTGGCGGCAGACCAGGGTTTTACGCCGTACATCGTCTATCCGGACGACGTCCCGCACAATCAGTTCGAGGAACTCAACCGGTCTCCGCGCTGGAGTGCATTTCACTTGTACCAGTACGGCAAGCGCATCGAGGAAAATGCCGCCAAGTGCCCGAAAACCATGGCCTTGCTGGACAGCGTAGTGCCGAAACCGATCATGGCGGCGCGCACGCCGGCGGCGATGTTCTCCTTGCTGAAGCCCAAGACCCGTATTCCACCCCACCACGGCGTCACCAATGCCCGGCTGGTCACCCACTTGCCGCTGATCGTTCCCGAAGGCTGCGGCTTCCGCGTCGGCAACGAAACGCGCCAATGGGTGCCGGGCAAGGCGTGGGTATTCGACGACACGATCGAACACGAAGCCTGGAACGATAGCGACTACCTGCGCGTGGTGCTGATATTCGATATCTGGCACCCGGACTTGAGCGAAGGCGAACGCGCGATGATTTCGGCGACCATGGAAGGACTGTGCGCCTTCACCGGTAACCAGGGCGGCTTCGAGCTCTGACGAGCCCGCGAGGGCGTACCCAGCTACTGCATTACCAAACCTGAAAAAAAACGGCGGGCCGAAGCCCGCCGTTTGATTTTGAAGCGTACTGCTTTTTTAGAACTTGTAGGTTGCGTTCAGGAACACGCGGCGACCCAGCGCATCGTACAGCTGCGGGTAGGTGTTGCCGTTGCCGAAGCCTGCACCAACCAGCGTGCTGAGCGGCGGGTCCTTGTCGAACAGGTTGTTGATACCACCGCGGAGGGTCAGCTGCTTGGTGATGCTCCAGTTGGCCGCGATGTCGAAGTACTCACGCGCGGCAAACTTGTCCTGCACCGGAGCAGCCGGGCCATGCAACAGCGGGTTGGAGCTGGTGGTGCTGAGCGACAACTCGGAAATATGACGCCATGTCAGGGACACGTCGAAATTCCAAGGGGTGAACCACGTGCCGCGCAACTTGTGACGCCATTCCGGCAGTGCCGGCAAACCACCTTGCGTCGTACCGCAGTTCGGACCATACAGGCCCTTGCAGTCGAAGCTGCCCAGGCCAGGAATCGGCTCGGCGATGTAGTTCTTCAGCAGCGTGCCCACGAAGTTCACGTTCAGGGAGCCCCAACCATCGGTGAACTTCATCGCGTAGTTGAAGCCGAAGTCGATACCCTTCGTTTCCAGACGCGACAAGTTGATGTTGGTGGCAATGATGCGGCCGTTTGGCTGCAACCACAGGGTGCCCTGGCTGTCGCGGGTGATCAGGTTACAGAACTGGCCGGCGGTCAAGCACTGCGTCAACACTTGCGTTGACGGCAGGTTGCCGATCACGTCCTTCACCTTGATGTCGAAGTAGTCGATGGTGCCGCTCAGGTTCTTCATCGGCTCGAACACGATACCAAAGGTGTAGCTGTCGGACGTTTCCGGTTTCAACTGCGGGTTGCCACCGAACAGCGCGTTGTACTGGCCGGCCGGGCTATCGAGCACCGCGGAGCCGTACTTCGCTGCCGGCAGGCCGGTCAGCGCGCACTGCGCTGCGGTAGCCGTCTTGGACGGGCCGCACGGATCCGGACCCATGTCGAACAGGCCATTGCCCTGCGCGGTGAACAACTCGATGATGTTGGCGGCGCGGGCGGAACGCTGATAGCTGCCGCGGGTGCGGATTTCGCTGATCGGCGCCCATTCCAGGCCGTAACCGTACGAATCGGTCTTTTGACCCGTGTCGATATCGGAGTGGCGAGCCTGTGCATTGAAGGAGAGAGACTTGACGAACTGCACATCTTCGATCAAGGGCGCGCCGATTTCCGCGTAGTACTCCTTCGTCGAATACTTGCCGCCGAGACCGATGGTCGGGCCACCCTGGCCGGCCAAATCGCCGGTGGTGAATTCGACGTCGGTATCGAGTTGCAGCTTCTCGGTACGGTGCTCTACGCCACCCAGGATCCGCACGCCGGACTTGGCGGTCGGGAACTTGAGGCCGTATTGGCCGAGGTCGGTGTTCTTGATGGTAATGCCCTGCACCATTTGCTCGGTGGAGCCCTTCTGGAAGCCAGGCGTGGACACATAGTTCAGACCAGCAGCAGTTACGCCGCCAATCTTGAAGATGTTCCACGGCACGCAGTTCGGGTCGGTTCCATTGAGTGCCGAACGGCACACGATGTTGCCGTTGCCATCCAGTACTGCGTCGAGCGACTTGTCGATGCGGTTGCTGGAGAAGTCGTTCTTGTACGTTTCCTGGAATACGACCTTGGCTGTCGTCATGAACAGATCGTAGTTCCAGCCTTGGCCGACATCGCCGGTAACGCCCAGCACTTCGCGGAACGAGGTGTGACGAATATCGTCCTGGCGGCCGCCGCCTTCCTGGTTACGACGCAGGATCGAAACATCGGCTGTGGTGCCCGGGCCGGTCAAACCAAGCGCAGTCTTCCAGGATTGCGACAGCATCGGGTTTTCGAAGCGCAGCGTGTGGGTGTTGCCGAAGTCGCCGGAGGGGGCAATCTGCGCTACCGTGTGGTCGTCGTGGAACGAGAACTCGGTGTACAGGTTGGCAAACTCCGTGACGTCGTAGTTCGCCGTGGCGTTGAAGCCATAACGTTCCGAAGGACGCTGGTAGAAGTTGTACGGCGCGAAGTTGAACTGGTCGGTTGCCGAGCTATACGGGCGCACCGTGCCGTTGGCATCGGCCACCGTCACGCTGCTGCCGTCGGCACGGATGAAGCGACCGGGGTAGCTGGTGCTGGAACCACCGCAGGTGAAGCCGGTGGAGGTTCCGTTCAGGCCCAGGGAGCAGGCGCTGAAGTCGCGAGCCGCTTGCAGCAGCGCGTCTTCCTTCTTGTAGTTGAAGAACAGCGTTGCGTTACCCTTGCCGTTGGCGAAGTTGGAGCCCATCAGCAGGTTGGCGTCGTTGATCTTGCCGTCGTCGTTGGCTTTGCCTGGCACCTGGAACTGTGCCGGGTTGGTAGCGGCACGACCGGCAACGATGTCCGCAACACCTTGCGGGTTCTGCTGGCTGTGGTTATAGAAGCTCTGGTTGACTTCGACCTGGATGCCTTCGAACTTGTTGTTCATCACGAAGTTGACCACGCCGGCGATAGCGTCGGAACCGTATACGGCGCCGCTACCACCAGTGAGCAGTTCCACGCGCTTGATCAGCGGCGCCGGGATCTGGTTCAAGTCGGCTGCGAACGAGCGCGGGCTGCCGGCCGGCAGGCGCCGTCCGTTGATCAGCACCAGGGTGCGCACGGCACCGAGGTTTCGCAAGTTGACCGTTGCCGTACCGGTCGCGCCGTTGGACACGTTGGCGCCCTGGTCGGCAAACACCTGCGGCAGGTTGTTGAGGAGGTTTTCCACCGAACGCATGCCGTCGACCTTGATCGCGGCGGCGTCCACCACGGTGACCGGGCTGGCGCCTTCCAGGTTGGGCGGGGGAATGCGCGTACCCGTAACCTCGACCTTTTCCACCTTTTCGGTCGCTGCAGCGGTTTGCGCGCCCGCTTGGAACGCGACGCCGAGCATGACGCTCGCGCCGAGTGCCTGCGCTACCGCACTGTGCAGTGTTTTAAGTTTCATTTTCATAGATGAACCCTCGTGTTGGGATGTTTGATTTGACTACCTGAGCAGCTCAGACTTGCTGTGAATCCAAATGCGACCATTTGTTGCGAAAAGCAGCATTGCTGGAAATAATGGTTGCCATTCCGGCAAGTGAGCAGAGGATAGCGCCAAACATGATGTAACGCAGGCAAATCTCGCCATTTGTTGCGTTTATGCAACGGAGTGTGACGGATGATTTGTAACGTGTTATTTCCGCCGCTTTTCGCTGCTGGAAGGCGAGAGTTTAGGCAAGACGAGAAGCCCCGGACGGCGGCCGAAAAAGCAGCGAAAGTGGGGCCAAAACGACAAAAGGGGGCCGAAGCCCCCTTTTGCCGATATTGCAGTAGCGAATTACTTGAAGCGGTAGGTCGCCGCGAGGGTGAAGTACTGGCCCTGGAAATACGGGTAATACACCTGGTTGACCGGACGCGACAGCGGGTCCAGCGGGGGACGCTTGTCGGCCAGGTTGCGAACCGTGAAGTTCAGGGTCAGGTTCTTGATGCCCGTATAACGCAGGTTCACGTCGAACGTCGTCGCGGCGCGTACTTCGCAAACACCTGACGTGCCCAGCAGCGATGCCTGTGCACACGAGATGCTGGGATCGCTGGAGACGTGGTAGTTGCGGGTGTAATTGCCGGTCAGGCCAAGCGTGTAATCCAGGTACTCCCATTCCACCAAGCCGGTGCTACGGCTTCTCGGGATGCGGTAGGCGACGAATTCCACTAGCGGGTCACCGTTGGCGGTGTTGCTCTTGAAGGACTTGAAGTAGGTATTGAACAGGCGGGTGTTCAGCTTGCCGTATTCACCCAGGTTGAAACGCCAGGAAATGTCGGTATCAAGACCCTTGATCTGCGTTTCGCCGCCGTTGATGAACGGGCTGCTGATTGCCTGCAACGGGCCCGGCAGGCCGTCGCCGATCGCAGGACCGCGAATGATACGGTTGGCATAAATACCCGTGGTATCGCCTTCGTGCGCGAGGATGGTGTCGAAGTCCAGCAGGTTGATTTCGTTGCGGCGGCGGATATCGAAATAGTCGACGGTCAACGAAGCGTCCTTGAGCGGATCCCAGACAAAACCCAGGTTATAGGTCTTGGCGGTCTCCGGTTCCAGCGTCGTGTTGCTTTGCAGCAACACGGCGATGCCCTTGGCGCAATCCAGTTCGGCGCCGGTAATACAGCGCTTCGGATCGGTTACGGTGGTGAATGCCGTCACGCTGGAACGCGAGATTTCGGTCAGCGAAGGAGCGCGGAACGCTTTCGATACCGAGCCACGCAACGCCAGGGTTGGCAGCGCTTTCCACTTGAAGCCAAACTTCGGCGTGGTGGAACGACCGTAATCGGAGTACTTGTCGGTGCGCACCGCGATCTGGGTTTCCAGGTTCTTGAGGATCGGGATGCTCAACTCGGAATAGGCCGACCAGACGTTACGCGAACCGTCTGCGAGTGCCGCGCCGAAACCGACCACTTCACCCGAAATTGTGTTGGCGTCCGGGTTGGCGTGGCGGTTTTCCTTGCGGTATTCCGTACCCACGGCGATCGCCAACGGGCCACCGGGCAATGGCATCAGTTCCGTGCTGCCCTTCAAATCCCAAATCCAGAAATCGGATTTGGCGGTATCGTGAATATTGATACGCAGGTCGTCCGGCTTGACCGAGCCCGCCGTCGGGTTCAGGAAATTGTACGTGCCGTTGGTAACGGCAGTGCGCAACACCGAGGCGCGGATTTCGTTGTAGGTGTCCACCGTCGAATCGTTCTTGGTATACAACAAGCCCGATTCCCAGTCCCATGTGCCGACGGTGCCCTTCAGGCCACCAAGCACGCGGCTTGCTTCCTGGACGACCTGACGGTCGGTATTACCCACTTCGACGAAACGGTGGCGAAGGATGACGGGAGTCGTGAACGGGTTGTTCGGATGACCGACCGGCAGCGCTTCCACCAGGTTCACCAGCCGTTGCTGGGTGCTGGAATACCATGCGCCGAAATCGCCATACACCTGCGGGTTGCCGAGGAAGTAGGTCTTGGTGCGGTTGAAACCGGCTTCCAGGAAGCCGGTCAGGTTGGCCGAGAAGTCGTATTGGCCTTTCCAGAACACGTTGTCGCGAGTGCTGGCCGGGAAGAAATCGGTACGCGGCACCAGATCGAAACGGCAAATGCCCGAAGCATCCTTGACGGCGGTCGGATCGCAAGTAGCAGGCTGTTGTGCAGCCGGCTTGAACGAAACGGCCGTGGCGAGCCCGGAAGGCGACACGACGGCGTTGAGGTAGCTGCCGGCAAACGACGACGAAAAGTGACGGGCAGTCGCGTAACCGGAAGCGGTCAAACGCGGGTCGACCACGAAGGCGCCGACGTCGTTCAGGGTCGAGTCGTAACGCTTGGTGTGCTCGTAGGTTACGAAGGTGTTGTAACGGTCGCGCGCCAGGTCACCCCAGCCGCCGGTCGCCGTGACGCGATAGATCTTGTATTCGCTGTCGCGGTTGGCGGAGTAGCTGCCGCTGGCTTCATAGCCGTTGAAGTCCTTGCGCAGGATGATGTTGATCACACCCGCAACGGCTTCGGAGCCGTAAATGGCCGAGGCGCCGTCTTTCAGGATTTCGATACGTTCAATCACGCTGACCGGGAACGTGTCCAAGTTCACCACAGCCGATTGGCCGAAGTTCGGATCGGCGAGGCCGACCGGAGCGACGCGGCGGCCGTTCAACAGCACCAGGGTGGCGGTGGAGCCGAGGCCACGCAGGGAAACTGTTGAAACGCCGGAAGAAAAGCTGTTGGAACTGGTCAGGTCGTTGAGACCGCCGCCGCCGACGATGGGCAGCTGGCGCAGCAGTTCCGCGACGGTCTGCTTACCCGATTTTTCGATGTCGGCACGGTTGATAATCTGAATTGGGGCGGAGGTTTCCTCATCGACCCGTTTGATGTTCGAGCCGGTTACCTCGATTTTTTCCACTTTTTGCGGGGCGGGGGCTGGCGTCTGGGCGAAAGCGATCGGAGCGGCGACCAGCGAAATCGCGGCGCCCTTTCCTAGCGCACCCAGAATCGCGCGCGTCATATTTTTCATTTGGGAGTGAGTCATTTAGGCCTCGTTTGGGGGTTACGGGATAAACCGAAGTGATGCAAAAGCATCGTGTGCCATCACATCGCCACACAGCGTTACAAACCGTCAAAGTTTATCGCTAGCACCTATTTATGGCCAGAGTTTTTCCGATTTGTGTCATTTTTACAACACGCTGAAACAAAGCGATTCCGACAAATACTTTGTGCCGGTATGCAGATCAGTGTTTTCTTCCGGGGGTTCAACGTGCTACACTGGGAAATTCAATAAAAAGATGGGCTTCGCGCCCATTTTTTGTTTGTTTTGCAGGTTTTGAGGCTGGTCTGGAATATGGCAAGTAATGCGGCGGCGATGGTGGGCAAGGCGGTGGGGGATCTGGGGTTCGAATTGGTCGAATTCGAACGGGCAAGCAACGGCTTGTTGCGGGTTTACATCGATAAGCCCGGCGGAATTTCGGTGGATGATTGCGCGCTGGTCAGCAATCAACTGACGCGGATCTTTGCGGTGGAGGGCGTCGATTTCGGCCGCCTGGAAGTGTCGTCGCCGGGTCTGGATCGTCCGCTGACACGCCTTGAGGATTTCCTGCGGTTTACCGGCCGGCAGGCCAAGGTGCGGCTGTACGCCATGGTGGAAGGTCGCAAGCGCTTCAACGGCACCATCGATGGCGTCGCGGGCGAATCGATTTCGTTCACGCTGGTGGAAGAGGCGGAGCCGAAAGCCAGGCCAGGCAAAGGAAAAGTGGGTGCAGGCAGGAAGCCGGCGAAAACCGGTGAATCGGCAGCACCCCCAAAAAGAATTACCGTGCAGTTGGCGGATATTGAACGAGCGCGGCTGATCCCTGATTTATAGGGTAATGCGGCGCGATGTCGGAGAGTACATAGTCATGAGTCGTGAAATTCTGTTGTTGGTGGACGCTTTGGCACGCGAAAAGAGCGTGCCGCGCGAGACCGTCTTCATTGCATTGGAGCTGGCGCTGGCCTCGGCCACCAAAAAACGTTTCCCGGAGAAATTTCTTCAGGATGAGGCCGACGTGCGCGTCGAAATCGACCGCGAGACCGGCGAGTACGAGGCGTTTCGTGCCTGGACCGTGGTGGCGGACGAAGATCATGAGGAACCGGCCCGCCAGATCGCCATTACCGACGCCCCCGAGCGAGGTGAAAACCTGCAGATCGGCGACGTGATCGAAGAACCGCTGGAGGCAGTC
>Ga0302321_100006807_pt1 | contig 10075 bp, 8 predicted proteins | sample Fen_T0_1_FD_202505 | JGI IMG/M metagenome (GOLD analysis project Ga0302321, IMG submission 202505) | Peat permafrost microbial communities from Stordalen Mire near Abisko, Sweden - Fen_T0_1 | ecosystem: Environmental > Terrestrial > Soil > Wetlands > Permafrost | place: Sweden: Abisko... | reverse complement strand
GCCCTGGGTGACAAGCAGGTCGAGGCTGAGACGGGGGGCGGTCTGGTCCGCTGCGTGGTCAACGGTCGGAGCGAAGTGCTGTCCATCACCATCGAGCCGTCGCTTCTGGCGGGAGCCGACAAGAAGATGATCGAGGACTTGCTGGTGGGGGCGGTGAACCTGGCCCTGGAACGGGCGCGGCAGGTGGCACAGGAAGACCTGGCTGCGGTGGCCGGCGGCCTGGCCATGCCGGCGGGGGGCTCGGGTGAATGAGTAGCGCAGGCCCCATCGCCCGCCTGGTGTGCGAACTGGGCAAATTGCCCGGTGTGGGCGAGAAGACCGCCGCGCGGCTGGCCTTTCATATTCTGCGCGCGCCGCCGGAAGATGCGGCGGCGTTGGCCGCGGCCATCGGCGAGATGCGCGCCAAGATCAGTTTCTGCACCGTGTGCTGGGATTTTACCGAGGAGGATCCTTGTCCCATTTGCCGCGATGCCCGCCGTGATTCGTCGCTGGTTTGCGTGGTCGCCCAGCCTCAGGATGTCTTGGCCATCGAACGTGCGGGCGGCTACCGTGGGCGCTACCACGTCCTGCACGGGGTGCTTTCGCCTCTGGACGGCATCGGGCCTGACGACCTGCGCGTCGCGGAGTTGGTCAAACGCTGCAGCGGCGACATCAAGGAGGTCATCATCGCTACCAACCCAAGCGTGGAAGGCGAAACCACCGCGGTATACCTGGCCAAGTTGCTGCGGCCGCTCGGCGTGCGCTGCAGCCGTATCGCCATGGGCGTGCCGGTGGGCGGCGAGCTGGAGTATGCCGACCGCTTGACCCTTTCGCGCGCGATAGACGGGCGCCGGGAGATGTAGCCATGCCCTGGCCGACAAGCCTCTCTGTCGCCAGCCACCGATACCTGGTAAGCTCCCCTTCAATCCCGTCCCTGGATGTGGGAGAAAGCCCAAGCGATTCCCAACCTTGAAAGCCAGTGCTCGCCGATGTTAGTGGTTGCGAGACCTGATGCCTTGAGCCTGACCCGGCGCGAAGGAGCCTAGACAGCCAGATGAGCGGCCCTGATGTGATGTTTCCCGAGGAGCAACGACAGATCTCCTCTGTGTGTCAGCGCCTTCACCGCGATGCCAACGCCAAGGCTGTGCTTCTCATTGGCCGCGATGGGCAACCCATTGCCGAGGCTGGCGAGGTGGGTGAGATCGACGTGACCTCGCTTTCGTCGCTGACCGCGGGCAACGTGGCGGCGACCGGTGGCATTTCCAAAATCCTGCGCGAGAAGGACTTCACCAGCCAGTTCCACGAGGGCGAAAAGACGCACGTGCATATCACCCTGGTGGCTGGCCGTGCCATCCTGGTGGTCTTGTTCGACGAGCGATCGTCGCTCGGTCTGGTTCGCCTTCGCGTCAGGAAGGCAGCCGAGGAGATGGCGCGTTTGTTCGAACAGGTGGCCAAGAAGGCCGCTTCGGGCACCGGGCCGTCGATCCTGAACGAGATCACCGACGCTGACATCGACAAGCTCTTCAACGACTAGCTGTCGCCCCAGATGAGCTTTATCAACTACTCATCCCGCGAGATCAACTGCAAGCTGGTGTACTACGGTCCTGGTCTTGGCGGAAAGACCACCAATCTGCAGTTCATCTACGCCAAGACCAGCCCCGAGGCGAAGGGCAAGATGATTTCGCTGGCCACCGAGACCGAGCGGACCCTGTTCTTCGACTTTCTGCCCCTGTCCTTGGGTGAGATCCGCGGTTTCAAGACGCGCTTCCACCTCTACACGGTGCCAGGCCAGGTCTTCTACGACGCCAGCCGTAAGCTGATCCTCAAGGGCGTCGACGGTGTGGTCTTCGTGGCCGACTCGCAGGTCGAGCGCATGGAGGCGAACATCGAGTCGATGGAAAACCTGCGCCAGAACCTGATCGAGCAGGGCTACAACCTCGACAAGCTCCCGTTCATCATTCAGTACAACAAGAGGGACCTTCCCAATATCGCGTCGGTGGCGGAGCTACACGGACAGCTCAACCCAACCAACGTGCTCGAGTTCGAGGCCCGCGCCACCACCGGCGTGGGCGTCTTCGAGACCCTCAAGGCGATCGCCAGGGCCGTGCTGACCGAGCTGAGGCGGGGCAGCGGGGGATAGTAGGGCGACCTGCGGCGCCCATCGCACGTCCGCCGGTAGGGGCGACCTGCGGTCCCATGCCCTATTTCCGCAACACCAGCGCGCCCAGGCCAGCGGCCAGGAGAGCATTGGCCGCGAGCCACGCCCGGTCGAGGACGTCGGGCACCAAGCGGACATCGGCGGTGTAGGCGCAGGCGGCAAACAAGAGCCCGCCTGCCACGCCGAAGGCCAGGCCGGCCAGGGCAGGGCGCAAGGAACGCCCACCGTAGAGCAAGGCCACAGCGCTGACCGGAAGCAGGGCGCTCCACAACAAGGGATTGCCCTGGCCAGCGGGGCCCAGGAGCAAGGCCGCTGACCCGAGCGCCCCGGTTCCGATGGGAGAGTTGCACAGCCACTCGGGCGCGCCTAGAGAGGGCAGGAAGAAGAGTCCGGATGACCCGAGCACGAGCGCGCCGGCAAAAGCCCAGACCCCGGCACCACCGAACCTCTCGCGCCGGCGCGCCCCGGCCAGGCCCAGCAGCGCCAGAGCCGCACCCAGCCCGAGGCTGGCCGCCCCGCGCGCGCTTCGGGCCTTTCGCAGGGCAGCCCCGGCGTCTGCGATCCCGGCGCCGTAGTGGTCGTCGATGCGGCGGCCGCGGGTCGACGACACAGGTTTGGGCTTGCGGGCTGTGTCGACAAGCACAGCTTGCACAGCGTCGGGGCGCGTGACCCCGGCCCCCACCACCAGCGCCGCGATACCCGCCACATGCGGCGCTGCCATCGAGGTCCCCATGAACCACAGGTACCCAGTGCGCGCGCCGCCGGGCAGTATGGTGTTCTGCAAAATACCGTCGGGCTTGCCGTCGCCGTTCTGGTCCACGCGCATGTTCCCGCCGGGCGCTGCGATGTCTATCTGCTTGCCCCAGTTGGAGTAGAAGGTCGTGGTCTCGTCCCACTGGGTGGCCGCCACCGCGATGACATCCGGGTAGCGCGCGGGGTAGCTGACCCGGCCGCGGCCGTCGTTGCCTGCTGCAGCCACCACCACCACGCCCTTACGATACGCGTATTCGATAGCGCGGCGAACTGGCGTGACCGGGAAGGGTCCGCCCAGGCTCAAATTGATCACGTTGGCATCGTGGTCGGCGGCAAAACGGATGGCCTGGGCGATGGCCGCCATGGAACCCGAGCCCTGGCTGCTGAGAACCTTGAGCGGCATGATGGCAGCGCGGAAGGCGATCCCGGCCACCCCGCGGGCGTTGTTGGTCGTTTGCGCGATGGTCCCCGCGACGTGGGTGCCATGGCCGTGATCGTCGTCGGTCTTGTCATTGTCGGCCACGAAGTTGAAGCCAGGCACCAAGCGCGTGTCCTGAAGGTCAGGGACGCGGCTGACGCCGGTGTCGATCACCGCCACCACGACACCACGGCCCTGTCCCAGCTTCCACGCTGCGGGCAGCCCGATCTGGCGCAGGTGCCACTGGTAACGGAAACAGGGATCGTTGGGAAAGCCTGTGCCGGTCACGCCTGGGCTGTTGTCTCTCGCACACTCAGGTGCATCTACTGGTGGTGCCGTGGGTGTCCAGTCTTCGGGAAAAAGACTGACCGAGGCGTCGTAGTCGACCGACTCGACCATGGGGTCCGCACGCAACTTGCTGGCCGCGTCCTCTGCTTCCTGCGGCGTCCGGAAACGGATGCGGTACATCCGATCCGTCGCCGAGAAGCGACTGATGGGTTCGTCGACGTAGCCGCGGGCGGCCAGTGCCTGGTCCGTGATGTCGTCCCGGAAGTCGACAATCAGCGTGTTGGGGCTCGTCTGCGCGGCGGCAAGCAGTTCGTCGGCCGGAGGCAGATCGCTGGAGTGCGGAGCCACGCCACGCCACGACCAGGCGGTCATCCCGGCCAACCCCAACAGAATGGCAGTAGCGGTCCTCGCACGCATCGTCTTGGTGTTAAGTATATGCGCCTGAAGGCTGACCGAAGGGCTGTCTTACCCCATCGCATCAAAGGAAGAGAGGCCGCGAGAGAATGACCCTGAACCGAGCTGATGCGGCACTGCTCGTTGCTTACCCACAAGTAGGTTGACGTGCGGCAACCTACAAGATTACAGTTTTAGGTTCTCCCGCCAATCCACGCACAGACTGGACCCAGTCGCAGGAGCCTTTCCTCAAATGATGTTGATTTCAAGAAGGTATCGCTATGCCGTGCTGCTCGCTGCCTTCAGCACGGCGGTTGTCTGGGGACTTCGGGCCAATGCGCAAGATACGGACGCTGTGCAGAAGGTTGTCGAGCTAAACAAGAGGGCGCTGGCTGCGTATTCCAATCTAGACGTGGAGGACGCAGCCAAACTGCTCAAGCAAGCGCTCGACATTTGTGCGACTGAGAAACTGGAGGACCACCCGATGGCCGCGCGTACGCACGTCCACCTGGGGGTGGTCTATGTGGTCGGGCTCAAACAGCGTGAGCAGGGTATGGAGGAGTTCAAGAAGGCGCTGCGCATCGACCCCAGGATCAGGGTCACCAAGGCCATGATCAATCCCGAGGTCCAGGCCGCATTTGCCGAGGCTTCCATGGATGTCTCACAGGGCGCCGAAGGCGAAGCGAACGCCCCCGCGGCGGCCCAGCCTCAGCCCTCGGCTGCGCAACCTGCCGAGTCTGCCCCACCTGCCGAGCCTGCCCAGCCGGCGCCCGCAGCCGAGAGCCCCATTGTTCACACACCGGTGACCGTGAGCGCGCCGAGCCACCCCATCGCCATCGAGGCGCAGGTTCCGGCCTCTCTGGGAGCAGAGAGGGTCGCGCTGGCCTACCGGCCCGAGGGTACTTCGGATTTCGTCACCCGCGAGATGGATCCCACCGAGAATAGCGACCTGTACAAGAGCCAGATTCCGCCCGAGGCGACCAGCGGCGCGTCGGTTGCCTACTACATCTTGGCGCAAAGTGGGGACGGCCAGGTACTGGCGCAGAATGGGACCGCGGCTGAACCTCACGTCGTCAACCTGAGCGGCGAAGGCGCGGGTGCTGAGGGCGAAGTTGGCGGGGAGGGCGGTGAGGAAGCAGAGCGACTCACTTTCTGGGTCGCGCTGGCTGCGGGCAGCGGCTTTGGCTATCACTCGGGCACGCCCGAGGCAAACCGCACGAACGATTCGGGAGTAGCCCTGAAGAGCTCCGGGGTTTCTCTGTCCCGGCTGCTGCAGATTGCGCCCGAGATTGGCTACTTCTTGTCTGACAGTTTGATCTTGTCGCTGCAGGGTCGAATCCAGATTGTGAGCGGCGCCAGCGACGTCGATGGCAGCAAGGTTGCAGGCAACACGAGCGCTTGCAAGGGAGGCACCTGCCATCCGGCCAGCTACGCTTTGGCTGCCTTGGCCAAGGCGACGTGGTTCGTGGGCGAGCCCAGGAAGGTCACGCCCTTCCTATCGTTCGCTGCGGGCGCAGGTCAGATTCGTCACGTGGTCGATCTGCCGAAACAGAACATGACCGGCTGTCCGCCGAGCGGCTGCAAGGATACCGTGGTGGGAGGTCCGGTCCTGTTCGGTCCCGGCGTCGGCATCACCATTGAGCTGAGCGATTCATTCTTGATCGTGGCCAGCGCGAACGCGCTTGTGGGCGTACCCAAGGTGATGGCCAATCTGGATGTGAACCTAGGTTTGGCCTACGTGAGGTAGGTCTACCGCTTCGAGGCCAACCGGTCCTCGCGGCCGCACAGCTGCGTGGCGGTGCGGGCGGCGACGAAGAGGGCGTCGGACAGACGGTTGAGGTAGGGGACGATCGCATTGCCCACTGGCTCCTGGGCAGCGAGGCGTACCACCTGGCGCTCGGCGCGGCGGCAGACCGTACGCGCCAGGTGCAGGCAAGCAGCCGCGGGGCCGCCGCCGGGCAGGATGAAAGCGCGAAGCGGCGGCAGGCTTCGCGTCCAGGCATCGATGTTGCGTTCCATGGCCGTGACGTGGCGGGTGGCGATGTGCCGCTTGCGTGAAACCGGCGCAGCTAGATCCGTACAGAGGCTGGAAAGCTCGGCTTGGATGCGGCCAAGAGAGGCGGCCAAGCGTGCCGTGCCGGCGGGAGCAGAGGGTGCTTGCAGCAAAGAGTGCGCGACCCCGATGCATGCGGAAAGCTCATCCACGGCGCCCAGGCACTCCAGTCGCTGAGTGTGCTTGGGCACATGCCGCCCACCGGGAAGCTGCGTCTGCCCGCGATCGCCTTTGCGCGTGTAGATCCGGGCCAAACCAGTCACCTCGGCGGCACGGTTTGCGCGTGATGCGCTTTGGGTTGGTAGTTGAGGACCACCACCTCGAAAACCGGCCCGCGTTTTTCACTGTTCGAGTTGATGTTTCTCCGGGCGGACACGCGGTGGATGTGAAAACCGGCGTATAGCTCGCGTATCAGGGGCGTGTCGCTGTTCGACAGCATGAGCAGACACCCGCGTCGGTCGAGCTTGGTGTAGAGCGCGGCCAGGTCGCGCTGGTCGTTCTCGCCGAAGGAGCCGCTGGTGTACGACGTGAAGTAGGCGGTCTTGGACAGCGGCTGGTAGGGTGGGTCGAAATAGATGAAATCTCGCTTGCGCGCTCCTGCGGAAAGGGCACGAAAATCACCCGGGCGCAGGTCCGTCTTCTCCAGGGCGGCGCTGGCCGCGCGCAGCCGAGTCTCGTCAAGGACCTTCGGTTTGACGTGGCGGCCAAAGGGCACGTTGAACAGCCCACGGCTGTTTACTCGGTAGAGGCCATTGAACCCCGTCTTGTTGAGATAGATGAGACGGGCGGCCCGCGTGACGCAGGTTTGGGGGTTCTGGTTCCGCACCTCGTAGTAGTAGGACTCGCAGTGCTGCTCTTGGTGTTGGCGCAGGAGTTCGATCAGATGGTCCACCTCATCGCGCACGGCCAAAAATGCGTCAATTAGTTCTGCGTTCGTGTCGGTGAGCAGCGCCCGTGCAGGCTGCAGCAGGCCCTTGACGTGAAAAAAGACAGCCCCGCTGCCGAGAAAGGGCTCCAGATATCGGCCTACCGAGTCCTTCTCGGGATACAGGCACTGGAACTGAAGCAGAAGCTGGCTCTTGCCTCCAGCCCATTTGACGAAAGGTCGGAGAAACGAGGCGTTCTCAGCAGTCAGCAAAGGGGAGTCCTGATGGGGATGTCGGCGGTCGCTGGGCGGTCGGCGGGATGACACCGGGACGCATTTAACCCGCGTCCCGTGGCAGAAAGCAACGCCGGAGCGACGTTGCGGTGACGATCGCGCAGAAAATGGCACCGCACCGTCACGTAGATTTAGGTGGCGTTCGCGTTGTCGTCGAATAAACTGCCGCGCCTTCAGCAATACCGCCAGAATAGGTTAGGCACGTTCCATGTCGTCCATCGAGAAGATCCGCAACATAGGCATTTCCGCTCACATCGATTCAGGAAAGACCACGCTCTCCGAGCGGGTGCTCTTCTACACCGGCAAGATCCACAAGATCGAGGAGGTCAAGGGGAAGTCCGGCGTGGGAGCGACCATGGACTTCATGGACCTGGAGCGCGAGAAGGGGATCACCATCCAGTCGGCCGCCACCTCGTGCGAGTGGGAGGACTGCGCCATCAACCTCATCGACACGCCCGGCCATGTCGATTTTACCATCGAGGTGGAGCGCGCCCTGCGCGTGCTGGACGGCGCTGTGCTGGTGCTCTGTGGCGTGGCCGGCGTGCAGTCGCAGTCGTACACGGTCGATCGCCAGATGCGGCGCTACCAGGTGCCGCGCATCGCCTTCATCAACAAGCTGGACCGCTCGGGCGCCAACCCGGAACGCGTGACCGCGCAGTTGCGGGAGAAGCTGCACCTGCATACCATCCCGGTACAGATTCCCATCGGCGCCGAGGACCGCTTCGAGGGTGTGGTTGACCTGATTCGCATGAAGGCGGTGTACTTCGACGGGGCCAAGGGCGAGGACCTGCGCTCTACCGACATCCCGGAAGAGTTGGTCGCAGAAACCAAGGCTGCCCGGCAGAAGATGATCGAATCCCTCGCCAACGTGGACGACCCCATCGCCGAGAAGTACCTGCACGAGCAAGAGTGCACGCCCGAGGACTTGATTCCTGCCATCCGCCGGGCCACGGTCGCCTTCAAGGGTACGCCGGTCCTCATGGGCTCGGCGTACAAGAACAAGGGCGTGCAGCTCCTGCTCGACGCTGTTCGGGACTACTTGCCCATGCCGTCCGAGGTGGAGAACCTCGCGCTCGACCAGGATCGCGGCGAGGCCGAGATCAAGCTGGAATCCGACCCGAGCAAACCGTTCGTGGGATTGGCCTTCAAACTGGAGGACGGCCGCTACGGACAGCTCACCTATATGCGGGTGTACCAGGGCAGGGTGGGCAAGGGCGACTTCATCGTGAATTGCTCGGCCGGACGGAAGAAGGTGAAAGTCCCGCGCCTGGTGCGGATGCACGCCGACGAGATGGAAGACATTCCCGCGGCCGAAGCCGGCGACATCGTGGCCCTCTTCGGGGTGGAGTGCGCCTCGGGCGATACCTTCACCGATGGGCGCATCAACTGCACGATGACGTCCATGCACGTGCCCGATGCGGTCATCTCGCTGGCAGTCGAGCCGCAGGACAAGGCGGCACAGACCAATTTCTCCAAGGCACTCAATCGCTTCACCAAGGAGGACCCGACCTTCCGCGTGTCGCGTGACGAAGAGTCAGGGCAGACCATCATCAGCGGCATGGGGGAGCTGCACCTGGACATCTACATCGAGCGCATGAAACGCGAATACAACTGTGTCGTGGTTCCGGGTCGGCCCCAGGTCAAGTATCGCGAGACCATCACCCAGCGTGGCGAGTTCAGCTACACGCACAAGAAGCAGACCGGCGGCTCGGGCCAGTACGGCCGCGTGGCGGGCTACATCGAGCCGCTGCCTTCGGACTACGAAGGCGGCTACGAGTTCGTGGACGAGATCGTGGGTGGCTCCATCCCGCGCGAGTTCATCCCGGCTTGCGACAAGGGATTCAAGGAGGCGATCAAGCGAGGGCCGCTCATCGGCTTTCCCATCGTGGGCGTGCGCTGTCTGATCAACGATGGCCAGTCGCACCCGGTTGACTCGTCGGAACTGGCCTTTCGCACGGCGGCCTTGATGGGTTTCCGCGAAGCCTACAACAAGGCCAAGCCCACCATCCTCGAGCCCATCATGCTGGTCGAGGTGCAGTTCCCCGAGGAGTTCCAGGGCGCGGTCATCGGGCAGCTCAACCAGCGCCGGGGCAACATCCTGAGCACGGAGAAGCACGAAGCATTTGTCACGGGCGTGGCCGAGGTGCCACTGGCCGACATGTTTGGCTACGCCACGGATCTGCGCTCCGCCACCCAGGGCAAGGGCGAGTTCAGCATGGAGTTCAAGCGTTACGCCGAGGTGCCCAAGCAGGCGCGCGACGCCATGATCGCCGACTTCAAGGAGAAGCGGGAGAAGGAAGGGGCCGGCAGCCGCTCGCAGAAGCGCGCCGCGGGGTGATGAGCAGCGGTGCCGGCGAGGGCGCGCGCGAAGCGCGCGGGGTGGGCAGGGTGGCGGGCCGTCCCGAAGCCCCCGAAGGGGAAGCCGGCTTCCGGCCCCGGCCCCGCCGCCGCCCACCAGCGTCGACTTAACACTATGCGGCCTCGGCGGCCCGCCGATTGTGGTCCACCGTCTCGGTCGTGATATACGGTGCACTTCGGAACATGGCAGCGGCTGCGTTCTATGACCTCGACGGCACCCTGTGTCGGACCAACCTGGTGCACGCCTTTGCCTACAACGCGCGCAACCAGCAGGGCCTGTGGAGGAGCGTCACGCGGATGGCGTCCACCGTGGCCAGCATCCCTTTGTTTCTGGCTGCCGACACCTTCAACCGGCGTCTCTTCAACGACATCTTTTTCCGCCGCTACCGGGGAGAGTCCGAGGATCGCTTGCGCTATCTGGCCCAGGAGTTGTTCGACACGGTCGTCCGGCCGTCCATCTACCCGGGCGCCTACGAGCTCATCGACAAGTCGCGCCGACTGGGGCTGCGACAGGTC
>Ga0302321_100006806_pt1 | contig 10075 bp, 6 predicted proteins | sample Fen_T0_1_FD_202505 | JGI IMG/M metagenome (GOLD analysis project Ga0302321, IMG submission 202505) | Peat permafrost microbial communities from Stordalen Mire near Abisko, Sweden - Fen_T0_1 | ecosystem: Environmental > Terrestrial > Soil > Wetlands > Permafrost | place: Sweden: Abisko... | reverse complement strand
GAGCTACCACCTGCGAGGCCGGCCACTCGATGGGCGGATCGACGTCGAGCGGCTGGCAGCTCGGACCGAGCAGTACCTGGGCGCCGATCTGCGGCTCGTGTGTGACAGCGCGGCGGAGATCGCGTTGGAGGATTCGATGGAGTCGGGACGGGCCCGTTCGATCTCGCCGGCCGATCTGGAGCGGGCGATCAAGGATGTGCACCCGAGCACGAGGGCCTGGTTCGAGGTGGCCAAGAACTTCGCGCAGTTCGCCAAACGAGGGCGGCCGCTACGACGATCTGCTCGGGTACATGCGGGCGCACAAGATGCTGTAGCCGACCGGTCGGCCCACGGCCTCGGCGGCTCACTCCGCCGCCCTGCCCTTGAGCGACGAATCGGTACCGAATCGGTGCCAATGGGCATCACCGGGATCCGCCGCGTGTTTCAGGTTGCCGAATCGGTGCGACCCATGGCACGCTGTCACCCGTGAAACCCACCACCGCCTCAATTCTCGTGGTACTCACCTAGCGCACGCCGTCCCTTCCCCTGCGTGCGCATCCTCGACCTCCCCAGCGGGAGGTCGATTGCGTTTTCGGGATCAGATGCCGCCACCCCGTCGGCCCCACTCCGAATCGCACCGAATCGCCGCCGAATCGCCGCCATACCGAGCACGACCGATGTCACCGAATCCGCAGAGCTGCACGACGTAAGGAACCCACGATGAAACTCGATGGTGGACAAGCCCTCATCAAGAGCCTGGAGATGGAGGGCGTCGAAACGATCTTCGGCCTGCCCGGAGGAGCCATCCTCCCGGTGTACGACCCGATCATCGATTCGCCGATCCGTCACATCCTCGTGCGTCACGAGCAGGGGGCAGGTCACATGGCCGAGGGCTACGCCCATGCCACCGGCCGACCCGGCGTGGCGATGGTGACGAGTGGTCCTGGCGCGACGAACATCGTCACCCCGCTGGCGGATGCCTACATGGACTCGGTGCCGATGGTCGTCATCACCGGCCAGGTCCCGACCTCGGCGTTGGGCACCGATGCCTTCCAGGAGGCGGACATCACCGGCATCACCATGGGGGTCACCAAGCACAACTTCCTGGTGGCCTCGGCCCAGGACATCCCCCGGGTGATCCGGGAGGCGTTCCACATCGCGACGACCGGCCGACCCGGTCCGGTGCTGGTCGACATCCCCAAAGACATCGTCGACCCGCAGAACGCCAATTCGGCCATGGAGTGGTACTGGCCGGACTCGGTCGATCTGCCCGGCTATCACCCGGTGACCAAGGGGGATCCGGCCATGATCCGCAAGGCAGCCGAGCTGATCCTGGCCTCGGAGCGCCCGGTGATCTATGCCGGTGGCGGCATTCTGAAGGCGAGGGCCGCCGAAGCACTCCACGCGCTGGCCGAGCTCTGCGACATCCATGTGGTCACGACGTTGATGGCTCGGGGTGCGTTCCCCGACGATCACCCGCTGTGCCTCGGGATGCCGGGCATGCACGGCAACTACACCGCGGTCACGTCGATGCAGGAGTCCGACCTGCTGATCGCGCTCGGGAGCCGGTTCGACGATCGGGTCACGGGCAAGATCGACGCCTTCGCCCCCGACGCCAAGATCATCCATGTCGACATCGACCCGGCCGAGCTCGGCAAGGTGCGTCGCCCCGACGCCGGCATCGCCGGCGATTGCCGGCTCGTCATCGAGGAGCTCATCACGGCCATCCGCGATCTCGGTGGCCCCGGTGCTCAGCCCGATCGCACGCCGTGGAAGTCGCGCATCAGTGGCTGGCAGGAGACCTTCCCGCTCACCTACGAGATGAGTGAGCCCGGCGAGCTCCTGAAGCCGCAGTACGTCCTCGAGACCCTGCGCGACAACACCCCCGACGACTGCATCGTGGCGTCAGGGGTCGGTCAGCATCAGATGTGGACGAGCCAGCACTGGAAGTTCAACCACCCCTACACGTGGGTGAACTCGGGCGGACTGGGGACGATGGGCTTCTCCGTCCCCGCAGCGATCGGGGCCAAGGTGGGTCGACCCGACCGGATGGTGTGGTCGATCGACGGTGACGGTTGCTTCCAGATGACGGCGCAGGAGCTGGTGACCGCGGCGAGCGAGCGAATCCCGGTGAAGGTGGCGATCCTCAACAACGCCTACCTCGGCATGGTCCGCCAGTGGCAGGAGATGTTCTACGACGAGCGCTATTCCGAGGTGTACCTCTCGCCAGACCTCCCGGACTACAAGATGTGGGCCGAGGCCATGGGATGCATCGGGATGCGCGTCGAGTCCCCCGAGGAGGTCCTGCCAGCGATCGAGAAGGCGAACGAGATCGACGATCGTCCAGTGGTCATCGACTTCCGCACCGATGCCCGTGAGAAGGTGTACCCGATGGTGCCTTCCGGTCGGTCGAACAGCGAGATCGTTGTCGACCCCGCGCAGGGCCAGGGGGGTCGGTGACCGTGACGACCCCTACCCATCACATCCTCACCGTGCTGGTCGAGAACAAGCCGGGAGTCCTCACCCGCGTCGCCGGGTTGTTCGCCCGACGCGGGTTCAACATCGTGTCGTTGGCGGTGGCGCCGACCGACGATGAGCGGTTCAGTCGGATCACGGTCGTCGTCGATGTGGAATCGGCGCCGCTCGAACAGGTCATCAAGCAGCTCGACAAGCTCGTGAACGTGGTGAAGATCACCGAACTGGCCCCAGGCGATTCGGTGCAGCGCGAGCTGCTGCTGGCCACGGTGGCAGCGACGCCGGAGATCCGGGGTCAGATCATCGAGTTGGTCGGCGTGTTCGAGGGCCGTATTCTCGGCGTCGGCCCGGACGAGCTGACCGTCTGCCTGGATGGCTCACCGGAGAAGGTGAACGACTTCGAGCAGATGATCAGGCCGTACGGAATCGTGGCGCTGCAACGCACCGGGCGGGTTGCACTGCCCAAGCTCGATCGACGGCACCCGCCGCAGCTACACGGGATCGATGCCGAGGCCTCTTGACCGCTGCCCCTTGAGCAACGAATCGGTACCGATTCGGCGCTGAAGGGCGACCGACATCCCGACAGTCGCAATCCCCACCACCAATCGAACGATCCCACCAGAGCGGATCGAACCAACTCAGGAGCAGGCCGTGGCCAACGTGTATTACGAGAAGGACGCCGACCGATCGCTGATCGCTGACCGCAAGGTCGCCATCATCGGCTACGGCTCACAGGGCCACGCCCATGCCCTGAACCTGAAGGACTCCGGCGTCGATGTGGTCATCGGGCTGCGTGAGGGCTCCGGCTCCAAGGCGAAGGCCGAGGCGGCCGGTCTCCGGGTCATGAACATCGCCGACGCGTCGGCCTACGCCGACGTGATCATGGTGCTGGCGCCTGACACCGAGCAGAAGGCCATCTACGAAGCCGACATCGCGCCGAACCTCTCCGAGGGAGACGCGCTGTTCTTCGCTCACGGGTTCAACATCCGATTCGGCCGGATCGTGCCGCCCGCTGGCGTCGACGTGGTGATGGTGGCACCCAAGGGTCCGGGTCACCTCGTGCGCCGGACCTATGAGGAGGGCGGCGGAGTTCCGTGCCTCGTCGCGGTGGAACAGGATGCGTCGGGTCACGCGCTGGGTCTGGGTCTCGCCTACGCCGACGCCATCGGGGGCGCCCGGGCCGGAGTCATCGAGACCACCTTCACCGAGGAGTGCGAGACCGACCTCTTCGGCGAGCAGGTCGTGCTCTGCGGTGGCACCACGGCACTGGTCCAGGCGGGCTTCCAGACCCTGGTGGACGCTGGCTACCAGCCCGAGATCGCCTACTTCGAGTGCCTGCACGAGCTCAAGCTCATCGTGGACCTCATGTACGAGGAGGGCATCGCCGGGATGCGCTACAGCATCTCCGACACCGCCGAGTACGGGGACCTCACGCGGGGGCCGCGCATCGTCAACGACGCCACCAAGGCCGAGATGCGCAAGATCCTCGACGAGATCCAGTCGGGCCAGTTCGCCGACGAATGGGTCGCCGAGAGCGAGGCCGGTCGCGAGAACTTCCACGCACTCGAGGCCAAGGGCAAGGATCATCCGATCGAGCAGGTCGGCGGGAAGCTTCGGTCGATGATGCCGTGGATCGGCCAGGGCAAGACCAGCGTCCAGGACGCCTCGGGTGGCCAGGGCTGAGTGAATTCCGACTAGACGGGTCAACTTTTCGATCGTAAGGTCCCACGCGTACCCGGACCAGCCCCGTTCCAACTCGGCTGGTCGATCGCCATCGCCGCGAGGAGCGCAGATGCCTGCCAACGACTGGGGTTTCGAGACCCGTCAGATCCACGCCGGACAGGAGCCGGACTCGAGCACCAACGCTCGGGCCGTCCCGATCTACCAGACGACGTCGTACACCTTCCGCGACACCGCCCATGCGGCGAACCTCTTCGCGCTCGGTGAGATCGGCAACATCTACACCCGCATCATGAACCCGACCCAAGGGGTGTTCGAGGCACGCATCGCGAGCCTCGAAGGCGCCACCGAGACTGCCGTCGGGCTACCTGGGGCGCTCGCCACCGCGAGCGGTCAATCCGCCGAGACGCTGGCGATCCTCAACCTGGCGGAGGCCGGCAGCCACATCGTTGCGTCGGCCGCGCTCTACGGAGGCACCTACAACCTGCTGCACTACACGCTGCCGAAGTTCGGCATCGAGACGACCTTCATCGCCGACCCCGACAACCTCGACGAGTGGCGGGCCGCGGTTCGACCGAACACGAAGGCGTTCTACGGCGAGACGATCGGCAACCCCCGCAACGACGTGCTCGACATCGAGGGCGTGTCGGGCGTGGCGCATGAGAACGGCGTGCCACTGATCGTGGACAACACCGTGGCGTCGCCCTACCTGATCCGTCCGCTGGAGTGGGGTGCCGACATCGTCGTGCACTCGGCGACCAAGTTCATCGGTGGCCACGGCACGTCGATCGGTGGGTTGATCGTCGACGGCGGGTCGTTTGACTTCGGAGCCGGCGACAAGTACCCGCAGTTCACCGAACCCGATCCGAGCTACCACGGGCTGGCCTACTGGCCGGCGCTCGGCCCGGGGTCCTACATCATCAAGGCCCGGGTGCAGTTGCTCCGAGACATCGGCCCCGCAGTGACGCCGTTCAATTCGTTCCTGTTCCTGCAGGGACTCGAGACGCTCAGCCTCCGGATGGAGCGACACATCGCCAACGCCCGAGCCGTCGCGGCGTTCCTCGACGCACACGACCAGGTCGAGCGGGTTCAGTACGCGGGGCTGCCCGGGTCGCCCTGGTTCGACCGGGCCGAGCGATACAGCGCTGGACGCGGAGCCGGGTCAGTCCCGGCGTTCATCATCCAGGGCGGACGAGAGGCGGGTCAGCGCTTCGTCGAGGGGCTGCAGCTGCACAGCCATGTCGCCAACATCGGTGATGTTCGGAGCCTGGTGATCCACCCGGCCTCTACTACGCACTCCCAGCTGAGTGACGAGGAACAGATCACCACCGGTGTCGAGCCGGGTCTCGTCCGACTCTCGGTCGGCTTGGAATCGATCGACGACATCCTGGCTGATCTCGAGGCAGGTTTCCGCGCCGCGAAGGCGTGACGGGTTGCCGCTCGGCGGGAGCGGCAGCGACGGCGGTCGCTGCGGTAGTGACGGAGACGTTGCCGCTCCTGTCGGGGGTGCCGTGCCTGGCTCAGCGGGGACCGAGTGAGCCGGATCTGAGGGCTGCCCGGGCCACCAGCGCTCGGGATCTCCGCGATCGCCGGGATCGACCAGCGGATGATGGTGGAGATCGGACTCGATCTCGTCGGTGGACAGGCCTGGCATGCGGGGAGGTCCATCGTTGCCGGGATCGCCGAATCGACCGCGGCGCGGGTGGTAGCGCAGGTCGGCCTCGTACACGCCGCGTTCGACCCTCCGGACCCGACCCTTGCCGATCTCGTACCGCATGGCGTCGGCCAGTGTCTTGACGGGGTGTGCCGAGGCGATGCCGTAGCCGTAGAGGTGGAGCAGCGAGTGCAGCTCGACGAGCGGCTGAGCGCCGTGGCGGCGGAGGATGCTCACACAGGACGATCGCAACACGCGACCCCAGACGTACCGGTGCTCGGCCGGGAGCGGTCGCAGCGGCGGCTGCCCGTGGACGGTGGGTCGACGCCCGTGGGACTCCTCGACAACCGGCCACAAGGTGTCGCGGAGCTCCTCGAGCTCATCGGTGATGGTGACACGGTCAGCGTGGAGCTCGAGGAGCTGTCGGTCTCGTTCCCGCAGCTGGTGGAGGAGGTCGAGGCGATGGTCTCGGAGTTGGGCGAATTCTGGTGCTCGCAGCCCCGAGGCCATTCGATTGAGGAGCGGGCCGCTCGATGGGTTCGGGATCGATGGGTCAGTGGGTGATCGGCGATGGTCGTGGGCCACGGCAGCGGCTCCCTCGAGATGTGGGTGCAGTGTGGGCGCCGCTCACCGGAGCCGAGGTGCGACCAGTCTGACGAGGGGGTGTGACAGTGCCGGTGGTTGGCCTCGGTTCGAGCAGATGGTCAGCGGCCTCTCGTGCAGCAGCCCTTCAGCGCCGAATCGGTACCGAATCGTCGCTGAAGGGCAGCCAGGAACGTCGAGGCGTGCTGGATGCCTGCCTGCGGTGCCCCACGGTCGGGCGGACCAACGGGACGGGGTCAGCGAGCGGCGGAAGGTGGGCTCACCGCGTAGAGGAACACGGCCAGGCCGCCGTCGCCCGACCCGCTTCCCCCACTGCCGACCGTGTTACCCGTGAAGCGGAACGGCCACGCCTTTGTCACGGTCGCCGCCTCCGCGACCGACGGTCCCCACAACGACTGGATGAACCCGTCGATCTCGGGGTCGCGGCCGTTGACCGGCGTTCCGTGGTTCACGATCCCGGTCAGACCCCGGTCGGCCAGGAACTCGCCGACGGTGCCAGCCCGACTGGCGTCGTAGTACTCCACCGAGTTGGCGACACCGTCCAGATTGATGACCGGCCGACCGGCGTAGTAGCCGACGACTCCGGCGTCCCACGAGGCCAGCACGCTGTCGGCGGGCAAGTTGGCGTCGATCCACTCGCCGGCATCGCGGTTCGTCTCCTCGATCGAGCGCAGGTCGGGGTCGAGGAAGGCCCGCGTCTGCAGAGCCAACGCGATCAAGAGCGGGGCGAACAAGATCACGACCACCGGACCCATCGCCTTCGCGAGCCCCCCGTCCGATGGAGCCTCCAGCGCCGCGCCCTCGACGAAGTCGGCGACCCCGAGCACCAGTAGGAAGAGCACATAGATCGCGACGGGGCAGTAGTACCAGAGCCACTGCTGGGTCTGGAGCACCTGGTAGTACGCCATGAGCACGATGCAGAACGCCGCGAACCACGCCGTTGCCGAGACGAATGCACCGGTGCGCCGGAACCGTCCCCGACGTCCGGCACCCGATCGGTTGCGCTTCCAGCCGAGCCAGCCGACCAGCAGCGCTACCACCACGACGATCGTCATCGTCAGGGCCCGCTGCCCGGTCAGCGGGGCCCGCTTGGTCAACCCACTGATCTGCAGTGTGATGCCGAACATGATCTCGTTCGACGCCAGGTACGCGGCCAGCGTGATCACCGGCAGCGCGAACAGCTCCAGCAGCGGCCGAACGGCCCGCCAGCCCAGTGACTTCACCTCCGTCAGCGTCCACAGGCCCAACGCACCCACCAGCAGCACCGAGTCGGTTCGTCCGAGGATGATCAGCGACAGCAGCAGCCCGGTGGCGAGGCGGCCGCCGGTCGATCCCCGCGTCAACCACCGGCCTCGACGCTTCGCCGCGACCCACAGCAACAGCGCGTCCAGCACCACGAGGACACCCGATTCGAGGCCGTTGACGAAGATCCTCACGATGTAGGGGTTGCCGCCGGCCAGCACGAGCGCCCCGGCCACCAGCGCGGTGCACCACGTCGCCGCGCCGTCGCGTCCGGTGCTGTCCCGCTTGGCTTCGAGTCGCTCCCACCGACCGATCGCCCGGCCCGCGGTCAGCGCCACCAGGACCAGCGCCCCGCCGTAGCAGAGGACCTGCACCGCCAGCAGGACTCGCGCCGCGGCCGTGCCGTCCAACCCGACCGCGAACACCGGGACGGAGATGAGCATCCAGAGGGGGTGGTAGCCGTTCGTCGGATCGATCCCGTCGAAGGTCGACCCGTGGCCTCGGGCCACGTTCCGGGCGATCCCGAAGTAGTAGAACGCGTCGTCGAACGTCAGCGCGAACGGCGCGTCCCTCCACACCAAGACGATGGCCAGCCAGACCACCGTGATCCCGACCGCGCACCCCACGAGCACACGGGTCGGGCTGAGCCCCGAGCGCCGACGGCCCGGATTCTGCCCGTCGCCGACCCGATCATCCGCATCCGCACCAGCACCGGCACCAGCAGAGATCGTTCGGTCGGCCATCATCCTCGGGTCACATCGTCTCCGCGAAGCTCACCTCGCCCTGGCCGCGAAGCACGTTCTTCAACAGCTTGCCCGACGCGTTGCGCGGGAGCTTGTCATCGGTCAGCTCGACATAGGCCGGCACCTTGAAGTTGGCCAACACCTCGGCCACCCAACTCCGGACGTCGGCCTCGGTCAGTCCCGATCCATCGACCAGTTGCACCACGGCCTTGACCTCTTCGCCCAGCTCGGGATGAGGCACCCCGATCACCGCCGCGTCAGCGATCTCGGGATGTTCGACCAACCGCTGCTCGATCTCGACGCAGTAGATGTTCTCCCCACCGCGGATGATCATGTCCTTGGCCCGATCGGTGATGTACAGGTAGCCGTCCTGGTCGACCCGACCGATGTCGCCGGTGTGCAGCCACCCGTCGATCACCGTCTCGGCCGTCGCCTCGGGCTTGCCCCAGTACCCGGGCATGATGATCGGTCCGCGGATGAGCACCTCACCGGTCTGGCCCTGGGCCACCTCCGCGCCTGTCGGATCGGCGATGCGGAGCTCGACGACAGGCACCGGCGGCCCGACTGATGTCGGACGCTCGAGTGCGTCGGGCCCGCTGATCACCGTTGCGACCGAGCTCGACTCAGTGAGCCCGTAAGCGTTGCTCGTGCTCTTCACGTTCGGGAACGTCTCGCGCACCATGCGCTGCAGCTCGTCGGCCGACGGTGAGCCGCCGAACGCGACTGACGTCACGCTGGAGGTGTCGAACTCGTGGCGGTCGGGGAACTCGCAGACCCGCCACACCATGGTGGGCACCGTGGCCCAGATCGTGACCCGCTCCTCCTGGATGAGTCGGAGTGCCTTGTCCGGCTCGAACCGCCCATCGGGGATCACGAGCTTGAGCCCACCGAGGGTGCCGACGACGAGGCTCGAATGACAGCCCGACACGTGGAACAGGGGTGAGGTCAACAGGGCGGTCGTCTGCCCCGCTCCCGGAGATGCGGTGGTGTCGGGTGATGCCATACCCACGGCCACCGTGTTGTAGATCGTGTTCTGCAGGTTGGCGATCATGTTGCGGTGCGAGGAGATCGCGCCCTTGGGTCGCCCGGTCGTGCCGCTCGTGTAGAAGATGACGGCGTAGTCGCTCTCGTCGATCGCGGTGTCGGGGAAGGTGGCCGTCGGGGTGGTGGTGAGCTCGTCGAAGCGGTGCAGTAACGGGTCATCGCCGAAATCCGACGGGTCGGCGTCGATGAGGAAGACGACCTCGAGGTCGGGGAGCTGGCCGAGAGCATCGGCGATGCGCTCGAACCGACCCCGGTCGACCACCAGCACCTTGGCCCCGCTGTCCTGGAGGCCGTAGAGGATCTCGTCGGTCTTCCACCAGCCATTGAGGCCCACCAGGATCGCCCCGAGGTTCACCGTCGCCCAGAAGCTCAGGCACCACTCGGGGTTGTTGGCGGACAGCACGGCAACCCGGTCGCCATGGCCGATGCCGTGGTCGTCTCGCAGCGCGACGGACACCGAGTTGGCCAGGCCGAAGAACTCGGTGAAGCCGATGCGTCGCTCGCCGTAGACGATGAACGGCTGCTCGTCGCCACGGGTGGCGGCGATCTCACCGACCGAGCGCAGGTTGGGGAGCCGGTCCTTGTAGACCCGCAACTCGTGACCATCGATCACCTCGGTGGTCACCTCGAAGGCCCCCCCGGGCCCGATGAGACC
>Ga0302321_100006805_pt1 | contig 10076 bp, 8 predicted proteins | sample Fen_T0_1_FD_202505 | JGI IMG/M metagenome (GOLD analysis project Ga0302321, IMG submission 202505) | Peat permafrost microbial communities from Stordalen Mire near Abisko, Sweden - Fen_T0_1 | ecosystem: Environmental > Terrestrial > Soil > Wetlands > Permafrost | place: Sweden: Abisko... | reverse complement strand
CTGGATAATAGGGATTTTCAAATTGAAATGCCCAGCCTCCGCCAGCTAAATCGGGCTTGGAAATGCGCCAATCGCCCGGCTCGTCCGACAATTGCTTGCCTTTAAGCCAGTCATATGAACGCGTCAGAGCCGAATTAGTCACGGGATTAAAAACGTTGCTACCCTTATCAGCTTCCTGTATAGCTAATGCTGCCAACGCCGTATCCCAGACTGGAGATAAACAGGGCTGGCAATAGGCATCATGCTCATTGATAACCAATAATTTATCTATTGCCTTTCGTGCGGTAACGACAAGCTCATGATCTTTAGGCATACCCATCAGCAATAAGGCTTCGTAAGCAGCCATCATAGCAGGGGAAATGCCGCCCAGACCATCTTCGCCGTTTAGCCGTTCGATAATCCAGTCTTTTGCTTTTTCGATCGCAAGAGCATGTAATTTTTTTGGTATTAATGGGCGTGTTGTGCGACCCAAGCAGTCCAACCCCAGAAAAACTCTATTTAACACCGTTCTTTCAGGGAAATAGTGCCGCTCTTCGTCAGGGTGTGTGACAAAAAGCTCTAGTATACCGATCTTATTCGGGTTTTTAGCGGTCGCTTTTAGCGTGCAAAGTATGAACAGCGGCACCATTACCGTTCTGGACCAGTAGGCGACTTTGTCTAAATGGAACGGAAACCAGCTGGGAAACAACATAATTTCCACAGGGATGTACGGAACACCGCGCCAGGGCAACTGCTCAAATGTTGCCAGGGCAATGCGCGTAAAAACATTGGCCTTCGCTGCGCCACCTTGGCTAAGGATGTAATTTCTTAAGCGGGTCATGTGCGCGGCGTCCGGAGAGTCTCCCGCTAATTTCAAGGCATAATAAACCTTGACACTGCAACTGATATCGCCTGGGCCACCGGTAAATAATGGGTAACTGCCGTTTTCAGACTGGCGGGATCTTAAATAATTGGCTATTTTGGCTTGCAACAGCTCATCAATCTCACCCAGATAGTGCATCATTAAGATGTATTCTGACGGAATCGTACAATCTGCCTCCAATTCGAACACCCAATAGCCGTCTTTGTCCTGCAGGCTTAATAATTTATCCTGCGCTCTGCTAATGGCTTTATTGAGATTGTAGGCCTTTGAATATATGGCTGTTGATGAACTGGATACATCGACAGACTGTGTTTGGGTATTTGCATCTTTAAACATAAGTACGTCCTTAAAGGTCTGAATTGGCTTTTGAGGAAGGTAAGGAATAAGTCCAGCCGGGTGTTTTCAGTTCTCGACCGGTTAAATTAAAAAGCAAAGTTAATAAAGTGTTGTTTCGACCTGCTAATCTGGTTGCAAGGATGGTTGCCTTAACACTCTTGCGGGTGATCTTGACCTGATCAGAATGCTTGAAATCCAGATTTTGTTTGATCTTTTTTAAGGTCAAAACAGCCATTCCTAACGCCCACAAACAAAAATTGCGGATGCCCGTTTCATGCGCCGGAATTTTTTGAGTGTATATCAAGGCATTGTGCAAATGACCGTGAGCAATACTGATCAAGTGTTCCATGCCCTTTCTAAAGTTTTCGTCATTTGTTTCGGAATTTAGATTTTTAAGATCAAACCCCGTCTCAGTGAAAATATCTTGTGGTAACCAACAAACCCCACGTTGAGCATCATCCCAAATATCTTTCAAGATATTGGTCATTTGCAACCCTTGCCCAAAAGAGACGGATAGAGTCAACAGCTCTTCTCTATGCACTGCGATTTCAGGAGAATAATGGCAAAAAAGTTTGGCCAGCATCTCGCCCACACAGCCCGCTACGTAGTAACAATACCTGTCCAAATCAGCAAGCGTCGCCAGACCGTCATGCAAATTCTGAGCCTGAAATACCGGCATACCTTCAGCCATGGTTTCTACACAGCAAGCCAGCGCATCAATTTGATCTTCATCAAAGGTATGAGTGATCTGGATTACTCGGGGTAAAACATGAATTAGTGTGTGTTCAGCGGGAATGGTTTGTTCAGAAAGCAATGGCGCAAGCTCCACCGCAAACGGATCAGCATTAACACCTGTTTTCACAACATCAATAAACTCTGAACAAAAATATTTTTTTTGCGCAGCCGATAATGAAACTTCATCTTCAATAGTGTCGACTATTCGGCACAGCAGATAGGCATTAGCAACTGCGCTGTAAAGTTTCTCAGGTAGCTGGGGAATAGTAAGAGCAAATGTTCTGGATACACCTTCAAGCAAAAATGACTGAAAGTCATCATCAGATAATTGACTCAGTGATTTGGGGTTATCCAGAGATATTCGGGGTTCGCTCATAATATTTAGATGTCGGCCCAAGTGGGTTTAGTAAATAAGTTGATGGCAATAATAGCCTGTTTGTTGGTATTTTGCAAAGCAATGTTGTTTTATTGTTAACATCCAAGTTTAGCTGGGCTGCATAGCAGTTTATTTAGAATAAAAACAGCAATTTAAGTGCCCATGTTGTATTTGTACAAATTACTAATAAATTGCACTCTTTATACTTGGCATGCGGATAATTTAGTGTAAAAACTGGAGTCGTCAGTTAAAAGATAGTATTCTAGTCAACAATAGATAAGCGATTGTATTATATAGCAGGCCTGTTTTCATACTTGAAGGCTAAGACTAAAAAGTCTTGGAATACACTGTATTTAACTGAGTCGCTCATCGCTGTTGCTTTATTGCTACACGCTTATTGTTACGCATTATCTATGTGGTTTCGAGGTGGTCAATGTAACCGGCCACCAACAGTTATATTAATTTTGGAGGATTTTCTCATGGGTGTTCCTTTACGTCAGCAGTTGGCTGTAGGCAGTTATCTCATTAAACAAAAGTTAAGAGGGGTTAACAAGTATCCTTTAGTACTCATGCTGGAACCTTTGTTTCGTTGCAATTTAGCCTGCGCAGGCTGTGGTAAAATTGATTATCCTGACGATATTCTCGATCAACGTTTGTCTTTCGAGGAATGTATGCAGGCTGTTGATGAATGTAACGCGCCTATGGTATCAATTCCTGGCGGTGAACCGTTGATTCATAAAGAGATGCCGCAAATTGTCGCGGGCATTATTGCACGCAAAAAATTTGTGTATTTATGTACGAATGCATTGTTATTGAAAAAGAGGATTGATGATTATACGCCCTCTCCTTATTTGACTTTCTCAATCCATTTGGATGGCATGCAGGAAAGGCATGATGCCTCGGTTTGCCAGGAAGGTGTTTTTGACCGGGCAGTTGAAGCCATAAAACTGGCACTGGGAAAAGGCTTTAGAGTTAACATAAACTGTACGCTTTTCCAGGGTGAAAATGCTCAGGAAGTTGCTGATTTTCTGGATTATGCCATGGAACTGGGTGTTGAGGGAGTAACTATTGCGCCCGGATTCAGTTATGAGCGAGCGCCTTCGCAAGATGTGTTCATTAAGGGCAAAGATGTTAAGGATTTATTCAGGGGCATTTTTAGAATTGGTAAAAATCGCAAATGGAAATTAAACCATTCCTCGCTTTATCTTGATTTTTTGGCCGGCAATCAAAACTATGAATGCACACCTTGGGGCAATCCTACGCGCAATGTCTTTGGTTGGCAAAAACCCTGTTATTTACTGGCGGATGAAGGCAACGCTGCCAGTTTCCAGGAGCTTCTCGATACTACGCCTTGGGAAAAATACGGCAACGTTAATAATCCAAAATGCGCCAGTTGCATGGCCCACTGTGGTTATGAAGCAACCGCAGTCGAAGACATGTTAAAACATCCACTAAAGGCTTTGCTAACATCTATCAGAGGCCCTAAAACTGAAGGCAATATGATACCTGAACCCACACCTCAATATGGCACCGAAAAACCTTTATCAACGCTTTCCGGCATTCCTATCAGAGTAGAAATGGCTGATTAATACTGATTAGCTTGGACTGTAATTCAAACTGTATTGCAGTCCAAAAAAGCTGGCGCGTTAAAAATCCAATGATTGGACTATGGTTTTTATGAGGTTTTAGGTATGATTTTAAAAAAAGTAAAGTTGGCTATGGTTTTTATAGCGTGTTTGTTTGCAGGCAATGCAATCGCGCAGGAAGCAACTGGTGCCACTGCCAAACAGGTAGTCGAAAAATTTCAGAACGAACTGATAGCTGTCATGAAAGAAGGTAAGCAATTAGGCTATGCTGGTCGATATGACAAACTATTTGAGCCGGTTTCAAATAGTCATGACTTAACAAAAATTGCCCGCATCGTGGTGGGTAAAGAGTCTGAAAAATTATCCGAAGAACAACAACAAAAGCTGATAGAAGCATTTAGCCGTTTCAGCGTTGCTTCTTATGCGCATAATTTTAAAGACTATTCAGGAGAATCATTTATATTTGATTCAGAGGAAGAAACGGCAAGAGGTGGTGTAGTCGTCCACTCTCATCTGGTTATTCCTGATGATAAACCAGTTAAATTTGATTACATGCTCAAAGAAAAAGGCAATAGCTGGCGCATTATTAACATTATCGCTAATGGTGTAAGTGATTTAGCCTTGAAAAGATCCGAATACACCGCTATATTACAGAGGGAAGGCTTTGACGCCTTAATAGCAAAGATAAACGAAAAAATTGATAATTATTCAAAACTATAAGCTAAAGGTTTTATACCAATGAACAAGCCATACAGCGGTACTCATAACGCTAAAATTACGCAACTTATTTCAGGCTTGCTTATTGGTGCTGCCATTTCTTTGGGCGGCTGCGCAACAACAGGCGTTACTGAACAACAAATTAGTACAAATAAGGATGATCCCTATGAGAGCATCAATAGAAAAATGTTCACTTTTAATGATAACGTTGATGACTATGTTGCCGCACCTATTTCAGACGCCTATAAATGGATAACGCCTCAGTTTATGCAGACCGGCGTTTTTAATTTTTTTAACAATCTTAAAAACATCAACGTGGTTATTAATGATGTTCTACAGGCTAAATTTGCACAAAGTGCTCACGATACCGGACGCTTTGCGCTGAATACGACCATGGGACTGGGCGGTTTTGTTGATGTAGCAACACACGTTGGGCTAGAACGAAATGATGAGGATTTTGAGCAAACTCTCGCAGTTTGGGGGGTTCCTCAGGGTTCATATTTGGTAATTCCTTTTCTAGGACCGACAACTATACGAGGTATTCCGGGCGCGGCATTTGATACAGCGGCAAATCCGGCCAGTTATGTGGGCTTACCGGTACAACTGATCTCCTTGCTGAATACTCGCGCAAACGCAGAAGGAGCATTGAAATTCATTGATGAAGCCGCACTTGATCCCTATGTCTTTACTCGCGAATCTTTTTTGCAGTGGCGCAATAATCTGGCCACAGATGGTAAAGCCGAATCCTCTTTAGATCTCGACGCTGAGTTAGGCGAAGATAGCGCAGGTTCTGCCGCCAAAGGCGGTGATACCGTTGTAGACAATAAAAAAGCCCCTACCCTGCATGTAAATTCCGAAATTAAATAATTTCAAATTTTTAGAGACGCGATTTATCGCGTCTCTAAAAATGTAATAAAGAATGCACTTCGTAATCGCATAGCTTCTCCCTTCCCTCCAGGAAATCCAGCTCCACAACAAAAGCGCACGCTTCAACTTTGGCACCCAACTTTTCAACCAATTCACAGCTTGCCTTTGCTGTTCCGCCTGTTGCCAATAAATCATCAATCAATAACACGCGATCATTCGCAGAAAAGGCATCAATATGCGCTTCCAGTGCAGCTGAGCCATACTCAAGATCATAAGCCACACTTTGTACATCGTAGGGTAGTTTACCCGGCTTTCTTAGTGGTATAAAAGGAAGCCCTAACTCCCATGCCACCAATGCACCAAAAATAAAGCCGCGTGCCTCCATACCTGCTACCGCAGTAATTTCGCGGCCTAAAAAAGGATGCAGTAATTGATGGACGGCAAGCCTTAACGTAGCCGGATCTTTTACCAGCGGCGTAATATCCTTAAAAATAATACCTGGCTTGGGGAAATCAGGAATGTCACGTATTTTGTTTCTTAATCTGTCCATGGTTTTATTTTGGGTGTAAAAGGTTATATAGTTGCAGCACTTCTCATTATGACTTTTAGCCTCCCCTTGTGTCTGTCATCCCAGCATCCCTGGCGGAATGACGAACACAACGCCAAAATGAGAACTGCTGGTATTGAACTCATTTGATTGGTGGACTAGTGAGTCCGCTGAATAATATAAAGCGATAAGTCGCGCAATAAATCGGCTTCCTTGCCAAAAATACTCAAGCTATCAAGCGCCTTCTCATGAAGTTCTTGTGCTTTTTGTTTAGCTCCGGCCAATCCTAACAAGGCAGGATAGGTGGGTTTATCGTTATCCTTGTCTTTACCCTGCGTTTTACCCAACGTGGCGGTATCGCTTTCTTCGTCAAGAATGTCATCTTTAACCTGAAAGGATAATCCTATACATTTGGCATAGTGATCCAATTTTGTCGCCACAGTCGAATCTATATCGGCCTTTGCCAGCGTCGCCATATTGACGCTGGCACGTATTAAAGCTCCCGTTTTATGAATATGCATATTTTCAAGCTCAGGCAGATTTAATCTTGTGCCTACCGATTGTAAATCAATGGCCTGACCGCCCACCATGCCCTGAGAGCCACTGGCTTTTGCCAAAGCAACAATCATTTTTAATCGGCCTTCAGCAGTCGCTGTGATGCTGGGATCATGCGCAAGTATTTCAAACGCCAAAGCCTGTAGCGCATCACCCGCTAAAATAGCGGTTGCTTCATCAAAAGCAACATGACACGTTGCTTTCCCTCGCCTAAGATCATCATCATCCATAGCTGGAAGATCATCGTGAATTAAAGAATAGACGTGAATAAATTCAACAGCACAAGCTGGGCCATCCAGCGCCTCGGGGGCAATGCCCAGCGCTTTTCCAGTGCAATAAGTCAGCATGGGGCGCATACGCTTACCGCCATCCAGCACGCAGTATCGCATTGCCTGATGAAGTTTTTGCGGCAGCAACTGTCCACTGGGAAGACGATCTTCCAGAGCCTTTTCCACACGGTTTTGACAAAAACTAAGATATTCTTTTAACGCATTACTCATCGGTAAAGGGCTCCAGGGTTTGAGTGCCGTTTTTTTCTATCAGAATCTGAACTTTCTGTTCTGCCTCTTGCAAGGCTTTTTGACAGGTTCGGGTAAGAGTAACCCCGCGTTCAAAAGACTTTAATGACTCCTCCAGCGAAATGTCGCCTTGTTCCAGTTGGCAAACCAACTGTTCAAGTTCTGCTAGCGAATCTTCAAATAAAGTCGTTGTTTTCTTTTTCGGCATATAGATGAATGTTTAAGTGATATGACGTACAAATTAAGTTGTGCATTATATATGAAATTGCCGGCAGGTAGATTGGACATCAACAATTTGATTGATTTCACTGTGGCAAGCCACATACTTAGAGGCACCAATAATTCTGTTTCATATCGAGCAAACGCCCGCTTAGGCTTCATCCCCGTAAATATTTGGATGTATTCAAGCGTTGCTCAATATTTCGAGGCATGGATCCAGCAAAACCGGTAAAAAATGCACAAAGTTAGGACAGTTTAAACACAGCAATGCCTATCATTGGTGCAAATAGTCAGCATCTAAAGCAAGAACAAGTAATAAATGATTGAAATACAAGAGTATTAATTATTGGCATTGTTAATGCTTTATTATTTATGTAAATACTTTTCCTTTACGTTGCTCTCTCCTGGGCTTGGTACCTTTGGCGCCCTACTTTCTCGGCTGGAGGGGCGCCTTTTTTTTGCCTGTTAACATTGCTAACCGAAGTAAATAAAGGCAACTCAAGATTGTGGTAAATGATTTGCTTGTTAATCTATAGCGACTGCATTACTCCATAAATGCGCTACTATCATTGTTCACCTCTAATTAGTGGATAAAACAAGATTGCTTTAATTCTTCCCTTCCAGAAGGGGCCTTATACTTTACAACCGAATTGAGGAGGTGACGGATGCTTGATAAAACCCTGACCATCATCCTGGCCGGCGGTGTAGGTTCGCGACTGCATCCACTAACGGCGGATCGGGCCAAGCCGGCTGTGCCATTCGGGGGAAATTACCGGATTATCGACTTCACGCTGACAAACTGTCTACACTCCGGATTGCGGCGTGTGCTGGTGCTGACTCAATACAAGTCGCACTCATTGCAAAAGCATCTGCGTGATGGCTGGAGCATCTTCAACCCGGAAATTTCCGAATACATCACCTCCGTACCGCCACAGATGCGAACCGGCGGATCCTGGTATTCCGGGACAGCCGATGCCATCCGCCAGAACCTGTACCTGCTTGAACGCAGCAATGCCAGCCATGTACTGATTCTATCGGGAGACCACATCTACAGGATGGATTATGCCGCAATGCTCCAGTTTCACCGTGAGCAGGACGCGGTACTAACGATTGCCTGCATGCCAGTGCCACTCGTCAGTGCCGATTCTTTTGGTATCATGTCAGTAGATGACGCACATCGAATTAACGAATTCCACGAGAAGCCGAAAAATCCCAAGCCTTTGCCGAGCGACCCACACCATGCGCTGGCATCAATGGGCATCTACATTTTCAACATGGATCTGCTCTGTCACGAATTGCAAGCCGACGCCGGTCTCACCGCATCAAGCCATGATTTCGGCAAGGACATCATTCCGCGTCTCATCAAGACGCATAAAATATGCGCTTACCGGTTCGGCGGAGAAACCGGACGCGTCACACCGGATCGTTATTGGCGGGATGTTGGCACAATAGATTCTTACTATATGGCTAACATGGATCTGCTCGCACAGGTTCCGCCGCTGAACCTGTATCAGCCTGACTGGCCCATCCGCACCTACCACGGACAAAACCCGCCGGCGCGCATGGCCGCAGGACCTCGCGGACAGGAAGGGCAGCTTGTCAATTCTCTGCTCGGCAGCGGAACGGTTGTCTTCGGCGGTACGGTCAGGTATTCGATCCTGTTCTCTCAGGTTCAGGTAGATGAAAATGCCGTAGTCGAAGATTCGATCTTGTTTGACGGGGTGCATGTCGGAGCCGGTGTGCATTTGAAACGTTGCATCGTTGACAAAAATGTGCGAATTCCGTCCGGCGAACGGATTGGGTTTGACGCCACCACCGATGCAGACCGCTTTGCGGTCTCAGAATCCGGTATCACCGTTGTTCCGAAGGATTACTGCTTTCAAAATCAATAATCATGAAAGTTCAGCAAAGTATTCTGTGGAATCTAGGCGTCTTTCTTCTGTATCTGAGCTCAGCGAAACTCGGACTCAAATATACTGTTATCGGCCAGACAGTCACTTTATTGTGGCTACCTAGCGGAATTGCCCTGGTTGCCGTCCTAATAGGCGGCTATCGATTGTGGCCTGGGATTGCCTTAGGTGCTCTGATTGCTAATGCCGGAACCGGCGTACCGATCATTACCTTATCCTTCATTACATTAGGCGATACCTTGGAACCTTTATTCGGTGCCTTATTGCTCAGAAGGTGGAATAACTTTTCATTTGCACTGGACAGAGTGTCGGATGTACTGTTGTTGATCCTGCTCGCTGCTTTCGGCAGCACTATTGTGGGCGCCACATTTGGAACACTGGGATTGATTGCCGGCAAAGAGATAGCTTTTGCCGATTTCGGATCGACCTGGTTGGCCTGGTGGCTTGGAGATGGCATGGGCGTACTCGTGATTAGCCCTGTTCTGCTCACTGGGTTTACTATGACCCGAACAGTTCCCCTGTTTTTTTCGACAACGAAAGCCTTAGAGGCTTTGATATTAGTTGTTACTTTAACTGTAGTCGGCCAAACAATCTTCGGAAGCTCGAAGTTAACCGGCCTTGGTTATTTTCCAGCCTCCCTATCCATGTTCCCATTTGCCATCTGGAGTGCGCTTCGCTTCGGATCGATTGGGGCTGCCAGCGTTGCACTGATTACATCCCTACTCGCCATTAACGGCACGGTGCAGGGCACCGGGCCATTCGCCGGGGACTCGTCGATGGAAAGTCTGATTCTCTGGTGTTTATTTGCTGACCTGATGGCCATTACCGGACTCCTCTTGGCAGCTGTT
>Ga0302321_100006804_pt1 | contig 10076 bp, 8 predicted proteins | sample Fen_T0_1_FD_202505 | JGI IMG/M metagenome (GOLD analysis project Ga0302321, IMG submission 202505) | Peat permafrost microbial communities from Stordalen Mire near Abisko, Sweden - Fen_T0_1 | ecosystem: Environmental > Terrestrial > Soil > Wetlands > Permafrost | place: Sweden: Abisko... | reverse complement strand
TGATTTTTCCTTGCGCAACCGCGTAAGCATCGTGCTTACTCTGCGGCTCTTCGGACCCTTAGCTCAGTTGGTTAGAGCGTTTCCTTGACATGGAAGAGGTCACTGGTTCGAGTCCAGTAGGGTCCACCATTTTGACACCGCCGCACTTGATAAACGGCGGTTTTTTTGCGCACCTCTTTCGTCATGCTCCAATCGCTCCGCATCAAGAACCTTGCTTTGCTGGAAGAAGTGGCGCTCGACTTCGAGCCGGGCTTCACGGCCGTCACGGGCGAGACGGGCGCGGGTAAAAGTATTCTGCTCGGCGCGCTCAGTCTGCTCGCGGGTGAACGCGCGGATAAAACTGTCATCCGTCAGGGCGCGGCGGCGTGCGAGGTGGAGGCGGCTTTGTATTTCAAAAACGCGAAAGCGATTGATGCGCTGCTGGCGGAGCTCGATCTGCCGGTATGCGAGGAGGGCACGTTGATTCTCAAACGCAGCCTGCCGCGCGAAAAAGCGCCGAAGATCACGGTGAACGGCGGGCTCGCGACACTCGCGGCGCTTCAGCGGCTGGGCGAGGCGTGGATCGATTTTCACGGACCGAGTGAACCGCGTCGGTTGCTCAAGGAAAGTTGCCAGCTGGAATTGCTCGATCTCTACGGCCGTGCGGGTGAAACGCTCGCCGCATATCAGGTGAAATATCGCGCCTGGCGCGAGCGGCTAGCCGAACGTGAACGTATCGCCAATGAAACTAAACTTGCGCCCGACCAGATTCGTTTTCTGGAAAATCAGTTGGCGAAACTCGATGCGCTGGAGTTGACCGACGAAGCGATTGAGGCGTTGGAGCGTGATTTTCAACGGCAGAATAGTGCGCAGGAATTGACCGAACTCGCCGCAGCGCTGGCGAATGGTTTGACCGGCGAAGAGGGTGCGACGGCTCGCGTGGCGGCTCTCGTGCGTGAGGCGCGGCAGTTGGAATTGCTCGATGCGTCGAGCAAGGCGCTGGCGGACCGGTTGGCGTCGGCATCGGTTGAACTCGCTGATCTCGGGGCGGAGTTCGAGGCGTTGAGTGGCGAATTTCAGTTTGATCCTGAGCAGGCCGAGGCGTTGCAGACACGCATGAACACCTGGCTTGAAGCGAAGCGGAAACACGGCGGCGATCTGCGCGCGGTCATCGCCGCGCGTGAAGATATGCGTCGACGGCTGGCCGTGCAGGGCGACCTTGAGGGCACGCTGGCGAAGTTGGAAAAGGAAATTTCAGACGTGGAACGCGCAGCGAAGAAAGAAGCTCAAGGGTTGCGTGCTATCCGCGAAAAATCGGCGCGTGAGCTGGCGAAAGTTGCGGCAAAAAGCATCGCCCAACTTGGCTTCAAGAAAGCGGATTTCCAGATTAAGGTTGTTTCGTTGCCTGAGCTCGGACCGACGGGGGATTGCGGCGGGGAATTTCTATTTTCGCCGAACGTCGGCGAGGCACCGTTGCCGCTGAACCGTGTGGCTTCGAGCGGCGAACTCGCCCGCGTGATGTTGGCGCTGAAAGCAGTGCTGGCGGATCTCGACGGGGTGCCGGTGCTGGTGTTTGACGAAGTCGACGCGAATGTCGGCGGAGAAATCGGCACGGTGGTCGGCGAAAAAATGGCGGCGATCGCCCGGTCGCATCAGGTGCTGTGCGTCACGCATCTTCCGCAAGTAGCGGCGCAGGCGGCGAACCATCTCGTCGTAGAAAAGGATCAGTCGAAGGACCGCGCCGTGGTTTCGATCGAGCCCATCCACGAGAGCCGCAAAGCCCGCGTGGGCGAACTGGCTCGCATGCTCGGCGACCGCAACGCGAAGAGCGCGTTGGCGCACGCCGAAGAGTTGCTGTTTTGATTGGGTCGGGCCCCCCCGGGGGCCCCCCCGCTTCGATACCCGGCGCGCCCAGCGGTCGCGCCTTACCATCAGCTCGTCGCGGCCCGGAAGCTTTTCCACTTTTCGAGTGGAACCAGGGCAATGGCGATGACGATGATCTGGCTGGCGACGAAGGCGATGAGTGCCCAAAAGGTGGAATCCATGAAGCCGTAGCTGTGTAGGCCGACGCCGAGCATGTTGACGCCGAACCAGCTCCAAGAAGTCACAATGTTGCCGAACACGGCCAGCGCCATGAGACCGCGTGTTTTTACCAAGCCGCCCCAGCGACAATGGAGGATGATGGCGTTCCAAAGCACGATGATGAGCGCGCCGTTTTCTTTCGGGTCCCAGCCCCAGAAGCGGCCCCAGGATTGATCGGCCCAGATGCCGCCGAGGATCGTGCCAACGAGGCTGAAGAGCGTGGCAAAACAGACGATGCCGTAGACCATGCGGGTGAGCGCGTCGGCAGTCGACTTGTCGAGCGATCGAGTGAATACGCCGCGAAAAATATAGATGAACGCCAGGAATCCCGCGAGGAATGTCGCACCATAGCCGATGGTTATGGTGACGACGTGGGTGCCGAGCCAGAAGTTGGAGTCGAGCACGGCGCGCATCATTTCCATGGTGTCGCCTGAGGACAAAGCCAGGTGATGTGCGATGATAAGGGTGGCGAAGCCCAGCATTCCGGCGGCGACGGAGCCGATGGCGTTTTTGTAAATAATTTCAAGTACCAGGCAGAGAGTCACAACCACCCAGCCGACGCCGAGAGCCGATGAATAAAGGTTCGTTACGGGCGGCCGACTTTCCAGCCACATGCGGGTGATGATGCCGCCGGTGGTCAGCAGCCAGGCGAGAAGCAGGAGGTAAAATGCGGATTTTCCAAAGGTGTCAGGCCAGCGCAGCCACGAGAAGACACCGAGGAGAAAGGCGAGCACGTATAGGTAGGTGCTGATATAGAAGGGTTCGGCAGTGTTGAAGCGGGATTCGACGTCGCTCTTGGTGAGCTGGGGTGAGAAGTTTTTGGCGAGTTGCTCGCGGTAGAGGCGGATGATTTCGTTGAATTTGGCGGGTTCGTTGGTGCGCCAGGTGTAGCTGAGGCCGGCGTAGACGAGGGCCGCGGGAGCGAGTTCGCCGGTCTCAAAGGTGTCCACGAGGGCTTGGCCGGTTTTGCGCCAGGCCTCGGGGTGTGTAGGATCGCGGGGTGGGATGGCGAGGAGAGAGCCTTGTTGCTCCAGCGTCTCGAAGCGGGTGCGGGCGGTGGCGACGGCTTTGAGGATTTCGGCGTCGTAGGGTTGGTTGGCGGTGCGGGCTTTGGCGGCTTCGACGGCCTTGCCGAGATTGGCCTGGAACTGAGTGAGCTCGGTTAGAAAGTCGGGGCTGTCGGGCAGCGTCAGGCTGTATTGGAGCTTCTGATACGTGATCAGATTGAAATAGAGGGTGAGGAGGGCTTTTTGGAATTTGCTGCGTTCCTTTTCGTCCACTTCGCTGGCGAGGCGGGCCTGCCGTTCGAGTTCGGCGACCGAGGGGGCAAGCTGGCTGAACGAAAAACGCTTCTTCCCGTCGCCGTCTTCGGGGGTGAGGTTGACGAGGGCGAGGACGTCGGGGTGGACGATCTCGAAGCTGCGAATCTTATCGGCGTCGGCGGGCGTGAAGCAGACGTTCAATAACCACTCGGTAGGGGTGATGGTTGTGCCTTCAGGGGTGACGACGCGCTGGCGTCCCTGAGTCGTGAGCAGGGTGGTACGGGCGACGGTATCCAGTGGTTTGATACGGCCGTTGACCAGCACGGGCAGGCGGCTGAAACCGTCGAGGTCGAATTCACTTTTCGCTTTGTGCGGGAAGAGTGTGCTGGCGACGAAGGCGGCGCCGAGGAGGAGAACGATGAGAGGGAGAAAACGTTTCATGATTTTGAACACCAAGATAGCGAAGGAACGCAAAGAAATCAGGGACGGTCGGAGCCAGACAGGATGAGTCGAGTTATCCCGTCTTTGAGTGTTAAGGTGTGGAAGTTTATCAGAAGGCCAAGGGGCGCGTTGAGTAGCTTCATATAGGAGAGAAGCTACGCTTTGTGGATCGGAAGGACGGCCTCCACGGCTTTGATTTCAATCAAGAGGCAGTTATCTATCAGCGCGTCGAAACGAAGATTTTCCTCAAAGGTAAATCCCTTGTAATCGATAGCGATGGTGAGTTGTTGAACGGCGGGAACCTGTTGCAGAAAAAGCTCACGCATTAGGCACTTCTCATAGATGCTTTCTAGAAGCCCTGGGCCTTTTTCACGGTGAACTTCAATGGCTGCACCAATGGCTTTAAATGACAATTGATGGGCCTTTTCGTAGAGGGGATGCATAGGTGTATTCTTTGCGCTCCTTCGCGATCTTGGTGTAAGAATCAGGTTTTCTTAGCGGTGGCCGTGCGTTTGCTGATGAAACCGGCCAGGCTGATCGCGAACTGAATCAATAGGCCTAAACTCATGAGAATGCAGGCGACGTAGGGGAGGATCCAGCTGGGGTTGCGCACGACTTGGAGGATCGTGGTGCGGTCGTTGTTCTCGAAGCCGGCTTGATAGAACGTGAGTCCTTCGAAGCGCAGCGGGTTGTTCATGTAGATTTTAACCTCGCGGTCGGTTTTGCCGTCTTCGGTTCTCAAGCGGACGCGGCTGGAAAAATTCTTTGGAATATCAGTGCCGGCATAGCGGTCGTGGTTGAACTTGAGCAGCGTGAGCGAGAAGGGCTTGTAGTAACGCTCAGCGCGGAAAACGAGCGACCAGGTTTTGCCTTCGTGGGTGAAGGTTTGGGCGTCGGCCAGCAGGGTTGAAACGAGCCAGGTGCCGAGCGTGCCGTTGGTGCCGATCAATTCGATAGCGGCAGCAGGCGTGTTCATTTCGTTGGGCTTGTAGGTGAGGGGCCGGGGCGTAACCACGACGTCGGCGCCAAGTCCGTTGGTGGCCAGTGCGGGCGAAGGATTCGGGACCTGCGTGCGCATCTGGACTTCCGCATTGGGATAATAGGTGCGGGTAACGACACGGAAGGGAAGCTTCGGATGCTGGATCGGTGCGGCGCGCTCAAGGAGCTTTTCGGGGATGGCGACGACGTCGTCCGACTTCGGGTCGGTGGTGTCGATAATCGCGAGTTCGTTCAGTAACGGACTGTCGGAGTAGTTGCTGGTCTGGCCTTCATCGAGGCGCATGTGGAAATCTTCCTGCCAGAGACCGCTGAGGAGTTCGCCCACGAGTAGAAAGATGAGGCCGAAGTGGGTGAGAAAGATGCCGGATTTTTTCCAGGAGAGTTTGAAGCGCGCGATGTGCGCAGCGATGAGATTGGTGAAAAGGAAGCCGCCGATCAGATAGCCACCGGGAAAGATCGGGAAGGCAAAGCCGCCGCCGGGTGCACGCCAGAAAACGAAGAAGGCGCGGAAATATTTTTCCTGCACCGCCCAGATGCCAAGGTTGACCTGATCGAGGGTCGCCACGAAGACGAGCACCAGCGAGAGGAAGAGCAGCACGACCGTCAGCTGCATCGAAACGAAAAAACGAAGAGTGGGTTTCCAGAGGGCTCGCATGGCTTAGCGGGTTTTGACGGTTTTTAGGAAGTCGAGGAACGCGGGCTTTTGAGCCGCGACCAGTGCGTCGGGGCCGTTCAATTTGAAGAACCAAGCTTCGTCGCCAAGATAAAGGATTCCACCGAGGACGCGGGTCGAGTTGTTGGCGTAATCGATCACGGTGATTTTGAGATCGCCGCTGGTGATCGCGGAAGTCTGAGCGGTCAGATCGGCTGCGGCGAGCGGTGGAAGTGCGACTTGGCGGCGCCAGCGGTTGATGTTTTCAAGTAGCGGATTGTTGGCCGCGGATAGCATCGTGATCGAGAGGTCGGCTTCGGCGCCATCGGCCGTGCGGACGGCAAAGCTGCCTTTGCGCATGGAACCGAGTGGCTTGGGCGTCCAGCTGGCCGGAGCGGTCCAGGTCAGGCCGTTTTCGGAGGCGGGTGGAGGAGGAACCGGCATCGATTGCATATCCGTTGGCGGCATGGGTGGCATGGCGATCGGTTCTGCTTTGGCGATCGGGGCAGCGGTGGGTGTTGCGGCGGGCGCGGAAAATTCAACCGAGCGCAGGAAGGCGATGAAGGCGTCGTGTTGGGCGCCGACGGTGTCGGCATCACCGTTCATTTTGAAGAACCAGGTGCGATCGGCCTGCTTCAGCCATGCGCCGAGGATGCGGGCTTTGTATTTGCCGTCGAGGAGTGGTTCGGTGCTGGTGAGATCAACGAGCTGAAATTTGCCAGCGGGCAGATCGATCGACGTGATGGCGGCGGGAAGCTCGGCCTCGGTGATTGCGGGAAGATGGATTTGGCCGCGCCAGCGGTTGACGTTGGCAAAATCGCCGCCGACATCGCCGGGGAAAGTGGTGACGGCTAGTTCGGTTTTGATGTTGTCAGTGACTCCGATCAGGAAGCTGCCGATGCGCATGGTCTTGCCGGGCTGCTCCTGCCAGGCGTCGGGCTTTTGCCAGTGGATCCCGGGCACGGGCAGGGCGCTGGCGGGGATGTTCGGGCCGCCCATGCCGACCTTGCCGGTCATGTCAGCCATGCCTGCCGGCGCGGTCGGTGCCGGCGGCGCTTCTTTGGCGATGCGGTAGTTGCGGATCTTGGGATCGCGGCAGCTTGATAAAAGGATCAGGCTAGCAGCCGAAAGGACGAGCAGGGGGCGGATACGCATGAAGTCGAAAAGGTTTTCAGGCACGGGATGAAACTCAACGTTAACAACAGCGAGGCGCGCAAGCAAATGCACCCATTAGCAAATCTCGCCGAATATCGGTCGGCGTATCAGTTCGTTTTCTTGGCCGCCGGGCCGTGGTCGTGCGGTGACGGCGCAGTGGCGACATCGAGAAATGCGGCTAAAGCAGGGTCGGGCTCCGGTGTTTGGCGCCAGCCTAAGACGAGACGGCTCTCCGGTGCGTGGCCGAGCAGCGCGCAAAATTTTACATCGGTTGGCAACTGCTTGGCTTCGGACGGGGCGATAAACGTGGCGCCGAGACCAGCGCGCACAAGACCGATGCCGTTGGCGCGCGGCCAGACTTCTTCGGCGATGCGCGGTGTTACGCCGGCGCGGGAAAACGCCGCAAGGATTCGGTCGTAGAAACCGGTGTTGAGCGAGCGCGGGAACAGCACGAACGGTGTGTTGGCCAGATCGCGTAACTTCAAGTTGGCTTTGTCAGCGAGAGGATGGTCGGCCGGCAGGAGCACTCCGTTGCGTTCACGCAGCAGTTCGTGCGTGCGCAGGCCCGGAGTTGGCGCGTCGGGGTGAAAAAAGCCGCAGGCGATCTCGCCCGCTTGCAGGGCGACCAGTTGCGCAGAAGTCGGCGATTCGTTTAACTCGATGCGGATGCCGGGATGTTTGCGGTTAAATTCGCGCAAAATACCCGGCAGCACCGTCGCCATCGCGAGCCCGGTGAAAGCCACCCGCACATGCCCCGTTCGCCCGGCCGCCATCGCACTGACTTCGCCGGGAATGCCCGCGAGAGAACGAAGCAAAGGTTCGATGCGTTCGAGGAGCGCAGTGCCCGCCGGTGTGAGTTCGACCCGACGCCGCGAACGTGTGAAAAGCGGGGTGCCGAGGGCGAGTTCCAGCTGTGCGATTTGCCGACTCAACGCCGGTTGCGCGATCGCCAGCGCCTCGGCGGCTTTTCGAAAATGCAGCTGTCGGGCGACCTCGCGGAAGTAAACGAGGTGACGAAGTTCGAATGGGAATTGATACTCGCGAGGCATCACAGGAAGCGAAACAAGTATTTCCAGGCATGGCAAGTTTGTGTTAGATTCTGGCCTTCCTTTTAGAACGCAGGTTCGGCAACGCATTCCTTTCACCATGGCAAAATCACTCATCCAAAAAGTCTGGGACGCCCACACCGTCCGTCAGCTGGCCAATGGCCAGACGCAACTCCTGATCGGCACGCACCTCATCCACGAGGTGACGAGTCCGCAGGCGTTCGGCATGTTGCGCGACCTCAAGCTGCCGGTCGCGATGCCGCACCGCACGTTCGCGACGGTTGATCACATTGTGCCAACCGATCAGTTCGCCGAGCCGTACAGCGATCCGCTGGCGCAGGCGATGATGGATGCGTTGCGCAAGAATTGCGCGGAGTTCGGCATAACCTTTTTCGATCGCCAGTCGGGCAAGCAGGGCGTTGTTCACATCGTCGGACCGGAACAGGGCATCACCCAGCCGGGCACAACGATCGCGTGCGGTGACTCGCATACTTCGACGCACGGTGCGTTTGGCGCTGTGGCGTTTGGTATCGGCACGACGCAGATCCGCGACGTGCTGGCGACGCAGACGATGGCGCTGGGCGAGCTGAAAGTCCGTCGTATCGAGGTCAACGGCAAACTCCACCCGGGCGTTTACGCCAAGGACGTTATTCTCCACATCATCCGTACGCTTGGCGTCAACGGCGGCACGGGCTTCGCCTACGAATACGCCGGCGATCTCTTCGACCGCATGTCGATGGAAGAGCGCATGACCGTGTGCAACATGTCCATCGAGGGCGGCGCGCGCGTCGGCTACGTCAATCCTGACGAGACAACCTTCGCCTACCTCCAAGGTCGTCCGTACTCGCCGAAGGGCGCAGATTGGGACGCGGCCGTGAAGCGTTGGAAATCTTTCGCGAGCGATGCCGGCTGTCACTACGACGACGTGGTCAAAATCGACGCCGCCACGATCGAGCCGACCGTGACCTGGGGCATCAATCCCGGCCAGGGTCTTTCGGTCAGCGAGTTCATCCCTGATCCGGCCAAGGCCACGAGTGTCGACGAGAAATCTTCGATCGAAGAGGCGCTCGCCTACATGAAATTCAAGCCTGGCGCACCGATCAAAGGAACCAAAATCGACGTGGCCTTCCTCGGCTCGTGCACCAACGGCCGCTTGAGCGATTTCCAAGAAGTCGCGAAGTACATGAAGGGCCGCAAGGTCGCCAAGGGCATCAAGGCCATCGCCGTTCCCGGTTCGCAAATCGTCGCACTCCAGTGCGCCAAGCTCGGCATCGACAAGGTGCTCAGCGAGGCGGGTTTTGAGTGGCGCGAAGCCGGTTGCTCGATGTGTCTGGCGATGAACTCCGACAAACTCGTCGGCGATCAAGTCTCCGCCAGTTCCTCAAACCGAAACTTCAAAGGCCGCCAAGGCAGTCCGACCGGCCGAACTATCCTCATGAGTCCACTCATGGTCGCCGCCGCCGCCATCACCGGCACGGTCAGCGACGTCCGCGAAGTCTTCGCGGTCAGCGCCAACTAAAACGCGAACTCAACTTAATCATTTCATCATGGCTCTCGCAAAAATCACCCAAGTTTCCGGTCGCGCCGTCTGCGTTTCTGGCAACGATATCGACACCGACCGCATCATCCCGGCGCGCTTTATGAAGTGCGTTTCGTTCGACGGACTCGGCGAATTCCTTTTCTACGACGTTCGCAAAAACGAAGACGGCTCAAACAAGCCGCATCCGCTCAACGAGTCGCGTTTCAACGGCGCGACGATTCTTCTTTCCGGTGCCAACTTCGGTTGCGGTTCTTCTCGTGAGCACGCGCCGCAGGCGATTCAGAAATACGGTTTCCGCGCGGTCATCGCTGAGAACTACGCCGAGATCTTCTTTGGCAACTCGACGACGCTCGGCATGCCGTGCTTGTGCGCTAGTCGCGAAGACATCGCCAAGATCGCTGCCGCCGTTCAAGCAAATCCTCAACTCGAAGTCGTTCTCGACGTCGTCGCGCAGGAAGTGCGTTTCGGTGGTCAGACGATCAAGACTACGCAACGTGAAAGCGCGCGTGACGCCTTGATCAATGGTCGTTGGGACTCCATCGGCGAGCTGATCGACGGAAAAGACGCGGTCGCCAAGCTCGCCAAAACGTTGCCTTATCTGGCGGCGTGAGCTGGGTTGTGTATTGGAAATAGAAATGCAGCCCAACCTGGCTGTCATCCAGAGCGCAGCGAAGGATCCACTTGGCCCCGGGCAAACCGTACGGGCAACGGCTCACTGGATCCTTCGCTACGCTCTGGATGACAGAGGCGGTTATTTCCGATACACCGCCTAGTTGAGTTCCGAGGTAGGGCGCGACCGCTGGGCGCGCCGTTCCGAATACCCGGCGCGCCCTACCTTTTTTCATTCCTATCCTTTTTTGAACCCTTTTTTCATTTGGCGAGTCTGAGAAGGACTCCTATTCCCTTAACTCATGATTTTT
>Ga0302321_100006802_pt1 | contig 10077 bp, 8 predicted proteins | sample Fen_T0_1_FD_202505 | JGI IMG/M metagenome (GOLD analysis project Ga0302321, IMG submission 202505) | Peat permafrost microbial communities from Stordalen Mire near Abisko, Sweden - Fen_T0_1 | ecosystem: Environmental > Terrestrial > Soil > Wetlands > Permafrost | place: Sweden: Abisko... | reverse complement strand
GTGGAGCGCGAGGTCACTGTCGCCGAGCTGGAACCAGGTCGGCTCCCCAAGCCGCGCGAGCTGGGCAGCGGCCGCCCACGTCTCCCCTGCCAGGCCCCAGCCGCGCTCGCGGTCGGCCAGGCCGGCCAGGGTGTAGAGGACCGTGTCGTGGTCGGGGCAGACGAGGAGGCCGTGGAACTCCTGGTCGTCACCGGTGTTGACGACGACCGACAGGTCGCCGGGCGCCACGACGAGCTGGAGCCCGAGGGCCAGCTTGGCCCCCCCGACGCCCCCGGCGAGCGCGACGACGCGTGGCATCCGGGCGCCGTTCAGGCGGCCGGGGCCGCGCCGGCCATGAGCGCCGAACGGACCTCGCCGATGCGCGCGAGCGTTTCCGCGTCGTACGGGGCCGGCAGTCGCACGATGACCGTGGTGAACCCGAGGTCCACGTACGGGCGGATCGCGGCGCCCACCACGTCCGGCGGCCCGAGGAGGGTCGGCACGTCCCCCGCGTTGGGCGTCCCGTTGTGGGCGCAGATGGCCGCGAAGGCTTTCGCGGCGACCGCGGGATCGTCCCGCAGGACAATCGGGAAGGAGACCGTCCGCTCGATCGCCTCGGGGTCCCGCCCGACGTCCGCGCAGTGGGCGCGGAGGATCGCGTCGCTCGCGGCCACCTTCGCCAGCGTGCCGGACGTGTTCCAGGCGTCCGCAAGGCGCGCGACCGTCCGCAGCGTCTTCTTCGGCCCGGACCCACCCACCAGGATGGGCAGGTGCGCCTGGATCGGCCGCGGCGAGATGAGGGCATCCCTGAACGTGTAGTAGCGGCCGGCGTGATCGAAGCGCTCGCCGTCGAGGAGGCGCCGCATCAGCCCGACCGCCTCGTCGAGGCGGTCGAGACGCTCGCCGAAACCGCTCCCGAAGTCGAGCCCGAAGGCCTCGTGCTCGCGCCCGAACCATGCTCCGCCGATCCCGAGCACCGCGCGCCCACCAGAGACGTGGTCGAGGGTGGTGGCGATCTTGGCCGTGTGCCCCGGGTTGCGGAAGGTGTTCGCGCCGACCATGAGGCCCAGGCGGACGCGCGACGTCCGGGCCGCGACCGCGGCGAGCGCGACAGGGCCCTCGAAGATCGGCTGCTCCCACGGGCCGAAGATCGCGTGCAGGTGGTCCCAGGTCCAGACGGAGTCCCAGCCCGCAGCTTCGGCCGCCAGGGCGGCGTCGAGGAACCCCGGCCAGTCCGTCGCCTGGCTCCAGAGCTGGGCGCCGAAGCGGATCGCGGTCACCCGTCGAGGTGGTCGTGGAAGGACGTGATCCGGAGCCGGAACGTGACCCGCCGCTGCGCCTGGAAGCGGGCAAGGCTGGCGTCGACCTCGGCCGGGTCGTCCGCGTAGTAGCGCCGGGCAAGATCCGCGATGTCCGCCTGGGCGACCGCCTGGTCGTCGACGATCTCCGCGACCTCCGCGTCGAGCCCCACCCAGCGGTAGCCGTCTCCCGCCATGGCGATCGCGAGTGCGACCCGCGGGTCGTGACGCATGTTCGCGGGCCAGCGTCGCCCGTCGGCGCTGTTGATCATGAGCAGCCCGTCCGGGTCGAGGCGATACCAGACGATCGCCTGCCGGGGCGCGCCGCCGGGGTCGAGAGTGGCGAGCGTGGCGAAGCGGCCGGGCGCCGCGATGAACGCGCGGAGATGATCCGGGAGTGAGGGCACATCGGGCATGCCCGGATGGTACGCGAGGCGTGCTGGACGCGACGCGGCCGGACTCGCTGCCGGCGTATCCTCCGTTGCAGGAGGTACAGCATGCGGCTCGACGGGATGCACGTCGGGATTCTTGCCGGCGAGGGTGTCGAGGATCTCGAGTTCTGGGTCACGGTGATGCGGCTCCGCGAGGAGGGGGCACGGGTGACGAGCATCGGCATCGCCCCGGGGACCGTGCACGGCAAGAACGGGCTGGCCGTCGGCGTCGATGCGGCCGTCGGCGACGTGGACGCCGCGGGCCTCGACGGGCTCGTCGTCCCCGGCGGCTGGATGCCCGACAAGCTGCGGCGTTATCCCGCGATCCTCGATCTCGTGCGGACGGTCCATGCCGCGGGGCGCCCGATCGGGATCATCTGCCACGGCGGCCTGATCGCGATCTCGGCGGGCATCGTGGTCGGCGCACGGGCGACGGGCTCGCTCGGGATCCGCGACGACCTGGTGAACGCCGGGGCCACCTGGGCGGACGAGGCCGCCTTCCGCGACGGGTCCCTGGTGTGGGGCCGCGTGGTCGACGACATCCCGGCGTTCTGTCGCGAGCTCGTTGGTGCGCTCGCGGCCGCCCGTGACGGGTAGCCGAATCTCAATCGGGCCGCAATCGGCTTCGCGCCCTCGACGCCGCATGATGAACCCCGCCACCCCGCCCAAGAGGAGCCGATGAGCCGCCGCGATCGCCGCCGCCCTGTGAGCCTGCGTCCCATGTCGGGCGCGGACGCCCAGCTCCGCCCGGCGAACCCGGTACGTCCGAGGTCTGCCGCCCCGCCCGCGGCGCCGTCACCCCGGAATCTCTTCATGGCGCTGCTGCCGCTGCGGTTCTTCGTGGGTGCGACGTTCGTGTACGCAGGGCTCGACAAGCTGATCGACCCGCGCTTCCTCCAGGCCACCGGGCCCGGGTCCATCGGCGAGCAGCTGACCGGCTTCACCCACGCAAGCCCGCTGGCGGGCCTCGTCACGGTCTTCGCTCTCCCGTTTCCCGTCCTCATCGGCTTCCTCATGGCGCTCGCGGAGATCGCGATCGGCCTCGGGGCGCTCACGGGCCTGCTCTACCGGACGAGCGCGGCGGCCGGCGCAGCGGTCTCCCTCCTGTTCTTTCTGACCGCTTCGTGGACCGTCCACCCGTACTACTACGGGCCGGATCTCCCGTACGCCGCCGGCTGGCTGACCCTGGCGCTGGCGGGCCATGGCGAGCTTGCCGTGCTGCGCGTCCCGCTCCCGGGCCTGCGTGCTCCGGACGGCGATCCCGGGGAGGCATCACCGGGCCGCCGGGCGCTCCTCCAGGGCGGGATTGTTGCCGCGACGGCCGTGGTGGTCGCGGGCGTCGGCGGGATGTGGGGCGCTCTGTTCGGGGGTCCGGTCCGTGGCGTGGCAGCCCCGGGCGCGTCGCCGACACCCGACGTGGGTGTCGCAGGTGTGTCACCCACCCCGCGGATCCCGTCCGCGTCTACGCCGGCGACGACGCCGACCCCGAGCGCTGCGCCCCCCGCCGCCGGCCAGCTGGCGACGCTGACGAGTCTCAAGCCGCGGACGGCGGTCACCTTTGTCGATCCGACGAGCGGTGACCCGGGGGTGCTGATCCGGCTGGCGGACGGCAGCGTCGTCGCGTTCGACGCGGTCTGCACGCACGCGGGCTGCACCGTCTATTACGACCCGCCTTCGGGTCTCCTGGGCTGCCCGTGCCACGGGGCCGTATTCGATCCGACCCATAACGCCGACGTCCTGCAGGGTCCGGCGCCGGTCGCGCTGGCGGCACTCCCCATCGTGGTCAACAAGACGACCGGCGCGATCACGCTCGCGGGCTGACCGCGCCGCGGCCTCTTGCGCGGCCGTCGAGGAGCGCCCTACCCGATACGCTCGCCGGCCTCGATGGCGACCACGAGGCGAGCCTCCGGGGGTGCGAGCGGGCAGGCCCAGCGTGGATCGAAGGCGCACGACGGCTGGTACGCGAAGTTGAAATCCAGGATGAGCGCACCGTCTGTGGCGACACCGAGGTCCGCGCCCTTCGCCGTATCGAGCAGGTAGCGCCCGGCGCCATACGTCGCGCCGCCGTTCGTGGCATCCCCGAACGGCAGGAAGAGGCCTCCGGCGTACTCCAGCAGCTGCAGCACCGGCAGTCGGACCGCGCCGCCCGGGAGCGCGAGCGACACTTGGCCGACCATCTCGAGGGGAGGTGGCGCGCCGACGCTGGCCGGGATGAACGAGATCGACGGGAATGCGGCGGCCGGAGCCGGGCCACCGCCCGCGGGGGCCGCATCCTCGAGCGCTGCCGTCCGGCGCCATGCATCGGCGTAGGGCCAGTGGAGTGCGCGGAAGCCGTCCCGCTCGCCGATGGGAACCGGCGACGCCGTATGGCCGCGGTAGAGCGACTCGCGCTCGGCGCGCCAGATCGCATGCGCGGCGGCCGGATCCGCGGCGGAGATCCGCCTGACCTCCGCGTAGAGCTCCGCGATCCGGCGCCGCCAATCCGCGAGCGCGAGCACGTCGAGATGCGTGTCCATCGGCGTCGCGCCTAGGCCGCGAGAGTCATCGCCCGGTCCGGCCGTAGCAGGAACGGCGGCAGGAATGCGGCGAGGTTGGACAACGGCAGGACGTCCGGATGGAGGACGATCCCCAGCGCCTCTCCCATGAACCGGCGGCGGGCCAGGATTCGGCGCCACGCATCCGGGTATCGGTCGGCCAGGTCCGCCCGGAGCGACGCGTCGGCCAGCGCGACTCCATCTTCGATGTTGGTCGTGAAATAGTCCGTCCCGGTCGCCGGGATGATGTCGACCTGGAGGGCCATCCCGGAGCGGAGCTCGATGGAGGAGCCCGGCGCAACAGGCGAGTTCACCCATTCGTCGAGACCGATCTGGTGGCCCGGGTTGAGGGAGATCCCGAAGAACGGGTCGCCCAGGTGACGGTCGATGATCGCCTGGAGCGCACCTCCCGTCTGGCCGATGTGGAGGGCCGAATACCACTCGGCGACGGCGGCGAAGTAGGGCGCCACCAGCCGCTCCACGTAGTCGCCGATGTCGGCAGGCAGCTCACGGGCGTCCTCGACGACGAAGCCCGCACGGCAGGTGAGGGCGCCCCACACGCCGAAGGCGGTCGTGAACCGGTCGCCGCGCTCGATCCGGCGGTCGCCGGGGCTGGGAAGGCCGAAGGTCGCCCGCGGGCCCGCAGTGAGCATCACGTGGCACGAGAGCGGGGTGCCGTTCCACTCGAGGAGGCGGACCGCCTCGCGCTCGCGCATGCCGGGCTGGAGGCCGCGCAGGACGCGCCGTACGCCGTCCGACGTGTGGCAGGAGGCATGCTCGAACGCCGCGACCTGGTGGACCTCGTTGATCACGCGGAGGCCGTCCGCGGCGTTGATCATCAGGCTGGTCGCGTTCTCGACGCGGCCCGTCTCCCCGGCGAGACGGCGCAGCTCGTCCACCAGGTACGACGGGGCGTCGCTCATCTCCGGGCGCGCGTAGGTCTTCCAGCCGATCACCCCCACCCGGGAACCACGCTCGATGCCCTCGTCGCCGAGGATCTCGGCGATCGGCCGCGAGCGATCCCGCGGCTGACCCGGCAGGCTGAGGTCCTGGAAGAGAGCGCGCCGCATCGGCAGCGGAGCCGAGCCGGCCAGACCGTAGCACTCGTTTCCCACCAGCACCGCCGGGGTCCCGGTCGGCCCGAGGACGAGGATGGCCTCTTCGAAGCGCGGGTCGAAGCCGGTGAGGTAGGCGACGTTTGCGCTGTGCTCGCGGTCGGCGTACACGACCAGTCGGTCGTACCCGTGCTGGTCGGCGCGCTCCCGGAGCCGCGCCACGCGTGCAGCGTAGGTCGGCAACGGGATCTCCGGCCGCTCCTCGTCGGCCCCGAAGTCCGGCAGGTCGATCTCGGCCAGGCGCGCAGTGGTCATCCAGGATCTCCCAATATGTTCAGCTCCCGGCGGGCCGCCAGGGGGTGACCTGGGCGGCTCCGCGTTCGATGATGACGAACTGGTTCGCCCCTGTCGCCAACCACGGCCCGACTTCCCCGTCGGGCCACCGGACCCGGACCTGGGCTTCGCTCGCGGGACCCAACCCGACGTGAATCCAGCCGAGCTGGCCGCCCTCGTGACCCCCGCCGATGGTGAGCTCGCGGCGCATCGTGGTGTCGCCGACCCGGACCTCGATCCAGGAGCCGATGGCGTCGCGATTCGCGCCGGGCTGGTCCAGCCGCAGCGCCAGCCAGGCTCCCATCGGTGCGGGCCGATCCGCGCTGCCGGAGCCCACGTTGCGCCAGATCCGGACAGGCGACCCGTAGTTGGCCTCCACGAGGTCGAGCATGCCATCGAGGTTGAAGTCGGCAAGGGCCGCGCCGCGGCCGCGGTCGAAGCTCAGGATGCCGGCCGCGTCCGCGGATTCCCGGAAGGTCCCGTCCGGCTGGCCAAGCAGGAGGTTGCTGGGGTCCTTCCGGGCGAAGTCCTGCTGTGCGTTGACGTTGCCCTTCGAGATGAACAGGTCGATGAAGCCGTCGTTGTTGACGTCCTGGAACTCCGGGTGCCACGCTGTCGACGGCAGCACGTCGCCGCCGGTGAACGGTTGGGCGACATTGACGCCCCTCCTGGAGCCGATGTCGCGGTAGGTCGGCTGGCCCGGCCCCGAGGTCAGCGTCTGGAGCCGGTTGTCGCCCTGGTTCGTGAGGAACACGTCGGGGTAGCCCGTCCCCGTGACGTCGTAGCTCGCGATGCCCATCCCCGCGAGCTGGACCTGCACCCAGCCATCGGCGGCGGTGTAGAGGCGCGGCGGCTCGCCGCTCGCGATGCGCCACAGCTGCTCCCCGCCGTTCGCCGGGTCGTAGTAGTTCCGGTCATTGCTGACCCGCAGGTCGCGCCGGCCCGAGCCGTCCCAGTCGCTGAAGAGCATCGACAGCGTGCAGTAGCCCGGGGTCAGGGCGATCCGCGGGCCATATCCGGCGCCGCCCGCGGCGGGCCGGAGGAGCTCGTTGTCCTCGCAATCCTGGGTGGGCGCCCCAGCGGGATCGAGACGGAGATAGCGGCCGACTGCGAGGGTCGGCAGTCCTGCCGCACCCTCCCAGGTCGCGCTGAAGGCCGTCGCGAAGCCGGTGCCGGCGTCGAAGGACCAGCGCTCGTTCGCCCGCTCGAAACGGCAGCCGCCCAGCCCGCGGAGGAGGTCCGTCTCGCCCTTCCGCAGCACCACGAGGTCGATCGTGCCGTCGCCGTCGATGTCGATCGGGTATGCCCCGGTGACCCCGGTGAGATCGGTGACCGGGTCCGGTAGACGGGTGAAGCGGAGCGCGCCCCCGACCGGGCTGTCGTTGCGATAGAGCGCCGCGGGGCCGACGCCTCCGGCGAGATACAGGTCCGGCTGGCCGTCGCCGCTGCAGTCGAACGCCGCCACCCCGCCGCCGACCTCGAACGGAGCGGCGCCGTCGTAGACGTGCGTGAGTCCGGCGGTCGCCGTCTCCTCGACGAAGTGCGGCGGAGCAAGCGCCGCCGTGGGCGTGGTCGCGGAACTCCGGGTCAGCACGAATGCGGCGCCTGCCGCCAGCGCCACGATCAAGCCACCGGCGATGACCGCCGTCCGCCGACGCCCCAGGGTGGTCACCCGCCCGGCCGCCCGTTCAGCTGGCGTCCGTCACTGACTGACCTTCCCCGCGAAGTATCGCTGCGCGAGCGCCCAGGCGGCCTTCCCGCAGGCCGAGCCCAGCGTGCGCCCGGTGAAGTCGTCGGCCTGGATGTGGATGCCGCCCCACAGCCGGGACTGGCCCGCCTGGTCGGCGGCGTCGTAATAGGTCGCCCACTCGAGCCGGATGTCGGTCGCCGGGCCGGCCTCGAACTTGAGCGAGCCGGCCTTGATCGTGTACCCGCTGCTCCCGCCCGGGAAGAACTCGCTGCCGGTGAAGCCGACGAGGACCTCCGCAGCCGCTCGGCTGAACGTGCTGTGCCCCGACGCATAGGCGGGGAAGGCGGGCGTGACGAACGTGGGGAGCTGGTAGGGCACCCACGTGGTGGCGAGGATCCAGGCGACCCCGCCGACCTGGGTCCTGGGGTCCTTCGGGTTGCCTGCCCAGGCGCGGATCGCGATCTGTCCCTCACGGCCCGCCAGCGCCGCGTGGCGCTGCCCGGGCGCGGTCGTTGCCTTCGTGATCAGCTCGATGAGGCCCGGGACGAGCGGCAGGCCCTCCTTGTTGTAGGACGGAAGCGTTGGCTCGCTCGACTGGCCAAGGGAGCCCATGTACCGGACCAGGGAGATCGGCCGGGACGTGTCGTAGTCGCCCTTGAGGCCCCATGCCGCGATGGCGGCATCGTGGACCGCTCCGTTGAGGGCGAGGTAGAGCTTGACGTCCCACTGGAGCCGGTCGACGGCCGGACCCGTGCCGCCGATCCGAAGGTTCGGGGCCAGCTCGTCCGAGGCCAGGTTGGCAAGCACGTTCCAGTGGCCCGGCGGTGTCTCGGAGTTGGGGCCGTCCGCCCAGAACTCCGCCATCACGCGGCCGAAGTCGCCCTCGTTCACCACGTCTGGTGGGTACGGCCTGCCCGTCGCCGGATCCACGGGATGGCCCGAACCGTCATTGGTGCCCAGGCTGTTGTTGCCGCGCGCACCGGGCGAGATGTCAATCTTCACGCCGGAGGCCGGATCCAGCGCACTGCTGTCGCGAATCACCTCGACGATCTGGTCCTTCAGCGCCTGGTCGGTCGCTGGATCGCCCAGCCGCGGCGGCGGGCCCGGGTCGATCGGGACGCCGGCGCTCCCTCCCGGTGGCAGGCCGAACGAGGTGACGTGGCCCCAGACCGTCCCGACCGCCTGCTGGACGCCGTTGGTGACCGGGATCCCGTTCTGCGAGATCATGTGCGCGATCTGGAGCGGCTGCCAGCGATTCGGATCCATCATCACGCTGCCTGGCCGGGCTACCACCAGCGGCGGGTTCACCGGCTTGTACGCGGGGTCGTTGTATCCCGTCGCCTGGTTCGATCCGTCCGCCAGGCCGTACGCGATGACGGCCGCGGCGATCCGGTTGCCAACTGCGGCAGGCGCGTCGCCGACGGTCGTCGTGACGTTGATCGGGTAGCACAACGAGTCCATGACGTCGTCGAACTCGGAGAGCGAGGCGTCGGCGCCGACGGACTTGATGTACCGCTCGGTCAGCACCCGGTAGGCCGCGTAGCTGATCGCCTCGTTTCGCGCCGCGGTCACGTCGGTCGCGGCGTGCTTCTCGCTGACGAAATACCCGGACGCCTGTGGGTCGTACGCCGCCCACGCATCCCACATTGCGCCCGACACGTGGAAGAGGTTCCTGGCATGCACGGTCGGTGCCGGGAGCGCCCGCCGGATCGCGTCGAGCAGTGCCTCGTCCCAGCGTCGCGCGACCGACCATTCCGGATGGTTCGCGATCGCGGCACACGAGGGCGGCTGCGTCCATGGCCGAGCGATGGCAAGCCCGGAGGCGACGAGGATCACGGCGACCGCACCAGCCGCCATCGCGAGGCGCCGCGATCTCCGCGGCCGGCGGTCCGGCACGGAGGGCTCGGTCACTGCGGGTGCGCCTGGTGCACGTGGGTCACGCGGCGCGGGCGTGTCCATCGCTGGCCTCCATCTCGTCATCTCCGGCGTACGCGATCAGTGGCGTGAGGCGGACAGGCACCGCGATCCCCTGGCAGAGCGAGTCCATCCCAGGTCCTCGATCCGTCCCACTCCCGGGGGGCCGGACCTTGGCGGAAACCGCGCGATTTGCGACTTGACATCGCAACGAGCAAGGACGAGCCTACCACGGTGGATTTGGGAGAGAGAAACACAAACTCGGTCGCACGCGGCCCGGACGAGATCGGTCAGCGCAGCGAGACCGTGCGCCGGGCCAACCTGGGCGCCATCGTGCGCGAGCTCCACGCGAGCGGGCCGCTGTCGCGGTCAGATCTGGTCGCGCGGACGGGCCTCACCCGAACTGCGATCCGCGCCCTCGTCGCCGAGCTCGTCGTCGGCGGCCTCGCGGCCGAGGAGCCGGCGACCCGGCTCGGGACGCCGGGGCGGCCGTCGCCCGTCGTGCGGCTCGTCCCGGAGCATGCGGTCGTCCTGGCCTTCGATATCGGCGTGGATTCGCTCGCCGCGTCGATCGTCGGGTTGGGCGGCACGACCCTGGCGCGCATCCGCGAGGAACGTTTGCTCAGGCACCCGACCGTCGACGACGTCGCAGCCGACCTGGCGGGTCTCGCCCGGATCGTTCGCAACCGGCGCCCCGCGAACGAACCGCTGGTCGGGATCGGCGTCGCCGTCGCGGGCGTGGTCCGGAGGCGCGACGGCTTCGTGTCGATGGCACCGAATCTCGGCTGGCGGGACGTCCCGCTCGGCGAGCGCCTCGCTCGAGCCCTGGACCTGTCCGTGCCG
>Ga0302321_100006801_pt1 | contig 10079 bp, 6 predicted proteins | sample Fen_T0_1_FD_202505 | JGI IMG/M metagenome (GOLD analysis project Ga0302321, IMG submission 202505) | Peat permafrost microbial communities from Stordalen Mire near Abisko, Sweden - Fen_T0_1 | ecosystem: Environmental > Terrestrial > Soil > Wetlands > Permafrost | place: Sweden: Abisko... | reverse complement strand
CTCAAGATGATGAAAATGTGAGAGAGAATCAAGCCAGATCTTCATCGATTATATCCTCCATCGTAGCGTCAGAGTGCTGACGGGATTACACTGCACGTTGCTTTTCAAGGCTGCTGTTTTTGCTGTGCGAGTGCAGCATAGCTTTCTTGCGTTACTTGCGTATCGGGGTGTTCAGGTCCCAATTGTTGCATACGAATAGCTAGAGCACGCTGATACAGGGACTCTGCTTCTGCGTATTTACCTTGATCGGCAGAGAGATCTGCTAAATCATGTAAAGAAGTTGCCGTAAGGGGATGATCAGGGCCTAACTGCCGCTCACGGATGGCCAGGGCATGCTGATATAAAGGCTCTGCTTCTGTATATTTGCCCTGATTGGCATAGAGGAATGCCAGATCATGCAGGATACGTGCTGTACGAGGATGGTCAGGGCCTAACTGCTGCTCACAAATGGTAAGTGCACGTTGGAGCAAAGGTTCTGCTTCTGTATATTTGCCCTGGTAGGTATAGAGGGATGCCAGATCATCCAAACAGGATGCTATAAGAGGATGATCAGGGCCTAACTGCTGTTCGCAGATCGCCAGAGCTCTCAAGGCCACCGGCTCCGCTTCTGCATACTTCTTTAGATTCAGATAGATTGTCACCAGATTGGACAGACTATACGCGATAGAGGGGTGTTCAGAGCCTAGTTGCTGCTCACGAATGGCCAATGCGCGCTGTATTAATGGCTCAGCCTGAGTATACTTACCCTGATGCACGTAGATAATTGCTAATATGCTGAGGGAATTTGCTATATCGGGATGGTCAGGGCCCAGTTGCTGTTCACGAATGGCCAGGGCTCGCAATGCGATGGGTTCAGCTTGAATATATTTGCCCTGTCTTTGATAAAGAAGCGCCAACGTGTGCAGACTAGAAGCGGTATCAGGATGATCGGGTCCGAGTTGCCGTTCACTAATGGAGAGCGCACGGAGCGATAATACCTCCGCTGGTGCATACTTACCCTGTCTTTCGTACAGGCTTGCCAGGCCACTTAAGGTGTCTACCGTATCGGGATGATCAGGCCCAAGTTGCTGTTCGCGAATGGAGAGAGCACGCTGAAACAAAGCCTCCGCCTGTGTATGTTTTGCCTGGATCTGGTAGAGGGTTGCTAGATGATTCAGGCTCGTGGCGGTATCGGGATGATCAGGTCCGAGCTGCTGTTCGCGGATAGAGAGTGCGCGTTGGAACAAAGTCTCTGCTTGCGTATACTTGCCCTGGAAACGATAGAGTAGGGCCAGATGATCCAGGCTCGTGGCGGTATCGGGATGGTCAGATCCTAATTGTTGTTCGCGGATAGAGAGCGCCTGTTGCAAGAACGGTTCTGCCTCAACGTATTGGCCGCGTTCACTCAAGTAGTAGCCTAGATGGTCGAGTAAGCGTGTTGCTGCTGGTGAAACAATGTGCCCTTGCTGTATCCACTGTGCGCAGAGGATGGCGTGAGGGAGGCAGTATTCACACTCTGACCAGTGCGTAAATTCCACCTCAGGGAATGCCCGGTTTACGAGTGCAACGGCGTGTTGCATCCATTGTTGTAGTGTATCGGTTGGTAAGGCGTCACGTATGACGATCTGAACCAGCCGGTGTAGAGCCAGCCCTCGGGCCTGTGTGTCACGTATGATAAGCGAGTAAGCGCGTAGTGCTTCAATTGCCCGATCCAGGAGATAGCCATCGGCCACGACTGTTGCAAGTGTTGGTGGTAGCGTATCTGCCCCTTGTATCAACATATCTTCACGAATGACATCGGGGGCGAGAAAAGCGCATAAACGGAGCAAGTCAGCTGCGGCAGTGTTGCGCTCTTCCACACGTGTAAAGGCCAGAGACCACGTGGTTGCAACTGGTTTTGTCTGCTCACTTGCTATACCACGATATTCTTTGAGTAGTTCGATGCGGTGCTGCTGGTACTGTTGCCAGTAGGAGGCGAGGCTGCAGCCGGTTGTCTCAAGGTAGGCTCCTATCTGATCCAGCGCTAGCGGCAAGCCTCCCACTTCTTGCGTGATCTGTTGTGCTAAAATCTGGTCCGAGAGTAAGGCCTGTGAAGCGTCAGCATCGAGGGCGATAAGTCTGGCACGCCGTAACAAGAAGAGTATACCTTGTTCTTGAGGAAAGCTTTCCACCAGTAGCCGATGCGCAAAGCGGCCAGGGGCTGCCGCTCGCGTTGTGATGATCAGATGCCCTCCCAGGCGAGGAGGAAGAAATGGCGCAAGGATATCCAGTTCATCGGCGTTATCCAGAATAAGCAACCATTCTCGATGATTTTGTAGCCAGACCTTGACGGCCTGAATGATCACCATCTGGTCCTGTGAATCCTTGACTGGTAGACTAAGTTGTGCCGCGATCTCTGTATAGGAAGAGGTGAGCACTTCAACACTTTCTGCATGTGCCCAGAGAACCGCCTGATAATCCTGATGGTGGCGATAAGCGTACTCTACCGCGAGTTGCGTCTTGCCAACGCCGCCCAGTCCGCTGATAGCCTGGGAGAGTGTGGCCGTTCGCCCCTGCTGGAGCTGAGCTTGCAGTTGAGCAAGCAGATCCTCACGCCCGATGAAAAAGGAGTTTTGGGGAAACGGCACATTCCAGATCGTGGGAAAGTCGGTTCGGGCGAGACTGGCAGCGAGTAAAGAGAGATTTTCAATGGCGTGGCGAATACCTGTCGTGATTTCAGCAAAACCGCGATCACGATTTGGCCACTCAGTAAGAAAGGTCGCGTCGTAGGGGAGTGGACGGAGGTGGGCAAATGGGGCAAACTGCCAATCAACCGGGCGTAAAAGGATAGGAATCACGCAAACCCCTTTTTCCTGCTCCCGTGTTAGCGCTTGCTTCATCTCAGTGCCATAGCAATAGTCGGAGGCCAGAAAATCAGGGCTGATCAATAGCAAGATAATAGAAGCTTTCTGGAAATGAATATGGATAACGTGCTGCCAATCTTCGCCGGCAGCAATCAGACGAGGATGCCAGGTTGAGATAAGTCCCTGGCGTTGGAGCAGACTAAGGTGTTTCTCTAATTCATGTACCCATGTTTCATCTTCTGGTGCGTAAGCATAAAATACTTCAATATGCCTGGACATCATCACTCTCCCGTCTCAAGTAAATCCATTTCATATAAGTATTATACCGTAAGAATATATCCAAAAATGGAAAAATGCAAGTTAAGAGAGGCAATACGATATTTTTGATGTAAGCTGGTATAATGAAAATTTTGGGGTGCGAGAGAGTGGTATAGAGCATTTGCACGGTAACATATGCTCAGCAAGAAGCTGTTATTCGTAGTAGTAATCTTCTTAAGAAGAGTGTAGAATAGGTAACATTCTTGCCGCATTATCTTTCATCGTTCTTTTGCAAATTGCGTAGAATGTTTGAAAGAATTTGGCGTGGACAGGAAATAATTAAATAGAGTAATTCTCGATATCTTGTGGGGAAGATATATTTTTTCTCTCAATATCATTGTGATATACTAACAGAATATAGATGTGTAATAAGTTATCGTAATTAGTACAGGAGAAAGCTCACTATGGGCGAGTTAGATAAGAGAAACCGTTTTGACGAAATTGTATATTCCTATAGTGCGACGCAAGATGGCAGCGTCTTTCTCTTCTGGCATGGAAGACAAGTCAAGACCTTGCAAGGCCCGGCGGCACAGAATTTCCTACAGGACATTATCCATGTAGATGAGTGGGGCGCACAAGTGATTATCGCAAAGGTGGCTGGGAATTTCAGGCGGAACAACGAACGCTAAGCAATAATTTATTTATGCCTAAACCGTGTTTCTAAAATAATTTTCCCGATTTATTGCTATGTATTTTACAGAGATAGACAGGAAGGATTTTATATATTGAAATATGCATATATCTTTCTGTCGAGAAATACACGTTCTCTCTGAAAAAGCCTCTGCTTCGCAGAGAATTTACTTGTAATACATGTTTTATTCTGCTTTCACTTTTCAACACGCTTAGTCATCATCGTGTGGGGCGGCAGAGGACGATAAACGTGATCAATGCTGCGATGCCAAATGCGGCGATAAAGGCCGCCATCGGAAGCGCCGTCGTGGTGCCTCCGAAGCCGACCAGCGGCGCAACGAGTGCCCCAATGGAAAACTGTAACACGCCCAGCAGTGCCGAAGCGCTCCCAGCTATCTGAGGGTTGATGTCAGCGAGTGCCAGCGCGGTTGCGTTTGGTGCGATGAGGCCCAGGCTGGCAACGAGTAGAAACACACAGAGCAGTAGAGCGACGAGTCCGAGATTGCTGATCACAGCCACGAGCAGGGCCATACCTGCCAGCGCGATAATCACAACTCCCCAGTTCAATAGCTTTTGCGGCGATACGCGACCGACGAGCCTTGCACCTACCTGAGCTGTAAAGATGAGCCCCAGAGAATTGATGCCGAATATATAACCGATGATCTGTGGCGAGAGGCCGTAGATATTTTGTAAGATGAACGGCGACGTTGAGATGTAGACGATGCCCATGGCGAAGGCGAAGCTGCCAGTGAGCGCATAACCGACGAAACGACGCATTGCAATCAGCTCGCGAAAAGTTGCCAGCAATGCCAGGATACCCCCACTCTGGCGACGAGCGACGGGCAGTGTCTCTCCGAGTCCGAAGGCCACAGCGAGAAATGCTATGACACCAATAAGCGCGAGGGCGACAAAGACTCCATGCCAGGAGGAAAATGTTAGCAGCTGACCGCCGATAACGGGAGCTAGCATTGGTGCGAGAAAGTTCACGGTCATAAGCAGGGAGATGCAGCGGGCCAGCGTGTTCCCTGCATAGAGATCGCGGGCAATGGCGAGGGCCAGCACGATTCCCGCCGCTCCCGCGACTCCTTGTACAAAGCGCAGCACGCTGAGAATCTCGACCGAGGGAGCGACGATACATAATAGGGACGTGAGTGCATAGAGCGCGATGCCGATGAGTAATGGCAAACGTCGCCCCCGCGCATCGCTGATGGGGCCTGCGATGATCTGGCCCAGCGATAATCCAAGGATGGCGGCGGTCAGCGTGATCTGTGTTTGCGACATCGTAGCACCTAGCTCACGGCTGACCATGGGGAGCGCGGGCAGATACATGTCGGTCGATAGCGGTCCAAAGGCGGTCAGCCCGCCTAGAATGAGCACATGGCTTAGCTTGATTCTGGTCGGTTTTTCGTTACTGATTGTCTCTGATGGTGCGGCCTGTGCGAGTTTTAAGGTTGTCTTATGCTCATCATGTAGTTCTGACAAGAGATTTTCTCCAGTAAATTATTTGTATGTGACAGTCCCCGCTACGCGGGTTCCGCTGAACTCTATTTGTCAGGAGTATACTTGATCTGCTACAATGAATGCAAATCATATTGGTCATCATCTTATGAGGAACGTGCATATGAACCTTTCGCAATTACAAAGCTTTGTCGCCTTAGCGGAAACGAGCAGTTTCACTGAAGCGGCCTATGCAGTTAACCTGACGCAATCGGCGGTGAGTCATGCTCTGGCAACGCTTGAGAGTGAATTAGGTGTGATGCTGCTTGAGCGTAACCGCAAGGGCGTGGTGGCCCTTACCGAGGTGGGGCGGGCGATTATCCCACATGCGCGTGCGCTGTTGGCATCGGCCTCAGCTATCGAGCAGGAGGCCAGGGCGGCACAGGGGCGAGCGATGGGGAAAGTTCGCCTGGGTAGCATAGAGTCCATTGTCTCCCCGCGCCTGCTGGCTGGCGTCATGACCAGCTTTCGGGCCGCATATCCAGAGATAGAAGTGGTGCTTTTCGAGGGTGCGATGCATGAGGTCGGCGAGTGGATTGAGAAGAGCGTGATTGACGTTGGATTTGTGGTCCTGCCCGCGCCTGGAGTCGAGAGCACGCTGATTACAACTGATGAGTTATGTATACTCGTTTCGCCCGAGCATCGTCTACACACGAAAAATGTCGTGACTTCCAATGACTTGCGTGAAGAGGGCTTTATTATGGAAAAGACGCAATGCACGCTTAATTTCCTGGGCCGAGTTGGTGTTGAGCCGAGCCGGGCCAAATTGTCCGTGCGTTATCAGGCCAGTGATAGCGCGACGATCCTGGCCATGGTTCGTGAAGGGTTGGGAATTACGCTCGTCCCGCGCCAGATGCTTCCTAAAAAGCTGGAAGGTGTGGTCGCTCTTATGCTTGATCCGCCGCGACCATTGCAGATCGGGCTTGCTGTCCGCTCGCAAGCCATGGCATCGCCAGCGGCAAAGCTGTTTATCCAGACGACATTGGCCTGGATGCAGGAGCAGGCGCTTGCTCGCTTATTGAAATAGAAGATGCAGTACTCTTCCTGGATTGGCCTTATTCCTTTCTTGGCACCTTATACCCGCGTGCAGAGATAGCCATAAAACACAAAGTGCCAAAACCAAGCTGCTATTTGTTGGGGCGTATGGCTCTCTTCGCTCTCCAACCACCAGACGATGGTGCCGATCAGAACATGAGAGAATTGCGTGGCCGATATCCACGACTTTTCAGGCTACCAGGATGCCGTGCAAACGGATCTGCGCGCAGTCCAGACAGTCGGAGCCGCGCTTGAGGGCACCGGTAAGCCGTTCGTAATCACATCGGGGACATTGATGCTTACGTTCCTGCTCCCTGCTGGGCGTGTCGGAACGGAGAAAGACGTGCCCAACGCCGCATCGGTCGGACCCCGGATCGCATCGGAGTACGCAGCTATCGCGCTGGCTGAGCGTGGCGTGCGCTCGTCAGTTGTGCGGCTCTCGCCGTCGGTGCGATCACGGTTTTGTCTCGGCTCTCATCAGCATTGCTCGTGCGAAGGGCGTAGCGGCGTATCCGGGTGACGGATCGAATCGCTGGCCCGCCGTGCATCGACTCGACGCGGCCCATCTGTTCCGGTTGGCATTGGAGAAGGCCCCGGCGGGATCAGTGCTGCATGGTGCCGCAGACGAGGGTGTGCCGACCCGCGTCATCGCCGAGGCGATTGGTCGGCATCTCGATCTCCCGGTGGTCTCCATCTCTCCTGAGAATGCGGGCGAGCACTTCGGCTGGCTGGCGAACGCTCTATTAATGGACAACCCGACATCGAGCGCGCTGACCCGCGAGCTGCTGGGGTGGCGGCCAGTGCATCCTGCGCTGATCCCGGACCTCGAAGAAGGGCACTACTTCGCATAGGAAACGATCTTTTCTGTGGACGTTATGCGGCCCTCTCCCCAGGAGAGGGCCGCAGTGGAAGCAGTATCGTTAAGGATGCTGTCAGTCGAGATCGTTGAGGGCTTTGACCAGGCCATCAACATTTGGTGTGCCCCAGCCGGTGCTCAGGTCCCAGCCGGTGGTGGCGTTGTAGCCGGTGACGCCATTGATTGTGTTGGTCCCGACCGTTACGTCATGGAACGATTTTTTGTGCAGGTGGCTTTTGCCTATTTTGTACAAGCTGGGATTAAGAAAGCCGAGAGGATGATCGGCATATTGGTTCGCAATGGCCACGATGCCCGCCCATTGCGGTGCGCCTTCGCTTGTGCCACCTACATTGTAGAATCCAGCCTTACTCGCGCCACGGAAGCTGAAGTAGAGCAGGATAGACGTGATTGCGGATGCATTATAAGCCACATCAGGGACCCCGCGATGCCCGTTTAGGAGGTCCCGAGTTTTGTCTGGCAGCGAGTTCGATTGATAATTGGGTTCTTTATAATGTTGGCTGATACCTCCGCCGGTTGCGTAGACAGTGGGGGGAGCGTCCCAGACCGTTTCTGATACATAGTTGAAATCGCTATCGGTCTTGAGCACCGTCCCGCCAACCGTGGTGACATAGGGAGAAGAACCAGGAAACTGGACCGTCGGGGTCGTATAGAATTTTCCATTAAGGTTAGGGTTTGCAGGCCCGAAGTCGCCCGGCACGCCCAGGACCGTTACATGTTTAGCGGCGGCTCGCTTGTAAAACGTATCATAATCGTTAAAGATATGGTGGTCGGCAGGCGTCAGGAGCGTGTTTTCTGCGGTGCCCCAGCTCTGCGAGATGATATTGCCCAGGTGATTTTCGAGCGCATACTGCTCCAATTTGAGAAACTCGGGCAAGCCCTGAATACCCTGCGTCTCGTCAACTGGACTGGTCAAAAGCACAATATTGGCATCGGGCGCGATGGCGTGCGACCACTCGACATCAATAGTTGCCTCAAGCGCCCAGCTATCCATATCCGCAATGCTATCATCAAAAGGAACAGTCCCCAGCGGCGCAATGACCTGGAAGCAGGGGGGGTCAGGCAGCCCAAAACTGGCATCGAACGTCTTGAGATCCTGCTCAATCGTCGGGCTACCATACGAATCGATAACCACAATAGTCTGGCCCTTGCCCGTATAGCCATCATCGATAAGTGGAGTTATGTTGTAGATGTGGCGCATCGCCTCCGGGCTATAGCAATCAATCCCACGTAGTGTACGACACTCAGCTGGCGTTGGGGGTGTCGTGCCTGTACGTAGCAGCGCCGCCTGACTGAATCCTGCTGCACTACCCGGTGGTAGCGCGTGTGTGGGAGCGGGATGAGCAATGGTAGCCGGTGAAGAAAATAGTCCCGCCGTAAGAAGTAGTGTTGCCAGCCCCGTGATGAGCATAGGTTGACGATCGAACTGGCGCAAGAAAGAATGCGACATAGATTTCAAAGAAACGATTCTCCTTTTATAAATAAAAAAAAGTAGAGAAAGGGCCACAGGGAAAATGTGTGTAAAGATAGATTTTGTATATATTTATAGCGTTGATAATAGAAGTGTAGTTCAAATGCTTGCGTTGTTCAATGATAGAGCGTGGCAATAGGAATAATGTATAAATCCTTGTAAGAAGAGACCCGAATGATGGAAGTGGATCTGTGAGAGGAAAAGTGTAGCTAGCAGAGACAAAAAGGATAAACGAGCTGGCACAATATCTCAGGCTGTTTATCCTTTTTTCAGCAGTGATTAAACGTGATGGAACAAGAGAGGAATGCTGTGTAACATATCGTATCAGGCTACATCACAGAGTGCTTTGATAAAGCCACCCAGGTTTGGTGTACCCCAGCCAGTAGTTGGGTCCCAACCAGTGGTAGCATCATAGCCAGTAACGCCGTTTGTTGTATTGTTACCAGTTGTTACATCATGGAACGATTTACTATAGAGTGCGCTACTACCTAACCGATACAAGCCTGGATTGAGGAAGCCAAGCGAGCGATGACCGTACTGATCGGCAATGGCCGTAATACCTGCCCACTGTGGTGCGCCCTCGCTGGTGCCGCCAACATTATAAAATCCGGCCTTACTCGCGCCACGGAAGCTGAAGTAGAGCAGGATAGACGTGATTGCGGATGCGTTATAAGCAACATCAGGAACGCCGCGATAACCTTTTAGTATACTCGCGGTGGTGGTGGGTAGTGTGGTTGATTGATAAACTGGTTCTTTATAATGCTGGCTGACGCCTCCACCTGTTGCGAATATAGTCGAGGAAGCATTCCAGACCGTCTCTGATACATAATTGAAATTTGCATCAGTCTTGAGCACTGTCCCACCAACTGTCGTGACATAGGGAGAAGAGCCTGGGAACTGGACCGTAGGGGTTGTATAGAAATTACCATTGGCATCAGGATTTGCGGCCCCAAAGTCGCCAGGGACGCCCAAAATTGTTACGTGTTGAGCTGCAGCTTTCTGGTAGAACGTATCATAATCGCTAAAGATGTGTTGATCGGCGGCGGTAAAAAGTGTGTTTTCGGCGGTGCCCCAACTCTGCGAGATAATATTGCCCAGATGATGATCGAGTGCATACTGCTCCAATTGGAGAAACTCGGGCAAGCCCTGAATACCCTGTGTCTCGTCAACCGGACTGGTCATGAGTACGATACTCGCATCGGGCGCAATGGCATGGGACCACTCAACATCGATAGTCGCTTCAAGCGCCCAGCTATCCATGTCCGCATTGGTATCATCAAAAGGCACCGTACCCAATGGCGCGATGACCTGGAAGCTAGGGGGATCAGGCAGTCCAAAGCTAGTATCAAACGTTTTCAAGTCTTGCTGGATCGTGGGGCTACCGTATGAATCGATAACCACGATAGTCTGACCTTTGCCTGTAAAGCCAGCA
>Ga0302321_100006800_pt1 | contig 10081 bp, 10 predicted proteins | sample Fen_T0_1_FD_202505 | JGI IMG/M metagenome (GOLD analysis project Ga0302321, IMG submission 202505) | Peat permafrost microbial communities from Stordalen Mire near Abisko, Sweden - Fen_T0_1 | ecosystem: Environmental > Terrestrial > Soil > Wetlands > Permafrost | place: Sweden: Abisko... | reverse complement strand
GACGCCGCTGCCACCTGGCGACCTGGAGCGCGAACTGGGCGTCGGACACGTGGCGAGGGAGGCGTTCTACGGCCGGCTGGCGGCGATGGAACGCGATGGCCAGCTCCTCACCAACCGCAAGCGCGAGCTGTGCGTCGTCGCCAAGCTGGACCTCGTCATCGGCACCGTGCAGGGCCATCCGGACGGCTTCGGCTTCCTGGTGCCCGACGAAGGCGGCGACGACTATTTCCTGAGTCCGCGCGAAATGCACAAGGTGCTGCACGGAGACCGTGCCGCCCTGCGCAAGACCGGCACCGATCGCCGCGGGCGCCCCGAAGGCGAGATCGTCGAGGTACTCGAGCGCGCCAACCGCGAAATCGTCGGTCGCCTGTACGAGGAACGCGGCATCTGGTTCGTCGTGGCCGAGAACCGCCGCATCAACCAGGACCTGCTGATCCCGCCTGGCGACCTGGGCGGAGCGACATCGGGGCAGGTCGTCGTCGCCGAGATCGTCGAGCAACCCGCCGCCAACCGTGAAGCGATCGCCCGCATCAAGGAAGTGCTCGGCAGCGCGACGGATTCCGGCATCGAGATCGAGATCGCGCTGCGCAAGCACGCGCTGCCCTTCGAATTCTCGGCGGACGCCGAGGCGCAGGCCGCGCGGCTGCCGACCGAGGTCCGCGCCGCCGACCGCAAGGATCGCGTCGACTTGACCGCCCTTCCGCTGGTGACGATCGACGGCGAAACCGCCAAGGACTTCGACGACGCGGTCTACTGCGAGCGCAAGGGCAGGAACTTCCGGCTGGTCGTCGCGATCGCCGACGTGTCGCATTACGTCCGCGACGGCGACCCCATCGACCGCGACGCGCGCGAGCGTGGCACCTCAGTATATTTTCCTCGTCGCGTGATCCCGATGCTACCGGAGGAACTGTCCAACGAGATGTGCTCGCTCAAGGCCGACGTCGACCGGCTATGCATGGTCTGCGACATGGAGGTCACTGCGGCCGGTTCAATCAAGGGTTACAAGTTCTACCCGGCCGTGATGCACTCGCGCGCGCGCCTCACCTACACGCAGGTGTGGGAGTGGCTGGACGCGCCGGCGAAGGCCACGACGCCGAAGGCGCGCGCACTGCTGCCGCACCTGACGAACCTGTACGCGCTCTATCACGTGCTGGCGGCGGCGAGGGACAAGCGCGGCGCGATCGACTTCGACACCGTCGAGCTGGCCATCGAATTCGACGACAAGGGCAAGATCACCCGCATCGTTCCCTCGCCGCGCAACGACGCGCACAAGCTGATCGAGGAATGCATGCTGGCGGCCAACGTCTGCACGGCGGAGTTCCTGGCCGAGCACAAGCACGCCGCGCTCTACCGCGTGCACGAAGGCCCGCCTCCCGACAAGCTGGTCGTGCTGCGCGATTTCCTGAAGACTTCGGCGCTGCAGCTGGGTGGCGGGGCCGAGCCTTTGCCGTCCGACTACGCCAAGCTGCTCGACAGCATCCGGGTGCGACCGGACTTCGACCTGCTGCAGACGGTGCTGCTGCGTTCGCTGTCGCAAGCGCAATACCGGCAGGACAACGAAGGCCATTTCGGGCTCGCCTACGAGGCCTACACGCATTTCACGTCGCCGATCCGCCGCTACCCGGACCTGCTCGTGCACCGCGCGATCAAGGCCGTGCTGGCGGGCAAGCACTACACGCCGTCGGGCATGACGTGGGAGCAGTTGGGCGCGCACACGTCGATGACCGAGCGCCGCGCGGACGATGCATCACGCGACGTGACCAACTGGCTCAAGTGCCACTACATGCAGGACAAGGTCGGCGAGGAATTCGAAGGCACCATCAGCGGCGTGACCAGCTTCGGTCTCTTCGTGACGCTGGACGGGCTCAACATCGACGGCCTCGTGCACATCACCGAGCTCGGCCGCGATTATTTCCACTTCGACGCGGGACGGCACGCGCTGATCGGCGAGCGCGGCGGGCGCGTGTTCCAGCTGGCCGGACGGGTGCGCGTCCGGGTCGCGCGCGTCGACATGGAGCAGACCAAGATCGACTTCACGCTGTCGGAGGACGCCGTCCCCGCGCTGCCGACGCCGGCCGCGCGACCGACGTTCAGCGAGCCGCTGTCACGCGACAGCCGGCCGCAGCGGCCGCCGCCGAAAGGCGACACCAAGGGCCGCTCGCGCAAGTAGCGGCCCTGCCCCTTCCAGTTATCTCGGCTGCGGGACGATCCGCAGGTACGGCTTGGGCGATTTCCAGCCGTCGGGGTACTTGAGCTTCGCGTCGTCGTTGCTCACTGAGCCGGCGATGATCACGTCCTCGCCGCTCTTCCAGTTCACCGGCGTGGCCACCTTGTGTTTCGCGGTGAGCTGCAGCGAATCGAGCACGCGCAGCACTTCGTCGAAATTGCGGCCGGTCGTCATCGGATAGGTGAGGATCAGCTTCACCTTCTTGTCCGGACCCACGATGAACACGGAGCGAATCGTCGCATTGTCGGCGGCCGTGCGCGGTGCCGCACCGCTGGCGTTGGGATGAATCATGTCGTAGAGCTTGGCGACGGTGAGGTCGGGGTCGCCGATCATCGGAAAATTCACTGCCGTCCCCTGCGTCTCCTCAATGTCTTTCTCCCAGCGCAGGTGGTCGCTGACCGGATCGATCGACAGGCCGATGACCTTCGTGTTGCGCTTGTCGAACTCGGGCTTCAGCTTGGCCATGTAGCCCAGTTCGGTGGTGCAGACCGGCGTGAAGTCCTTGGGATGCGAAAACAGGATGGCCCAGCCATTTCCGATCCACTCGTGGAAATGGACCTTGCCCTGCGTGGTGTCCGCCGTGAAGTCCGGCGCGTCGTCGCCAATGCGTAGTTGCATCGTGCACCTCCAGTGGTTGGTCTGCCCGCCGCGCCCATCGGAGACGCGGAGTCGGAGATTATATTCCGCAGCCTGCTTCGTGCCCTATAATATTGCACTGCAGCATCCGGTGTCGGCCAAGTATCCACTGGTCACGTTCCCCGTCGATGCGGCTCTCCCTTCGGAACCAGACCAACGCGACTCCTCCATGCACATCGGTACACCACTCTCCCCGACCGCGACACGCGTCATGCTGCTGGGCAGCGGCGAACTCGGCAAGGAAGTCATCATCGCGTTGCAGCGCCTCGGCGTGGAGACCATCGCCGTCGACCGTTACGCCAACGCGCCCGGCCACCAGGTCGCGCATCGCACCCACGTGATCACGATGACCGACGCCGCCGCGCTTAAGCGCCTGATCGAGCAGGAGCGCCCCGACATCATCGTGCCCGAGATCGAGGCCATTGCGACCGACGTCCTGGTCGAGATCGCCGACGCCGGCGTCGCGATGGTGATTCCAACGGCACGCGCCGCGCAGCTCACGATGAATCGCGAAGGCATCAGGCGCCTCGCGGCTGAAACGCTTGGCCTGCCGACATCGCCCTACAAGTTCGCCGACAGCCTGGCGGCGGTGCAGGCCGCAATCGACGGTGGCATCGGCTACCCGTGCGTGATCAAGCCGGTGATGTCGTCGTCGGGCAAGGGGCAGTCACTGGTGCGGACGAAGGCCGATGTCGCCGCCGCATGGCAGTATGCGGAAAGCGCGGGACGCGTACGCGGCTCGCGCGTGATCGTCGAGGGCTTCATCGACTTCGACTACGAGATCACGCTGCTCACCGTGCGGGCGCCGGGCGCCAATGGCGACGTCGAGACTCACTTCTGCGAACCCATCGGCCACGTGCAGGTCAACGGCGACTACGTCGAGTCTTGGCAGCCGCAGTCGATGACGGCCGTCGCGCTCACTAAGACGCACGACATCGCCACGAAAGTCACGACGGAACTGGGTGGCCGAGGCATCTTTGGCGTCGAACTCTTCGTCAAGGGCGACAGGGTCTGGTTCTCGGAAGTGAGCCCGCGTCCGCACGACACCGGCATGGTGACGATGTGCACGCAGAGGCAGAGCGAGTTCGACCTGCACGCGCGCGCAATCCTCGGGTTGCCCGTCGACACGCGGCTCGCGTCGCCCGGCGCGTCCGCGGTGATTTACGGCGGCATGGACGCGCGTGGCATTCGCTTCGAGGGCGTGGCCGACGCACTGCGCGTTCCCGATTCCGACCTGCGCCTCTTCGGCAAGCCCGAGGCGTACAAGAAGCGACGGATGGGCGTGGCGCTCGCGCGTGGCGCAACCATCGACGAGGCCCGCGCACGCGCCAGTGAATGCGCGAGCCGGGTCCTGCCCCGCGCCTGAAGCAACGACTGTCCGCCCGCCCGTCACGCGTCCGTACATGACCACGAACTTCATCATGCAGGCACCGGACATCGCGCGCGCGACGCTCGACATGTTCGCCTCGCGCACGCGCGCCGGCGCCATCATTCCCTTCGGTGCTGGGACGCCGGCAGCCTATTGCTTTCCCCAGGTCGCACCGGACGACACGTTGTTGGAAGCTGCTGCGCAGGCAGGATGTGATGCGGCCTTCGTCCCCGGCGATCGGCGCTTGAACCAGGTGCGGCTGGTGGCGATGGACATGGACTCCACGCTGATCACGATCGAATGCATCGACGAGATCGCCGACATGCAGGGAATCAAGCCCGAAGTCGCGCTGATCACCGCCGCCGCCATGCGCGGGGAAATCGAGTTCGCCGAGAGCCTGCGTCGGCGCGTGTCGCTGCTCGCGGGTCTGCCCGTGGCGGCGCTCGAGCGCGTCTACGACGAGCGGCTGCGGCTGTCGCCGGGCGCCGAGAGAATGCTGACCGGATTCGCCGCGGTGGGTGCAAAGACCGCGCTCCTGTCTGGCGGCTTCACGTTCTTCACGGACCGCCTGAAGGCGCGCCTGAACCTGGACTACACAATGTCCAACACGCTCGACATCGTCGACGGCAAGCTCACCGGGGGCATCGCGGGGCCCATCGTCGACGCCGCGGTGAAGGCGGCGGCGTTGCGGCGGCTGAAACTTGAACACGCAGGAAGCGAGGGGCTGGCCGTGGCCATCGGCGACGGCGCCAACGACCTGCCGATGTTCGCCGAGGCCGACGTCGCGGTGGCCTATCGCGCCAAGCCCGTCGTGCGCGCGAAGGCGACGCACGCGCTCGACCATTGCGGTCTCGACGGCGTGCTGAACCTGTTCGTCTAGCGCAGGAACGCCGCCACATCGACGGCAGCGAGGACGACGATCACGCCGACAGTGCCGATGGTGCCTGCGGCTCGCTGCCACGATGCGCCCGCGGACTTTCCGAGGCCCAGGGCGTGCAGCACCCTCGCCACGACGAGCACCGCGCCGCATGCATGAAGCAATGTCGGGCCCGTTTGGTTCAGCTCGGCCACGAGCAGCAGCAGCAGCGCGATGGGCACGTGCTCGGTCGCGTTGCCGTGAATCCGGATTGCCCGGATCATTGCTTTCTCGCCGCCGTCGCCCAGACCGACACGAAACTTCCAGCGCAGGCGGACGACGCGAAGCGCGAGCAAAACCAGCAGCAATGCGAGCAGTCCGGCATAGAGCGCGGTAATTGGCACGGGAAGCGCGGCCGTAGTCATGGCCCTATATCTCGTCGATCCACGCCATCTGGATCGCCTCCAGGATCTTCTCGCCGCTGCGCGCAGGGTCGTCGGCGAATCCGGGCAGTGCGCACACCCAGGCGTGGAGGTCGGTGAAGCGAACGTGCCGCGGGTCGACGTCCGGATGGGCGTCGGCGAGTGCGATGGCGATCTCGCTGACGTCGATCCACCTCATCGCCCCTCCTTCACCTGGTTGATCGAGTATTTCGGAATCTCGATCACGAGCCTGCGGTCCTCGACGATCGCCTGGCACGACAGGCGCGAGAGCGGCGTCAGGCCCCACGCGCGGTCGAGCAGGTCGTCCTCATCCTCGGTCGTCGGTGGCAGCGAGTCGAATCCTTCGCGCACGATCACGTGACAGGTCGTGCAGGCGCAGGACTTCTCGCATGCGTGCTCGACGTCGATGTCGTGCTCCAGCAGATTGTCGAGAATGGATACGCCGGATTGCGCCTCGAAGGTGATGCCTTCGGGACAGATATCCGGGTGCGGAAGGACGACGATCTCGGGCATCGGCGTCAGTCCGAAAGCGCGTCGACGCGCCGGCCGGTCAGCGCGCGCGACACGCTGCGGTCCATGCGCCGCGACGCGAATGCGCCGGTCGCGCGGTTGAGCGCTTCGACCGCGCCGCGCAGCGCCAGGTGATCGCTGCCGTCGCGGAAGCGCCGAAGCTTGGCGAGCGCCGCGTCGATTGCCGCGCGTTCATCGGGACCGACCAGCTCGCCGTCCGTGGCCAGCGCAGTCTCCGTCGCGGCGGCAATCTGGTCAGCCTCCACCTGGGCCTCGGCGAGTGCGCGCGCCTGCATATCGTCGGCCGCGTGCGTGAAGGAATCGGACAGCATCTTCGCGATCTCGGCGTCGGTGAGACCATAGGACGGCTTGACGGTGATCGTCGCCTCGACGCCCGTCGCCTTTTCCCGCGCGGCGACGTCGAGCAGACCGTCGGCGTCCACCTGGAACGTCACCTCGATGCGCGCGGCGCCGGCGACCATCGGCGGGATGCCGCGCAGCTCGAAGCGCGCGAGCGAGCGGCAATCGGCAACCCTTTCGCGTTCGCCTTGCACGACGTGAATCGCCATCGCGGTCTGTCCATCCTTGTACGTCGTGAATTCCTGCGCCCGGGCCACCGGAATCGTCGAATTGCGAGGAATGATCTTCTCGGTCAGCCCGCCCATTGTCTCAAGCCCGAGCGAGAGCGGAATGACGTCGAGCAACAACCAGTCGTCATCGCGCTCCCGATTGCCGGCGAGCTTGTTCGCCTGGACTGCGGCGCCCAGCGCCACGACCTCGTCAGGATTGAGGTTGGTGAGCGGCGGCTGGCCGAAGAATTCGGCGACCGCGCGGCGCACCTGCGGCATGCGCGTCGCCCCGCCCACGAGAACGACACCCTTGACGTCCGAGGGCGAAAGCTGCGCGTCGCGCAGCGCGCGCTTTACCGGCAGCAGCGTCTTCGAGACGAGATTGGCGGTGATTTCGGTGAAGATCGCCTTGGTGAGTGTGAGGTTGACCGTTTGCCCGCCGGACAATGTCGCAAGGATCGACGCCGTCTCGTGTTCCGACAGGTTTTCCTTCGCCTCTCGCGCCTTGATCAGCAACAGGCGCGCATCCGACGGCGACAACGGCGGCAGCTTGGCGGCCTCGATGATCCAGCAGAACACGCGATGGTCGAAGTCGTCGCCACCCAAGGCGGAATCGCCGTGCGTCGCGAGCACTTCGAAGACGCCACGGGACAGGCGCAGGATCGAAATGTCGAACGTGCCGCCTCCCAAGTCGTAGACGGCGTAGACGCCTTCCGAGGCGTTGTCGAGGCCGTACGCGATGGCGGCCGCGGTCGGTTCGTTCAGCAGCCGCAGGATGGGCAGTCCTGCGAGCTGCGCCGCATCCTTGGTCGCCTGGCGCTGGGCATCGTCGAAGTACGCCGGCACCGTCACGACCGCGCCGTCGATCGGACCCGCCAGCGACGCCTCCGCCCGGTCGCGCAGCGCCCGCAGCAGGTCCGCCGACACCTCGACCGGGCTCTTGGCGCCGGCGCGCGTGTCCAGCTTAACCATGCCCGGGGTGTCGATGAAACGATAGGGAAAGCGCCGCGCATCGGTGAGATCGGCCAGGCCGCGGCCCATCATCCGCTTGACCGAGACGATCGTGTTCTGCGGGTCGCCGGTCTGCTGCGCCATCGCGGCGTACCCCGTCTCCACACCCTGCTGGCCGTAGCGAACGATCGACGGCACGAGAGGGCGGCCTTCGATGTCGGGCAACACCACCGCGAGGCCGTTTCGGACCGTGGCCACGAGCGAGTTGGTCGTGCCGAGGTCGATACCGATCGCGCGCTTGCGCTGGTGCGGCGCCGGTGCCTCGCCCGGCTCGGAAATCTGAAAGAGGGCCATCAGGATTCGATCGTCGCCAGCATCGCGTCGATGTCCTCGGCCAGCTTCGCCAGGAAAGTCAGTTCACGCACCTGCATACGCGCCGTGGCAAACGCCTGCTCGCGGTCGAGCATTCGCGCCAGCACGACTTCCATCGCCCGGCCCTCCGCGCGAGCATCCGCGAGCAGCGCCGACAGCGTTTCGGTGTCCCCGGCGGCCTGCGCATCGGCTGCCTGCTCCCGCCGCTCCAGCTGTCGCTCCAGGAAATCGAGCGGAAGCGCCGTATCGGTCTCGCCAACCGCGTCGATGTCGTGCATGCGCAAAAGGTACTGCGCGCGCCGGACGGGATCCTTCAGCGCGCGATAGGCCTCGTTGACGCGTGCGGACGACTGCAGCGCCTGCCGCCTTTGCGCGTCGCTGGCGCCGGCGAACCGGTCGGGATGCACTTCGGTCTGCAATTGGCGGTAGGCCCGGTCGAGCATCGCGCCGTCGACTTGGAATGCCGGCGCCAGGCCGAAGAGGTCGAAATAGTTGCGTGAGAAATCGATCATGACGTCAACGCTCGCGTTACTGGCAGCCTCGAGGATCGGGCGAGGCTAGGCGTGGGCGCGCAGACAGTACCGCTTAGTACGGCACGCGGGAGCAACGAAGCATCGCGCGATCTTTCGAAGTCGCTAGACGTTGAATGATTCGCCGCAACCGCATTCGTCCTTGACGTTCGGGTTGTTGAACTTGAAACCTTCATTCAACCCTTCACGCGCGAAATCGAGCTCGGTGCCGTCGAGATACGGAAGGCTCTTCGGATCGACGACGACCGTCACGCCATGGCTCTCGAACTTGGCGTCCTCCGGCTTGGCGTCGTCCGCGTACTCGATCTTGTAGGCGAGTCCGGAGCATCCGGTCGTGCGCACGCCCAGGCGCAGGCCGAAGCCTTTGCCGCGCTTGGTCAGGTAGGCGGACACGTGTTCCGCAGCGGATGGGGTAAGGGTGACGGCCATGCTTTCGGTCTCCGTTGTCGTTCCAGGGCGTCAGTCGGCCGCGACCGTGGCCGCCTTGCTGCCTGGCGCTTCGGCTTCATGTACATCGTTACCATGTTTCTGCCGATAATCGGCGACCGCCGCCTTGATCGCATCCTCGGCCAGGATCGAGCAATGAATCTTGACCGGCGGGAGCGCCAGCTCCTCCGCGATCTGCGTGTTGCGGATCGACATCGCCTGGTCAAGCGTCTTGCCCTTCACCCATTCGGTGACCAGCGACGACGACGCTATCGCGGAGCCGCAGCCGTAGGTCTTGAACTTGGCGTCCTCGATGATGCCGTCCGGGCCGACGCGGATCTGCAGCTTCATCACGTCGCCGCACGCCGGCGCGCCGACCATCCCCGTGCCGACGTCGTTCGCATCCTTCGCGAACGAGCCGACGTTGCGCGGATTCTCGTAGTGGTCCAGTACCTTCTCGCTGTATGCCATGGTGTTGCTCCTCGGTGCTAGTGTGCGGCCCAGACGATCTTGGTGAGATCCACGCCGTCCTGGTGCATTTCCCAAAGTGGGGACAGTTCGCGCAGTTTTCCGACCTTGCGCTTCAAGAGTGCGATCGTGTAATCGATGTCCGCCTCGGTCGTGAAGCGCCCGATCGAAAAGCGGATCGAGCTGTGCGCCAGCTCGTCGCTGCGGCCCAGCGCGCGCAGCACGTACGAAGGTTCCAGCGATGCCGACGTGCAGGCCGACCCCGACGACACCGCGATGTCCTTGATCGCCATGATCAGCGACTCGCCCTCGACGAAGTTGAAGCTCGCGTTGAGGTTGTGCGGAACCCGGTGCTCCATGTCGCCGTTGACGTACACCTCCTCCATTTCGGAGAGGCCCTTCCACAGCCGGTCGCGCAGCATCCGGATGCGCTCGTTTTCCGTCGCCATCTCCAGCCTGGCCAGGCGGAATGCCTCGCCCATGCCGACGATCTGGTGCGTGGGAAGCGTTCCCGAGCGCATGCCGCGCTCATGGCCGCCGCCGTGCATCTGGGCCTCGATGCGCACGCGCGGCTTGCGGCGGACAAACAGTGCGCCCATGCCTTTCGGGCCGTAGGTCTTGTGCGCCGAGAACGACATCAGGTCGACCTTCAGCGTGCTCAGGTCGATAGGCACCTTGCCCGTCGCCTGCGCCGAATCGACGTGGAAGATGATGCCCCTGGCGC
>Ga0302321_100006797_pt1 | contig 10084 bp, 7 predicted proteins | sample Fen_T0_1_FD_202505 | JGI IMG/M metagenome (GOLD analysis project Ga0302321, IMG submission 202505) | Peat permafrost microbial communities from Stordalen Mire near Abisko, Sweden - Fen_T0_1 | ecosystem: Environmental > Terrestrial > Soil > Wetlands > Permafrost | place: Sweden: Abisko... | reverse complement strand
AGGCCCTCGGCATCCGCGCGGGCGCCTTCTCGGAGCGTCACCACCGCCGCGACCTCTTGTCCGTAGTAATCATCCGGGACTCCGATGACCGCAGCCTGGACCACGTCAGGATGTGCGGACAGCGCCTCTTCGACCTCGCGAGGGTACACGTTGTAGCCGCCTCGGATGATCATGTCCTTGAGGCGGTCGGCGATGGAGAGGTAGCCCTCCGTATCCAGGGACCCAAGATCGCCGGTCGCCACCCAGCCGCCGGCAAGAGCGTTGGCCGTTTCCTCGGGCCGCGACCAGTACCCGCGGGTCACCGTCGGCCCTGCGATGAACACCTCGCCGACCTGTCCTGGGCCGAGGACCGTCCCGGTGGCGTCGCGGACCTGGATGTCGATACCGGGCAAGGCTCTCCCGACGGTGCCGATGCGCTGCTCGAACCGGAGGTCATTGAAGGTGGCGGCTCCGGTCGTCTCGGTCAGCCCGTAACCCTCGAGTAGTGCGCACCCGAACAGACTTGTGAACTCGGCGATGACGCTACCGGAGAGCGAGGAACCGCCTGACGTAACGGCTCGCAGACCAGCGAACGCTACCTCCGGGCGATCGGCCGTACGGGCATGCTGGATCAGCGCATTCCACATGGTGGGTACGCCGCTCAGCAGGGTGACCCCGTGGCGCGAGACGGCGCCGAGCAGGGCCGCAGGGTCGAATGGCGTCTGGAGGAAGACCGCGGCGCCGGCCACGAGGGCTGTGTTCATGACGACGCACTGCCCGAAGACGTGGAACAGGGGGAGAGCCGTTCCCCAGCAGTCCTCTGGCGTGAGGCTCAGACCAGGAACGAAGCACGCCGCGCAGGCAAGAAGATTGCCGACGCTCAGTTCTACCCCTTTGGGCTGGCCGGAGGTGCCGGATGAGTAGAGCACGAGTGCGATGTCGTCCGTGGCGGGGAGGTGGGGGCGATCTTCGCGTGGACCGTCGATTCGGCCGCCTGCTTCCAGCACCACGAGAGGAACGCCCAGCGAAGAACACACCAATCGAGCGGTGTCTGCGTGCGCGTGCCAGGCGACGACCAGTTCCACCACCGCGTCTTGGGCGATGTGCTCCAGCTCCCGGGGCGTGGACATGGTGTTCACTGTGATGACGCGGGCGCCCACGTAGTGCAGCGCGTAGTAGGCGATCGCGAACTCGACGACCGACGGAGCGACGAGCACGACCGGGGTGCCTGGTCCTACCCCGCGTTGACGAAGGTCTCCGGCGTAGCGTTCGACCCGGTCGGCCAGCTCCGAATATGTCAGGCTCATCTGCTCGGAGCTGAGCGCGGTCTTGTGTGGCCTCGTGGTCGCGTGCGCCAGCACCTCGATCGCCACGGATGTGCGCACGTGGATTGCCCCGGGGTTCATGAACGCTTCGCCCGGGTGGCGAGTGCCACAGCCAGGATGAGGGCGAGGCCGTTGAACAGATTCGAGATGTAGATCGGCGCTCCGGCCAGTTGAAGACCGTAGATCCCTGTGGCCAGCAGTGCGACGGCCACCAGCGTTCCTGGCACGTTCACGCGTCCGTGCCTCGAGACCTGGGTCGCACCAAGGAGCGCGGCCGAGAAGGCAGGTAGCAGATACGCCGGGCCGATGTCCGCACTGCCCGCGCCGAGTTGGGCGGCCAGGACAACCCCCGCGAAGGAGGCGAGGACCCCCGACGCCGCGAGAGCCCCGACAAGCAGGCGGTTGACGCGTACGCCGACCAGGCGCGTGGCTTCCTTGTTGCCGCCCACCGCGTACAGATAGCGGCCTGGTGTGGTCCACTCGGTCAGGTAGTAGACCACCGCAGCGATGACCAGGGCGTAGAGCACTCCCACCGGTACGCCTGCGACGTTGGCCTGACCGAGCTTCACCAGGGTGCTGCCCGGCGGTACTACCAGAGGGTTGCCGTCTGTCGTCCAGTAGGCCAGGCCGATCAGAACGCTGCTCATCCCGAGCGTGGCGATGAAGGAGTCGATGCGGAGTCCGACTACCAGTGCAGCATTCGTCAAGCCGATGGCTAGCCCGCTGGCCAAGGCGAGGGTGATCGCAGGGCCCGCGCCCATGCCGTTCTGTTCTGCGGAGATCGCGATCACAACAGACAGGCCGAGGTTAGCGGCGACGGAGAGGTCGAACACGCCCGCGGCCAGCGGTAGCACGAGTGCGAGTGCCAGCAGGGCGGTCACGGCCGAACTGGATCCGATGCTGCGCGCTGTGATGGAGGTCGGGAACGTCGCGGGCAGGAGGATCGAGAACAGCACGATCATCGCGACCAGGCCGTAGACGCCGCTGAAGCGGTCGAGTGCGAGGCGGTCGAGCACGGTTCTAGCCGTGCCGCGCGGGCTTCCCGAGCTCTCACTACCGCCCGAGGTCGGGACGTCGTGTGTGACGCTCATGAGTTGTTCCGTTCGGTCTCGGAGATCGCGGCGGAGGTGATGGTCTCGGCCGACAGCGGGGCAAGCAGTTCGGCTGCCACGACGCCGCCCACCAGCGCGATGACGCGGGTGCAGAGGTGAGCTAGCTCTTCGCTGTCGCTGGAGCACACCAGGACGGCGGCACCGGATGCGGCCGCCTCGCGGACGCGCTGATGAAGCTGGGTCTTGGCGCCGACGTCGATCCCCTGCGTGGGCTCGTCGAGGACGAGTACGCGAGGCTCGAGACGCATCCAGCGGGCGAGGATGACCTTCTGTGCGTTACCCCCCGAAAGGTCGCTCAGCATGGCCCGTGGCCTAGGCGGGCGCACGTCCAGTCGCCCGATCCACTCCTCGGTGGCGCGGCGCTCCTCGGCCGGGCGTCGGAGGGAATGGCGGGAGTAGTCCCCGGCCCGGACCATGGTGAGGTTCTCGGTGACGTCGTGACCCGGAAAGACGGCCTTCGCTTGCCGGTCGGCCGGGACCAGTCCCATGCCGGCCGAGACGGACAGATCCGGGCGCCCAGGCGGGACGGTGCGACCGCCCAGCCGCACCACCCCGCTGGTTCGTCCGTGCCCGAACACCAGCGAAGCCAAGACTTCGCGACCGGACCCCGTGATGCCGCAAACGCCGACGATCTCGCCAGGAGCCACGTCGAACGAGACGTCTTGCAATGTTCCGTCGGCAAGGCCGAGTACCTCGAGTACCGGCGGCAACCGAGGTGGCTGAGTCGTCGTGGCGAGTTGGTCCAGCGGCCGGCCGATCATCGCTTCGACCAGTGAGTCGTGATCGAGTTCGGCGACGTCGCACGTCGTGACGTGGCGACCGTTGCGCAGAACGGTCACGGTGTCCGCGAGTTCGAAGACCTCTCCTAGGTTGTGCGAGACCAGAACCACCGCGATACCCCGGTCACGAACGGCTCGCACGAGATCGAAGAGCCTCTCGATTTCCGAACCAGGCAGGTTCGCGGTTGGCTCATCCAGCACCAGCACGTGCGGTTCCGGTCCCTCACCGGTGACGGCCCGCGCGACGGCGATGGCGGTTCGTTCGCTGGCGGTCAGACGTGCGACCGGCATCTCGACATCGATGGTGTATCCGAGTTCTTGGAGGGCTTCCGCTGCTTCGCGCCGTCGCCGACCCCAGGGCACCGCCGTCCACGCTCGACGCGCGTAACCCACGCCCAGGCGGAGATTTTCGTACGCCGTCATGGACCCGACGAGACCGAGGTCCTGGTGCACGAACCGCAGGCCGGCCGCGTCGCTCGCCGCCGGACTATGGAGCGGGACGGCCCGGCCGCCGACGCTGATCTCTGCTCCGGTGTCCGGGGCGTGGTAGCCCGCGAGCACCTTGATCAGCGTCGACTTGCCGGAGCCGTTCTCTCCCACAAGGGCGCGCACCTCGCCCGGCCCAACCTGCAGGCTCACTGCGTCCAGAACCGTGCTCGCACCAAACGTCTTCGAGACAGCTTTCATGTCCAGCGCGGGGACTCCGGAGGCCGTGAGCATCAGCTACCCGAGCCCCAGAGCTTCGTGAACTGGTTCTGGTAGCCGTCCACGCCGACGTAGATCCCACCGTTGGCGACGATCGTGCTGATGTTGTCCTTCGTGATCACCTGGGTGGGGAGGGAAACGGCAGCAGCGGACGTCGCATCATCCTTCGTTGCGTTTCGGGCGAGAAGGTCGAGCTCGCGCCAGCCCAGGATGTCGGTGGTGTAGCCGACCCAGGCGGCCTCGGTCCCGGCCTGGACCCCGGCGAGGTTCGCCGCGGTCGGGACTGCGCCCACGATGGTGACGTCGTTCATGCCGGCGGCCGTGATCGCCGCGCTGACGCCCGTGGCGACGCCACCGTTGGCGAAGACAGCCCACTTCGTGTCGGGGTGCTGCTGGAGGTAGGCGATGACGTTCGTCGGTGTCTTGACCCCCAGGTCGGCGGGCTGCTGGTTGACGATCTCTACGCTGCAGCTCGGGCACCACTCCTGCGCGGCCTTCTGGAAGCTAGCCGCAAAGTCGGCAAGCACCGGGTAGGCATTGAGGGTGAAGACGGCCGCAGAGCCCTTGCCCTCGGACTTCGTGACGAAGTACGCCGCGGCGATCTGCCCGTAGAGGCTCCACTGATCGGCGCCGGAAAGGTCCGCCAGTACGCCAGGCACCGAGCCATCACCGGTGTTGTCGCTGACGACGACGATCCCGGCGGCCTTCGCCTCGTCGATCTGCTTGGTGAACTCACTCGCCGGGAATCCCGAGAACGCGATGGCATATGGCGCCTTGGCGATGGCCGCCTCGAAGGCGGACACTGCAGAGGCTGCAGTGTTGCCCGTGCCGATCGAGGTGTAGCTCCAGCCGAGCTGCTTGGATGCGGCGTCCAGCGCCTTACTGAGTTGCTGTGCGGTCTCCAGCGGCGCGGTCAAGGCGATGAACGCTTTGCCCGCCGGCACGGGAGCCGAAAGCTTCTGGTCCAGCCCGATGCTTGTCGGGTTGGCTTCGTACTTGGCGAGGAAGCTGCTCGCAGCGGCCAGGCCGGCACCCGCGCCGGAGGAACCGGCCGACGCCGCATCCGTGGAACTGGTCGACGCCGCGCCCGAGCTCGAGCAAGCCGTCGTAAGTGCGAGAACGGCGCATCCGGCGATGATCGCGGCCGGCAGCTTTCGCCTTCTATTCATTTCCAACTCCTGACGGTGGACGGTTCGGCTGGCGAGACTCGCGCGGCCGGCCGGTTACGACGCCAACCCAACGGCCAGCCTTCGGGAACCTGCGGGGCGCAACTATGCATCGGGTCATCGTGAAATGCAACACCTTGACAGAGTGTTGCATTCAGGGTCTATCGTCAGCGCCCAGCTCTGCAGAGACGAAACGAAATCACGGTGGGAGTCATGACGATGGACAGGGTCGACGGCAGCATTAGCCACACACGGGTGACCCGATGACGGCCATCGGCGGTCGTCGCATCGGATTCGACTTCACCGGACAGTCAGTCGTCGTCACGGGCGCCGCCCGCGGCATTGGGGTCGCGATCGCGGAGAGGTTCGTCCAGTCCGGTGCCGAGGTATTCCTAGCCGATCGCGACGAGGAAGAGCTGATCGCGGCGGCCGATCGGGTCGGCGGACATCCCTTTGTTCTGGACGTCACCAGCACCGAGGAGGTCGAAGCCCTGATCGCCCACGTCGTGCGCACCACGGGCCGGCTCGACGTTCTGGTCAACAACGCGGGCATCCTCCGCGATCGCATGTTGTGGAAGCTCGACGACGCCGAATGGGATGCCGTGCTGGCCGTCCACGCCGGTGGGACGTTCCGCACGACTCGCGCCTGCGTGCCGCAGTTCCGCGCTCAGGGGTACGGGCGAATCATCAACGTGACTTCGTACACGGGGCTGCACGGCAACCTCGGGCAGGCCAATTACGCGACGGCGAAGGCGGGCATCATCGGCTTCACTAAGACAGCCGCCAAGGAGCTGGCCGCCTTCGGGGTCACCGTCAACGCGGTGTCGCCGAACGCAGCCACCCGGATGACCGCGTCGATCCCCGTGGAGAAGCAGGGAGAGGTCACCGGTGCGATCTCACGGCTGGGCGACCCCGAGGAGATCGCGGGTGCGGTCTGCTTCTTGGCTAGTGAGGAGACGGCCTACGTAACCGGAATCGTGCTCCCGGTCGACGGTGGGCTGTCGATGTGAGCGGCCCCGTCGTCACCGCGGAGAGACTGCTGAGTCGCGAGGACCTCGACTTCCTGCTCTTCGACTGGCTGGATGCCATCGACCTGACTTCGCGGGACCGGTTCGCTGAGCACTCGCGCGAGACGTTCGACGCGCTGCTCGATCTCAGCGCGCAGCTCGCGTCAGACCAGTTCGCCAGTCACAACACCCTCGCCGACGAGCATGAGCCCGTGATGGGGGCTGACGGCAAGCTCGAGCTGCCGCCCGAAGTGGGGATCGCCCTCAAGGCCTTCATCGAGTCGGGTTTGTTGGCTGCACCCTTCGACGAGGCCCACGGCGGCGGCCAGCTGCCCAACCTCTTGACGCGGGCATGCCTGGTCTGGTTCCAGGCAGCCAATGCAGGAACCTCTTCCTACGTTCTTCTCACTCTGGCCAATGCCGCCCTGCTCGCCAAGCACGGAAGCGATGATCTTCTCCGTACGTGGCTGCCGTCGCTGCTCGATGGCTCAGCCTTCGGGACGATGTGCATCTCCGAGCCGGACGTCGGGTCGTCGCTCGCGGATATCACCACGCAGGCGCGGCGAACGGAGGACGGTTCCTACCTCGTCCAGGGCACCAAGATGTGGATCTCCGGGGGGGACCACGACCTGTCCGACAACATCGTCCACCTGGTGCTGGCCCGGACGGGTTCGCCCGAGGACGGGAGCCGCGGGCTGTCGTTGATCCTGGTGCCGAAGATTCTCTCCGATGGTCGCCGCAACGCGGTGACGCTCATCGGTCTGAATCACAAGATGGGCAACCGTGCGACGACGAACACCGTCCTCGCCTTCGGCGACGACGAGACGCCCGGTTCAGCACCGGGAGCCGTGGGCTACCTGGTCGGGGAAGAGGGTCGCGGCCTGCACGTGATGTTCACGATGATGAACGACGCGCGCGTGGGTGTCGGCTTCCTCGCGGCCGGTCTGGGCTACACGGGCTACCTACGCTCCTTGGAGTACGCGTCCAGTCGGCGGCAAGGCAGGCCCACCGCTGCAGCCGACCGGCGCTTTGCCCCGGTTCCGCTGATCGAGCACGCTGATGTTCGGCGCATGCTGCTTGCCCAGAAGTCCTACGTCGAGGGCGGGCTCGCCTTGTGCCTGTTCGCCGCGAAGCTCGTCGATGACGAGGCGACAGCCCCGGTCCCGGCCCAGCGGTTCCGGGCGACTCGCCTGCTCGAGTTACTCACGCCGATAGCCAAGAGCTGGCCCGCGCAGTGGTGTCTGGAGGCCAACAGCCTGGCTATCCAGGTGCACGGCGGGTACGGCTACGCGCGTGACTTCGGAATTGAGCAGTTGTATCGGGACAATCGGCTCAACGCCATCCACGAGGGCACGCACGGGATCCAGGCCCTCGACCTACTGGGCCGCAAGGTGCTGGCTGATGACGGCCAGCGCCTTCGGGAGGTCGTCGCTCTGATCACCGACACGGTGCAGCGCGCCGAGCAGTCGGAGCGGCTGCGCGACCTTGCCGTGCCCGTTCAAGCAGCAGCAAGTCGCCTCCTGGCGGTCACCGACGTCCTCGCCGCTGCTCCGAGGGAAGTGGCTCTGGCTCTTGCCTCTACCTACCTGGAGGCGATGGGGCACCTGGTTGTGGCGTGGCTCTGGCTCGATCAGGCCGTGGCCGTCGATCAGCGGCAGGACCGGTTCTCGCAGGGGAAGCGGGCTGCAGCCGCGTACTTCATCACCTGGGAACTCCCTCGGACGGCACCCCAGCTGGACCTGCTGGAGCGACTCGACACCACCGTGCTCGACACAAGTCAGGACGTGCTGTGAACGACTTTGACGTGACAGAGATGTTCCGGCTCGACGGCCGGGTCGTCATCGTGACCGGCGCTTCCTCGGGGCTCGGGGTCGCGACTGCGCGCGCCGTGACTCAGATGGGTGGCTCCGTCGTCCTTGCTGCACGTCGTGCTGATCGCCTCGCCGAGGTCGCCGAGGTGATTCGATCGGTGGGCGGAACACCGCTGGTGGTGCAGGCGGATGTCGTCAGTCAGCCAGACTGCCAACGTGTTGTCGACGAGGCGATGGAGACATTCGGTCAGGTGGACGGCCTGGTGAACAACGCTGGATTGGCCTCGGCCCATCCAGCCACCCGCGAGACCCCGGAGCAGTTCACCAGCGTGGTGGACGTGAACCTGAACGGCACGTACTGGATGGCGCAGGCATGCGGTCGGGTGATGAAGCCGGGAAGCGCCATCGTCAACATCTCCAGCGTCCTAGCGCTGACCACCGCCGGTCTCCCTCAGGCTGCGTACAGCGCGAGCAAGGCAGCCGTCCTCGGTCTGACCCGCGACCTCGCTCAACAGTGGGGGCCGCGTAAGGGCATCCGCGTGAACGCGGTCGCCCCTGGCACGTTCGCGACGGAGATGACGGCCGCCTACCGCGTTGGGTATCTGGAGGATGTGTCTGCCCGATGGGTGTTGGGTCGAGCGGGCAATCCAAGCGAGCTGGCGGCCTCGGTTGTGTGGTTGCTCTCCACCGCCGGGGGTTACGTGACCGGGCAGACCATCGTCGTTGACGGGGGGTTGACCATCACATGAGCGGCGCGAAGGGGAGCGGCTCCCTGTCCACGCCATGGGCGACTACGACTGCCCGACTGGCGACAAGCACGGGCAGGCAGTTGGGCCCCACCACCTGGCGTCTCATTGAGCAGGAGCGCATCCAGCTCTTCGCCGATGCGACCGACGACCACCAGTGGATCCACCTGGATAGGGACCGTGCTGCCCGCCAGAGCCCGTACGGGACGACAATCGCGCACGGCTTCTTGACTCTGTCTCTGCTCAGTGCGTTCGGCGAGGAACTTCTCGATGTCACCGACGCCTCGATGGCGATCAACTACGGCCTGAATCGGGTCCGTTTCCCGGCCCCGGCGCCGGTCGGCTGTCGGGTTCGAGCTACGGCGACGATCGACAAGGTCTCCGTGGCCGACATCCACGTCGAGGTCTTGCTCGGTTTCGTCCTCGAGAGCGACATGGCGTCGAAGCCGGTCTGCGTGGCGGAGTCGGTCAGCCGGTTCTACACAGCACAGAGCAACACATTGTCAATGTGATGCATTCGTCCTACCGTGTGTCATCCGTCGCTCAACACTGACAAAGGAGTCTCCATGACCGACGTCGAAGCCCCCGCCCAGTCGCCGGCAGCCTCAGACGGCTCCCGGATGTCTCCGGCCACGGACCCGCGCATCGATCGACGGCTTCGTGCCGTCATGATCCAGTTCGGCCTCGGAGACCTGGCTCCGAACCCCGAGACGACCCGCACGCACGGCGAGCAGGAGCTGATGGCCTCGGTGCGTGCGTCGCATGAGGGCTTCGGGGGCCTGTACGAGGCGCTACCGAACGACCTGCCGGGTGACGTCGAAGTCCCCTTCGTGGTCCAGAGGATTTCCGCCACGGACGACCACCAGATCGTCCTGCGGATCTACCGCCCGGTGGGAAGCCCCGGTTCGCTGCCGGCCGTGATGTACATCCACGGTGGCGGCATGGTCATCCTCGACGCCTACGCGAAGGTGCATCACCGGTGGGCTCAGGACATCGCTGCGCAGGGGGCCGTCGTCATCTCGGTCGAGTTCCGGAACGCCTACACGGTGGAGGGACTCAATCCGTTCCCGGCCGGGCTCGACGACTGCGTGGCCGCCGTCCGCTGGGTCCACGAGAACAAGTCGGAACTGGGTATCACCGGTCTTGTTCTTCAGGGTGAGTCCGGCGGGGCCAACTTGTCGCTCGCGACGGCCATTCGCGCCAAGCGTGAGGGTCTGCTCGACGCGATCGCTGGCGTCTACGCCACCGTCCCCTACATCAGCGGCGGGTACGGGACTTGGTCGGACGAGCGCCGCGAATCCGAGTTGCCGTCGTTGCTGGAGAACAACGGCTTCTTCATCAACGTGGCCGCCCTGGACCTCCTCGTCGCCACCTACGATCCGACTGGTGAGCACGCCGAGGACCCGCTGTGTTGGCCCTATTTCGCCACGATCGAGGACCTGGCAGGACTTCCG
>Ga0302321_100006796_pt1 | contig 10084 bp, 9 predicted proteins | sample Fen_T0_1_FD_202505 | JGI IMG/M metagenome (GOLD analysis project Ga0302321, IMG submission 202505) | Peat permafrost microbial communities from Stordalen Mire near Abisko, Sweden - Fen_T0_1 | ecosystem: Environmental > Terrestrial > Soil > Wetlands > Permafrost | place: Sweden: Abisko... | reverse complement strand
ACGGGCGGACGGCAGGCCGGGGGGCGACGTGGCGCCCGGTGGGGCCGGCTGCTCGGCGAACAGGCGCCGCAGCCGAGCCTCGAAGGCGGCGTCGAAGGCGGCGTCGTCGTCCGGTGTGCCCCGGTCACGCCGGCCGGGCCGGGCCGGGTCGCGCGTCATGACACCGCCTCGCACCGCTGCCGCAGCCGCGCCAGGGCGCGCCGCGTGGCCACCGTGGCCGCGTGCTCGGAGAGCTGGGTGATGTCACCGATCTCCGCGTAGGACAGGTCCGCGGCCACGCGCAGGCCGATGAGCAACCGCTCGCGCGGGCGCAGTTGATCGAGCTGGACCAGCACCCTGGCCAGCTCGTCCCGGACCACGACACCGGACTCGACGTCGGGAAGCCGCTGCCGGTCGACGTGCCGTCCCAGCACCGCGGCGAGGACGGCGCGCCGACGCCCCCGCCGGTGGTGGTCGACGGCGGCGTTCCTGGCGATGCCGATCAGCCACGCCTGCACCCGGTCGAGGGTCGGGCCGTCGCGGTCCCAGGCGGCGAGCGCGGAGGCGAACACCTCGGCGGTGAGGTCCTCGGCGTCCGCGGCGTGGCGCACCTGGGACAGGCAGAAGGCGTGTACCCCGTTGCACGTGCGTTCGATACACCTCCTCGAAGGGCAGGCGGACGGCCGACACGTCGAGTTCCCGCATCGGCAGCCTCGCGTCGTCCGCACCGCTCACCGGTTGATGGATGCTCCCGTGTCGTTCCAGACATTGCCGGACCAGTCGTCGAAGCTCGATGCCGGCTCGTTCACGGTCATCGGACCGTACCGGCTCGTGCGCAGGAACCGGTTGCCACGCACCTGGTAACCCTTCTGGTGGTAATGGCCGTTGTTGCCGTCGACGATCTGGACGGTGAAGTTGCCGCCGCCGAGCAGGTTGTTCTCGATCGTCACCGGTCCGGCCCCGTTCGGGCCGAGGTCGGGCGCCAGGAAGAGGGCGGCGTTGTCGTCGTCCGGACCCGCGACGTCGATGACATTGTGCCGGATGGTGACGTCGGTCTCGCCGCCCTGCAACTGGCCGCCGTCGGCATGCACGCCGTCGGCGCGTTGCAGATCGTGGACGTAGGAGTCCTGCAGCAGGGTGTGCGACCCGAACTTGACCCCGTCGCCGTGGGTGCCGTGCACGTCCACCCGGATCGCGGACCAGTGGTCGAAACCGATCGCGGCCACCGAGCCGCCGACCAGTTCGCTGTCCGAGACGGTGACGTCGCCTGACAGCACCTGGACCGCGTAGAGGCTGTCGCTGGTGATCCGGCAGTTGCGCACGACGACGCCGGTGGCCCGGATCAGCACCTCGCCGGTCACGTCGAGCCCGTCGATCACGGCGCCCGGCGTCGTGACGGTCACCGAACCGCTGGGGCGCAGGGTCGCCCGGCGTGCGGCCGGCACGCCGGTGGTGCTCGCGCCGGGCCACCCGGAGGGGACCGCGCTGGTGGGCGCCGTGGTCGGCGCCGTCGTGACGGAGGCCGTGGTCGACGTCGTCGGTCTCGTCATCCTGGGGGAGGTGGTGGTCGGCGCCGTCGTGACGGGGACCGTGGTCGGCGCCGTCGTGGTCGGCGTCGGCCGGTGGTGCCGGTGCCAAGGGACCCAGGCACCGCGCCCGGCGGGGGCACCGGCGACTCCCGCGCTCGCCGTCGCGTCGGTGATCAGCCAGGCCCCCACGACCAAGGCCACCCCGGCGGTGCCGGCGGCGATCGCGCGGCGCCGGCGGCGGGCGGCGCAGGCGCGCCACGAACCACGACTCGCTCCCGGGGGTGTCACGGGTCCGGGCTGCCTGGGACGGAACTGTTGCATCGTCGTTGAACTCCCGCGTCGATCGATCGGAGGGCGTCGGGCGGCAGGTCGCTGCCCGCCGTCCAGCCTGAAGACGACGCCGGAGCGCAAAAGTCACAGCCGGGACCGTTCCGATCCCGGCGACCGGGCGGCCTCCCGTGAGTAGGCGCGACGTCCGGCGGTCGGCCGGCGGCTCGCCACCGGTGTGGCAGGTGGCGCAGTACTGGCCCTCACCAGCGGTACGGCCACACCGGCCGATCTCCCTGGAGGGGCGTTCTGCGGAACATCGGGGTGGCCCTGGCCACCCCGATGTTCCGCACAGCCCGTCCTCGGAGTGCGCGATCAGGCAGGAGGCGGGGGCCGGTCGGCGGAGTGTCACGTCGGAAGGAGCGACAGGCGGGGGTGCCCGGGGGGTGCTGCGTCCGGGTGGCTCTCGGCCGCGGTCGTGACGGTGGGTGGTCGACGGCGTCCTCCGAGTGGGTGAGGAAATCTCCCCTGACGGAGGTAGACATCCGCGGCCGGCGTGGGTAGTGTTCCTGCATCGAACGAGAGAGTCACGTGGACGCGGCAGATGATGAACTGCGCGTGGATGTGAGAGAGCACGACGCACGGCCAGTCCTACAGTCTCAGCGGAAAGGAGGGTGACGCCGGTCGGATCGCCCGCCTCGGCTGCAGTCACGCCGGGCGGTTACCGCAGTTCCATCGAAAGGAAGGTGGTCTCCGGTCACGCATCTGCGATCCCCGCATCGCCGCCCGTCAGGGTGGTCCGTGCGGATATGACACCGACGTCCAGTCGGTCCATGGTGTTCAACCTTCCAACCCGTAGGGCCCCAGCGCCGATGGCGCTGGGGCCCTCCGACGTGGAGACGACAATGACCCGCAACGGCACGGCCCCTCAGCGACGGGCGGAACGGAGTGACCGGTAGAGGTGCACCTGAGTGACCGATAGAGACAGGCTCGACGACGACCACTACCCCGCCTACACGATGGGCCGGGCCGCCGAGCTGATCGGCGTCACACCGGGCTTCCTGCGCAGCCTGGACGAGGCGAAGCTGTTCGTCCCCCAACGCTCGGCCGGCGGCCACCGCCGCTACTCCCGTTACCAGCTGCGCCTCGCGGCGCGCGCCCGGGAACTCGTCGACGGCGGTACCGCGCTGGACGCCGCCTGCCGCATCATCATCCTCGAGGACCAGCTCCAGGAGGCCCTGCGCCTCAACGCCGAGATGCGGGAGCGGACCCTCGAACTGCGGGAACGGCAGGAGGCGACCGGGGATCAGGCGCCGATGTAGGCCGCCAGGTGCTCGCCCGTCAGGGTGGAGCGCTCCGCGACCAGGTCGGCCGGCGTCCCCTCGAAGACGATCCGGCCCCCGTCGTGCCCGGCGCCGGGGCCGAGATCGACGATCCAGTCGGCGTGCGCCATGACCGCCTGGTGGTGCTCGATGACGATGACCGACTTCCCCGAGTCGACCAGCCGGTCGAGCAGGCCCAGCAGCTGCTCGACGTCCGCGAGGTGCAGCCCGGCGGTCGGCTCGTCGAGGACGTAGACGCCGCCCTTCTCGGCCATGTGGGTGGCCAGCTTGAGCCGCTGCCGCTCCCCGCCGGACAGCGTCGTCAGCGGCTGGCCCAGCCGCAGGTAGCCGAGGCCGACGTCGTCGAGCCGCCGCAGGACGGCATGCGCGGCCGGCGTCGCGGCATCCCCGGAGCCGAAGAACGCCTCAGCCTCGGTCACCGCCATCCCGAGGACCTCGCTGATGTCACGGCCGCCGAGCCGGTACTCCAGCACCGACGCCTGGAACCGCTTGCCCTCGCAGTCCTCGCAGGTCGTCGCCACCCCCGCCATCATCGCCAGATCGGTGTAGATGACGCCGGCGCCGTTGCAGGTGGGGCACGCGCCCTCGGAGTTGGCGCTGAACAGCGCCGGCTTCACGTCGTTCGCCTTCGCGAACGCCTTGCGGATGGGTTCGAGCAGCCCGGTGTAGGTCGCCGGGTTGCTGCGGCGCGAGCCCTTGATGCCGCCCTGGTCGATCGACACCACGCCGTCGCGGCCGGCCACCGACCCGTTGATCAGCGAGCTCTTGCCCGACCCGGCCACCCCGGTGACGACGACCAGCACGCCCAGCGGGATGTCCACGTCGACGTCCTGCAGGTTGTGCGCGCCCGCCCCGCGGATCTCCAGCCGCCCGTGCGGGGTGCGGACCGACGGCTTGAGGGCGGCCCGGTCGTCGAGGTGACGTCCGGTCAGGGTGCCGCTGCGCCGCAGGCCGTCGACGGTCCCCTCGAAGACCACCTCGCCGCCCGCGCTGCCGGCGCCGGGACCGAGGTCGACGACGTGGTCGGCGATCGTGATCGCCTCCGGCTTGTGCTCCACGACCAGCACGGTGTTGCCCTTGTCGCGGAGCTGGAGCAGCAGCTCGTTCATCCGCTGGATGTCGTGCGGGTGCAGCCCGATCGTCGGCTCGTCGAAGACGTAGGTGACGTCGGTGAGCGGCGACCCCAGGTGGCGGATCATCTTGGTGCGCTGGGACTCCCCGCCCGAGAGGGTGCCGGACGGGCGGTCCAGGCTGAGGTAGCCGAGGCCGATCTCGACGAACGAGTCCAGGGTGTGCAGGAGCTTGGCGAGCAGCGGGGCGACCGAGGGCTCGTCGAGGCCCCGCACCCAGCCGGCGAGGTCGCTGATTTGCAGGGCGCACGCCTCGGCGATGTTGACGCCCTGGATGCGGGAGGAGCGCGCCCCCTCGCTGAGCCGGGTCCCGCCGCAGTCCGGGCAGGTCGTGAAGGTGACGGCGCGCTCCACGAACGCCCGGACGTGCGGCTGCATGGACTCGACGTCCTTGGTCAGCATCGACTTCTGGATGCGCGGGACCAGACCCTCGTAGGTCATGTTGATCCCCTCGATCTTCATCCGCTCCGGCTCACGGTAGAGGAAGTCGTGCAGTTCCTTCTTCGTGTACTTCCGGATCGGCTTCTGGGGATCGACGAACCCCGAACTCGCGTAGAGCCGGTAGTTCCAGCCGCCCGGGGTGTACCCGGGAATGGTGAGGGCGCCGTCGGCGAGCGACTTCGTGTCGTCGTACAGCTGGGTGAGGTCGATGTCGTTGACGTGGCCCATGCCCTCGCAGCGCGGGCACATGCCGCCGGTGATGGAGAAGCTGCGCCGCTCCTTGGTCACCCTCCCCCCGCGCTCGACGGTGACCGCGCCCGCCCCGCTGATCGAGGGGATGTTGAACGAGAACGCCCGCGACGACCCGATGTGCGGCCGCCCCAGCCTGCTGAAGAGGATGCGCAGCATGGCGTTGGCGTCGGTCACCGTGCCGACGGTCGAGCGGGCGTTCGCGCCCATCCGCTCCTGGTCGACGAGGATCGCCGTCGTCAACCCCTCCAGGACGTCGACGTCGGGCCGCCCGAGCGTCGGCATGAACCCTTGGACGAAGGCGCTGTACGTCTCGTTGATGAGCCGCTGCGACTCGGCCGCGATCGTGCCGAACACCAGGGAACTCTTGCCCGAGCCGGAGACCCCGGTGAACACGGTGAGCCGGCGCTTCGGGATCTCGACGCTGACGTCCTTGAGGTTGTTCACGCGGGCGCCGTGCACCCGGATCAGGTCGTGCCGGTCGGCGGCGGTCGGCGCGGGCCGGTGCGGGCCCGCCGTCGTGGCGGTGGCCATGGGATCTCCTCTGTCGCGGGGGCGCTCGCGCGCTTCCCCCGCACGCGCCGGCGGGGGGGTCGCGGGGCGGCTCAGCGCACCTCGTTGATCCGGATCAGGTTACCGGCGGGGTCGCGGAAGGCGCAGTCGCGCACGCCGTAGGGCTGCACGGTCGGCTCCTGGACGACGTCGGCCCCGCTCGCCTGCAGCTTCTCGAACGTCTCGTCGAGATCCTTGGTGGCGAACGTGATGATGGCGTACGTCCCCTTCGCCATCATCTCGGTGACGGTGCGGCGCTCGTCCTCGGTGATGCCGGGGTCCACCGCCGGCGGGTGCAGGACGATCGAGGTCCCGGGCTGGCCGGGAGGGCCGACGGTGATCCAGCGCAGGCCGTTGTAGCCGACGTCGCCCCGGACCTCGAAGCCCAGGGCGTCGCGGTAGAAGCCGAGCGCCGCGTCGGGGTCGTCCTGCGGGAGGAAGGTCGAGTGAATGGTGATGTCCATGCGCTTCAGGCTAGGTGAGGCTCCTGGACGGGTGCTTCTCGATTCCTGATCGGTCGGGTGACCTGCTTGGCGACGCAGGCCGGCATCTCGCCGTCCTGCTCCTGGGCCTGCACGGAGGCCTCGCGCCGGTAGGTGCTGGGCGACATGCCGACCAGTTCGGAGAAGCGGGTGCTGAAGCTGCCGAGCGACGAACAGCCGACGGCGAAGCAGACCTCGGTCACGCTGAGGTCGCCACGCCGCAGCAGCGCCATCGCCCGCTCGATGCGCCGCGTCATCAGATAGCCGTAGGGCGATTCGCCGTAGGCGAGCTTGAATGCGCGGCTGAGGTGACCGGCCGACAGGTGCGCGCCGCGGGCCAGCGCCTCGACGTCGAGCGGCTGCGCGTACTCGCGGTCGATCCGGTCGCGCACGCGCCGCAACCGCACCAGGTCACGCAGGCGCTGCAGCTCGTCGGGTCTGCCGGTCATCCCCACGATCGTGCCACACGGCGTGCCCGCGTGCGGGGGCCCGAGCGCTCGCCGGGCCCCGGACGTCATCCGGTCCGGTACCAGACGTCGTAGGGGTGCCGGCCCGCGCGGAAGCCGTGCGCCTCCACCAGGGCCGCGGCCTCGGGCAGGCCGAGCGCCAGACGGGCGGGGTCGTGGGCGTCGCTGCCGAACGTCACCGCCGTCCCGCCCTCCTCGTGCCACCAGCGCACGATCCGGGGATGCAGCGGCACCCGGGTGTTGACCTCGAGCACCCGGCCGGAGGCGGCGAGCGCGTGCAGGGCGTGCCGGTACTCGTCCTCGAACATGCGCGGGTCGAACGGGCCCGCCTGGACGGCCGGCCAGTAGCGCACCGGATAGTCGATGTGCGCCAGGACCGTGAACGGCGCCGGGCCGGCCACCAGGACGGCGAGCTCGGCGAGGTAGTCCCGCAGAACGGTGACCGGGTCGAACGCCTCGAAGAGGGCGGGCATCTCGGAGTACCGCTCGCCGACCGGCAGGCTGTGCAGCGAGCCGAGCACCCGTTCGAACCGCCCGGCCGCCAGCAACGGCCCGACGGCGTCGGCGTGGCGGTGCGGCTCGCCCAGCTCCACCCCGCTGATGATCCGCAGGCCGGCGAACCGGTCGCGGCAGCGCTGCAGGCTCTCCAGGTACCCGTCGAGGTCGAGGGGCGGCGGAGTCAGCAGGCCGTCGGGCGAGGTGTGGGCCGCCAGGTGCGCGAACCGGGCCGTGTCCTCGGGGCGGACGGTCCACGGCGTCCAGTCGGCGTGCTCGGTGAAGGCCACCGCGGGCAGGCCGAGCTCGACGGCGCGCGCGCAGGTGCGCTCCATCGACCCGCTCGGGGCGTCCCAGGACCACTCGCTGTGGACGTGCCCGTCCGCCGGCAGCACCACGAGCCAGCCCCCTCCGAACCCCGGCCGCGCCGGTCGACACCACGCCTCGAACGGTGCCTATCGAACCAGAACGGCCGGGATCCGGCGCCGCGGCCGGGCGTGCCGGGCCGACGCGCCGGGGGTCATCCGGCGGCGGCCACCGGGCCCTCGCGGTGCCGGACGGCGGCCAGGCCCGCCAGGAACCGGTGCTCGGGCAGCCGCAGCAGCCGCAGGCCGGTGCCGCCCGGGCGGCCCAGCTCGGACAACTGGGTGAGCAGCGCCGTCCGCAGCAGGTCCTCCCGGATCACCTGCCGGCGCGACTCACCGCCCCCGGCCAGCACGAGGTGGTGGACGTCGCGGGACCGGCGTCCGGGCGGGGCGGAGCCTGCCGACCCGGCGGACCCGGGGTCGAACACCAGCATCGCGCTGCGTCCCGAGGCGAAGTCGAGCCGCGCCACGCGGTACCGGAACCCGGACCCGCGGGGGATCGACCGGGCCGCGAGGTAGTCGCCCGCCTGCCGGCCGGCGTAGGCGGACGGCGCGAGGTCCGGCAGGTGGACGATGCCGGAGCCCGACGACGCGAGCTCCACCCGGGCCCGGCCGGCGCTCGCCGGGAGGGTGAGGAGGCTGTCACCGCTGAGGACGGCGGCGTCGGTGCGGCCGTAGCCCTCCGCCAGGGCGGCGGGCGTGGCCAGCAGCTGCCGGTACTCCTGCCCGGACAGCAGGCGGCGCGCGACGGGGAGCAGGTGGAACCACTCGTCCGCCACGTCGTCGGGGACCGGGTGGTTCCCGCGCTCGTCGCGCCCCCGGTGGCGGCTGAACTCGACCGCGACCCGCACCACCGGGTCGCCCACCTGCAGCCGGTGCACGAGCGCGGTGTAGCTGCGCAGGGCATGGCTGTGGGCGTGGACGTCGTCGGCCATGACGCGGGCCCGCGGCCGGGCGACGACCAGGTCGCGCAGGGCGTCGAGCTCGGACGGCGCGCAGACCGGCTGGCCGACGAGCACCCGGGCCGTGGGGGCCCGATCGAGGATCTCGCGCAGCGTCGCGAGCCGGGTCGCCGCGGGCGAGGAGATCACCCACGCCGAGACGTCGTCGGGGTACGGCACCTCGGCGACCGACCGGTGCTGCTGCCGCCCGTCGACGTCGATACCGACCGCCGCCAGGCCCGCCTCGCGCAGGCATTCCAAATATCGCTTTCCTTGGGCACCTACACCCACGACTGCCACCGTCACGACTGTCCCCTCGATCGATCACCGCCGGTCCGGCCTCCACGCCGGGCACGTCTCGTCGCCGCGAAGGCCGCCGGCTCGCGCCGGCACGCCTTCCTCCCACCGTGACCTGCGGACAATGCGGGGAATAGACGTCTACCACGGGCACAAGAAGGTGTCGACAGCACCGTCCCTGACACCGAATTCCAGGAAGTATCGTCGAAGGCATGCGTTAAGTTACTCAAGGTGATGGCGCATCGCCGGGTTTTCGCTGGTCGTCCGACAGGTTTCGGCGATTCCCCCGGATCCCGGCGCACCACGGCCCGGCGCCGGCAGGAATGCCCGGTCCCGGACGCGGGAATGGCGGCACCCCGGGAGGGGGCGCCGCCGGCCGGCGGCTTCCGCGGGCCGGGACACCGGGCGGCCCCGGACGCCGCGCGACGATCGGCCGGGCCGGTCGGCGAGGGGTCGCGGGCCGGACGGCGCGCGGCCCCACGGTGCACGGCGTCGTCACCCGCCGCCCGACCGGGCCTGCATGCATTCCCGCGAACACGGCAGAAATTATGCGCCTGTCGCACCCGACTTCCGCGCGCGCACCCTGAGTGACGATTTCCTGGAGCACCGGTACGCCGGGCATCGCCGGCCCGGGCGGACGGCGCCCGCGACGGCGCCGCGAGCACCCAGAGCGAGCAGCACCCGGAGGCGCCGCCACCGGCGTGTGACCCAGGTCACTCGCTGAGCGGTCCCGGGCGCGCGCCGGACGGCGGCCCGACGGTCGCGGCGTCCCTCAGTCGCCGTGCTCCTCCACGAGCTCGGCGATCCACTGGCGGCACCGCTCGCTCAGCCGGACGAACTCGACCCGGAGGCCGTACTCCGGCGTCTTGCCGATCACCGTCGCCTTCTCCTTGCAGATCTGGCCCCCGGGGACCTCCAGGGCGAGGACGACCTCGTCACCCGCGCTGGGCCAGACCGTGCGCGCCGGGGCGAGGCGCAGGCCGCCGGTCGAGAGGTCCTGGGTGGTGGTCCGGGCCTGGCTCCATCCGGTCGCGACGCGCCAGGTGACCTCCACCGGCACCGCGACGCGGACCCGCTGGTGGCGGCGGCGCTGGATGATCTGCGCGGGCCCGATCACCTGGACGCGCACCAGTTCCCCGGTGGCCTGGACGGTCACCGGCACGTTCGCGGCCGAGGCGTCCAGCGACACGACGGCGGTCCCGGTGACGGAGAACCGGCGCACGTCGACGGTCTGCTGCTCGACCGGGATGCGGACGGTGAAGTTGTCGGGATTGATGCGCAGCACCCGTCCCGTCATCCGCTCGCCGTAGATCAGCAGGTCGACCTGATGACCGGTGCGCAGGCCGGACATCCAGTCGGCGTCGGTGGTGGCGGTGGACGAGGGTGTCGTCAGCCTGGCCATGCGGTCTCCTCGAGCTGTGGCGGCCCGCCCGTCAGCGGCGGCACGTCCCCAGCAGATGTCGACCGCCGGGGGCCCGGGCTTGAACCCGTCCGGGCGCGCGGCCCGGACGTCGCCCCCGATGGCCCCCCGATGGCCCCCCGAAGGC
>Ga0302321_100006795_pt1 | contig 10084 bp, 5 predicted proteins | sample Fen_T0_1_FD_202505 | JGI IMG/M metagenome (GOLD analysis project Ga0302321, IMG submission 202505) | Peat permafrost microbial communities from Stordalen Mire near Abisko, Sweden - Fen_T0_1 | ecosystem: Environmental > Terrestrial > Soil > Wetlands > Permafrost | place: Sweden: Abisko... | reverse complement strand
CTTGGCCAGACGCGTGGTCTTGACGCCGTTTTCAGCGAGCGTTTTGGCTGTACCGCTGGTTGAGTAAATTTCAAAACCAAACGAAACGAGCTGGCGGGCGAGATCAACGGCGAGCGTTTTGTCACCGTCTTTCACGGAGAGGAAAACGTTACCTTTGGTGGGAAGTCCCGGTTTGGCGGCGGCTTGCGCCTTGGCAAACGCAATGCCGAGATCTTCGTCGAGGCCCATGACTTCGCCGGTAGAACGCATTTCCGGCCCGAGCGTAATCGTCGCGCCAGGGAAACGAACAAACGGGAAAACCGCTTCCTTGACGCACCAGTGCTTAGGGGTGTGTTCGCTCGTGAAACCAAGTTCCTTGAGCGTTTTGCCGGTCATGACTTTCGCGGCGAGTTTCGCGAGCGGCACGCCCATCGCTTTGGCGACGAACGGCACGGTGCGCGAGGCACGCGGGTTCACTTCCAGCACGTAGAGCGTGTTGTCCTTGATCGCGAACTGGACGTTCATCAGGCCGATGACGTTGAGTTCGCGGGCGAGCGCGTAGGTAGCTTCACGCACGGTCTGAAGCATCGGGGCACCGAGCGTGTGCGGAGGCATGACCATCGCGGCATCACCGGAGTGTACGCCGGCAAATTCGATGTGCTCGAGCATGCCGCCGATCACACTCGTAACACCGTCGCTGATACAATCGACGTCGAGTTCGATCGCGTCTTCGAGGAATTTGTCGATCAGCACCGGTTTTCCCGGCATGGCGGCGAACGCCTGGCTGATCACCGCTTTGAATTCATCCTCGCTGTAAACAATGAACATACCGCGACCGCCAAGAACGAACGATGGGCGGAGCAGCACGGGAAAACCGATTTGGTGAGCGAAGTTGAGCGCTTCAACTTCGTTAAGAGCGGTACGGTTGGCAGGCTGTTTGAGGCCGATCTTGTTAAGGATGCCGGCGAAAAGTTTGCGATCTTCAGCGAGCTCGATCGATTCGGGCGAGGTACCGATGATGTTCACGCCATTTGCTTTTAGCGCCGTGGCGAGGTTGAGCGGAGTCTGGCCGCCGAACTGCACGATGGCGCCTTCACATTTCTCCTGCTCGTAAACTTCGAGCACGTCTTCGAGCGTGAGCGGTTCGAAATAAAGGCGGTCCGAAGTATCGTAGTCGGTGGAGACTGTTTCGGGATTGGAGTTGACCATCACGGTCTCAAAGCCGATCTCGCGCAGGGCGAAGCTCGCGTGCACGCAGCAGTAATCGAACTCGATGCCTTGGCCGATGCGGTTGGGACCGCCGCCGAGGATCATGATTTTGCGCTTCGTCGAGGGCAGAACTTCGTTTTCGTCGCCGTAACTGGAATAATAATACGGTGTGAAAGCTTCGAATTCGGCCGCACACGTGTCGACGAGGCGGTACGTGGTGTTGATGCCACGGCGCTTGCGCTCGGAGCGAACAGCAGAGAGGTCGGTCTTGAAAATACTCGCCAGCTGGGCGTCAGAGAAGCCGAACTGTTTTGCGCGCCTAAAGAGCGCCACGTCAACAGTGGCGAGCGTCTGCGGTTTGAGCTGCAGCTCCATTTCGAAGATTTCGTGCAGCTGATGCAAGAACCACGGGTCGATTTTGGTGAGATCAAAAACCTGGTCGATGGTGTAGCCGGCGAGAAATGCGTAGCGGATGTAGAAAATACGTTCGGCGCAGGGAGTGCCGAGTTTCTGTTTGATGACTTTATCCTCGGGGAGAACGTCGTCGCCGAGCTTGCCGCCACCGCCAAAGCCACGGGAACCAATTTCGAGTGAGCGCAGGGCTTTTTGCAGGGATTCCTTGAAAGTGCGGCCGATAGCCATCGCCTCGCCGACTGACTTCATCGCGGACGTCAGCGTAGCGTCAGCGTCGGGGAATTTCTCGAACGTGAAACGCGGGATTTTCGTGACAACGTAATCGATCGTCGGTTCGAAGCTGGCGGGCGTGAGGCGCGTAATGTCGTTGCGCAGTTCATCGAGCGTGTAGCCAATGGCGAGCTTGGCGGCGATTTTGGCGATGGGAAAACCGGTGGCTTTCGAGGCAAGTGCGGAACTGCGACTGACGCGCGGGTTCATCTCGATCACGACCATGCGGCCGGTGGCGGGATCGACGGAAAATTGGATGTTCGATCCGCCGGTCTCGACACCGATCTCGCGGATGACGGCGAACGAGGCATCGCGCATGATCTGGTACTCTTTATCGGTTAGCGTCATCGCGGGAGCGACGGTGATCGAGTCGCCGGTGTGCACGCCCATCGGATCGAAATTTTCGATGGAGCAGATCACGACACATTGGTCTTTGTGATCGCGCATGACCTCCATCTCGTATTCTTTCCAGCCGAGCAGACATTCTTCGACGAGCACTTCGTGAACGGGAGAGAGGTCGAGGCCGTTGGCGACGATGCGTTCGAATTCTTCTTTATTGTACGCGATACCGCCACCAGCACCGCCGAGGGTGAACGACGGGCGGATGATGAGCGGATATTTTCCTAACATTTCGGCGGCGGCGCGGGCCTCTTCCATCGACTTCACCGTGCGAGAGAGAGCAACATCAAGGCCGATCTTGATCATGGCCTGTTTGAAAAGTTCGCGATCTTCGCCTTTAGAGATGGCGTCGGGTTTTGCACCGATCATTTCGACGCCATATTTTTCCAGAATGCCGGCCTTATTCAGCTCCATGGATAGGTTAAGCGCGGTCTGGCCACCGAGAGTCGGAAGCAACGCGGACGGGCGTTCGACCTCGATGATTTTCTCCAACATCTCCAACGTGAGCGGCTCGATGTAAGTCACATCGGCGAACTCGGGATCCGTCATGATGGTGGCGGGATTGGAGTTCACCAAGATTACGCGGTAACCCTCTTCCTTCAGGGCCTTGCAGGCCTGGGTACCGGAGTAGTCAAATTCGCAAGCCTGGCCGATGACAATGGGGCCGGCACCGATGATGAGGATGGACGTGAGATCAGAGCGTTTTGGCATAGGCGTGAGCGCTCGCGAGAGTTGATGGCGGGTTGCGCCGGGGCAAGCGGGAAACAGGCGTTTCCTCCATCACGGTGGACTAGCCGGCGGCTAACGAGGAAACTCGGGCCGTCAGCGGTCTACTTTACGTTACTTAATCTTCGCAGCCTCGATGCCGAGGACCTTGGCGGCCTTGGTTTTGTCATCGCCGCAGGCATGTACGACCATGTCGACGTACTGCTTTTGTTGGCCCGCAAGATAGTCGGCCAGCGAAGGCCATTTTTTAACTTCTTTCAGGCGCATCGGCAGCTCTTGCGACGTGATCACGCGAGTCTCGGCCGTTGCCGCGATTTTTGTGATCACCTGATGCAACTCCGTGAGGTTGCACGGCCATTCGAAGGCCTTTAGCACCTCCATCGCGTCGTCCGTGACCTCAAGCAAACTGGCATCAAACAAAGGGTTCGTGGCCATGCTCGCAAAATGTTTCACCAGCATCGGAATGTCATCCGCCCGGTCGCGTAGTGGCGGAAGCACTACAGGCAGCGAGGCAACGCGGTAGAAAAGTTCGTCGTGAAACGTGCCTTCGTCGGTGAGCTTTTCCAGATCCTCCGAAGTGGTACAAACGAGGCGAAAACCTTGTGCCGTGGCGCGCAAGACACTGACAAGTTCTTTCTGAATCGCCAGAGGCAGACATTGCAAGTGATCAAGAAATAGCGTGCCGCCCTTGGCTTGTTTCACCCACGTGCCGCCGCCACCACCCTGACCGAGCAGACCTTCGCGGAAATTTGCCTCTGAACTGAGCGAACAGTCGATTCGCACAAACGAGGTGTCTGGGGCCGAACCCATCGCGTGAAGCACTTCGGCGATGGTGGTTTTGCCGGTGCCGGTCTCGCCTTGAAGCAGCACAGGGGTCTTCACCGTGGCGAGTTTCTTGATCTGCTGAATGAGTTTCTTGAATTTCGGGCTGCTGCCGACCAAGCGACTTTCAATATCCACGGTCTTCGGCGCCGTAAACGGTGCTGCGCTGGCACCACTGGCGGCGCGTTCAGTAGAAAACTGTTTATATTCCAATCCGCGTTTCAGCGTCGCGATCAACTCGTCGACGCGAAACGGCTTCTGGAGGTAATCGAAAGAGCCAAATTTCAACGCTTGGATCGCGCTTTCCGTGCTCGCGTAAGCCGTCATGATGATCACCACGGCGTTGGGATCGAACAGCTTGAGGTTCTTGAGCAGCGTGATGCCGTCCACCGGCTTCATGTCGATGTCGGCGAGAACGATGTCGGGCTTTTCGGCTTTGTACCGCACCAGCGCCTTTTCGCCATCGGTGGCAAATGAGGTCGCGAAGCCGGTCGGCTGAATTACCGCATCCAGCATCTCGTGGATGGAAAGCAGGTCATCGACGATTAAAACTGAGGGCATGGTCTAATTCTGCCGTGATTATTCGGTAAAAAGCAACGCGGAGATTACAAGTCTTCTCATCAAGCGCCGCCCATGACCGAGCCCATTTGGAAAATCGGCAAGAACATGGCCATGACGATACCACCAACCACCACACCGAGAAACACGATTAACAACGGTTCAATCAGCGAAGTCAGCGCTGACGTCGTAGCATCGATTTCGGTGTCATAAAAATCTGCAATTTTCGACATCATGCCATCAACATTACCTGTTGCTTCACCAGCTTTCACCATGTGCATAACGACGGGGGGGAAAAATGTATCCGCTGAAAGCACCTCAGAAACCTGACCGCCTTGGCTGACGTGTTTGGTGATTTCCGCGCAAGTCTTCTCGATTTGCACCTTGCCGCTGGCCGCCGAGACGATTTCCAGTGTCCGCAAGATCGGCACACCCGAACGGATCAACGTGGCATAGGTGCGGCAAAAACGAGACACTGCAATCTTATGAATGAGCGGCCCGAAAATCGGGGCTTTGACGATAATATGATCGCGGTGTGATCGGCCCACCGGCGTTTCGATGTATTTTCCAAGCCCGATTTTGGCTCCTACAACAAACAGGATGACCGCCCACCAGTAGCTGCGAAGAAAATTACTCACATCAATCAGGAACTGCGTGGGTGCAGGCAGCTTCGAGCCCATGTCTTTGAACATCTCGGAAAACACCGGAATGACGAAGATCATCAACACTGCCACCAACACGATCGCCAAGCCAATGACCGCGATCGGATACGTCATCGCCGACTTAACCTTTTTAGACAGCTTAACGCTCGCCTCAAAGTATCCCGCCACCTTACCAAGGATTTCGGCCAACGCACCCGATGCCTCACCAGCCTCGATCATCGAAACAAAAAGCGTATTGAACGACTTGGGGAATTTTCTCGTTGCCGACGAGAATGAATTACCGCTCGCAATATCCATTCTCACTTCGCGGATGATTACGCGGAAAACTAAATCCGACGTCTGTTCCTGCAGCGCCTCCAAGCTCTGAACCAGTGGCAAACCAGCCGTAATGAGCGATGAGAGTTGTTGCGTGAATATTGACAGTTCACCGAGCGGCAGGCGGTAATTTTTGGCCCTCTTCTCGAGCGATTTTTGCTTCGCGAAAGCCTGCGATTCTTTAAAATTGAGTCGGCCTTTTTGAGGGGAACGCACTGACGATCCCTTGCCGGACGGGGCTGAGGAAATGAATGCCATGGCAATTCATCAAACCCAGTGATAAAAACGCCGCAACTCCTTTCCCATCCCTAGCCTGTAAAAAAGATCGATTGTTTGAGCCCATCAATACTCAAAGCGAAAGCTTGACCCGCCCTGTTCGGGACAAAAGCTAAAGCCTGATCGCGGCTGTAGTTTAGTGGTAAAACTTCTGATTTCCAATCAGGTATCGAGGGTTCGATTCCCTCCAGCCGCACCATTTCAGTGCTCGCCGCGCTCGCCAGGGAAAGGCGACCGCCTTTTCTCTAACTGCCTCGCTGGCAAATATTCCGTGAACCTCGTCCTCTTTGAGCCTGCTGAAATCGCCACGCCCCTCCCACGCTCCGATTCACGTGCGCAACACATTCTCGAAGTCCTCCGCCGCCGCGAAGGCGACACCTTCGACATCGGCCTCATCAACGGCCCACGCGGAAAAGCCACCCTCACCGCCATCTATCAGGAAAGCCTCTCACTCGCCTTTTCCTGGCTGGAAACGCCTCCACTTCCGCCGCCACTCACGCTCCTGATCGGCCTGCCCCGACCGCAAACCGCGCGGAAAATCCTCCACGAGGCCACCAGTCTCGGCATCAGCGCGCTGCATTTCGCCACCACCGAACGTGGCGAACCATCCTACGCCGACAGCACGCTCTGGACCACCGGCGAATGGCGACGCCACCTGCTCGCCGGCGCCGCCCAGGCATTTTGCACCCGCATTCCCGAAATCTCCTTCGGCAGAAGACTAGCCGAACTTCTCGCCAGCGTTCCGCCTGACGCAATCCGCGTGGCGCTCGACAACTACGAGGCACCCCTGCCCTTGGCAGCCGCCGTCAGACCATCAACCAACGCCCACACGCCTCCCTCGCCCACCGAAAACGAAACACCCGTGGTTCTGGCGCTCGGTTCGGAACGGGGCTGGACCGGCGCCGAGCGTAATTTACTACGAACCAATGGTTTTACCCTCGCCCACCTGGGGCCGCGCGTGCTCCGCACCGAGACGGCCTGCGTCGCCGCCATCGCCATCGTCAAGTCAACGCTTGGCTGGCTCTGAAAAACGCCACCACCGGTTGGCGTTTTCCGCCACTGCCCAGGCGTTTTACGCACGTCCAGCCTTCCGGCTTGAGAACGATCTCGCCCGGCATTTCGAAGACCACCAACGGATCGCGCACCGCTTTTAGCAGCTCGTCCAGCCGCGCGAAAATTTTCGGCGCCACTACTTCGATGATATCGTAAGGCGGATCAATAAAAACCAGATCCGGCGCCGCATCGACCGCGTTCAACGTCCAGTCCAGCACGTCGCCCTGCAACACCTTCAAACCGCTCTCGTCGCGCTTCAGACTTTTGCACACGGCCACGACGTTCTGCTTCAGGCAAGCTGCCGCTTTTGCGTTCTTTTCAACAAACGTGCCGCCCACCGCACCACGACTCAACGCCTCAAGACCGTACGCACCGCTGCCAGCAAACAAATCCAAAAAAACTGCGCCGGGCACCCGTGCCGCCAGACTCGAAAACACCGCCTGCCGCAAACCATCGGTAGCCGGCCGCACCGCATCGCCTTTCGGGACGGAAAGAGTAACGCCACGCGCCGCACCACCGCTTATGCGCATGGAATACTGCTCCGTTTTGAAGGACGTACAAATTGGCTCATCAACCAAGACAGGCCGTGCGAAAGCCGTTTCGCAAGCCGTCAGTTCCACGACACGATGAAAGCAATCCCTCCATATATACGTCCCCACCCCTCGCCGATCTTTCCATGCTGCCAGATCATATCTGGCGCCCAAAGCCCTGCGAGCGACAACATCATAACCGCTAGTGCTTGTGAATAGTTCAAGAAAACATGCATGGTTTTGCTGAATGATGGGTTGTGTTTGCAGATCGGCAGACACATATCCAGAGGCTGTCCCCAAATCTTAAGATTCAACCATGAACAACCTAGATTCCCTCGTCAGCCACACATGGTGGCTGCTCCTGCTCATCCCCATTATCTGCTACAAACTGATTTTGCGGATTTTTGGCGTAGTCATCATACCCAACAACCAAGTCGGTATCGTCAATAAGAAGTTTGTCCTAACGGGAAGCAACCGAACACTGCCCGATGGTGCAATCATCGCCCTGAACGGCGAAGCCGGTGTACAGGCCGACACGCTGGCACCAGGACTGCATTTTTGGTATTGGCCCTGGCAATACGTTATCAGGCAGGAACCATTCATCACCATCGAAACCAGCAAGCTCGGCGTGATCGAGGCACAAGACGGCCACGCACTCACCAATGGCGCTGTTTTGGGAAAACAGGTTGAATGTGACTCGTTTCAAAACGCCCGCGCGTTTCTCACCAATGGCGGACAGCGCGGGCCTCAGATTACGATCATCCCGCCGGGAACATATCGCATCAATACGGCGCTGTTCACCATCCAGTTTGTTGATGTGCTCGAAATCGAGGACAACCGTATCGGTATTGTCACTACGAAGGAAGGCGCACCTCTGCCGACCGGTGAAATCGCCGGCCGCGAAGTTGCGGGCCACAACCTGTTTCAAGATGGACAATCCTTCATCAACGGTGGCGGAACCAAGGGCCTGCAGGAACAGGTTCTTCTCGCCGGCCGGTATTTCATCAATCCCTGCTTTGCCACGGTGGAAACAATGCAAATCACCGAAGTTCCCATTGCCCACGCGGGTGTAGTGATCGCGTTTGTCGGCGAAGCCGGCAAGGACGTCACGGGCGATACGTTCAAACACGGTAATCTCGTCAGCAAGGGGCAGCGCGGTGTTTGGGTGGAGCCATTGGATCCGGGCCGTTACCCGATCAACCCACGCACACATCGTGTCGAGAATGTTCCCACCGCCAATGTGGTCCTCAACTGGGCAACAGGTAAAACTGAAGCCCACAAGCTCGACGCCAACTTGTCGACGATCACGGTTCGTTCGGCTGACGGTTTCAAATTCAATCTCGATGTGAGCCAGATCATCCATGTGCCGCGCAACGATGCTCCGAAGGTCATCGCCCGCTTCGGAACCATGATCAATCTGGTAACGCAGGTTTTGGAGCCGACAATTGGTAATTATTTCCGCAACACCGCGCAGAGCTCCGACGTAATCAACTTCCTCGCTCAGCGCGCCGAACGACAAAGCGATGCGAAGAAACGGATTTCTGAAGCGCTGACGGAATATAACGTCGTCGCAGTGGATACGCTCATCGGGGACATTGATCCTCCTGAGGAGCTCATGAAAACCCTAACCGATCGAAAGATAGCTGAGCAGCAACGGGTCACGTTTGAGACGCAACGGCACGCCGAAGGTGTTCGCAAAGAACTTCAGCAAGCCAAGGCGCTGGCCGACACGCAGGCGAAGGTGGTCGATGCAGAACGTACCGTTCAAATCGCGGAGTTCACCGCTCAAGCCAGTGTCAAAAACGCCGAGGGTTTGGCGAAATCCCGTACCACGCTTGCCGAAGCCGATGCCATGGTTTTGAAGACCGTGGGCGACGCCGAAGGCGGCAAGATTCGTGCAGTCGGTGGCGCCGAGGCTGAAGTTATCAAGCTCAAGATCGCCTCGATGGATTCCGATAAATATGCCGGCATTGAAATCGCAAAAGCGCTCGCCGCGAGTGGCCAGCGCTTGGTTCCAGATATCGTTGCCGGTGGCGCTGGTGGTAGCAGCGGCGGCACGCTCGTCGACGTCTTGCTCGCCAATGTGATCAAAGAGCAGCTTGGCAAAACGAAGGAACGCGGCCCTGTTCCTCCCACGCACTAATCGCCGCTTTTCCCTTCCAATCGCGTTACGATCAAGCGCAAAGAACCAAGATCGGATTTGCGCTTGATCGGTCCTCATGTCCCCAGTTCATACTCGGGGACCGATCAGTTTACCAGATACAGTAGAGGCTGCAGTGCGCTGCACATCATCCCTTTTGTATTTATCTGCCCAGCCACCTGCGGCTCAAGGGCGCCTCATTATCACTTTCTGTGGCAGGGATTGGGAAAGCCAGCGCGCACAAACTGACCGCCATCCGCATACTCCTATCAGTCGAAACATCGCGCTCTAGCGCCAATCGCACAGCCCGCGCCATGTTTCCGCTTCAATTCGTGCCCACGGGCCGCTTCAAGGTTCGAGTGAATTATTCTGCCTGCCCGCGACTTAGAGAGCCGCTGTGGTTTTAGACTTGAAGTCATAATTGCTGCCGCAAAGGTACCAATTCGTACACGTGTCGTAGTTCCCCCTCTACCCGCTTTAACCCTACCTAACCCTGCCAGTTTTCGTTGCCGGACCCCCGCATCATTCGGTCCGGACAAATTGGCGCCGGAACTCCATTCTTATGATCAAGCTTCGCCCCTGCTTTGCGCTTCTCGCTGCTCTCACGCTTGGATTTTTCGTTTCTGTCGCGCACGCGGCGACCACGAAACTTCAGGACAAATTCGACGACGGAAGCCGTACCGATCTCTCGCCGACGTCGTCCGCAGCCTGGTTCACCAGCGCGGCTGGCA
>Ga0302321_100006794_pt1 | contig 10084 bp, 11 predicted proteins | sample Fen_T0_1_FD_202505 | JGI IMG/M metagenome (GOLD analysis project Ga0302321, IMG submission 202505) | Peat permafrost microbial communities from Stordalen Mire near Abisko, Sweden - Fen_T0_1 | ecosystem: Environmental > Terrestrial > Soil > Wetlands > Permafrost | place: Sweden: Abisko... | reverse complement strand
AGCTTCACGCAGACCGCCAGTGCCTCGACCAATCCGTTCCAGACCATCGAGCGCAAGGACGTGGGCCTGACGCTTCGCGTGACCCCGCAGATTTCCGAAAGCGGTACGGTCAAGCTCAAGGTGTACCAGGAAGTTTCGTCGGTGGTGCCTTCCACCAGCGCCATCAAATCGGCCGACCTGATTACCAACAAGCGTTCGATCGAGAATACCGTGCTGGTCGACGACGGCCAGACCGTCGTCATCGGCGGCCTGATGCAAGACGACACCAAGAATGGCGACGACAAGGTGCCGCTGCTGGGAGACATCCCGGTGATCGGCAACCTGTTCAAGTACCAGACCAAGAATCGCGACAAGACCAACCTGATGGTATTCCTGCGCCCGGTCATCCTGCGCGACGGCAAGTCGGCCAACAACATCACCGGCGACCGCTACGAATTTATTCGCAACGAGCAGGGCACGTTCCTGAAGGAAGGCGAGAACCTGCTGCCGCCGATCGGTGGCCCGCAATTGCCGGCGCTGGTCGAACCCAAGGCCGCCGGGAAAAAATAATATGGGCTCCAGCGACGCCAGGCAGCGCGACGTGATCGAAACCACCGATCCGGCCATCGTGCGCCTGCTGCCGTATCACTTCGCCAAGGCGAAGGGCGTCATTACCGCGCGCGAAACGCAGGGCGAAATCGAAGTGTGGCTGGCGCCGGACCCGGAATCGGCAACACTCGCCGAAGTAAAGCGCATGACCGGCAAGGCGCTGCGGCCGGTTTTGCTTTCGCAGGTCGATTTCAGCGCCCGCCTGGCGCGCGCCTATACCTTCGATACCGGGCAGGAATTCGCCATCGACATCGCCGGCAATCTCGACGATGCGGCCGATCTCACCCAGCTGACCGAGTCGCTGCCGGAAATCACCGATCTCCTCGAAACCGAGAACGACGCGCCGATCATCAAGCTGATCAACGCGTTGCTGACGCAGGCGATGCGCGAAAACGCCTCCGACATCCATCTGGAAATCTTCGAGCGGCGCTCACTGGTGCGCTTTCGCGTCGATGGCGCCTTGCGCGACGTGGTGGAACCGAAGCGCTCGCTGCACGCTGCCATGGTGTCGCGGGTCAAGGTAATGGCGGAACTCGATATCGCCGAAAAGCGTTTGCCGCAGGACGGCCGTATCGCGCTGCGAATCGCCGGGCGGCCGGTCGATGTGCGGGTGTCCACCCTGCCCACCGGACACGGTGAGCGCGTGGTGCTGCGGCTGCTCGACAAGCAGGCGGGTCGCCTGTCCTTGAATACGCTGGGCATGCCGGCCGACACACTGGCGCGGCTCGACCAACTGATCCAGCAGCCGCACGGCATCATCCTCGTCACCGGCCCGACCGGCTCCGGCAAGACCACCACCCTGTACGCGGCGCTGTCGCGCCTCGATGCCGGCACCCGCAACATGATGACGGTGGAAGACCCGATCGAATACGACCTTGACGGCATCGGCCAGACCCAGGTCAATACCCGCATCGACATGACTTTTGCGCGCGCGTTGCGCGCCATTCTGCGGCAGGACCCGGATGTGATCATGATCGGCGAAATCCGCGACCTCGAGACCGCGCAGATCGCCGTGCAGGCCTCGCTCACCGGCCACCTGGTGCTGGCGACCTTGCATACCAATTCCGCGGTCGGCGCCGTCACCCGTCTGGTCGACATGGGCATCGAGCCGTATCTGCTCGCCTCCACCCTGTCAGGGGTGCTGGCACAGCGGCTGGTGCGGAAGCTCGCTCCCGACTTGCGCCGCGAACATCAGCCGAATGCGGCGCAAAAGGAAATTCTCGCGGCAGCGGCCAACCCGGCCTATCGAAAGCTGACGCGCTTGTACGAGCCTGCCGACGCGGCTTTCAATTCGGGTTTCAAGGGGCGCACCGGCATTTACGAATTGCTGACCGTCGACGAGTCGATTCGAAAATTGATTCACGACGGTGCCTCCGAAGACAGGCTGGTGGATGCGGCACGCAACAACGGCATGACGCCGCTGCGAGAAGACGGCTTGCGCTGGGTTGCGGAAGGCGTGACCTCGCTTGAGGAAGTACTTCGCGTCACCCGCGATTAAGCGTGGCATTCCGCGCGTCACGAGGAATGTAAAGACATGCCCGGCTACAAATTCACCGCCTACGACCTGCAAGGCCGCGAACAGCGCGGCGTGCTCGAATCCGACAGCCCGCGCCTGGCCCGCGCCGAATTGCGAGAACGCGGCCTGTTCCCGCTCGACGTCGCCGAAATTTCCGCGGCCAACGACGCCAACGTCCGCGCCCGGCGCGCGGTGCGCCTGTCGACCGCCGATCTGGCTCGCGTCACGCGCCAGCAAGCCACCCTGTTGGGCGCCGGCCTTACCGTCGAACAAACCTACAACGCGCTGGTGGAGCAGGCCGAGAGCGAAGGCGAACGGCAACTGCTGGCCGGTATCCGCGGCGCGATTCGCGAAGGCTCTTCGCTGGGCGACGCGCTGGCCGCCTATCCCGGAAGTTTTTCGGACTTGTACCGCACGCTGGTGACGGCCGGAGAGACCTCCGGCAAGCTGGGCGATGTGCTGGATCGCCTCGCCGACTACGTGGAGGACCAGCAGGCGCTGCAACAAAAACTGCTGGTGGCGCTGATCTACCCCGCCATTGTCTTCACCGTGTGCGTATTGGTGGTAACCGGGCTCATGACCTACGTGGTGCCGAAAGTGATCGCGGTATTCACCGCGACCAAGCAAACACTGCCGCTGTTGACCCTCGCCCTGATGGCCTTGTCCGATTTCCTGCAGGCGACCGGATGGTTCTGGCTGGTTGGCATCGTTGCCGCCGTGTTTGGAGCACGCCTCGCTCTTGCCCGCGAGAGTGTACGCTTTCGCTGGCACCGTGCCTGCCTGTCGATACCGTTGCTGGGGCCGATGCTGCGCGCCAAGGAATCGGCGCAACTCGCGGCGACACTTTCCATCCTGGTCGGCAGCGGCGTGCCGGTGCTGAGCGCGCTTACCGCCGGTGCAGGCGTGGTCGGTAATCTGCCGATGCGGCAGGCCCTGCAACGCGCCACGCTAGCGGTGCGTGAAGGTGCGGGGCTGGCGCGCGCGCTGGCAGCACAACAGGGCAATCCGCCGTTGTTTCCGCCGGTGATGGTGCATTTGATCGCCTCCGGCGAGGCGAGCGGACGCCTCACGCATACGCTCGAGTCCGCCGCGCGCCAGCAGCAGCGCGATGTGGAAACCCGCACCGGCATCTTTGCCGCGATGGTGGAACCGGCCATGATTCTGGTGATGGGCGTAGTGGTGCTCGGCATCGTACTGGCCGTGCTGTTGCCGATCTTCGAACTCAATCAACTGGTGGGAAAGTAAATTCATGTTCGCATTTTCAAATCAATGCAAGAAGGTGAGCGGCTTTACGCTCATCGAAGTGATGATCGTGGTGGTGATCCTCGCCATCCTCGCCGCCATCGTGGTGCCGAAAATCCTCGATCGCCCCGACCAGGCGCGCATTATCGCCGCCAAGAACGATATCGCGGTGCTGCAGACGGCGCTGAAATTGTATCGGCTCGACAACGGTTTTTATCCGTCCACCGACCAGGGCTTGGGCGCACTGGTGGCGAAGCCGACCACCCCGCCGCTGCCGACAAACTGGAAAAACGGTGGCTACATCGAACGTTTGCCCAATGATCCCTGGGGCCATCCGTATCAATACCTGAGCCCGGGCCTCAAGGGCGAAATCGACATTTTCAGCCTCGGCGCGGACGGCCTGCCCGGCGGCGAAGGCAATAACGCCGATATCGGCTCGTGGAATCTCTGACGCGCAAGCCTCGGACGGATTGCATGGTGGTTGCGTCCGCTTGGCGCCCGCGCGCCGGTGGCTTTTCGCTGGTCGAGATTCTCGTCGTGGTGGTAGTGATGGGGATTGCGCTCGCGTTGGCGATACCGAATCTGGTTCCCAACGAACGTGAAGCGCTGCGCCACGAATGCGAACGACTGGTTGCGACCCTCGAAGCCGCGCGCGACGAAGCAGCGCTCGGCGGCCGCGCGCTGTCGCTGCGCATCAAGGACAGCCGCCTCGAGTTCCTCGAACGCGATCCGCACGCCGTGACGCCGCTGTGGCGTGCCGCAACCATCGAAGGCGTGCGCGCAGGGCCGTTACCGGAAGGCATGACGCTGGCACTGGACCCGGGTGCGGCAGCAGTGCGCGAATCGATTACCTTTCTGCCGGTGGGCATCGTGCAGCCGTTTGAAATGCGGCTTTCGTCGGCGCACGCACAGGGCCTGATTCGCGGCGATGCGCTCGGCAATATTTCGCTGGAACTGACCAATGCGCCTTCCTAGCCGGTTGCGGCACATAGTTCAAGGCGGCTTTACGCTGATCGAAGTGCTGGTCGCCCTGACCATCGTCGCCATCGCGCTGGCCGCAGCCGCGCGCGCCGGCCAGATGGCCGCTACCGCTGCCGAGGAATCGCGCCTGCGTACCCTCGCCACCTGGGTCGCGCAGAACCGCCTGGCCGAGCGCGACATCGCGCGCGTGTTCCCGGCTGCCGGGGTGGTGCAAGGCACTGCGAGCATGGGCGGTATCGACTTCGCCTGGACCGAGACCGTCAGCGAGACGCCGAACCCGGCGTTTCGCAAAGTCGCAGTCGACGTGAGCCGCCCGGCAAATTCCCAGACGCTGGTGACGCTGAACGGCTACCTGATCCGCGCGGCGGTGCCGAAATGAAACGGCAGCGCGGGTTTACGCTGATCGAAATCCTGGTGGCGATGGCAATCTTTGCCGTGATCGCGCTGATTTCGTATCGCACCCTCTCTTCTCTGTTCGAGGTACGGGAACACTTGCAAAAGCAAAGCGGCCGCTTGCGCGACACCGCCCTCTTCTTTGCGCGACTCGACAGCGACCTGTCGGGACTGCTCGATCGCGAAACCATCACCGCAGACGGCTTGCGCGCGCACCCGCTCGTGCTCACGGCATCGCCGCAATACGCCGATGACGCCGCACTGAGCTTCTCGCGGACCGGATTCGCCGACATCGACGGCCTGGTCGGCGCGCCGCAGCGGGTCGGCTATCGACTCAAGGACGGCAAGATCGAATGGCTGCTGTGGTCCGGGCTGGACCAGGCGCCGCGCAGCGCGCCGACTGCCTATGCGGCCCTCAGCGGCGTGCAGGATGTGGCATGGCGGGCAGTCGATGTCGGCGGCAGCCCGCTCGACCGCTGGCCGCAGCCGGGCCGCGAAAAAGAGCCATTTCCGGCCGGCCTGCAACTGACCATTACCCTTACCGGCGGCGAAGTGGTCAGCCGTACCATTGCCCTGCGCCATGACTAGGCCCGCATCCAGGCACGCCCCGCGCCGACAGCGCGGCGTCGCCATCGTAACCGCCTTGCTGGTGGTGATGCTGGCCGCCGGCATCGCTGTCTACCTGCTCGCCCAGCAATCGCAGGCGCTGACCCGCACCGCGCGCTCCACGGCGCGCGCGCAACTCAGTTTATATGTACGGCCGACGCTCGACTGGTCGCGCGCGATGCTGAGCGCCAGCCTGAAGAAGAATCCGGCCCACGTCTGGCCCACCGACGACTGGGCCACCAACATTGCGGCGCAACCGATCGAGGGCGCGCTGGCCTCGGGTTACCTGACCGACGAGCAGGCCAAGTTCAACCTCAACAACCTGATCGACTCGAACGGCAAAAAGAGCCAGCCAGACTGGGAATTATTCGGTCGCCTGCTGGACAAGCTGGGCCTGGACAAGAATCTTGCCAATGCGGTGTTGGACTGGATCGACGCCGACGACGAAACCAGCAATCCGGGTGGAGCGGAAAATCTCGGCTACTTTTCGCAGAGTCCGCCAGCGCGGGCCGCCAACAAACCTTTGGTGCAAATCGAGGAACTGCTGCGCGTACGCGGCTTCAATGCAGACATCCTGAAAAAGCTCTCGCCGTACGTCACGGCGCTGCCGGTAAACGGTACCAAAATCAACGTCAATACCGCGCCGCCCAAATTGCTGCAGGCCCTGTTCGCGCCCGCACTGGACGACCAGCAGGTGAACGAGCTGGTGCGGGTGCGCGATGCGGGCCTCTATTTCACAGATGTCGAGTCGATCAAAAAGTACGCGGCCGCGCCGATCCCCGTTGACAAGGTCGATCGTTTCCTCGACGTGAAAGGCGACTTTTTCACGGCAACCCTCGCCATCACCGGAGACGGCGCGCAGGTGCGCGAACAGGCCCTGCTGCAACGATTGCCGCTCTTGCCGGCGGAGTGGCCGCGTATAATCTGGGTCAAAGATTACTAGCGTGTATTTCTCTTGCAACTCGTCGTAGCCATCCCAGACCAGAATCAATTGACCGGCGCCCATGCCGGCCGCTGGGTGCTGTTCGACGCCCGGGGCTCGGTGCTGCGCGAAGGCGAAGGCGAGCCGGCTTCGATGCCGCTGGCAGAACGCATCGTCGCCGTCGTGCCGGTGTCGCGCATGGTGTTCATCGAGACCGCTTTGCCACCGGTCGGCGATGCCAAGCGCGATGCCTTGCTGCGCTACGCAATCGAGGACAAGCTCACCATCGACCCGGCAACGGTGCACGCCGTGGTGCTGGGCCGCGCCCTGGGCGAGGACACGGCGAACCTGTTTGTCGTCGCCGCCATCGACCGGTCCTGGTTGCGCGGCGCGATCGATTGGCTGGCCACCGCCGGACGCACGCCGCAACTGGTGGTGGCCGCAAGCGAAGGCATCGATGCTGTGGGCCACGAATGGCGCGTGGTATTGGCGGGAAGACGCGGCTTCGCCAAGCGGCCCGACGGCTTTGTCTACGGCTTCGATGCCGATGCGAACGGTGCCCCGCCATTTGCCTTGTCGCTGGCGCTGCGTGAAATGATCAAATTGGGCCGTGCACCGACAGCACTCGCCGTCTCCGCGGACGGCGATGCATCGGCGCTGGTTTCCGGCTGGAGCGCGTCGCTCGGCGTGCCGATACGACCGGCGGCGGCGGACGATACGACACTGCGCGCGCCGCACTGGTCGCGCCTGCGCGCCAACTCGCCTGCCAATCTATTGCAGGGCGAATTCGCCCGCGCAGGCTCGCGCGATGCCTGGGTGCAGGCCCTGCGGCCGGCCTTGTACGTCATGGCAGCCATGTTCGCCTTGCAATGGCTGGGGACGGTAGCCGACTGGTGGCGCCTCGACCGTCAGCGCAGGGCGGCATTGACAGCGCAGGAACAGTTGTTCCGCGAAACTTTTCCGCAAGCGCAAACGATCGTCGATGCGCCGCTGCAGATGCAGCGCAATGTGGCGGCGCTCCGGCGCGAGCGTGGCATGGCGGCAAGCGATGCCGCAAGGCTGCAGCTGGCCAGACTTGCCCAGATCGCGGCGAGCGAGCCGCAGCTGAAGATCAAATCGGTCGAAATCGATGGGCGCAACGCAACTTTGCAGGGTGATTGGAGCGCCGCCACCCTTCCCGCAGGTATGCGCGAACGCATTACCGGCATGGGCGCCGAATTCGAGTCAACCGGATTGGCGGGCGGCACGCAAGGCATCGTCATTCGTCTCAGGGCGGCGCCATGAAGCTTTCCGCTGCTTTCGCCGACCAGATTGAACCGCTACGCGCCCGCTGGCGCTCCCTGACGGTGCCCGCGCAAAGAGCGCTGGCCGTGGTTACCGTCGTTGCGCTGTTGCTGGTCTTCTGGGCCTACGCCTGGCTGCCCGCATCGCGGGCGCGCGACGACTTGCGCGCGCGCGGCGGCAGCTGGCAGGCGGAGCTTGCAACGATGCGCGGCCTGGCCGACGAGGCAAAGCGTTTGCGCCTGATCGCACCGATTGCTGCCAAGGAGTCCGCCCGCACGCTGCCCGACCGCGCTGCCCTGCAGACATTGTTCGGCGCCGATACCAAGGTCGCGACCTCCGACGGCCGCAGCTTTCAATTGGTGGCCGCCGGCACGCCGTACAACCAATGGCTGGAACGCGTGGACCTGGCACTGGCCAGGTATCGCCTGAAGCTGGTGTCGGTGAAATTGCGCGCGGTTGCTGCCAACTCCGAGGAACGTACCGTCGTCGCGGCGGAATGGGTGATGGCGGATGAGCCCTGAGCGCCGTAACTGGCTGGTGGGCAGCGGCGCGTTCCTGTTGGGTCTGGCCGCGATGGCGCCGGCTTCACTGCTGGATGCTACGCTGCAACGCAATCTCGCACCGGGCGCATCGTTTCAAAGTGTGGGCGGAACCATCTGGTCCGGTAGCGCCCTGCTGAAACCTGCCGCGGCAGCCGCAACCATGCCGCTTTCCTGGCGTTTCGATGCCGGCGCGCTGCTGCGCCTGCGGCTCGGCGTGCATTTGCGCGTGGATGGTTCAGCCCTGAACGGATCGCTGCGCGCCTCGGCGCGAGGCCCGCAGAGCATCGAAATTCGCGACGCCGACGTGACAGCTGAACTTACGCAATTGCAGCGCTGGCTGCCCTCTTCCGCCCTGGCGCTGATGCGTGCGAGCGGAGCCCTGCGTATTGTCGTGGCGGGGGATGATCGCGTGGAGATCGCGAGCGGCGAGCCCATGCCGGTGCGCGGCAATTTCGAAATTGCCGTGCAACAACTATTGCTGCCGCAATGGCACCCGTCGGTACTCGGCAACTACAACGCGCACGTCACGGCAAGCGATTCCGCGATGGATGTCTCGGTGAAGACCGCGTCGGGAATGCTCACGCTGGAGGGGGCCGGCAAGCTGCGTGGCACACCGGTCCGCGAAATCAGCTTCACCGGCACAGCGGCGCCGTCTCGTCCCGGCACCGAGCTTGCCACGCTGTTGTCCTTGCTGGGCCGTCCCGGCGGCGACGGCCGTACCCGCATCGACTACCGCAGCCCTTGGTGACACCGACCGCACCCCGATATCTGGCCCCGTGGTGGCTAGGCCGCGGCGCATTCGGCGCCCACTGCCAGACCGTGTACCCGGCGCTGTTCGGTCGCCCTCCCGCTGTGCGGTACACGCGCGAACGTTGGGAGTCTACCCCGCACGGTATGGCCGACGGTGATTTCATCGATGTGGACCGCGTAAGCGGCGCGATCGACCAGCCGATGCTGGTGGTTTTCCACGGCCTTGAAGGTTCGTCGGAGAGCCCGTATGCGTTGAACCTGATGGCCGAGGCTTCGCGGCGCGGCTGGCGCGGGCTGGTGGCGCATTTTCGCGGCTGCGGCGGCGAGCCGAACCGACTGCCGCGCGCCTACCACTCGGGCGACGCCGCCGAAATCGACTGGGTGCTGCGACGTGCGCGCGCCGAGGCACCGCAACGGCCGCTATACGTAGCCGCCGTTTCGCTGGGCGGCAACGCAACCCTGAAGTGGCTGGGCGAGCAAGGCAGCGCAGCAGGCGCGGTTGCGACCGCCGCAGCCTCCATTTCCGCGCCGGTCGATCTGACGGCTGCGGGCAATGCGCTGGAAGTCGGCTTTTGCAAGGTCTATACGCGCAACTTTCTCGCCACCATGAAAAAGAATTCGCTCGCCAAGCTGGCGCGCTTCCCGGGGTTGTTCGACGCGGACAAGGTGCGTGCCTCGCAAACCTTGCGCGAGTTCGACAATCTGGTGACCGCCCCCCTGCACGGCTACCGCGACACCGACGACTACTGGCTGCGCGCCTCGAGCAAGCCGGGCCTCACCGACGTCCGCGTGCCGACCCTGCTGTTGAATGCCGTCAACGATCCCTTTTTACCCGCCTGGGCGCTGCCACGCGAATCGGAAGTATCATCCAGCGTTACGCGGGACTTTCCGGAACAGGGCGGCCACGTCGGCTTCCTGTCGGATCCGTTTCCCGGTTCCGGGCGCTATTTGCCGGAACGGGTTTTTCACTTTTTTATTCACGGCAATTGATCGGAAATCTTATGTCACCAGTCGCAGCGGAAATTTTCAAGGCCTACGATATACGCGGCATCGTCGATAAATCGCTCACGCCGCAAACGGTCGAGCTGATCGGCAAGGCGCTGGGCACCGAGGCCAGGCGCCGCGGTGGCCGCACCATCGCCATCGGCCGCGACGGGCGCCTGTCCGGCCCCTCGTTCGCCGAGGCGCTGGCACGCGGCATCCAATCGACCGGCATCGACGTGATCGACATCGGCCTGGTAGCGACGCCGATGGTCTATT
>Ga0302321_100006793_pt1 | contig 10084 bp, 8 predicted proteins | sample Fen_T0_1_FD_202505 | JGI IMG/M metagenome (GOLD analysis project Ga0302321, IMG submission 202505) | Peat permafrost microbial communities from Stordalen Mire near Abisko, Sweden - Fen_T0_1 | ecosystem: Environmental > Terrestrial > Soil > Wetlands > Permafrost | place: Sweden: Abisko... | reverse complement strand
GCGGCGCGGGCTCACTTCATGAGCGGTTGCTCTTTGGTGTAGTCGAGGAAATTACCCGACAACATCAAGAGCGAGAGCATCGTCCAGGAGCCGTCGTAGTACTCACCGCCGACCAGCAGGTTGCGAGTAGCAACGGCGCTGTAGCCCTGCTCGAGCAGCTGCGAATAGCTCGAGGCACTCATGGCACCCACCGTCGCAGGGCCCAGGAAGGCCGCCGACTGCCCCGTGCTGTTTTGCGCGTGCGGCGTGCCGTCGAGGTTGTAGCCGTCCACGATGTTCGCGGCGCCGATGGCCGCGAAGAACTGACTCGTCTTGGCGACGTACGCTTGGGCACGCGGCTCGCCGTTGATGCAGTAGTCGAGACCGATGCGAAACGGCGTGCGACACGAGTCGTACTGGTAGTTGGTGGGCGCGCCGTCGAACGCGGCGTTGGTCGGCACCCCCTTGCTCGTCGACCAGGCTGGAACCAAGCCATTGCTCTGATTGCCGTTCTGGCTGTTGAGCGAGGCTTCGAGCGTGTCGTAGGAGGTCGAAACCACGTCGTTCCAGCCGCTATTGCCGCTGGCTGCCGCGAAGGCGCGATAGTACGAAGGCGCGAAGTACGACACGTTCGCGAGCGTCCACGGGTCTTGGGTCATCCAGCTATCCCCGGGCTTCAGCAACTTGCCCTGGTGGATCTCGTGATCCCAGATCTTCTTGATCGTGTCCTTGGCGATGTTCAGGTAGCTGTCGCCGAGACTGCCTTTGCCGCCCCACTGACGATCGGCCATCAAGAGCGCGAAGGCCATGTCTTCGTCGGCGTCGCTCGCAGCGCCCTTGCCATTGGGCATCGTCGGCCCCGAGCCGTCTGCGGCGATGTTCCAATTCATCAGGCCGTATTGGCTCAGGAACTGCTGCTCGTACTTCCACAACTCGTCGAACAGCGGTTGGTCATTCATGTACACGGCGATCAACATGCCGTAGCCGATGCCCTCGGAGACCGTCGAGCCTGCGTCGAGTCCTTTGTCGCTGGGCATGCGCTTGACGCGCAAGTGCCCCCCCGCGCCATCCGAGGTCACCATCTCGCTCTTCCACCACTGGTACGCGGCGCGAACGTCGCTGTTCTTGTACATGGGGTAGCTGCAGCGACTGCTTTGTCGATTCTGCGGAAAAGGGAAGTTGGCTCCGTTCATGGCCGGCGTGGGTCCCAGGTCCGTGACGACCGCGCCAGCCGAACCACCGGATCCGCCGGCCGCTGCGCCAGCGCCCCCAGCGGTGCCGCCCGAGCCAGCGCCGCTCGCTGCCACTGGCGAAACCGCGCCCGCAACGCCACCCTGGCCGGCGCTGCCCGCGGTGGGGGCCGGCGCGCAGGTTTCGGCGGGAGGATTATTCGAAGATAGACACTGTGTCGCGGCGAGTAAGAAGAAAAAGGGCAGACGTGAGGCGAAATGTCCGACGCGGCTCATCTGCGAGGACCGTAGCTCAAGAGCTGGTCGACGCAATTTCGATTCGACCCGCCTCTCGAAAGTTACGACTATTTCCCGAGCTTCAGCCGCTCGATTCGCGGCTGGTGATAACAAGCGAGTCAGGCTGGATCTGCCGTCACGAAGCAACTCCTCGAGGTGAGAAACACCGCGCGGGCGAGGGCGCCGGCCGTGGCCGACGCCCTTCGCGGATCGCGCCCGTCCCCGGGGTCAGCTCGGAGCGCTGGCGCTCGTGAGCAGCGTCGTCAGTCGCTGGGCGAATGCGGCTGGGTTGTCTAAGGGTGAGCCTTCGGCGATCAGCGCTTGATCGTATAAGAGCTCGATCCATTGGGCGACATTGCCCGGCTGTTCACGATCGCGCGCTTCCAGGTTTTGGATGAGGGGGTGACCCGGGTTCAATTCCAAGATCCGCTTTTGCGGCGGCATCCCCATTTGTCGCGCCATCATCAGGCGCTCGATGTGGGGGGCAATCCCGCCGTCGGGGACGACCAAGCACACGGGCGAATCGGTGAGCCGGGTCGAGAGCCGAACTTCACCGACCTTGCTCGCGAGCACGGCCTTGAAGCGCTCGACCAGAGGCTCGGCCTGCTTCTTTTGCTCGGCCTCCGCGGCGCGCTGCTCGTCGCTGAGCTCCTCTTCGCCGAGCTCGAGGTTCTCGTCCATCGCCGACACGAGTGGCTTGCCGTCGAACTCGCGCAAGCTGGTGACCGCGAAGGGATCGACGCCATCGGTCATGAAGAGCACCTCGTAGCCGCGCTTCTTCAGGGTCTCGAGGTGCGGGCTAGCATCGAGCAGCGCACGGGACGTGCCGGTCGCGTAGTAGATGGCTTTCTGCCCTTCCTTCATGCGCGAAACGTAGTCGCCCAAGGTGGTGAGCCCCTGCTGCGTCGTGGATTCATAACGCACGATCTTGGCGATGCGCTCCCTGTACTCACCTTCGAAGTGAATGCCTTCTTTGATGACAGCGCCGAAGTCCGCCCAGAACTTGGCGAACACTTCGGCGTCCTTGCCCGCCAACTCTTCGATCATCGACAGCGAGTGGTTGACCACCTGCTTCTTGATCACACGCACCAGCTTCGAATCCTGCAGGATCTCGCGCGAGACGTTGAGCGGCAAGTCTTCGCTGTCGACCACACCACGCACGAAACGAAGGAAGTTCGGTAAGAGCTCGGCACAGTCGTCCATGACGAACACGCGACGCACGTGCAGACGGATGCCGTGCTTGGCCGCCGGGTCGTAGAGATCGAACGGTGCGCGCTTGGGCAAGAACAAAAGGCCGGCGAACAGCTGAGTGCCTTCGACCTTGAAGTGACGGTGAGCGAGCGGCGCCTCGAAGTCGTGGCTCAAATGTCGATAAAATTCGGTGTATTGCTCCTCGGTGACTTCGCTGGGTGAGCGCTGCCAGAGGGCGCTGGCTTGGTTCACCCGTTCGAACGTGGCCGCCTCGGTGGACCCTTCCTTGGCCGGGACCGCGACCTCGATGGGGTGGCCGATGTAGTCCGAGTAGCGGCGGATCAACTCACGCAGCCGGCCCGGATTTAGAAATTCCTTTTGGTCCTCCTTGATGTGGAGCACCAGGGTCGTGCCCGCTTCGGCGCGGGTGCCGGGCTCGATGGTGAACGACTCCTGAGCGTCCGAGCTCCAATGGTGCGCGGTCTCTTCGCCGGCGCGGCGCGTGATCACGTCCACACGATCGGCCACCAGGTAGGCGCTGTAGAACCCGACCCCGAACTGCCCGATCAGCTGGAGACCCTGGTCGCTGGCCTCGCGCGCCTTGGCGATCTTATTCAGAAACTCGCGCGTTCCCGAGCGCGCGATGGTGCCCAAATTCTGCTCTAGCTCCGTCACGTTCATGCCGATGCCATTGTCGGAGATGGTCAACGTCGACGCGCCGAGGTCCGCCGTGATCTGAATCTTGAGGTCGCTGCCGGCCGCCAACTCGGGATGCGTGACTGCTTCGAAACGGCGCTTGTCGAGCGCGTCCGACGCATTCGAGACCAGCTCGCGCAGGAACACCTCTTTGTGGCTGTACAGGGAGTTGACGACCAAGTGCAGGACTTGGCTCACTTCGGCTTTGAAAGAATGGGTGGTGGCTTCGCTCATGGTTCTTCCCGGGTTACGGCGAGCAAATTGGTCACTCTGCCCGGGCTGTCAACCCGAGCAGAATACTCGAGCTGAATGGCCGCCAAATCCGAAGAAATGCTCGGCTTTTCGGCCGGCAACCGCGGGCTGCTCGAGTCGCGTTTTCGCGGCCCCGAGCACATCGGAGGTCGCCCGGCCATCCCGCGACGGCGTCGCGGACTCGTCACTCGAATGCTCGTCGTCGCGAACTTGACCGCGTCGGGCGCTCTCCGCCAAAATCCGCAAATGCCGTCCTTGATCGAACGCGCGTCGAGCGGGCGCGCCAAATGCCGGACCTGCGGCCTGGCGATCGCTCGCGGGCAAGAGCGCTTTGGTGAGGCATTGCCCAGCGCCTATGGCGAGGGGGAGAGCTTGTTTTGGTTTCACCTGACGTGCGCTGCCTGCAGTCGACCGGAGTCGCTGCTGCCCGCGCTCGCGCAAAGCCAGCTGCCGCCGGAAGAACGCGAGCGGCTCACGCGGCTCGCGCAGGGCGGAATCGAGCAACCGCGCCTATGCCGGCTGGCGCGGGCCGAGCTGGCCAGCTCCGGCCGTGCCCGCTGCCGTCACTGTCGGGAACTGATCGAGCAAGGAGCGTTTCGCCTCGCGCTGCACATGTTCGAAGAGGGCAGGTTCACCCCGATCGGCACGATTCACGCCGCCTGCGCAGTGCACTACTTGGGGGCCGAGCCGACGCCTGAACGGCTGAGTCTTCCCCACAACGAGCTTTCGCCGGAAGAGCTGGCTCAGGTGCTCGCGCAGGTGCGCGAGGGCGCGGCGCGTGCCATCACGCCTGGCCTCGCGAAGACCTCCGGAGCTGAGCCTGAGCTCGAATCGTCGCGTCGGAGCTCCTGAGCGAGCGCCTTGCGCGAGCGAGCGCCCGGACTGCGCACTGGGCTCGGCCCCGTGGGGGCTGTCGAACGCGGTTCATCCCGAAGCGTTTTGCTGCAGGAAATCGGTCGTATCGAGCAGCGTGTAGTGCTCGGTCACGACGCCCCCTGTGAGCCGCTGGAAGTTGACCCCAACCAGCCGTTTTTGCTGGGCATTCGTGGGCGCCTGCCCCAAGAACGTGGCGCGCTGTCGCCCCGTCAATACCCAGCGCCAGGCGATGCGATCCCCGTCGATGACGAGGTCCGTCACTCGTCCTTCGAGCGCTTCGAAGGCGGCGAAGACCGCGCGGGCGCGCTCCTGGAAGGCAGCACGGGATGTTGCGAGGCCGGTGCCGGTGTCGATGCTCGTCTCTGCGGTCAAATGTTCGAATTCCTGGCTGTTGCCAGCGCACACGGCAGCGAGCCAACGCGCCGTAAATGATTCGATCTGGTTTCTGTTCATGGGTCCGCTCCAGCGACGTACACTGAACGCTTCATGGGCCAGAGAACATCCCTCGCGAGAGGGGGGCAACCCGCAGCGATTCGCGCTTTGTGCCAGCGCGCCGAGTCGACGCGCGAGCTGCGGCTCGCCCTGCGTGCGCCTCTGTACCGGCTGCTTTCCTTCGACGCCTACTGTGTCAACACTTGCGACGCTGAGACGGGCGTCGTGACGAGCTCCGTGGGCGACGGTCTGAGTCAAGAACACGCCGAGCAGCTGTTTGCGCTCGAATCGCAGGGGACCGATCAGAACCGCTTGTCCGATTTGTGGCGGGGTCCGGAGCGCGTCCGCTCGATTTGGCGAGCGACGGGCGGCGCGCCCGAGCGGAGTGCCCGCATGCGTCAGATATTTCTTCCCCTCGGCTTCACTGATGAGCTGCGTGCGGCGTTGGTCGTGGCGGGTGTGTGTGTCGGGTTCTTGCACCTCTTTCGGCGCGCCGGGCGGGAACCGTTCAGTACAGCGGAGCTCCGCTCGGTGGGGCGTGTCGGCCCGTTGATCGCGAGCGGTCTGAGGACGGCCTCGGCCCGCGAGAACCGAGCGGTTGGGCGGGGACCGGCGCACATGCCTTCCCCGGAGCTGTTCCTGCTGGATGCTCGCGGTCGCATCCAGCAGCGGTCGGCACAGGCCGACGCCAGGTTGGGCGTTCCCGACGCGTTGCCGCTCACTTCTGGCCCGGCGCATGTTCTTCTCCATCTCGAAAGTCGCGCTCGTCAGGCCGGTTCGGCGCGCGCGACGTTGGTCGCGGACGGGGGCGAACCACTTTCGCTGTCGGCGGTCAAGCTCGGCGCCGATACGGCGATCGTCTTGGATCGCTTGGGCATCGACGCCGCGCGCGAGCTCGTCTTCGCGGGTTCTCTACTCACGCCGCGCGAGCGCGCGGTGAGCTGCCTCGCGGTCGCGGGGCTCTCGAATCAAAGCATTGCGAGCGAGCTCGCGATTGGTCTTCACACTGTGAAAGGTCATCTAAAATCTGTCTTCTCCAAGTTGCGCTGCTCGAGCCGCGCGGAGCTTGCGGCGCGCCTTTCGGGAGCGCGCCCGTGAGTAAGGCGTTCACGAAAGACGATGAGGGGCCGCCCGAGCCGCTCGTGGCTCCGCGTGCCCCACTGCCCGACGGCGTCCCCAACTACGTCACTCCGCGCGGCCTCGCGCTGCTTCGCGCTGAAAGCGAGGCGATTGTTGCCGAGCGGGGGGAGTGGGCAATGGGGGACGCGCCGGATCGTGCCTCCCGCCTCACGGCGCTCGCCGAGCGCGCACTCGACTTGCAAGCGAGGCTTTCCCGCGCGGTTGTCGTCGATGTCCGCGCGCAGCCGCACGATGAAGTGCGCTTTGGTGCTACCGTGCGCGTCCGGCACGCTTCGGACAAGCTGGTCGACTACCAGATCGTGGGGGTGGACGAGGCCGACGCAGCGCTCGGCAAGCTCGCGTTCTCGTCGCCCCTCGGGCGGGCGCTCCTCGGGCGCCGCGTGGGGGAGGCCTTCGAATTCCGAACTCCGCGTGCCGCCGATGAGCTCGAGGTCGTCGCGATCGCCTACCTCGACGCTGAGCGGTAGGACCGCGGGCCGCCCAATCGCGCGTGCTGCGTCGGGGCCGCGAAGGCGGTAGCATGCCTCGCGTGAGTGACCGAGCAGATGACGACGCGGCCAGTCGGGCGCGGTTTACTTGGAACGGTCAGTTCGCCGACGCGGGCATGGAGCAAGCATTTCGCTCGCACGAGCTCGACGCGCTGCGCCGCTTCTTGACCTTCAGTGTCGGACTCGCGTCCCTTTCGTTCTTGCTGTTCGCTTTTCACGACGCGCTCGTCGTGCCCGAGGTCAGAAACCGCGCTTGGGCGATGCGCTTTGGCGTATTCGTGCCTGCGTCTTTGCTGACCTACTGGCTGCTCGGTTCTCGGCACCTTTTGCGATTTGGCCAGCTGATGATGCTGGTGTACGGCCTGTGTGCGACGTTCATCGTGCTCTACATCGGTGCCATTGCGGGCGGCAGCGGCTATCTGCTCTACGCCTCGTTCGCCGTCGCGTTCGTGACCCTCGGGCCGTTCGTCGCGCGCCTCAGCGTGGCAACGCAGCTCGCCTTCACGTCGCTCACGCTGCTCATCTACGCCGCGCTCGACTCTGGGCTCGGCCAGTCACCCCTCCCGATTCGGCTCTCGATAGCAAGCACGTTGTTTTCTCTCGGTGGCATTGGGGCGCTCATCGCCTACCGCCAGGAGCGTCAAGCGCGGCACAGCTTCTTGCAGCGGCGGTTGATTGACGAGCAAGTCGTGGCTCTGGCTAGTGAGAAAGCACGTGCGGAGGAGCTCTTACTGAACGTGCTCCCGGCGTCCATCGCCGAGCGCTTGAAGCGCGGTCAGCGACCGATTGCCGATGGGTTTCCTCGGGTCTCCGTGCTGTTCGCCGACATCGTGGGCTTTACCAAGATGTCCGAGCGCATCACGCCCGTCGAGCTCGTCGACCGCCTCAATCGGATGTTTTCCAGTTTCGACGACTTGGCCGACAAGCTGAAGCTCGAGAAGATCAAGACCATCGGCGATGCTTACATGGTGGCCGGGGGCCTCCACAGCCATGAATACGACCATGCCCAGACCATCGCGGAGATGGCGCTCGGAATGCAGCGTCGAGCGTTGGAGTTTGGTCGTGATTTCGGTGAAGAGCTGAGCATTCGGATCGGCATCCACACGGGCCCCGTCGTCGCGGGCGTGATCGGGAAACGCAAATTCATCTACGACGTTTGGGGCGACACCGTGAACACGGCGAGCCGCATGGAATCCCACGGCGAGCCCGGTGCGATTCACGTGACCGACGAAGCCCGGGAGTTGCTCAAAGACTTGTATGCATTCGCGCCTCGCGGCGAGATTGCCGTCAAGGGCAAGGGCGTTATGCGCACCTGGTTCTTGGTCGGACGACTGCCCTCGAGCGGTTCGCTCTCTGACACGCAATTGCCGAGAAAAATCGATAGTTTGCTGCCCTAGTCTCGTCGTCCGTAATCCGCATCAAACGGTGGGGCTGCCCGCGCGCCGCGGCCGGTGAACAGCCGTCGAAGCGACGGAGGGAGAGCCGTCTCACTCGGCGCGGTCCTGAGCTCAGGTTCGAGCGACCGCGCGTTGAGTGTGTGCCAATACAAGATGCGTGCAGGACCCGCGTCTCGACTCGCTCGAAGCGGCGTTGCGCTGGCGAGTAACTCGAGCACACTGGCGAACGCCTTGCCTGTGTAAGTTGGATCGAGCTCCAGGTCGCACTCCTTCCGAGCCACCGCCGTTGCATGCTCACCGGCCACGGTCGCGGCTCCATAGGCCCGGCCGACCTGCGTCGTATCGAAACTGAGGCAAGTATCGAGGGCGGCCATTCGAGCCGTGAGCCCGGCCTCCCGAAGCGCGCCGCGCGCAAGCCAGCGGGCGAGCCAGCGAGGACCCGGGCCGCTCACGACTTGGACTCCGAGCACGCGGCTCGGCCAATTCCGTCGCACCACGCCAGCGGCGAGGCCGGCGCAAGTACCGCCGGAGCCGAGCGGCACCACGATGACGTCCGGGATCGGCAGAGCACCCTCTGCGACTTGCTCGGCCAACTCGTCGATGGCGGCGGCGCAGGCGCGCGTCCCGATCGCGTTCGAGCCGCCCGGAGCTATGACGTAGTCGCCTCGGCGCAGGGCGCGTGCGAGCGCCCACGGGATCAACGTCGGGTGCTTTGCGACGCAGGGCTCGAAGCCGAGCCCGAGGCTGACCCGCAGTGTCTCGACCGCGTGCTCGGTGTGCGGTTGCGAAAAGACGACGCCCGCGCTTTCGAGTCCGGCTGCCCGCGCAAATAGCGTCAACGTGAGCAGGTGGTGGCTGCCCACGGCACCGAAGCTCAGCACTCGACGCGCGCCGCGCTCGAGCGCTTGCGCGATCAGCGGCCCCGCTTTGCGCACTTTGCTGCCCCCGTACCGAGGATGAGAGAGCCCGTCGTTCTTGACCCAAAGCTCGGCGCGGGCGTTGCTGAGCGCGTCGCAACGCCGCACGGGTGTCGGGTAGCAGGGCATCGAGAGCAAGGCGCCATGCAGCCATGAGGCTCGCGTGGCGTCCAGGAGTCGGGGCAGCGGGGCCGCCCTGTTGCGGCCGCTCCCGCCCCCCAAGCCCGACCAGCCGCTCCCGCTGCTCCGCGGCTCCCTTCCTCTCGATCTAGCGGCGCCCAACGAACACTGGCGAGTTCGGTCGTTCTCCTCCGCTTCACCTCCCCGGCCGATCGGCGGATCGCCCGGGAAAACCGTCGGTGCGCCCTTTCCGATGATCGAGCCGATTGCAGCGGCACCAGCGCTCGGCGCGTAATTCGACTCGAATGTTCCCGAAGACCGTGGCCTGCTTGCTCGGCGTGCTGTGTGGCTCGCTGTGCTCTGTCGCTCGGGCCGCCGATTCGGCGGGCGCGCGAGGGCTCTTGGCCGACGTCGACCGCATCATCGCGGGCGAGGAGTCGGAGGGCTGGTTCGCAGACGGCGACGCCCTCCGCGAAGTCGCGCCTGCGGTTTTCGAGTCTGCCTGTCGCGCGACGCCCGATGCTCGACGCGAGGCGCTGGCTGCGTTGCGCGCAGAGAGCGCCGCCCAGGGCGATCCCAAGGCGTTGTTCGAGGCTGACCACGAGCTGAGCGTTCGCGTCAAGCGAGCGCTCGGCCTCGAGCGGCAGCGACGCGCGCTCGAATCCGCGCTGAGTCGTGCGGACGAGGAGTGCCCGTTCTGGGTCGCGCCCCAGCCGGGCTTCAAGGGCCGGCAGAGCGACCGAGAGCGATTCACGCTGAGTTTGGAGACGGCGGGGAACGTACAGCTTCGCCACACCCAAGGGCGCTTTGCTTTCGGTGCCGGGGGCTGGGGTCGGGTGCTGCCCGGCTATGGCCTCAGCGATCAGGTCACGGTGCTGGCTGGCCTAGAGTTTGGCGGCGGAGCGATGGTGCGGCCGAATACCGGGGCCTCGCAGTTCATCATCAACTACTTCCCGGCCATTCCGCTCGTCGTGCGTTTGCATCGACGCATCGTCCACTTCGACCTAGAGGGGGCCCCCGTCGCGCTGTTTCAGGCCGACAACACCTCACCGAGCTTCGGGTTTCGCGCCGGCGGTGGCGTCGGCTTCTCAGCGCTGCGTCGCCACGACTTCTTGCCCTGGGCGGGCATT
>Ga0302321_100006792_pt1 | contig 10085 bp, 8 predicted proteins | sample Fen_T0_1_FD_202505 | JGI IMG/M metagenome (GOLD analysis project Ga0302321, IMG submission 202505) | Peat permafrost microbial communities from Stordalen Mire near Abisko, Sweden - Fen_T0_1 | ecosystem: Environmental > Terrestrial > Soil > Wetlands > Permafrost | place: Sweden: Abisko... | reverse complement strand
GAGTTATAAGTCATGGCTAAAGTTCTGATTGTCGGCTGCGGCGCAATAGGATACGAGTTAGCCAATACATTGGCGGAAGCTGGGCATGATGTGACCGGGCTAAAACGTAATCCGCCACCTGCAAGTCAGGAAAAGTTTAAGTTTGTGAGTGCAGATATTACTTCACCCACCGGTCTGGAGGCATTAGATACGGATTTTGAGTACATTTTTTTTATCGTTTCCGCCGATAGTCGTAACGAAAACAGCTACCATGACATCTACGAGACAGGCATCAATAACTTACTCAACCGATTTGCACAAGCCAGTTCACAAGCACCATGGATTTTTGTGTCTTCGACGAGTGTTTATGGGCAATCTGAGGGAGAATGGGTTGATGAGGATTCAGCTACGTTACCTGATAAAAGCACTAGCCTAAAAATCGTAAATGCTGAACGTAAATTAATGGCACACAATCCAGCCAATGTTGTTGTACGCTATTCAGGGATCTATGGGCCAGGACGCGAATATCTGCTGAGAATGGCACGGCAATCACCGTCAATTCAGCACAATCCGCCTTATTACACCAATAGAATCCATCAGCGCGATTGCGTGGCCGTACTGGCATTTCTACTTGAACGACGCATCGCGGGAGTTAGCCTTGAACAGTGCTACCTAGCCAGTGATGACGATCCTGCGTCCTTATGGGAAGTCATGACCTGGATGACGGAAAAGCTGCATTGCAATCCGCCCATCGCTAAAATCACAGAAGATGATTCCGACATGAACAAACGTTGCCGTAATGACAAGCTTAAAGAACTCGGTTACTCCTTTCTTTATCCTAGCTACAAAGAGGGCTATTTGGAGTTAATCCAGCCAGCAATTCAGCATTGTGATTCACTGCGTAGTTTATTTTGTAGCCAGTAGCGGATCATTCCGGTCAGCAAAATCCTGGGCAATAAAATAATTCTTAAAATACGGCATAAAACTGCCGGTAATCGGGATGGAGAAAAAACAGTACATGGCGGCTGCTTCCCCAGTAGTCACACCAAAAATCCATTGCGGCATAAATAAGGTTAAGATTGCCATGATGAAATGATAGCTTGCCATGCGCTGGTTGTTCTTCCATAAGAAGCCACTTAAGGCCAAGCCGAATAGTGAGCCATGAGTAACAAACAATCCAAATGCACTCGAAATGGAATAACCGATATGATACTTGCCCATATATAAGCAGGAGATCATTTTCCCGATGAAATTAGGCATGACATCGAAAAGTTGCCACTCATTGGGTAAGACGCTGCAAATCAGGAACATAGCACTGAGAGTAGTGCCTATCATCGTCGCTTTAAGCAATGCCGTTTTATCTGATGAATACGTGGCAAGCGCAGGCATAATAGCGAAGGCTTGCAAGCTGATATGATAGGTTGATAACTCACTCAGAAAATAATTCGTCCCGTAGCCGCATTGGTCGGCGACTGGATAGGCAAAATACTGGATGAGTTCCATTAAGGAAAAGTGGAATATGGCATACGATCTTGCGACCCTTACCCAGAAAGTTTCTTCTTTATCGAGGAAAGTCACGCTGGCGGCAGCAAATCCGACCACACCTAAACTGAGCGACATATTGGCACTAAAACACATAGATAATCCGTATTCTGACTATTAAAATTAATGAAAAAATTTTGCGTAATTTTCTTAGCTCCTTGAACACTCTACTGAGTTTTTGGGATGCTGTTTGAAGAATCACTTACTGACTCGATAAAGTCGATGGTTATTACCTGTTAAAATGCTGAACAGGTCTGGTTTAGGATTCAGATAATGATCTTCAATGGTTAACAGACAGTTCAAGTTAACTTCAAATCACATTTAAGTTTCATTTTATCAACAAACCAGACTTTTTTTTAGTTTTTTTGACAACAAGAAGTTGCTTTGTTAAAAAATCACAACCTATTCAGGATAAGGCGGTATAAACGTACCGCTATAGTGACGTTAGGCAAATTTCAACACAATCGGTAAATAGAAACAAGGCGGGCAAAACGGATGAGCAACGAGTATAACGCAGCGGCAATTGAAGTCTTGACCGGACTGGAGCCGGTACGTAAACGTCCTGGCATGTATACCGACACCACTCGGCCTAACCATCTGGTGCAGGAAGTGGTCGATAACAGCGTCGATGAGGCCATAGCCGGTCACGCTGATAGTATTGAGGTAATTATCTACAAAGATGGTTCTGTGAAGGTGAGTGACAATGGCAGGGGAATGCCTGTGGACAAGCATCCAGAGCAAGGCATTCCGGGCGTAGAAGTCATCATGACGCAGCTTCATGCGGGTGGAAAATTCTCCAATAAGAATTACCAGTTTTCCGGTGGCTTGCATGGCGTGGGCATTTCCGTTGTGAATGCCCTGTCTGCCAAACTGGATGTTGAAGTCAAACGAAACGGCAAAATCTATCACATGGCTTTTGCTGATGGTGAAAAGCAAACGGAATTGAAGGAAACCGGTACAGTAGGCCGCAATAACACGGGCACGGCCATTACTTTCTGGCCAAATGAAAAATATTTTGATTCCAATAAAATATCGGTATTAAAGCTCAAGCACGTACTTCGTGCTAAAGCGGTACTCTGTCCTGGTTTGAAAATCAGTTTAAATATTGACCAGACCGATGAAGATTATTTCTGGTGTTATGAAAACGGCTTAAAAGAATACTTGCTGGATCGGATCGGCGACGTTCAGTTTTATCCAGAACAGCCGTTCATGGCGAATATGGCGGGAAATCATGAGGCGGTCGAGTGGGGTATTGTCTGGGCGGTTGATAATCCACTTGAAGCGCTTGCCGAAAGCTATGTCAATCTGGTGCCTACTGTGCAAGGTGGAACGCATGTTAATGGCCTCCGTGCAGGTTTAACCGAAGCCATGCGGGAATTTTGCGAGATACGCAATCTGCTACCGCGTGGCGTTAAAGTCGCACCCGAAGACGTATGGGAAAACTGTCATTATGTGTTGTCGGTAAAACTGGAAGACCCCCAGTTTTCTGGGCAAACCAAAGAACGATTGAGTTCCAGGGAATGCGTCACCTTCGTTTCCGGCGTGGCTAAAGATGGCTTTAGCTTATGGCTAAACCAGCACCCAAACGAAGGTGAAAAAATTGCCGAAATCATTATTAACAGCGCCCAAAAACGCTTACACGCCAATAAGGCCATTATCCGCAAACGCGTCACGGCGGGTCCGGCGTTGCCCGGAAAGCTGGCCGATTGCACCGCACAGGATATTGCCAGGACTGAGTTGTTTTTGGTAGAAGGGGATTCGGCTGGCGGTTCAGCCAAGCAGGCGAGGGAGCGGGACTTTCAGGCGATCATGCCCTTGCGTGGTAAGATATTGAATACCTGGGAAGTTGAATCCAACCAAGTTATGGCTTCGCAGGAAGTCCACGATATTGCTGTCGCGTTAGGCATAGAACCCGGTTCCGATGATTTGCGAAACTTGCGATACGGTAAGGTGTGCATCCTGGCAGATGCCGATTCAGATGGCAGCCATATTGCGACACTGATATGCGCCTTGTTTTACCAGCACTTCAATGCGTTGGTTGTTGCCGGTCATGTGCATGTTGCCATGCCGCCTTTGTACCGGATTGATATTGGCAAGCGGGTGTTTTATGCCTTGGATGAAGCTGAAAGGCAAGGTGTCCTGGATCGCATCAAAGCAGAAAAATTAAAAGGCCAAATCAGTGTGCAACGCTTCAAAGGTTTAGGTGAGATGAATCCGTCCCAACTTCGGGAAACCACCATGAATCCTGATACCCGCAGGCTGATTCAACTGACCGTTGAACAAAGCGACGACACTCGCGGGCAACTGGATTTATTACTGGCTAAAAAACGCGCACCGGACAGAAAGGTCTGGCTGGAAACCAAAGGGAATTTGGCTGATGTTGTTTAATGGCTTCAGGTCTTACATCGATAACGTTTGTATTATTGATTCGGCCTTATGAAGATTTAACTTCCGTTCGCTTTGAGCCTGTCGAAAGGCTTATGTGCCTTGACTCTCTCAGCACGAATGGTTCAAACATCAACAGGCCGAATCAATAACTATAAAACGCTACTTATTATCCGGTAAACTACACAAAGTTATGCCTTCAATTACATAAGTGCTATGCCTCAAAATTTTGCGTTAGATCGTGATTATGCGTATGAATCCTTAAAGATTCCGCCCAATTCCATCCAGGCCGAGCAGTCGGTTTTGGGTGGTTTGATGCTGGATAACCAAACTTGGGATTCTGTTTCCGATAAGGTGGTTGAAACCGACTTTTATCGTCGCGATCACCAGTTGATTTTCCGTACGATAGAAAAACTGGCCGACCAACAGATTCCATTCGACGTGATTACCATATCAGAAACCCTGGAGGCGACCAGCGAACTAGAAGCAGTCGGAGGCTTGTCGTATTTGGGCATGTTGGCAAAAGACACCCCCAGTGCCGCCAATATCGTCAGCTATGCCAATATCGTTCGGGACAGGTCGGTACTGCGCCAGTTGATTCATGTGGGAACAGAAATATCAGATTCGGCCTTCAATACCGAAGGCCGTGATACTGCCGATCTATTAGAACACGCGGAACGTGAGGTATTTAAAATAGCTGAACAACGCCAGCGCGGGCAGGGCGGTTTTACGTCAATTAAATCTCTGTTGGCTAAAGCGGTCGATAAGATTGAAATGTTATTCGAACAAGGCAGTCATATCACCGGCGCGGCGACCGGGTTTACTGATCTGGATGAATTGACCTCGGGATTACAGCCCTCCGATTTGATTATCGTAGCGGGTCGCCCATCTATGGGTAAAACCGCAATTGCCATGAACATGGCGGAAAATGTCGCCATAAAAGGCGGCAAGCCTGTTGCCGTGTTCAGTATGGAAATGCCGGGCGATGCCTTAGCGATGCGGATGATGTCATCGCTGGGACGTATCGATCAACATAAAGTCAGGACGGGCAAGCTGGAAGACCACGAGTGGCCTAGGTTGACTTCAGCGATCAGCTTGTTGGGCGAAACTAAACTGTTTATAGACGACACGCCTGCGCTAACGCCAACGGAAGTGCGTTCAAGGGCAAGGCGGTTAACCCGGGAACACGGGCAATTGGGCTTGATTGTCCTGGATTATTTACAGCTTATGCAATCGCCTAGCAGCGGCGATAACCGGGTGCAGCAAATTTCCGATATATCAAGGGGTTTGAAGGCGTTGGCCAAGGAGCTGAATGTTCCGGTAGTGGCTTTGTCCCAGTTGAACCGTAACCTTGAGCAACGCCCCAACAAGCGGCCTATGATGTCCGACTTACGCGAATCTGGAGCGATTGAGCAGGATGCGGATTTGATCGTGTTTGTGTATCGCGATGAAGTCTACAATGAAGACAGCCCCGATAAAGGCATTGCCGAGATTATTGTCGGCAAGCAACGGAACGGCCCATTAGGGACTGTGCGTTTAACTTTCCTGGGGCAATACACCCGGTTTGAGAATTATGCCGGGAACTCTTATAGCACTGGCGATTATGAGTAAATATTGGGAAGCTTTGTGATCGCAACCGCCGCTTACGCAGGGATAAACCTGGATGCCGCCCGGCATAATCTCATCAAGGTACGCAGTTGTTCGCCCCAAGCAAAGGTAATGGCGGTCATTAAGGCTAATGCTTACGGGCATGGATTGTTACGCATGGCTAAAGCCTTGGAAAATGCAGATGCTTTTGCAGTTGCCCGCGTTGATGAAGGTGTGCGCTTGCGTAAGGCGGGAATAAGACAACGGATTGCCGTCTTGCAGGGTTTTACCGATATGGAAGAGTTACAGCACCTCATAGATTTTCAGCTAGAAGCCATCATCCATTCTTACCATCAGTTAGACCTGATTGAAAGTTGGCAAGGGCAGGGCGCATTGTCTGTTTGGTTAAAAATCGACACTGGCATGAACCGGTTGGGCTTTAAGGTAGAAGATGCTGGCCATGTTCATCAAAGGCTCAACCGATGTGAGATTATCAAAAAACCCATCAATCTCATCACCCATCTGGCAAGCGCTGATGATGAAACCAGTGCTTTTACAACAAAGCAAATCAAGCTTTTTAATGATACGGTTTCCTATTACGAAGGCGAGCGTAGTATCGCAAATTCGGCTGGCATTTTAGCCTGGCAGAATGCCATCAGTGATTGGGTGCGCCCTGGGATTATGCTCTACGGTATCTCGCCTTTTCCCGATTCGACCGGATTAGAGCTAGGATTAGAGCCAGTCATGAGCCTGCATTCCAAACTGATCGCGGTAAAGCCCGTTGCAAAAGGTGAAACCGTAGGCTACGGCAATAGCTGGCTTTGTGACAAGGCCACGACACTCGGTGTGGTAGCCATCGGTTATGGCGACGGCTATCCAAGATATACCAAGCAAGGTACGCCAATCTTAGTCAACGACCAGCGTGTTCCCCTGATTGGCAGGGTTTCAATGGATATGGTTACCGTTGATTTGGCAACACAACCCGATGCTTTACCGGGCGATAAGGTCACCTTATGGGGTAACGGACTGGCTGTTGAAGAAATCGCCAATTATGCAGATACCATACCTTATACGCTGGTATGTGGCGTGACCCAACGTGTGCGGTTTGTTGAAACATCGGCGCTTAGGTTGGCGTAATGCACATATAGTTGATTCGCCTTGATTATGCTCGATCTAGGATCGTGTACATAAGCAAAACGTCATGAAATTTATAGAAATCAGCTTTAGACCGATGACGCAAGCCGATCTGTCTGAGTTTAGTTTGATAAATTACGGAGACACAATGATCGAGCGGGACAGTTACAAAAATCCAAAAGAAGGTAAAACTTACATAAGCCCAAGTTTACCGTCGTTTGGTGATGGAGCAAAGAAAGTGCGCATTGCCACTAAGGTAATTGAATCACTAGATTCTTTTGCATTCGGCACTATAAAAGATGAAGTTGTTTTGAGGCATGTGGAAGGTGGAAAATCGTATATAACGGCTAAATTCATTGAAGATCCAAGAGGGTTATATTTACTAACCCTACAAAGATATACCGTAGGAACAGATAAACCGCATAACGCAAGTTTTTCATTTATTGGTGAAGAAATTGGGAAGCTTTTCGAGTTCATTCAAAATATTTTGTCTGTAACATTTAAAGATGATCGTGCAGTTAACATTACAGATGAAGAGCTTAGAAATATAGTTGTTTCAAATAATCAAGCAAGAAAGTTATTTCAAGAAAACGAAGAGGTATTTTCCGAGATAATAAAATCGGAAATAACTAAAGGGGACATTATTGCTATAGGATTTCGGAAGAAACAATTAGATGTTTACAGTAAACTCATAACCGATCAGGAGTATTTCGAGAGCTTAAGAAAACAGAAAAATACAACCACAGAAGGTTTATGGCAAAAATTCTTTGAAAAGAACAAATGGATTTTCGGTTATGGGTTGAGCTACTTGTTTTTGTCCAGCTTAGACGAAAAGAAACTTGAGCAAGTGGTACAAGGTCACGATGTTGCTAGTTTTGGTAAAAGAGTTGACGCTCTTATGAAAACTAAGGGACTGATTTCAAGTCTGTGCTTCGTTGAAATCAAGACCCATGAAACGCCGTTATTGCAAAAAAAGCCTTATCGTTCTGGCTGTTGGGCACCATCACAAAAATTAACTGAAGCTATCGCTCAAATTCAAGGCACTGTTGCTTCAGCAGTGAAATCGCTGACTCAAAAAAAATCGTTTAGTGATGAACATGGCAATCCAACAGGTGAGGAAGTATACAATTACTTGCCAAAATCGTATTTAGTCATTGGTAGCTTAGGTGAATTTACTAGCGAACACGGTGTAAATGAAGATCAGTATCGTTCTTTTGAGATTTATCGTAAAAACATAATTACTCCAGAAATACTGACTTTTGATGAGTTATATGAGAGAACAAAATTCATTGTGTGACATATCGAAAATTAACAGGGGGATAGATTTTTGCGACTTGTGTTGATAATGTTATAAATGCTGTAAGACGGTTTCACGTTAGCAAACCATCATAATTAGTAACACTTGGTAGTATTAATCTCGTTAGATGGTTTTGTACCATTGCGTTAGAATCAGCACATGGACTTTGAAATTATCCGCGAAATCAGGTATCCAGAAACTTTTGCCCGTGGCACAGGTATCAGGGAGTTACCCAGGCGTAAAATTCACGGTCTGGGCAAAGGTGTAAGCGTAAAGGTCTTGCTGCCGTGGATTGTCAGATGGATCACTGCGTGAAGCAGAAATCCACTGGTATGGGCTGCAAGCATAGGCAAGCGCGAGAAAGATAAACGTTATACGGACACACAACCATGAACAAACATGAATTTGCTTTATGCGTTAAATACGGTTATGAGGTCTCGCTGGATATGGACAAGCTTTATGAAGCGCTGGCTGATGCTGATGCAGAAAAACATAATCAAATCCGGGTTATTGATGAGTCGGCTGAAGATTATCTTTATCCTGCTGCTTTATTTGATCGAGTTGCGCTCCCGCCTCACGTTATGAAACGCGTTTTCCACGCACAAACTTAAGTGCGTAGTCATAAGATAATCCTCATCTTAACGATGATGGCTTTCATGTTTAGCGGTGTTGGCTATGCCGCTGGCAACAAAGTGAAAGCAAGGTCTAAGCTTCAACAAAAACGATTAAAAATCAATCCCATGACGGATAATGAAAGTGCGTGGATAGCCAACATCGAGACCGATGTATACCGGGCTGGCACTTTCGAAAATATAACTGTTGGGTATTCGGCAAATAATGGCTGGGATATTAGCCTATCGTTATTGAATGCCCAAGTATTGGGCAACAATAATCAATTTCAAGGCAATACTTTTTTTAATATCGCCAAAACATTTGACATTAACAATGATTTCTCGATAACCGCAGGCACTCAGAACGGAATTGCCTTGGCTAATGTGCAACCGCAGTTATGGTTTAATTTTAACTTTCTGGATAATCGATATGACGTGACCCCTTGGCTATTGCTGCATGGCGGCCCTTATCTGGCAAATGCGGCAATAACCGGAACATCCCGGCAAGTTGGTTTTCTGACAGGCGCTGAAATTACCTTCATCCAAAACAAATTGTCCTTACAGATGGATTATATCAGTGGGCATCATTCGCTATCGGGTGCCACCGTCAACATGTTGTTCAACATAACGCCACGCTGCCAAATTTATATGGGCGTGTTAGTGCCGGAACAAAATAGCGGTAATGAATTTGCCGGGATTATAGGCTTTAATTTATCGACTCATAATTTATAGCGAGTGGGGTGTCTAAGCAAAACGGCACAGTTAGTAAGGCAGGGTAGTGTTAATCGCCTTAGCTAGTTTCGGTTCATTGCACTAGAACTTGTTCATGGGCTTTGAAAATATCGGTGAAAGCAGGCATCCCGAAACTTTTATGAAATTGTTACGATACCAATGGATGCCCAAACGCAGGCCACCGCAGGTTTTGGTTACCTTTTCGATCACCATGATATTGCCGCGCAACTGGCGCAGCAATATGGTGCAGATTATGTGATCGTGGGCAGGTTATACCAATCCCAAAAAGTTGTTATATGAATCCCCTCATCCTGGCCTTCTCCCTTTGGAGAAGGTAACAATGAGAACTTATTGGGATTGGTATTACATCATTGCGAGGGGATGAAAGCATTCCCATCCCCTGCGTTTGGATGACGTATTTACATCTGACGATGCATCTCAGCCATTTTTCGGTTAGAGTCGACGGCTTTTTCATAAACATCAATCAGCCTTAAGCAATGTGCTTTAAAATCTTCCGCCTGTCTACCGTAAAGATAGGCTTTTGACTCGTACTGGCTAAGGAGTTTCTTGTGCTCATCAACCTTAAGCTGCATTTCATCAGCCGCTTCATCATAGTGTTTCGCCAGCGCCTCATGATCGGCTTTGGATTCCGCACTTTGCACGGCTTGGCTCATATCCATCGGATGCGGGTTCATCTCGGCGCAAGCGGTCAATAAGCCAAGAGCAAAAAGCAGGGTAATTAGTAACTTTGTTGGTAGTGGGTTAAACCTGTGAATTAACATTAGAATGATGGGATAATTGATTGATTTAACTATTTC
>Ga0302321_100006791_pt1 | contig 10086 bp, 10 predicted proteins | sample Fen_T0_1_FD_202505 | JGI IMG/M metagenome (GOLD analysis project Ga0302321, IMG submission 202505) | Peat permafrost microbial communities from Stordalen Mire near Abisko, Sweden - Fen_T0_1 | ecosystem: Environmental > Terrestrial > Soil > Wetlands > Permafrost | place: Sweden: Abisko... | reverse complement strand
AAACTGGAGCCGAAATGAAGGACTTCCCGCTTCCCGTGCGCGTCACTGGGTCGGGCTCGCAGCCCATCGAGGACGACGAGCTGCAATACCTCGCGATGCCGCGTGACATGAACACCTTCCGGATGCCAATCGTTCCCGAACAGGTGGACAACGCGGCGCTGGCCGAAGCGCGCGACCTGCTGGCCCTGTTCCTCGGAAAGCTCGAGGACTGGGTACCGGCGGCGACGGGACGCGGGCCTCGCGTTGACCTCGCCGGCGTTTCGCCATCGGCGCTCGAAGTGATGAATCAGATGCTGGGAGAAGGTGAAGTCTCGATCCAGGTGGGTGGCGAGCGACGATTCCGCATCCAGGAAAGCGTCTTCACCGGACTCTGGCGCGTATGCGCGCTCGACGGCGACGGCCTGCTCGCGGAAGATTGGCTCGAGGCAGGCATGCTGCCCGAATCCGTCGTGCCGATCGCACGCGACGCGGGACAGGCGGCACCTCCGCACATCGACCTGCCCGAAGGCGCCATGAATTCGCCAGCGCTGTTGGCCGAAATCGGCAGCCAAGTGGCGACGCGGTCGTGCGGTGACCCTGCGCACGTCATCAACCTAACGTTGTTCCCGATGACGCCCGAGGACCACGAGGTGCTGACGCAGGCGCTGCCGGTCGGCCCGGTCGCGATGATCTCGCGCGGCTTCGGCAACTGCCACGTCACCTCTACCGGCCTATCGGATGTCTGGCGCGTGCAGTACTTCAACAACATGAATACGCTGATCCTCAACACGATCGAGGTCGTCGACGTTCCGGAGGTGGTGCTTGCCGCCGCCGAGGACCTGGCCGACAGCCGCGAACGCCTGGCGGAGCTTGTGGACTGGATGAGCGAATCGTGCGCGGAATCCACTGCGAGCTGACGGCATGTCGATGACCGAACGCCTCGGGCAGGACGCCGCCGCAACGGCAGGCGGACGGCGCGAATGCAAGATCTGCTGGCAGGTGTACGACCCGGCCGAGGGTGACCCGCGCGTCTGGCAGATTGCGCCGGGCACGCCGTTCGCCGACCTGCCTTCGCACTGGACGTGCCCCAACTGCTCGGCGACGAAAGACCAATTCCTGGTGTTGGCCGATGACTAGCGCAATCGGCGATGCCCTCCTGCGACCGGACCCATCGGCAAGCCTGGTGTGCTCGTTTCGCCTCGTCGCACAGCGCATGCGCGGGCTCAACTTCGTCAACGCCGCGCTCGACGTCGAGGCGATTGCTTTCGCCCCATGGCAGGGACACTGGCTTGGCGTGCTGGTCACGCCCTGGTTCATGAACCTGATCCTGGCGCCGCGCGACGACACCGCCTGGACGCACGTCAAACCGGGGAAGCAGCGGACCTACAACTTTCCTGCCGGCCCCTACGACTTCATCGGCGCCCATGACGACGTCGCAGGCGAGTACCAGATGTGCTCGCTGTTCTCGCCGTTGCTTCACTTCGATGATCAGGAAACCGCGCGGCTCGTGGCGGGGCTCGCGCGCGAAGCGTTGTTCGACGCTGCACACGCCGAGAATGCCGTCGCGCCGGTGGGGAACCTCTCGCCCGCGCCTGCCTCCGACGCCCGTGAAACGCGGCCGCTCGCCAAGCTGGAGACGCAACTCAACGCACCGCAATCCAAGCGCGACTTCCTGCGCGCCCGGTGGACCGGCGACGACCGTGGCAATCGAAGGTGAACTGATCGTGCGTCTCGATTGCTCCGCGCGGCGCGTCCGGCAGGTGACCGTGCGCTCGACGCGCCCGATGGTCGCCGCGCGCGTGCTGGCGGGCAGGACGCCGGCCGATGCCGCCGCCATGGTGCGCAGACTCTTCAGCATCTGCAGCGGTGCGCAGGGTACCGCGGCCACCGCTGCGCTCGACGCGGCCGGCGCCATCGGCCGGACGCAGGACCCCGGCCTTCATGACCGCGAAGTGATGCTCGAGGCGTTGCAGGACACGTTCTGGCACCTGCTCATCGATTGGCCCAACACGATGGGCCAGGCGCCGTGCGTTACACCCGTCGCTGCCGCGCGCTTTCAGATCGCGTCGGCGATGCGAGGAACCGACGGCACGCCGCGACCCCATGACGCGTTGGCAATGTGCGCCCTGGGAGAACGCTTGTCCGCCATCGCGGCGCAAACGGTCTTCGGCATGCCACCCGCCTCGTGGCTTGAACTGGATGGTGTCGAGGCGCTGCAGGCGTGGTGTGCGCGAGGCGCTACCGTTCCGGCGACGCTGCTGGGCCAGGTGCTGGCCGATCTGCCCACGCTAGGTCGCAGCGCGACGTCGCTCCTGCCTGCGCCACAGCGCGAATCGCTGCTCCAAGTTGTCGTGTCGGCCATGCGTGGCGATCCTTCGTTTTCCGGCGCGCCAACCTGGGCAGGCGCCGCCGCGGAGACCGGCGGGCTGGCTCGCATGTGCCACCAGCCGCTGGTCATTGCATTGCAGGAACGCTTCGGCAACACGGTCGGCACGCGAATCACCGCGCGCCTCGTCGAGCTTGCGCGCTGGCTGCTGGAGCTGCGTGCAGGCGACGCCGCGCCCGTTCCGCCACCGCGCGTCTTGAGCGTGCCGCTTGGCAACGGTGAAGGACTTGCCGCCGTCGAAACGGCTCGCGGCATGCTGCTGCATCGCGCCCGCCTCGTCGACCAGCACGTGGCCGATTACCAGATCGTGGCGCCGACGGAGTGGAACTTTCATCCTGCCGGCGCGCTGGCGACGGGTCTCCTGGGACTCGAATCCAGCGATGACGTGCAGCTGCAGGGCGCAGCCCGGCTTGCCGTGCACGCGCTGGATCCCTGCGTCGCGTTCCGGGTCGAGGCGGACCATGCATGAAGTCGCGCTGGCGGAAGGCGTGCTGCGCATCGTCATGGATGCGGCGCGGGCCAGCGCCGCCGCGCACGTGCACACGGTGTGGGTCGAACTGGGCGCGCTGGCGCACGTCGAGCCCGACGCGCTGGCCTTCTGCTTCGACGCGGTGACTCGCGGGAGCGTCGCCGAGGGAGCGCGGCTGGACATCGCCAGGACCGCCGGTGCGGCGTGGTGCCTGCCCTGCAGCGTGGAAGTCCCGCTGGCACGGTTGGGTGATGCCTGCCCTCATTGCGGCAGCCACCAGTTGCAGGTGCTGAAGGGCGATGAGATGCGAGTGAAGGAAATCGGCATAGCGTGACATCGCCTTTTTGGCGGCACGCGCGACGGAGAGGGATCGAAGATGTGCACGACCTGCGGTTGCAGCGACGGCGAAACCAGGATCGACGGCGTCACCCTGACGGGAGGCGCGCACGCGCACGAACACCCGACGGCGCACGGCGCCACGTCTACGCAATGGCGCACGCGAGCTGGCGGCGCGGATCATGCGCCCATACCGTCGCACGTCCATCAGCATGCCGACGGGACCTGGCACAGCCACGTCCACGGCGGCGGCAGCACCCACGAGGCGCTCGCGGGCGCGCCGGCACTCGGCGCGGCGCACGAGGACGGCACGCCGGCCGAGCGCATCGTCCGCATCGAGCAGGACATTCTCGCCCGGAACGACACCTTCGCCGAGCTCAATCGACAGGCGTTCGCCGATCGCGGGAATTTTGCGCTGAACCTAGTCTCGAGCCCGGGATCGGGCAAGACCACGCTGCTGGTGCGCACGATCGAAGCGCTGCACGGCCGCATGCCCGTATTCGTCATCGAAGGCGATCAGCAGACTTCACTCGACGCCGACCGCATCCGCGCCACGGGTGCCGCTGCCGTGCAGGTCAACACTGGCAAGGGCTGTCATCTCGACGCGCACATGGTGGGCAGGGCGCTGGCGCAGCTCGACCCCGCCGATGGTGGCCTCGTGATGATCGAGAACGTCGGCAACCTGGTGTGCCCGGCGGCGTTCGACCTGGGCGAAGCGCACAAGGTCGTCATCCTGTCGGTGACCGAAGGCGCCGACAAGCCGCAGAAGTATCCGGACATGTTCCACGCCGCCGACCTGATGCTCGTCAACAAGGTCGACCTGCTGCCTTATGTCGAGTTCGACGTCGATGCGGCCGTCGCCTGCGCGCGCCGCATACGCCCCGGCCTCGAGGTGCTCTGCGTTTCGGCGACCACCGGCGAAGGCTTTGCCGCGTGGCTCGCCTGGCTCGAACGCGGCGTCGCCTCGGCGCGAGGCGCGCGCGACAGGGACCTGGCTGCATTGCGGCGCCGGGTCGCGGAACTCGAAGCGAAGCTCGGATCGGCCGCGGACGCCGCCTGACCGGCGTTCGCCCCAAAACAGCTATGGCCGCCGCAATGCATCGGGAATCCATCCGCCGCCGCATCGAAGTGCGGGGCATCGTGCAGGGCGTGGGGTTCCGGCCCTTCGTCTATCGGCTCGCGCGCGACCTCGCGCTGGACGGATGGGTGCGCAACGATGCCGCCGGCGTGACGATCGAGGTGCAGGGCGAGGCGGACCGCATTGAAACCCTCGCACGCAGCGTGCGCGACGGGGCGCCGGCGCAGGCTCGTGTCGACAGCGTCGCGCAGTGCGATTGCGTGCCGGAATTCGGTGCCGCCGGCTTCGCCATCCTCGAAAGCGGCGGCGGCCGCGCGGGCACCGCCATCGGTCCCGACGGCGCGATCTGTGCGGATTGCCTCGCCGAATTGTTCGATTCCAAAAACCGGCGCTACCGCTACGCGTTCATCAATTGCACAGGCTGCGGACCGCGCTACACGATCACCCACCGGCTTCCCTATGACCGCAGCTCGACCAGCATGGCGGGCTTTGCACAGTGCGCGCCCTGCCTCGCCGAGTACCGCTCGCCGCTCGATCGCCGCTTTCACGCCGAGCCGAATGCCTGCGCCGATTGCGGGCCGCATCTGGCAATGCTCGATGCGACGGGCCAGGCCATCGACGGTGTCGACCCGATCACCGAGACGCGGACCCGCATCGCGCGAGGAGAGATTGTCGCCGTCAAGGGACTGGGCGGATTCCACCTCGCCTGCGACGCACGCAACGCCGGTGCAGTCGCCCGACTGCGCGAACGCAAGGCGCGCGAGGAAAAGCCGTTCGCCGTCATGGTGGCCAATGTCGCATCGGCGCGGGCATGGGCGGCTACGTCGCCGGCGGACGAGGCGATGCTCGAGTCCGTCGAACGCCCCATCGTGCTGGTCCGCAAGCGCGACGGCTGCGACCAGCAACTTGGGAGCATCGCACCGGGACTGGCGTGGCTGGGCGTCATGCTCCCCTATACGCCCGTCCACTACCTGCTGTTCCACGAAGCCATAGGATGTCCGGACGGAACCACCTGGCTGGCCAACGCGCAGGATCTGGTTCTGGTGATGACGAGCGCCAATCCGGGCGGCGAGCCGCTGGTGACCGGCAATGACGAAGCGATCGCGCGGCTGGCTGGCATTGCCGACGCGTTCCTCGTGCACGACCGCGACATCGTCGTCGGGTGCGACGACAGCGTGCTGCGCGCCGCGCTGGGATCGGACGCGGCATTACAGTTCGTTCGCCGCGCCCGCGGGTATACGCCGCGCGCGATCAAGCTGGCCCGCGCCGGGCCGTCGGTATTGGCGCTCGGCGGATATTTCAAGAACACCGTGTGCGTCACGCGCGGCGAGGAGGCCTTCGTCTCGCAGCATGTCGGCGACCTTGACAACGCGCCGACGTGCGAAGCGTTCGACGCCACCGTCGCGCACCTCGTCTCGATACTGGACGTCGAGCCGCGGGCTATCGCGCACGACCTGCATCCTGACTTCTACAGCACGCGCCAGGCTGCACGTCTTGCCGCGCGGTGGGGTATACCCACCCGAGGCGTGCAGCATCACCACGCGCACGTCGCCGCGATCGTGGCCGAACACCGGCTGCCGGGGCCCGTCTTAGGGCTGGCACTGGATGGCGTGGGGCTGGGCAGCGACGGCGGCGCCTGGGGCGGCGAGCTGCTCTATGTCGACGGCGCGCATTGCGAGCGGCTGGGGCGCCTGCGACCACTTCGCCTGCCCGGTGGCGACCGTGCCGCACGCGAACCCTGGCGCATGGGCGCGGCCGCGCTATCGCTCGCAGGACGCGAAAACGAGATTGCCCAACGCTTTGCCGACGAACCGGCGGCGCGCTCCGTGCGGGACATGCTGGTGCGACGCTTCAACGCACCGGAAACGAGCAGCCTCGGCCGCTGGTTCGACGCCGCCGCCGGACTCCTCGACGTCACGCGCCGGATGAGCTTCGAAGGGCAGGCCGCGATGCTGCTCGAAGGCGCCGCCGAAAGGCATGGCGCGGTCCCCGCCGATTCGTCACTGTTTGCGATCACTGGCGACAACGAACTCGACCTGACGGCACTCGTCATGCGTCTCGCCGACGAACGCGACGTCGGCCGCGGCGCGGCGCTGTTTCACGCAACGCTCTTCGCGGCACTTGCGGCGTGGGTGGCACAGGCGGCGCAGGATCTCAACCTCGACGCGGTCGCGGCAGGCGGCGGCTGCCTTCTCAACGCCCTTCTCGCGCGCGGCCTGCACGAGGCGTTGGGTCTGCGCGGCATCGAGCTGTACCAGGCAGAGGCCGTGCCGCCGAACGACGGTGGGATCTCTCTTGGACAGGCCTGGGTTGCAATGAACGACCTCAACGGAATCTGCTGAACCATGTGCCTCGCCATCCCTGCCCGCGTCGTCGACCTGTTGGAAAACGACATCGCGCTGGTCGACGTCGGCGGCGTGCAGAAGCGCATTTCGCTGGCGCTTGTCGACGGCGTCGCGTGCGGCGACTACGTAATCGTCCACGTCGGCTATGCGCTGGCCCGCCTCGATCCCGAAGAGGCGCAGCGCACGCTCCTGACCTTCGCTGCCGCGTACCTATCCCGTCCGGAGGTTGCGTGAAGTACATCGACGAATTCCGCGACGGCGAGCTCGCTCGCACGCTGGCGTCCGCGATCGCGCGGGAGGCCAGGTCCGGGCGCAGCTACAACCTGATGGAATTTTGCGGCGGCCATACGCATGCCATCTCGCGCTATGGCTTGTCCGACCTGCTCCCGCCCAACGTGAACATGATCCACGGCCCGGGATGCCCCGTGTGCGTGCTGCCCATCGGGCGCATCGACAACGCCATCGCGCTGGCCGCGCGGCCCGGCCTCATCCTGTGCACCTATGCCGACACGATGCGCGTCCCCGCGTCCAAGGGCACGTCGCTGCTCAAGGCGAAAGCTCGAGGTGCAGACATCCGGATGATCTACTCGAGCGCGGACGCCGTCCGCATCGCGCAGGAGAATCCCGGCCGCGACGTCGTGTTCTTCGCCATCGGCTTCGAGACGACGACGCCACCTACCGCGGTGGCGATCACCCAGGCAATGGCGCAGGAACTCACCAACTTCAGCGTGTTCTGCAACCACGTGCTGACCCCCGCAGCGATCAGCAACATCCTCGAATCGAAGGAAGTGCGGGAACTGGGCACGGTGCCGCTCGACGGTTTCATCGGTCCGGCACACGTGTCCACCATCATCGGCAGCCAGCCGTATGAATACTTTGCCGAGGAATATGGGCGCCCGGTCGTCATCGCGGGCTTCGAGCCGCTCGACGTCATGCAGGCGATTCTGATGCTGGTGCGCCAGCTGAACGAGGGCCGCGCGGTGGTGGAGAACGAGTTCACCCGCGCGGTCACGCGCGAAGGGAACACCAAGGCCAAGGCACTGGTCGCCGAAGTGTTCGAGCTGCGCCGCTCGTTCGAGTGGCGGGGCTTGGGCGAAGTGCCATACAGCGCGTTGCGGATCAAGGCGAAATATGCCGCGTTCGACGCCGAGGCGCGGTACGGGATCACCTACATTTCAGTGCCGGACAACAAGGCATGCGAGTGCGGAGCGATCCTGCGCGGCGTGAAGAAACCGGCTGACTGCAAGGTCTTCGGCACCGTCTGCACGCCCGAAAATCCGATCGGCTCCTGCATGGTGTCCTCGGAAGGCGCGTGCGCGGCCCACTACACGTACGGACGATTCAAGGACGTGCAGGTCGTCGCCGCCCCACCCGCGACGGTGGCCGCGTGAGCGAAGTGCGCAACGACTACATCCGTCCCGTGGATTTCAGGCACGGGCGCGTCGACATGACGCATGGCGGCGGTGGCCGTGCGATGGCGCAACTGATCGACGAGCTGTTCCTGCGCGCATTCGACAACGAATGGCTGCGCCAGGCCAACGACCAGGCCGCGTTCGCGGTCTGTGCGGGTCGCATGGTGATGGCCACCGACAGCCACGTCGTGTCGCCGCTGTTCTTTCCCGGCGGAGACATCGGCTGCCTTTCCGTGCACGGCACGATCAACGACGTCGCGATGTCCGGGGCCGTTCCGCTGTACCTGTCCGCCGGCTTTATCCTCGAGGAAGGCTTCCCGCTGATCGATTTGAAGCGCGTCGTCGAATCGATGGCGGCCGCTGCGCGCGAGGCCGGCGTGCCTGTGGTCACCGGCGACACGAAAGTCGTCGAAAAGGGCAAGGGCGACGGCGTATTCATCACGACGACCGGCATCGGCATGGTGCCGGAGGGCGTCGCCATTTCGGGCAATGCCGCGAAACCGGGCGACCGCATCCTCGTCAGCGGAACGATGGGCGACCATGGCGTTGCGATCATGTCGCTGCGCGAGAACCTCACCTTCGAGACGACCATCCGCTCGGATACGGCGGCGCTTCATGGCCTGGTCGCCGCAATGGTTGAGGCAGTGCCGCGCATCCATTGCCTGCGCGACCCGACCCGCGGCGGCCTCGCGACGACGCTGAACGAGCTGGCCAGCCAGTCCGGCTGCGGAATGGTGATCGCCGAAAGGCGCATCCCCGTGAACGGCCAGGTGAACGCAGCTTGCGAGTTCCTCGGGCTCGATCCGCTGTACGTCGCCAATGAAGGCAAGCTGGTCGCCATCTGCGCTGCAGACGACGCCGACGCGCTGCTGGCGGCGATGCGCGCGCATCCACAGGGCAAGGACGCCGCGATCATCGGCGAGGTCATCGCGGACCCCCATCACTTCGTGCAGATGGACACGAGCTTTGGCGGCCGCCGCGTCGTCGACTGGCTGACCGGCGAGCAGCTTCCCCGAATCTGCTGAAATGCGCATCCTGTTTCTCACGCATGCGTTCAACAGCCTGGCGCAGCGTCTTTACGTGGAGCTGACGGAGGACGGCCACGACGTCACCATCGAGTTCGACATCAACGATGCGGTGACGGAAGAAGCCGTCGCCCTCGCCTGCCCCGACCTGATCGTCGCACCTTTCCTGAAGCGCCGCATACCGGAGTCCGTCTGGCGCAACCGACGCTGCATCATCATCCATCCCGGGATCGTGGGCGACCGCGGACCGTCGGCGCTGGACTGGGCGATCGCCGATGGCGAGTCCACATGGAGCGTCACCGCACTGCAGGCGAACGCCGAGATGGACGCCGGCGACATCTGGGCGAGCGTCGAATTCCCGATGCGCGAGGCGAGCAAGAGCAGCCTCTACCGGAACGAGGTCACGGAGGCCGCAGTCGTCGCGACGCGCACAACGCTCGAGCGCATGGCGCGAGGCGAAGCGCCGCAGCCACTCGCCGCTGCGCGTGATGTGGTGCGCGGCCGTTTGCGTCCGATGATGCGCCAGACGGACCGCGCCATCGATTGGTGCGCCGACGATACGGCCGCCGTGCTGCGGAAGATCCGCGCGGCCGACGGTTCTCCGGGCGTACTGGACGAAGTCCGCGGAACCCGCGTGCATCTGTTCGACGCGCACCCGGAAGGACGGCTGCGCACCCATTTTGCGCAGGCCAGGCCGGGCGCCGTGATCGCGCAGCGCGACAGTGCGCTGTTGCGTGCGACGATCGATGGCGCCGTCTGGATCACGCATTTGCGTGGCGCAGACGCCCCCGATCACTTCAAGCTTCCCGCGGCGATGGTCCTGGGCGACGATATAGCGGACGTGCCCGAGGTGCCGTTGTCCGCCGATGCCGTGGTCGACTACCCGACATGGCGGCCCATTCGCTACGAGGAGGACGGCGCGGTCGGCTTTCTGCACTTTCCCTTTTGCAATGGCGCCATGGGCACGGCGCAATGCCTCGCATTGCGCGACGCCGTACGCAGCGCGCGTGCGCGTCCGACCCGGGTGCTCGTTCTGATGGGCGGGCCGGACTTCTG
>Ga0302321_100006790_pt1 | contig 10086 bp, 13 predicted proteins | sample Fen_T0_1_FD_202505 | JGI IMG/M metagenome (GOLD analysis project Ga0302321, IMG submission 202505) | Peat permafrost microbial communities from Stordalen Mire near Abisko, Sweden - Fen_T0_1 | ecosystem: Environmental > Terrestrial > Soil > Wetlands > Permafrost | place: Sweden: Abisko... | reverse complement strand
CTTCAGCCCAACGAAATGCTGCGAGACAGGTGCCCAAATACGGTTGCCACGCGGCGCAGATGCCGCGACTCCGTGTGCGTCAGCAACCACAGATCGGTCTGTGCCTCATCCAGCGCATCGGTCAGTTGAACAACGTCCTTGCGCCCCGCTACCAGGAACATTGGAACAATCCCTACCCCCAGTCCTCGCGTCACCAATTCGAGCACGGTCAATATGCTGCTCACCCGATAAACCGGGTCCACCTTTGGGAAATGTTTCTTACGCCACAAAACAGAGGGATGTTCGGGTAGCGCCTCGTCGGGAGCAATCCAGTCAAGCTCCTTCATTTTTACATCCTCGAAGCGCTTGACCCCACTGGACTTGCTCGCATAGAGCGCTACTCGCAGGGGACCTAGGCGCTTGCCGACCAAGTGTTGCGGAGGCCGCTTGGTCGCCCGAACGGCGATGTCGGCATCGCGTCGTGTCAGGTTGGCCAGTTCATTGGCAGTATGCAACTCATAGCGAAGATGCGGGTGCTCGTGATGCAAGGTACCGAGTGCCGGGGCGATCAGCCCATGGAGAACGCTATCGGTGGTGGTGATTTTTACGGAGCCAACCACGTCCTCGGGGCCTAGTTGAATTTCGGATCGTGCCGCCTCGAGAGCAATCTCCATCTGCTCTGCATGCTCCGTTAGTTTGGCACCCAGGTCCGAAGGCAGGTAACCCTTTCGCGAGCGCTCGAACAGGCGCTGACCCATCTGGCGCTCAATGCGCTGCACCGAACGAAACACTGTGGACGCATCGACATTCAATCGATCAGCCGCTGCAGCGAGTGTTCCACCGCGGGCAAGAGCCAGGACAACCTCAAGGTCAGCCGCACTGAGCCGGTATTGCGTTTGCGCATTCATGGGTTTCCAGTCTGCCTATATAACTTGCATTAATGCAACATTATACTCAGCCGCTCATCAACTCAATGGAGAAACGCAATGAATTACTTATCCCCTTCCAGAAGCACTCAAGCAGGTATCGCTTTACTCCGGGTCAGTCTCGGTGTGATGTGGGTTGCCCATGCGCTGCTCAAATGGTTTGTCTTCACCTTGCCGGGAACCGCGCAGTTTTTTGCCAGCGTCGGGTTTCCAGGCTTTCTCGCCTATCCCATATTTGTCGCTGAGCTACTTGGCGGGCTTGCCCTGATTGTCGGCTTCTATTCTCGTCAGGTATCGCTGGCCTTAGTGCCGGTCATGGCAGGTGCGGCTTCGGTTCACCTTGCGAACGGCTGGGTACATACGAGTCCGGGCGGCGGCTGGGAATATCCAGTTTTCCTGACGGTTGCATCATTCGCCTTGTGGCTGGCTGGTGATGGCTCGTTCTCCGTGCGACGGAGTAACCGTTTTGTTCTTGGCAACTAAGGAGATCAACATGTCAGCAAAACTCGTATTGGTCAGTCATGCGCTTTGTCCTTATGTCCAGCGGGCGGCCATCGTCCTGGCAGAAAAGAATGTTGATTTTGAGCGTCGGAATATCGATCTGGCGAACAAACCAGACTGGTTCCTAAAAGCATCGCCTTTGGGCAAAACCCCGGTGCTGCTGGTTGGTGATCAGGCAATCTTCGAGTCCGCAGTGATTTGCGAATATCTTGACGACACGGAATCACCAAGACTTCACCCGGAGGATTCTCTGTCGAGGGCGCGCCATCGCTCCTGGATGGAATTCGGATCGGCGGTTCTCAACGCCATCGGCGCTTTCTACTCCGCGGAGACCGAGTTGGTGCTCGCCACGAAAGCCGCCCAACTCAAGGGGCAGTTTGAGCAGGTTGAGCTCGCTCTGAGCGAAGGTCCCTACTTCATGGGAGATCGATTCTCGATAGTAGATGCCGTATTCGGACCGATCTTTCGCTACTTTGATGTTTTTGATGCGATCGACGATTTCGGTGTGTTCGCTGAGACACCAAAAGTTCGCGCTTGGCGAAAACATCTTGCGTCTCGAAAGTCGGTGGAAAAGGCGGTAGGCGAGAACTACTCTGAACTTCTGCGCGACTTTCTGCGTAGAAAGAAGTCTGCGCTGTCGGAGCGCATGATCAATCCCGCCGCGACCGAAAATTGTTAGAACTTGAGATATTAAGGGGCCAGTTCAGGCTCTGCGGGGCGCTCAATACTCAGGGACGTGGCTATTCCCGCTCCGAGTCCTGAAGCGACGATCGGCTTGCATCTCATTCAAGAATCCCTATACCTGTTTAATGCAAATTGACTCTCTATTCCATTTAACGTAATTAATTATTGATATAAATGGATATTCTTATTTAAAACGACGAGTGCAAGAATGCATTCGTCCGCTGAGCGCCCTGCACTGCGGGACACGATGAAACTCAATCGAAGCGAAACCACAAGGAGTCCTACCATGTCGCGAATCACCATCCCTACCGTCGAACAATCCCTCGCCGCATCGAAACCTTTGTTAGCCGCAGTCAACCAGCAACTGGGCGTAGTGCCCAACCTAATGAGGCTGGTCGGAACCAGCCCTGCAGCGCTCGAAGGTTACCTGTCGCTTAATGGCGCTTTGGCCAAAGGCGCACTGAGCGTTGGTCTGCGCGAACGTATCGCCTTGGCGATAGCCGAGTTCAACGCGTGCGACTACTGCCTGTCGGCGCACAGCTATCTCGCCACTCACGTGGCGAAGCTCGACGTTGCTGAAATCAACGCCGCGCGCAATGCGCACTCAAGCGACGGCAAGATCGACGCCGCGTTGCAATTCGCCCGGCGCGTTGCATCCGAACACGGTCGTGTCAGCGATGGTGATTTGGCGACCCTGCGAGCCGCCGGCTTCGATGACGCGAGCGTAATAGAAATTGTGCTCAATGTGGCGCTCAACGTACTCACCAACTACGTCAACAATGTCGCCCGGACGGATATCGACTTCCCCGTCGTGGCCTTCAAGGCGGCTGCCTAAAGCTCTGCAAGAGTGGCTTGGTGGCCAAGACAAAATTCCGGCCACCAAACTACTTGAACCGACCAAGATCATGCCGAGAGCCTTTGCCAGCATCGCCTTTACCGACAGCGTCAAAGCGGCCCAGCGCCGTTATGGAAGCCGGGAAAGTAATCGCGGCTTTGAACTGGCAAGAGACAAGCATAACGAGCTAACTGAAGGCGACGCGCAATTCATTGCAGCGCGCGACAGCTTCTATCAGGCCACAGTATCCGAGACAGGTTGGCCTTATGTGCAACATCGAGGCGGTCCAGCAGGATTCCTGCAGGTACTGGACTGCCGCACCATCGGCTACGCCGACTTTAGCGGAAACCGACAGTACCTCAGTGTAGGAAACCTCAGCGCTGACAGCCGCATTGCTCTGATTTTGATGGACTACCCCAATCAAAGTCGCCTCAAAATTTGGGGGCGAGCACGTATTGTCCACGAGGCTGATGAGCCGGAGCTGATTGCACGACTGGAACTGCCGGGCTACGAGGCACGGGTTGAACGGGGCATCGTAATCGACGTAGAGGCCGTCGAGTGGAATTGTCCCCAGCACATCACGCCGCGATATACGGAAGAGGAATTTGGCGAAATAATCGCGCCTCTGCTCGAAGAAAATAGCCGCTTGCGTGACCAGGACCGCCAGATGCCAGCGATTCCGCGCACTTTGGGCGAAGGCCCAGTGGTCTTGGTTATCAGCGGAGTTCGTCAACTTGCCCCGCGAGTTCGAGCCTATGAACTGCGTCATCCCGAAGGCGAGATGATACCGGCGATCGAAGCCGGTGCTTATCTGAGCGTTCCTGTGCTTCTGCATGACGGTAGCGCGAGTGTTCGCCACTATTCGATCAGTTCCAACCCGGCACGTCGTGATGCGTATGAGATCGCAGTTTTGCTTCAAGCTGATGGCGCAGGAGGCTCGCAATTCATACACGATCGCTATGAATTGGGACAGATTCTGCACTGCGCCGTGCCGCACAACAATTTCTCGCTGCATGCTGACGAGCGTCCTGCCGTACTGATTGCCGGTGGCATTGGTATTACTCCGATCAAGGCGATGGCTCTTGCGCTCAAGGCGCAGGACCGCCGATTTTTCGTCCACTACGCCGGACGCAGTAGGCGTGACATGGCTTATCTTGATCGCCTGCAGCGGCAATTTGGCGACCAGTTAAGAGTCTACGCCACGGATCAGCAGCCCATGGAACTTGCCCGCATCATGTCAGCGGCTCCAGCTGAATCTATGTTTTATGTGTGCGGGCCACAACGGCTTGTCGACGGCGTTCTGAGGATGGCCGGCGAACTTGATATTTCCACTGACCGAATTCGAATTGAACGCTTCTCGGCTTCATTTGACAACGCCCAAACCATAGAAATCGAGTTGAAGCGCTCAGGGAAAACCGTACAGGTCAGTCCGACTGAAAGCATCCTGAGTGCCGTTGAGGCGGCCGGTATTCTGGTGCCGGCCGAATGCCGCGTTGGTCAGTGTGGCAGTTGTGCCGTCAAGGTTCTTGACGGCTCGCCACAGCATTGCGATGTCGTACTTTCCGACCATGAACACATTGAGGATCAACTCATGTGCATCTGTGTCTCGCGCGCCAGCTCCTCCAAGCTGGTCCTTGATATATAAGCTCTCCAGGAATCGACCGTGATCCAACTCTACGAATTCGCACTCTCCGGCAACTGTCACAAGGTGCGCCTCATGATGAGCCTGCTCGAACTGGCGTATGAAAGCGTCCCGGTCGATGGCTCGCTGCGTGAGCACAAGTCACCTGCCTTTATGGCCATTAATCCCTTCGGGCAGGTACCAGTGTTCAGGGATGGTGACATCGCCATTCGCGATAGTCAGGCCATTCTGGTCTTTCTTGCTCATCGATATGGCGGTCGGAAATGGTGGCCGGATGACTCCGGCGCCATAGCGGCAATCCATTCGTGGTTATCCACAACCGCCGGGGAAGTGACGCGCGGTCCGAATGCGCTTCGCCTGCACCACAATTTTGGACGCGCGATTGATCTGGAAATGGCCACTCAGACGACCCATACCCTGCTGGAAATCATGGAAGGACGTTTGACCACACAAAACTGGATTGCGACGGACAGCAGCACGATCGCAGATATCGCGCTCTATCCTTACATCGCGCTCGCGCCGGAAGGCCAGGTGGACCTTTCGCCCTACCCGGCGGTGCTTGCATGGATCAAGCGAATTCAAGAGTTGCCAGGCTATGTTGGAATGCCTGGAATGTAATGGGCAGACCACTATAGACGACCACACAGGAGAACAATCAATGAACTCACCGACCAATTCGCGTCCACCGATTCCACCGTTTACCCGGGATACGGCCATCCAGAAAGTCCGCTTGGCGGAAGACGCCTGGAACAGTCGCGACCCGCATCGCGTTGCGTTGGCTTACACCATCGATAGTCAATGGCGAAATCGCACCGAGTTTCCACATGGGCGTGATGAAATCATCCAGCTACTGCAGCGCAAATGGGCGCGCGAACAGGAGTATCGCCTGATCAAGGAACTCTGGTCTTTCGACAGCAACCGGATCGCCGTGCGCTTTGCCTACGAATGGCACGATGAGTCAGGGCAATGGTTTCGTGCCTACGGCAACGAGAACTGGGAATTTGACGAGTTTGGCCTGATGGCACGCCGTTATGCCAGCATCAATGATCTAGAAATTCACGAGGGTGAGCGAAAATTTCGCTGGGTGCTCGGACGTCGCCCTGATGACCATCCCGGACTTGGCGAGCTCGGTCTATAGACTACTGGTGCCGAGGAAACGACAGATCACGGATCTCCACGTGCATTAACAGCCAGTTTTACCGGCGAATAGATCACTAAAAGCAATGATGACATCGCTGTTCGTATGACGCCACCCAAACGGGATCTGCTTGTTTTGACCAACGGCGCGACGGAGGTGCTGGAACGAGAAAAGGCAGCTAACCGAGTGAAGTTGACATCCGAATGCATGGTTTGTTAGTGCCATGATCGTCCGTTGATGGCCGAATGTGTGAATTCCTAGCGATTCCCATAAGGTGTCGCTAACGACGTTATCCATTTCTGCGAAAGACAGGTTTTCAAAGCAGCTTCTCAGTACCACTTGGCTGGCGTGGTCTTAGATACACAATGTTCACCCTAATCGGGAAACTGCTGCATTTCTGGCGTATTTGTCAGCCAACGTATTCCCTCGACAACTTGAGTGGCCCTTTATCCAACGAAAAGTGGCTTGGGCCAAACTTTTCTCTATATTCAAGGCCGGTAGGAGTTGTACAAGCGTCTGATCCTGACCCAAACCCTGCTCCTTGGCACGGGTCAGTCGGATCACTGCATCCGAGTTGTCCGTGAATAGCGCTAGTTGCCGGTCTGGAAAAAGCTGCTCAGCTTGAAGCAAACCAAACAAAACGGCTTGGAGTTCCATTTGATTGCTACCGACTGACGGAACTGTGCGAGTGACCACAATAGGTTCGTTTTCAGGCCCGCCAAACAAAACAACAGCAATCCCGCCATGTGCTTTGATGCTGGCATCACAGAATACTACAAGCTGGCCGTCAAACTGAGCTGCGAACTTCAGTGGCAATGGCCCTTCAGATTGAGGAATCTCTCGCGCAATTTTCTTTCTTGATCTTTTGGGCATATAGCGATACTTCTAATTCAGCGATTACGTTGAACTGCCATAGCGATCATTAAAAATACCCTGCAAAGCCGTCCTCGGCGTAATCAAAGCAATTGCGTCGCAGCGCCTGAAATTTCTGCGGTCAAGATTGCACCAGGGGCTGCAACAATGCCATTACCTCGGATTGGACGCGTTCAAACTCGGCGAGCACTTCAGGCGGCACCCGGTCGTTTTCGATGAACTGCTCGGCATCTGTCGGTGAAGAACGCGGGGAGGCATCCTCAAGGATCAGGTCGAACTCCTTATCCAGACATACCGTAAAAAACCAGTCGGTTTTCCCGTCAAGGTTGATGCGTACGGCCACATCTTTATAGTCGTTGGCGTCGTTGGAAACAACGACCTGCGTTTTCTTGGCCATGGGGGCATCCTTTCGTTTGGCGGCATATTTTGAAACACTAGTTTACCTGACAGCATCTGATAGGGCTCTGAACAGGTAGAAATTCGCCACTAGCGGGATGGAGCTGAAGTCTGCAATGAAGGATTACTAGTTAGGACAGTGAGTCGGTGGAAGATGATTTTGGTTCGGTTGATTGAAAAGAGTCGAGCTTAGTTGTGACTGAAACGTGTCATAGCCAGATATAGGAGGCTTGGCGGCCACGCCATGGCCGCCGGGGTGACCATCATGGAAGCCGATTTCCCACGTTTCCTGAACTGTTCGCGCAGACTGCCGACGAGTTTCTATCGCCCGCCGATCTGACGCGCACGCTAGAAACCGATGGCAGTCTCGAAGCCGCCTATGTGTCGATCAACACGGCCAATCTGCTGGAAAGCGAGGTCTGGGGGCAAGGTTTCCCGGCGCCGATTTTCGAGGACGAGTTCGTTGTCGAGAGCCAGCGCATCCTCAAGGAAAAGCACCTCAAGATGCGCCTGCGCAAAGACGAACTGCGACTCGACGCCATCCAGTTCAATTTCAGCGCCGCGCCCGGCAACAGGATTCGCGCCGCGTACCGGTTGAAGATCGACAACTACAACGGCGTGCAGACAGTGCAGTTGATGATCGAGTACATCGAGAATATTGGGCAGTAGGGCGGACTATTATTAGGCAGATACCGGCGTCTTCAGCGGCCCGCCGGTATCCTGCACCGCCATGCCGCGCGCCAGTCCTTGGGTCGGCGTTAAGGCAATGCCGCGTACATGACGTGAATCGCTTTGCGACAGTACTTCGATGATGATTTTTTCGTCTTCTCCGGCATGCAGCTCTGAATAGATCGGCGGCAAGCTCTCTTCAAACCGAATATCCACAACACTTCCGCGAACCGACGTAATTGTGCCAACGCGGTTAGTAGCGGAGCCGAACTGACCTGAGATCATTAAGTAAGTCCGCTGCGTTGTGGCAAATTATCTCGAAGCAAACTGCCCACTCGGCGACCCCCGAATTGTCGGGCGCTTTTATAGACAATCGGAAAACGGGAAGTGGCAATCCCCATGCTTTACCCCGACTTGTGAGAACAGAACCTCTGTTTGAGTCTCCGCCAAAATGGCTGAGACTCCATGTGATCTCAATAGTGAAGGTACGAAGATTGTCAGTCTGTGCGCTACGCCACGTAGCCAGCTAACTTGCACCAAGGCCAAAGTATCCTGCGACTGAACAACTACCAGCCTCGCCTGATTTCGAAGCCAAGGCGCCATAGGCTCGGAATGAAGTAATAATCTTCTTGAATGGCTAACTCATGTCAGGCCACCCTGTAAGAACTTACTATGCATTTCGCTCGTCAGGACCTCAATGCGCTGACTCAATTCTTTTGTCATCTCAGTTAGCTGGGTGTTTTGCTTCAACAACTCCACCATCTGTTCGCCCTGCTTGGCCGCGAGTCTCTGCCGTTCCTCATTGGCCGTCGCTAACGCCTCTCGATGCTGTGCATCGGCATCCGCGTGTGCCTTGTCCCGATCGGCCTGTCGTGTCTGTGCCAGAAGAATAAGTGGTGCTGCATAGGCGGCCTGAAGACTAAAGGCCAAGTTCAATAAAATGAACGGATAGATGTCAAACTGAGTGAGGCCGATGACATTTGCACTAATCCACAGCGCGACGATAATCGTCTGACCAATGAGAAAGACTGGGGTGCCAAAGAATCGCGCAAAACTTTCCGCCTTCAACGCGAACCAGTCATTGCCGAAGACCGGGGCGAGATGAGCATGCGGACGATGAAAACGAAAATAGTGATCGGCTGATTTGCTGGGTAAAACGGGAATTGAATCTGGGGCGGCTGGACGTTTTTTCGGCATAGTCTTAGATCCAATCATGTGAGTAGTGCTGGTTCAGGAAAACTCGTTTCGTCTTACACGGATAGTGCTGCGTTGATCTCCACCTAACTGCGTCCTTCCCGACGCGATGCTCTCTGCGTATAGTCAGCCTTGTGGAGTTGGCCGCCGTCCGCTTCTCCAAACAGGCTGTTGATAAGATGGAGCCAACCGTAAGCAGCCACTCGGACGACGCTATAGATTTCCGTCGGTTGAACGGCTCGTCCGTATCGTGAGTAGGTATTCGGCCTACTCGTAGTGGTCGAAAAATGCGAAAGTCGTGGCGTCGGACGGCACGTCGTAAATGGCAGAGTCACAATGCAGCTATACAACTTGCTTCGGGACCGAATGATGCCTTCGCCAGAGCTGGACGGCCAGGAAGGCGACCAGGAAGAGGTTGCCCGCAAGTACGAGCCCGGTAACCAGCGATGGACGGTGAATCTGGTGGGCAAGTTCAAAAGGAACATAGAGCGCCCCGGATAGTGTCCCGAGCCATTCGCCCCAAGCTTGACCCGTCCAAAGTCCGTAGCTCTCCATCACACGCACTGCAATGTATGCCGACGCCAAAAGCATTAGCGATCGAAGGTCGGCGTTGGGTAGCAGATCGGCGTAGTGTAAAAGGATCGACGAATAATGAGCATCAGGTCTCAAGTGGAAGTGCCCGATTAGCTCTATCGCAAGATGCCGGACATCATGGTGCATCAGGTCAAGAATACCGACGACGGCAGCCAGAGCCGCAATACCCTTGACGGCCTCAAAGACCGCAATCGTACGGAGCATGCGCCGCGTCGCGACCGGACGGGCATGAACAACAGCGCGGATGGGCTCGGAATTAGTCATTGGTGCCTTGAAGAAAACCTTCGTGCTATGCGTGTTTGGATAGTATCCGGACTTCATCGGTCAGTTGGTGCAGGCAGAATTTTTTGAGCACAGCAATCCGCCGGAAAGTTACGAATCCGGCACGTACTTTTGGATCAATGCGTTAAAGTTCATCGATTCTAAAAATATGAAAACGCTGGTGACCTGTCCATGCAGAATGCAAATTCATGTGAATCTGCATTGATCCTTAAGGATGACGCGAACCGACTTTGGAATTTCTGTAACGCATTTCTTCCTAAGCAACACGTGACCGTTACGGTCTCCACTGAGAGATCAAATAGCGACAGGCCGGTTCTGATCGCAACGGATGTCTGTTGGCATTGCCGGTGAAACCAGAGCGTATGTCAACACA
>Ga0302321_100006789_pt1 | contig 10087 bp, 6 predicted proteins | sample Fen_T0_1_FD_202505 | JGI IMG/M metagenome (GOLD analysis project Ga0302321, IMG submission 202505) | Peat permafrost microbial communities from Stordalen Mire near Abisko, Sweden - Fen_T0_1 | ecosystem: Environmental > Terrestrial > Soil > Wetlands > Permafrost | place: Sweden: Abisko... | reverse complement strand
ATAACGCCTCCAGACGTCAATAAAGTGCCACTTGCCCAGGTTCTCGTTTGCTTAGCCCTGCTCGTTGCCTTCATGGCGCCATTCTCGGCAGCCACAGCAATGCTGTTACTGGTATGCCTGACCTGGTGGAGCAAGGTCAGTGATCGTCTTGTGCCGTCCTCCTGGCTGATGTTGGCCTTGCTGGGCTGGCTGCCGCTTACGCTCGCCTGGAGCCTGTCGCCGGGTTACGCGCAGACGCAACTGGCGGTGTTTCTTTGCCTGCCTCTGGCATGGTGGACGGGTTCGCAGTTGCAGCTTGAACGTCGGTTGCAGCCATTGCTGGGCTGGATGCTACCTGTGCTGCTGGCCGCGCTGGTGGTCTGGGGAGTCATTCAAGGACCGGGCACCTATACGGCCAAGCCGCAAGGCCCTTTCAACGACCCGAACACTTATGCCGCCGTCCTCAATCTGCTGATGCTGCCCCTGCTGGCACACTGGCTGAATGCCGACCTGAAGGATCGATCGGCCTTGCAACGTACCTCCGGTCTTGCCCTACTGGGCGGCGGGCTGTTCGTCTCTTTCCTGATCTCCTCACGCGGAGCCGGCCTGGCCTTGTTTCTGACGGCGCCAGTTCTGTTCTGGAAATCCCGCTCGGCCCCGGACAGCCGGCGCAAGTGGGGCCTGCTGGCGTTGACGCTGCTGATCGCATTTGTCGCGGCCTGGATCACGACCGGCGGCCTTAACGTGGTGACGCGCCTGGCAGATACCGTCAAAGCCGGCGACCAGCCGCGCTGGCTGCTGCTGCGCACCACCTGGTCGATGATCCTCGACCATCCCTGGCTGGGTACCGGCCTGGGCAGCTTCCGGCTTCTCTATCCGCGTTACCGTTTGCCCGGCGAAACCGTCTCGGCCGGCGGCTGGGTGCACAACGATTTCCTGCAGCTCTGGGCCGAGGCGGGACTGCCCATGTTCCTGATGCTGCTTGGTCTGGCGGCCTGGGTGATATGGCAAGGCGTGCGCGCCTTGCGCGACCGCACACCGGATGCGCTCGAACGCTTGGGCTATCTGGCCGCCATCCTTGCCGTGCTGCTCCATGCAACGGTCAACTTCCTGCTCTATTTCGCCCCGGTGGTCCTGTTGCTGGGCCTGTATCTCGCCCGCTCCGAGGCGGCGCCGCGTGCCGTCAGGCAGGGTGGCCTGGGGGGCATGGTGACACGTGTCTACGGGCTGCTCCTGGGGCTTCTGTGCCTGTATCTGCTGACCTCGGAGCTGCTGCTTGGCCAGGCTGCTGCCATCCAGCGCCAGTTGTGGAAATGGCACCTCGCCTATCCGCGTTTCGAGGTAGCGCATCGACTGTCACAGCTAAATCCCTACGATCCGACGCCGCAGCAGACGATGGGTCAGGAACTTGCGGCCCGCATCCCGCTGGCCTCGAATCCGGATGACATGCGGCGTGCCGCGCTCAGGCACATGGATTCAGCGCAACGCCTGATCCCCTGTTACCTGCCCTATACCGACGAGGCGCTTGCACTGCTGGACCGGTGCAAGCCGGACGCCGATGAGATCGCGCAGGCCTGGCGGATGCTCGATCGAGGTCTGCAATGCAGTCCGCGCCACGGCCTGTTTTTCTGGTCCGCCGGACTGCTTGCCGGGCAAAAATCCGGCGGCGAGGCCCTGCCATGGTGGCGTGCCGGCCTGCAGGCCAGTGTCGGTTTGGGAGATCGGCTGCTGCTGGCCTCGGCCATCCTTGCGCGCGAATTCCCCGGGCATGGCGAGGAACTGTCGCGCCTGTCCCGGCAGATCGCCGACAACTTGCGCAGCATGGAGTCGAATCCCGGACGGCAGGCCGATCAGGCCTTCTGGACCGGGGCTCAGAACCGCCTGCAGCGCCTCTGCGGCGAGCGTTACCTCGAACTGATACGGCCGTAGCAGACAGGCCCGGTGCCGGTGCTGCACGACCGGTGGTCAGACATCGTGACTCGCATCCCGACCCTCCACCTGTGCCGGCTGCATGGATTTGGCGCAAAGCCATTTCAGCCAGACCCGCAAGCGACGGAAATCCTCCGCCGGCAGGCTGTCGGCAAGAATGACCCATGCACGCCAGCGCTGTCCGGCTTGCGGCCGGTAACGCAATACGACCAGCCAAGGCAGGACCGTGCTTTGCGGATGCACTTGCACCTTCCCCCATTCCGGACCGTCACGAACTTCCAGACCGCCATCCGGGCAACAGCGCAGGATGACGGGGTCGGCGGCAGGTCCGGACCGCCATAGCGAGAAGATCAACACGACACTCAGGACAAGCTGCGCCTGCATTGGCAACGCCGCATACCAGACTGCCGTTGCGGCGCACAGGTGCAATGCGAACACGACTGCGCGCAGTCGATGCGATGCATGGAGGGTGACCAGTAATGGCAGCGGAATCACGGCACGATCTTGCCATGCATGCGTGCGCTCCGGACCGGATCGTTACCAGACAAGTCGTCCTTGCGACCTGCATCGGCATGGCCAGGCAGCAGCCCACGGGCAGGACTGGCTAGAATGCGGCCATGCCGATCCTACCGCGCATCCTGTGCCTGTTCCTGCTCGTCGGTCTTGCCGACGCCCGTGCGCAACTGCCGGAACCGGTTGCCCGCGCGTTGAAACAGGCAGGCATCCCCGACTCCCACGTGGGACTGGTGGTGCAGGACATCGATGCGGCTGTCCCGCTCATCGCGCATGGCGAGCGGCGTGAACTGAATCCGGCCTCGGTGATGAAGCTGCTCACCACCCTGGCGGCGCTCGATACACTCGGACCGGTGCATACCTTCAGCACCCGGGTGCTTGCGGAAGGGGACATCAGGAATGGCGTGCTCGACGGCAATCTGGTCCTGCAGGGCGGCGGCGACCCGTCGCTGACGCTGGAACGATTCTGGCTGCTGCTGCGCACGATTCGCGCCGGGGGACTGACGGAGATACACGGCGACCTGATCGTCGACGACGGCTATTACAGCCTGCCGAAGGCGGAGACGCCGTTCGATGCCTACCCGCTGCGCCCGTACAACGCCGCACCGTCCGCACTGGTGGTGAACTTCAACGTCCTGAGCCTGTGGCTGGACATCGTCAAGGGCGCAGTCAGCGCGAGGTTCGAACCGGCCGTCGCGACTCCCACGATCGTCAACCGGTTGCAGACCGCCCCCGGCCCCTGCAACGGCTGGCAGGATCAGTTCACCCCCAGCCTGGAGGCAGACCATCTGATCCTGTCCGGTCGATTTCCCCTGAGCTGCGGCGGGCAGGGAACCACACTCAGCCTCTTGCCCGCGGAGGCTACGGCGTATGCCTACACAAAATCCCTGTGGCAGGAAATGGGCGGGATAGCGCCTGCCACGGACCGGTCCGGCCCCTCGAAAGCGGATGCGCGTTTGCTGCTTGCGTTCGAGTCGGCACCCCTGAGCCAACTGGTCCGGGACACCAACAAGTACAGCAACAACCTGATGGCCAAGATGCTGTTCCTCAACCTCGGGGCGGCGCGTTACGGACCGCCCGCCACCTGGGAAAAAAGCGACCGCGCAGTCCGTGCCTGGCTGGAAGAGAACCACCTGGAGATGCCGGAACTGGTACTGGACAACGGCGCCGGCCTGTCCCGCAGCGCATGCATCTCGGCGGCTTCCCTGGCCCGCCTGCTGATCTGGGCGACGGTCCGTCCGGCCTATTACGAATTTGCCGCCTCGCTGCCCGCGATCGGTCTGGAAGGCACCCAGAAAAAACGTCTTGAAGCGGGCTCGCCTTTGACCGGCCGTGCCTGGCTCAAGTCGGGCACACTCGACAATGCGCGCAGCCTGGCCGGTTATGTCCTGGGGCCGGACGGACACCGCCGGGTGCTGGTCTTCCTGGTCAACGACGCCAAGGCAGCGGCCGCCGTGAAGGCACAGGACGAGTTGCTGGCCTGGGCCATCAAGACCCCTTCTGCACCAGTGCAGAATCCTGCTGACCCAGTATTTAAGCATTGACTTATGCACAACATTGGCGCTTGACAGGGACGACCGGCGGCGCTAGCCAAGCCATCCCGTCACCTTATCTAAGCGATTGAATAATAATGATCTTTTCAATGCTCAAATTTTAGGCCCCAGCGCTAAGATGCCGTCCCATAAGCCTTTTTGAATTTTTCATGACAGTCTATCCACAATGTTATCCACAGCTTTCGTGGACAACCATAAAAGACTGTTATGGGCAGGGCGGTTCGTGAAAACTCGTGATCGAACACATTAAGTTCATGGCCTAATCGATGCCCCGGTATAAAAACACCATTGCCAGCATCGCAGTCGACCTGCCAGTCGATCGTCTGTTCGATTACCTGGCCCCGGAGGCGACCGAATCCGATATTGGACGCCGGGTGGAAGTCCCGTTCGGGCTCGGTCGCCGCATCGGCGTGCTGATGGAACTGGAAGACAGCAGCGACCAGCCGCCGGAAGCATTGAAGCCGCTGATCGGCATCGACAGGGCGACACCGGCCCTCCCCGCCGAACTGCTGCAGCTGGCACGCTTCGCGGCCGGCTATTACCACCACCCCCTGGGTGCAGTCCTGGCGGGCCTGCTGCCGCCGCTGCTGCGCAAGGCCGAGCGACTGCGACGCGAACCGGCCCCCTCGGGCTACGCGCTCACCGGGGTCGGACAGGCCGCCCTGCAGACCCTGCCGGCGCGCGCCAGAATCCAGCTTGGCCTGGCAGAAAGATTGCGGCTGGGGCCGCTGGCCACGCAGGGGCTTTCGCCACGGGAAAGGGGTCTGCTGCGCGACTGGTGGCACGGCGGCTGGCTCGAACCCGCCCGGATCGACAGCCCGGCCACCGGATCGGCTGCAGTGCCCGAACTCACCGATGACCAGGCACGGGCGGTCGAGGCCCTGGCGGGTGGAGAGGCCCTGACCTGGCTGCTGTTCGGCGTGACCGGCAGCGGCAAGACCGAGGTCTATCTGCGCCGCATCGCCGCAGTCCTGCGCGCCGGTGGCCAGGTCCTGATCCTGGTGCCGGAGATCCACCTGACCCCGCAGATTGGCGAACGCCTGGCACAACGATTTCCCGCCGCGCGGCTGATCAGCCTGCACAGCGGCCTGGCCGAAGGGGAACGCCGCAGAGCCTGGCTCGCGACCCTGGCCGGGCACGCCGACATCGTCCTCGGAACGCGCCTGGCGGTGTTCGCCCCGCTGCCACGCCTTGGCCTGATCGTCGTCGACGAAGAACATGACGGCGCCTACAAACAGCTCGAAGGCATGCGTTATTCGGCCCGCGACCTGGCGGTATGGCGTGCCCGCCAGCGCAAGGTGCCGGTGATCCTGGGTTCGGCGACCCCCGCGCTGGAGAGCTGGAAGAATGCCCGCGACGGCCGCTACCGGCTCTTGCAACTGCCACGCCGCGCCCACGCCGATGCCCAATTGCCTGCGGTGAGTCTGGTGGACGCACGCACCGACCGGCCCAGGCAGGGTCTCACCGGCGCCCTGCTCAGAGCCCTGCAGGCCCGCCAGGATCGCGGCGAACAAAGCCTGGTGTTCATCAACCGGCGCGGCTACGCCCCGACCCTGTTGTGCAACGCCTGCGGCCATGTCTTCCCCTGTCCGCGCTGTTCGGCGCACCTGGTCCTGCATCGCGCCGGACCGGGTTATCGCCTGACCTGCCACCATTGCGGCCTGACGGTGCAACCGCCCGAGGCCTGCCCGGAATGCGGCAACCTCGACCTGCGCCCGTCCGGTCAGGGTACCCAGCGGGTCGAAGAGGCCCTGGCCGGGCACTTCCCCGCCGCCCGCATCCTGCGCATCGACCGCGACACCACCAGCCGCAAGGGAGCCTTCGCCGCCATGCGCGAGCAGGTCGCGGCGCGCGACGTGGACATCCTGGTCGGCACCCAGATCATCGCCAAGGGCCACGACTTCCCGCATCTCACTCTGGTGGGGGTGATCGGCGCCGACCAGGCCCTGCTGTCGCCCGACTACCGCGCCGGCGAGCGCCTGTTCGCCCAGCTCATGCAGGTGTCGGGCCGTGCCGGCCGCGCCGAACATCCGGGAGAAGTGTTGATCCAGACCGGCTATCCGAACCACCCGCTATACGGTGCCTTGTCGCGCCACGACTATCCGGCCTATGCCGCCATCGCGCTGAGGGAACGGCGCGCAGCCGATTTTCCGCCTTTCGTCGCCCAGGCCGTGTTGCGGGCCGAGGGCCGTGACGAAGATACCGTGCTCGGTTTTCTGTATGCGGCACGCGAAGGCGGTCTGGCGCTCGCCAGGGGCGTGACCCTGTTCGACCCGGTCCCGGCGCTCATGAGCCGCGTCGCCAACCGCCACCGTGCGCAACTGCTGCTTCAATCGCCGGCGCGTGTACGCCTGCAGACCTTTCTCGATGCCTGGGCGCCGATCCTGGCAACCTTGCCTGCGAAAGGTATCCGCTGGGGCCTGGATGTAGACCCGCTGGACTGATCCACGGTCGCAAGCCAGGAGCATCGATGGGAATTCCTTCATCAAGCCGGAGTAGACTCTGTGCCTACCGATGAAGCTAGGCAGCATGCAAGCGATACTTGAACGCCATCCCCACCGCGCCGAACGACTCGTCCAGATCCTGACCGAGGTCCAGGCGGACCAGGGCTGGGTCTCCCCCGAAGCAGCGGAAGCCGTCGCCGACTGGACCGGCCTGCCGCTGGCCCGCGTGCAGGGCGTGATCGGCTTCTATGCCTTCCTTTCCGGCCAGCCGCAAGGCCGCTATCGGGTGCTGTTCGCCGACAACATCACCGACCGCATGCAGGGCAGCCAGGCGCTGATGCGCCACCTGTGCGAAAAACTGTGGGTGGAGCCGGGCAAGGTGTCGACCGACGGCCTGGTATCGGTGGACATCACCTCCTGCACCGGCCTTTGCGACCAGGGCCCCGGCCTGCTGGTCAACGGCCGCGCAATCCCGCTCGCCAGCCATGCGCGCCTCGACCGCATCGCCGCCCTGATCCTGGGCGAAGTGCCGGTGGCGCAGTGGCCCGCCGACCTGTTCCAGATCGACGACCTCATCCGGCGCAGGGATCGCCTGCTCGACAGCCAGCTCTCGCCCGGCGACGCCATTCAGGCCTGCCTGTCGCGAGGCATGGAATTCACCCTGGCGGAGATCGACCGCTCGAACCTGCGCGGCCGAGGCGGGGCGGGCTTTCCCGCCGGCCGCAAGTGGGCCGCCTGCCGCGATGCGCCCGGCCGGCGCGTGGTGGTGTGCAACGCCGACGAGGGCGAACCGGGCACATTCAAGGACCGCGTCCTGCTCAACCGCTACGCCGATCTGCTGATCGAGGGCATGACCGTCTGCGCATTGACGATAGGCGCCGCCGAGGGCTTCATCTATCTGCGCGGCGAATACCGCTACCTGCTCGAAGCCCTGGAGCAGACCCTCGCAGAGCGCCGCAGCGCAGGCCTGCTAGGGGCCAACCTCCTCGGCCGGCCGGACCTCGCCTTCGACCTCGAAATCCGCCTCGGCGCCGGCGCCTATGTCTGCGGCGAGGAGTCGGCGCTGATCGAATCGCTGGAAGGCAAGCGCGGCATCCCGCGCAGCCGTCCGCCGTTCCCGGTCACCCACGGCTACCTGGGCAGACCGACGGTGGTGAACAACGTCGAGACCTTCTGCGCGGCGGCACTCATCGCCCTCAACGGCGCGGCCTGGTGGCGCGAGGCCGGCACCGCCCAGTCGACCGGCACCAAGCTGCTGTCGGTGGCGGGCGACTGTCCCCGGCCGGGCATCTACGAATACCCGTTCGGGGTGTCGGTGCGCGAGGTGCTGGCCGATTGCGGCGCACAGGACACGCAAGCGGTGCAGATCAGCGGTCCTTCCGGCGTGTGCATCGACGCCGGCGAATTCCATCGCCGCCTGGGCTTCGAGGACCTGCCCACCGCCGGCGCCTTCACCGTCTTCGACCACAGCCGCGACATGTTCGAGGTGGCGCGCAACTTCGCCCACTTCTTCGCCCACGAGTCCTGCGGCTTCTGCACACCCTGCCGGGTCGGCACCGGCATGCTCAAGAACGTCATGGACAAGATCGCCGCCGGCCACGGCACACCCTACGACCTGGCCGAGATCGAACGCCTCGACACGGTGCTGCGCATGTCGGCGCATTGCGGCCTGGGCCACACCGCCTGCAACCCGACACTGGACACGCTTCGGCGTTTCCGCCCCGCCTACGCAAAGCGCATGAAGCACCTCGACTTCGCGCCCGCCTTCGACCTCGACGGGGCGCTGGCGGCAGCGCGACAGATGACCGGCCGCGACGATGCCGGCGCGCACATCCGGGAAGAAGCATGAGCGCGATCCATGTAGGTCGGCCTTCAGGCCGACTGCTTTTCCCCCTTTCCCATAGAGGGGCAGGGGGGATTCAGTCTGGCGGTGATGCACAAACCAATCCCCCTCAGTCACCCTTTTTCAAAGGGGGAAGAACGGCATGAGCGAGGCTTTCCGGCTCGACGGCGTCGAGGTACCGTTCAACGAAGGCCAGACGGTGCTGCAGGCCGCGCTCGCCGCCGGCCGCTACATCCCGCACCTGTGCTACCACCCGGAGTTCCGGCCGCACGGGAGTTGCAAGCTGTGCACGGTCAAGGTGGCCGGCCGTACCGCTGCTGGCTGCACGCTGCCGGCGCAGTCGGGCATGCAGGTGGAGAGTGCCACGACCGAACTCAACGACTTGCGCCGTACCCTGGTGCAGATGCTGTTCGCCGAGGGCAACCACTTCTGTCCGTCGTGCGAGAAAAGCGGCAACTGCCAGTTGCAGGCGCTGGGCTACGACCTCAAGGTGATGACTGCCGGCTTTCGCCACTTCTTCCCCGACCGGCCGGTGGATGCCTCGCATCCCGACATCCTGCTCGATGCCAACCGCTGCATCCTCTGCGAGCTGTGCGTGCGTGCCTCCTGCGAGGTCGACGGCAAGTGCGTGTTCGCCCTGTCCGGGCGCGGTCTCGACAAGCACATCGTGGTCAACTCCGAATCCGGCCTGCTGGGCGATACCGATATCGCACTCGGCGACAAGGCGACCGAGGTCTGCCCGGTGGGCGCGATCCTGATCAAACGCATCGGCTTCGTCCAGCCGATCGGCGAACGCCGCTTCGATGACCGGCCGATCAGCGCCCAGGCCCTGGACGACGCGCCGCGCCCGCTGGCCGCCGGCGACTGCGCAGGCTGCGAGGGCGAGTCATGATGGCGCCGCGCAAGCTCAAGGTGGCGACCGCTTCGCTGGCCGGCTGCTTCGGCTGCCACACCTCCTTCCTCGACATCGACGAGCGCATTTTCGAGCTGCTGAACCTGATCGAGTTCGACCGCACGCCGCTCACAGACATCAAGATCTGCGGACCCTGCGACCTGGGCCTGATCGAGGGTGGCGTCTGCAATGCCGAGAACGTCGAAGTGCTGCGCGCCTTCCGCAGACGCTGCAAGACGCTGGTCGCGGTCGGCGCCTGCGCCATCACCGGCGGCCTGCCGGCGCAGCGCAACCACCTCGACCTGGGCGCCTGCCTCAACGAGGTCTATCTCACCGAACCGGGACTGGCCCACGGCCGCATTCCGGACGATCCGGAACTGCCCCTGCCGCTCGACAAGGTGCATCCCCTGCACGAGGTGGTGAAGATCGACTGGTTCCTGCCCGGCTGCCCGCCATCGGCGGACGCGATCTGGGCCTTCCTCACCGATCTGATTGCCGGCCGCACGCCGCGGCTGGATTACGGGCTGATCAAATATGACTGATGCGCTTCGCTATGCTCAGCACATCCTGCGAATGACATGAGCCACGACCTCGAAACCGCCGCCCACCCCGAAGGCTTGCGCCGCGTGGCCATCGAACCGCTGTCTCGCGTCGAGGGCCACGGCAAGGTGACCCTGCTGCTGGACGAAGACGGCCATGTCCAGCAGGCACGCCTGCACATCGTCGAATTCCGAGGTTTCGAGAAGTTCATCCAGGGCCGGCCCTACTGGGAGGCGCCGGTGATGGTGCAACGCCTGTGCGGCATCTGCCCGGTCTCGCACCATCTGGCGGCGGCCAAGGCGATGGACCAGATCGTCGGCGCGACCCGTCTCACGCCGACCGCCGAAAAACTGCGCCGGCTGATGCATTACGGCCAGATCCTGCAGTCGCACGC
>Ga0302321_100006788_pt1 | contig 10088 bp, 5 predicted proteins | sample Fen_T0_1_FD_202505 | JGI IMG/M metagenome (GOLD analysis project Ga0302321, IMG submission 202505) | Peat permafrost microbial communities from Stordalen Mire near Abisko, Sweden - Fen_T0_1 | ecosystem: Environmental > Terrestrial > Soil > Wetlands > Permafrost | place: Sweden: Abisko... | reverse complement strand
CCCGTGTAGCTCTGCTGCACGTCCTTGTCGTACTGCGGCTCCTCGATCACCGTCCCGCTCGCGGCCTGGTTCTCGGCCGCGCTGAAGGCCATCTTGGTCGTGAACTCGCCGCGCGCGCAGGCCTGGAACCAGGACGCATCCTTGTAGTTGCGAGCGTAGATCGCGCGCGTGTCGATGGCCTTGCCGTCGTTGTCCTTGTCGTTGACTGCGATGACCTTGCCCTGCGGATCGACGAAGATCGTCAGGTAGTAGAGGTCGTAGGTGTCGACGTAGCGGTTCATCACGCCCACGATCGGGTTGACGCTCTCGCCCTGCTTGTACCAGCTATCGCGCTGGGTCACGGCCGAGTTGATCCCGAAGGCCTGCACGTCGCCGTAGCGTTCGAACAGGTTGCGGTCGATCTTGTCGCAGATGGCGCAGGCGTTCGATTGCAACGCTGCACCGCTCTTCGCGGCGAGGTCGCCCGACTCGTGTTCGATGGAAAGCGTGACGACGGCCAGCGGCAGCACGCCGAAGGCCAGGAACAAGCAGATCAGTTTGGTGGAAACGCGCATGTGGGTCAGTTGCCTGGAGCGGTCAGGCTCGCTGGTCCGGAACGGTTGCGGAAACTTCGGTCAGAAGGACTTGAGGACGACTTCGTCCTTCTCGTCCCCGAAGGGGATGAAGGACTCGGAGCTCGCGGCCTTGCCCGTCGGTGCCTTTGCGGCCGCGGCGGGACGGCTCGCCACTCGCGCCGGCGCGACCTTGGGCGCGGCCTTGGGCGCGGGCTTGGAAGCGCTCGTCGGCGCGCTGCGCTTCTGCTGCGACTGGCCCTGCTCGAGCTTGAAGCTCGTGACCAGCGTGCGCAGCTCGTCGGCCTGCGCCGAGAGTTCGGCCGCGGCGCTGGCGGACTCCTCCGAGCTCGCGGCGTTGGTCTGCGTGACCTGGTTCAACTGCTCGACAGCGGTCGAGACCTGGCTCACGCCGCTCGACTGCTGCTCGGAGGCCGCGGCGATCTCGCCCATCACGGTGCCGACCTTCTTGATGCCGGCGGCGATCTCGGTCAGGTTCGAGTGCACCTCGTTGTTGAGCTTCCAGCCCTCGTCGGCCTGCACGCGCGAGGAGCTGATCAGCTCGCCGGTCGTGCGCGCCGCTTCGGCCGAACGCATGGCCAGGTTGCGGACTTCCTCCGCGACGACGGCGAAGCCCTTGCCTGCATCACCGGCGCGCGCGGCCTCGACCGCGGCGTTGAGCGCCAGCAGGTTCGTCTGGAAGGCGATCTCGTCGATCGTCTTGACGATCTTGGCCGTCTCCTCGCTCGACTTCTTGATCCGGCCCATCGCATCCGAGAGCAACGCGGCATTGCCGCTGCCCTTCTCGGCACTGGCGGTGGCGCTCTCGGCCAGCGTGCGCGCCTCGGCCGAGTTGGCCGTGTTCTGCATCGACATCGAACGGATCTCCTGCAGGCTGGCGGAGATCTCCTCCAGGGCGCTGGCCTGCTCGGAAGCGCCGCGCGCCAGCGACTGGCTCGAGGAGTTGATCTCGTTCGAGGCCGCCGTGACCTGGTCCGCGCCGCCCGCGACCTGCGAGAGGCTCGACTCCAGGTTCGAGGTGGCGGTGTTGAGCGCCTGCTTGATGCGCTCGAAGTCGCCCTTGTACTCGCGCACCATGCGCGCCGTGAGGTCGCGCTCGGCGACCTGCTCGAGCACGCTGGCGGATTCCTCGATCGGCTCGCCGACGGCGGCCAGCAGGGAATTCAGGCCCTCGACGAGGTGCTGGTAGGCGCCCTTGAGCTCGTTGGCCTGTGCGCGCTCCGAGAGCCGGCCGTCGCGCGCGGCGGCGATCAGCGTGTCGAGCGACTTGACCAGCGTCGCGAGCGAGGACTGCATCTGCTGGAAGTTGCGTGCGAGCACGTCGTGCTCCGAGCGCGGCTTGACCTGCGTGTCGAGTTCTCCGCGCGCGAGCGAGTCCGCGGCGCTCGCCATCTCATGCACGTAGGCAGTCAGTGCGCGGAAGGACTCGGCCAGCTTGCCGAGCTCGTCCTTCGACTCGTAGGCGACCTTGCTGGAGAAGTCGCCGATCGCCATGCGCTGCGCGCAGCTGGTGGCCTCCAGCAGCGGGCGCTTGATGGCGCGCGCGATCAGGAAGTAGATCAGCACGCAGGTTGCGAGCGAGATCGCGCCGACGAGCAGCAGCAGGTTGCGGCCTTCCTGGGCCTGGTCCTGCGCGGCCTGCCCCGAGGCGGCGGCGCTCTTGACGATCATCTCGCCGCCCGCATCGAGCACCGTCGCGAGCTCGTCGAAGCGTTGCTCGAGGGTCGCCATCTCGGCCTTGCCGTCGCCACCCGCGGCCACGGCCGCAACCAGGGCGTCGAGCGCACCGGTGTAGCCGTCGATCAGCGAGCTGGTCTTGACGAAGTTCTCGTGCACCTCGGGCTCGAGGTCGAGACCCACGACTTCCTTGACGTACTTGTGGATCTGCGCGCCGAGGTCGGCCGCCTCCTTGCGGCTCTCCTCGATCCCCTGCTTGCCGCGTATCAGCGTCCCGAATCCTTGCCCGTGGATCGCGTCGTGCAGCATGTCGCACAGCGTCGCCGCGCGCACGGCCGGCAAGTCGACCGTGGAGATGCGCTCGATCGACGAGTCGAGCTGCGATTCGCCGCGATAGCCGATGACTCCGATCGTCGCGGCAACCGCGATCATGAATCCGCCCAGGATGGCCAGTTTCGTACCGATGGAGAGGTTGCTGAGAATCTTCACGTGCGTGTTCCTTCGGGAGTCAGGGTTGCTGTTGCTTGTTCAGGATTGGGGGCCGGCCACGGGCAGGACTTCGCCGACCTCGGATACGACGCGCTCGATGTCGAGCAGCAGGCGCACGCGGCTTTCGGTCTTGCCGATGCCGAGCAGGTAGCTCGTGTCGACGCTCGCACCCATCTGCGGCGTCTCCTCGATCTCCTCGGCCTTGATGCTGACCACGGCGGAAACGCGGTCGACCACCGCGCCGATCTCCGCCTCGCCGGTGCGCACGACGATGATGCAGGTTTGCTTGGTGGCCTCGACCGTGCTCATGCCGAAGCGCCCGCGGATGTCGACCACCGGCACGACCTTGCCGCGCAGGTTGATCACGCCGCGCATGTGCGCAGGCGTGTTCGGTACCGGCGTGATGCGCAGGAGGCCGATGATCTCCTGCACCTTGAGGATCTCGATGCCGTACTCCTCGTCGCCGAGGAAGAAGGTCAGGTACTTGCCGGCGAGGTCTTTGCTGCTGCGGCTCTTGGTGATGGCCTGGTTCATGTGCGTTTCCATGGTTTTCAGAGCGCCGGGGCGCAGGCCTGCTGCGTGCGGCTGGAGGTTTCGACTCCGGCGAGAGTGAGCTTCGCCAGGCCTTCGGGATCGAGGATCAGTCCGACCGAGCCGTCGCCCAGGATCGCGCCGCCGGAAATGCCCGGCACGCGCTGCACGCGCTCGCCGAGCGTCTTCGCGACGACCTGGTACTGGCCGAGCAGCGCGTCGACGAGCAGCGCCAGCGGCCTGTGTCCGGCCTCGACGATCACGAGCAGGCCTTGGGTCGGGTCGGTGACGGCGTCGCTGCGGCCTAGCAGGCTGTGCAGGCGCACGACCGGGATCGGCTCGCCGCGCAGCATCACGAGTTCGCCGCGGCCGCTGATGGTCGAAAGCTGCTTCTCCGTCGGCCGGAACGAGAGGCGGATGCTCGTGATCGGCACGATGTAGCGCTCGTTGCCCACCTTCACGAGCATGCCGTCGGTGATCGCGAGCGTGAGCGGCAGGTAGATCTTGAAGGTCGTGCCCTGGCCGAGCTCGGTCGTGATCTCGACGCGGCCCTTGATCGACTCGATGTTGCGCCGCACGACGTCCATGCCCACGCCGCGGCCCGAGACGTCCGTGACCTTGTCCGCCGTCGAGAATCCGGGCGCGAAGACCAGGTTGTAGACCTGCGCGTCGCTCATCCCGCGGTCGCTCTCGATCAGTCCCTTCTCGATCGCCTTCTTGACCAGCTTCTCGCGGCTCATGCCTCGACCGTCGTCCTGCATCTCGACCACCACGTTGCCGCCGGACTGGTAGGCGCGCAGGTTGACCGTGCCCTGCGCCGGCTTGCCGGCCGCGAGGCGCACGTCGGGCGGCTCGATGCCGTGGTCGACCGCGTTGCGCACCATGTGCACCAGCGGGTCGGAGAGCTCGTCGACCATGTTGCGGTCGATCTCGGTCTCCTCGCCGTGCGTGACGAGCAGCGCGCTCTTGCCGCTCTTGTGCGCGACGTCGCGCACGATGCGGATCATCTTGGTGAAGGTCTGCTTGAGCGGCACCATGCGCAGCGAGAGCGAGAGGTCCTGCAGCTCGCGCACGATCTTGCCCGCGCGCCCGACCTTCTTGAGCAGGTCGTGCTGGCTCGAGGAGCGGATCAGGTCGTCCTGCGCGACCATCGACTGCGCGATCACGAGCTCGCCGACCATGTTGATCAGGCGGTCGAGCCGGTCGGTGCGCACGCGCACGGTCGACTCGATGCCAGAGTCCTGGCCGCCGCGCGGCGCCGACTTGTCCTCGGCCGCGGTCTTGTTCTCGGCCGGAACCTGTGCCTGCGTGGGCTCGGTAGCCGCGCCCTGCGTCGTCGCGGGCGCCGGTGCCGGCGCGTCGAATGGAATCGCCTGCTCCGCGCTCGCGCCGGGAGACGCCGCAGCCTGCTTGCGCTTGTGACGCGTGGCTTCCTCGGGATGCTCGAGCAGGAACGCCAGGTCCCAGACGCCGTCAGGCGCCCAGATCTCCTTGGTCTCGAGCGACTTCTCCGTCGCGTCGAGCAGCGCCTTGAGCATGTCGCACGAGAGCAGCGCGAGCTCCGCGTAGTGGTCCACGCAGCGGATCTCGCGCTCGCGCATGCGCGAGAGCAGGCCCTCGGCCTTGTGCGCGAAGCCGCCCAGGCCCTTCAGCCCGAGGAACGCCGCCGAGCCCTTGACCGTGTGGAACGCGCGAAAGACCGTGTTGACCGATTCGATGTCGTCGGGGTTGTGCTCGAGCGTCAGCAGCGCCGCCTCGGCACCCTCGAGGTTCTCGCGACTTTCGGTGATGAAGCCGCCGAGCAGCTCGAGGTCGGCATCGGCCGGCAGCACCTCGAACTTCGGCCCCTTGGGGATCTCGACCGGGGTTGCGGGCGCGGCACTGGCGAGCGGCGCAGGGGCCGGAGCCGGCTTCTGCGCGGGCGCCGCGCTCCTCGCCGGCGCGAGATTGCGCTCGGCCTGATCCTGGAGCGTCTTCGCCGCGCACTCGAGCAACTGACTCGTGCGCTCGAGCAGTTCCTGCGCGCGCTGCGTGTCGCTCGAGATCGCCAGATGCGCCTGCTGCGCCGCATCCCGCAGGCATTCGCGCTGAACACCATCCGTTTCGGCCTGCACGAGGCCCTCGAGCATGATCGCGAGGCGCGCGATGTCGTTCTTGTCCCCGGGCCCGAGCGTGAGCAGCAGCGAGGAGGCCTCGTCGAGCGTCGCGTTCGACGGCTTGGGCGGAGCGGCAGCCGCAACCTTCACCGGAGCGGGAGCCGCAACCTTCACCGGCTCCTTGGCCGGCGCCCTCGCCGGCGTCGCCGCGCCGAGTACCTCCGCCAAGCGCGCGCTCGCTTCCTCGAGCACCTTCGCGCCGCAGGCGCCGTCCGTCTCGAGGAACTTGGCCGCGTAGCCGAGCGCGCGCGTCAGCGTGTCCGCAAGGCGCGTATCCGCGTGCTCCGGCAAGGCCTCGGCCGCGCGCGAGCAGAGCTGCAGAAGGTTGTCGAGCGCTCCGCCTCCCTGACTCGCCTGCGATCGCAGCGAGTCGAGAAAGTGCGCGTCCTCGAGCGCGGATTCCGGTGCTTTCGGGGCGCCACGAACGCGCTTGGCGATCGCGAGCAGACGGGCGATCGAATCAGGGGGGGTGGGGTGCATGCATGGAGCACGCACCGGGGAGGCACGAACTCACGCACGAGATCGGACGCAGACCCCTGTTTGCGAAAGGGAATAAAGGAGGAGGATCTCCTACGCACTCGACCGCATCAGCCCGGGCAACTCGGAAGACATTGCCAGGCGATAGTGGCGAGGACGACGGGACTCGAACCCGCAACCACCGGCGTGACAGGCCGGTACTCTAACCAATTGAGCTACGTCCCCGCGTTGTGAGGGCGGGGAGTATACCGGGCCGCCGCCGCAGGGCAAGCACGGACCGCGCCAGGCCCCTCTAGCCCGTCCGAACGGCGGCCACGGCGTCGGTCCGGTTCATGCGCAGGATCGGCACGAACGCGGCCACGAGTGCCAGCACCACCGAACCGAGCGGCACCCACACGAGCCAGATCCCGGCGGTCTCCTCGGGCAGATCCAAGCCCGACAAACCCTCGAGCGCGCGCACGATCACCGGTGTCAAGCCCGCTCCGAGAGCCGTGCCGAGCAGGCCGCCGATGACGCCCACGACGAGCGACTCGCACAGCACCATTCCGGCGATCTGCCTGCGGCTCGCGCCGAGGGCCTTGAGCACGCCGAGTTCCTTGGTGCGCTCGAGCGCGGAGAGCAGCAGGCCGTTGAGCACGCCGAGGCCCGCGAGCAGCGCCGTCAGCCCGAGGATCAGGTCGAAGAGGCGGAAGTCCTTCGTCAAGTCGTCGATGTGCGCGCGCAGGAGCTCGCGGCCGGGTTCGTAGCGCAGGATCTCGAGCGCGGGCCACATCTCGCGCACGGCGGCCTTGACCACGTCGGGATCGGCGCCGGGAGCGAGCACCACGGCGCATTCGGTGATGTTGATCACGTCGAGGCAGAACGCGCGGTGGCTGAACGTGTCGCCCACGACGCCGTAGAGGCGCTCGTCGGGGTGCGGGAAGTAGCCGTAGGCGTCGCTCACGGCGAGCACCTCGAGGTCCTGCACGTCGCCGGCGGCGTTGGAGACGTGCACGCGATCGCCGACCTTGTAGCTGAGCTGGCGCGCGAGCTGGCGCGAGAGGATCACGCCCTCGCCACGGCCCAGGCGCGCGGCGATGCCGGGATCGTCCTTGCAGGGGCCGTACTTCGTGAGCTCGGCGGCGCGCATGCCGAGCAGCAGGAAGGGCGAGTAGCTGCGCGCGCTGCCGGTCTCGATCGCGAGCACGCCGGGATACTTGAGCAGCTTCTGCTTGAGTGTCGCGAGCGGCGTCGGCGGCATGCGCGCGAGGTAGACCTTGTCCACCAGCGCCTCCTGCGCCCAGACGACGATCTCGCCGCGCAGGCTGGCGGTCATGCCTTTCAAGCCGACGAAGGCCGAGGCCACGAGCGCGATCGCGGCCGAGCTGACGGCGATGCGCGAGCCGCTCTCGCGGATCGTGTAGGCCGCCATGCGGCCCGAGAAGGTCGCCGCGCGCGAGAGCGGCACGGAGATGAGCTGCGAGAGCTTGCGCACGATGCCCGGCACGAGCAGCGGCAGCACGACGAGCAGCGCCAGCATGCCGACCGCCGCGAGCACGGCGCCGACGAGCACGCCCTGCGCCTCGCCCACCACCGGAACCACCGTGAAATACAGGCCCGGCAGCAGCACCGCGAGCAGCAGCGCAGCGAAGTAGTGGAAGCCGCGCGCCACGCCGGCCTGCTCGCGCGAGCTCTCGCCGCGCAGCGCCGCGACCGGGCTCGCGCTGCGCGCGCGCAGGAGCGGGTAGATCGAGCCGAGCAGCGCCACGCCCACGCCGATGCCGGCGAGACCGAGCACCGTCGGCCAGGGCACGACGAAGAGCTCGATGTAGTGGCCGGTTCCGAGCGTAGTGATGCCGTTGAGCAGCAGCGCGCGCGCGATGCCGAGGCCCGCGCCGATGCCGACCGCCGCGGCCGAGAAGGCGATGATGCAGGCCTCGACGAGGAAGATGCGCGTGATCTGCTTGCGCGTCGTGCCCAGCGCATGCAGTACCGCGATCTCGCGCACGCGCTCGACGAGAGCGATCGAGAGCGTGTGGAAGATCACGTACAGGCCGAGCACCAGCGCCAAGAGGCCGGCCATGCGCACGCCGTTGCGAAACGCGCGCTCCTGCGCCGCCGCACCGACGAGCACGCTCTTGTTGAGCTGGTACGAGTAGCTGCGCGCGAGGCTCGACTTCAGGCGCTCGACGTCGACCTTGGGATCCTGGCGCACCCAGTAGACCGGCGAAAGGCTCGCGCCGCGGTAGAGCTCCTTGCCCCAGCGGAAGTCCACCACGGCGACCATGCCCTTGCTGCGTTGGCCGATCTTCTCGCGCGCGAGGATGCCCGCGACCGTGAAGCTCTCCTCGACCGGGACCTCGGCGGGCATGTTCGGATCGAGCGACTTGATCTCGCCCTCGACGCAGCCCGTGCGCGGCTGGCGCGGCGGACGCGAGAGCAGCAACTTGTCGCCGGGCGCGAGCTGCAGCGCCTCGGCGAGCTCCGTGCCGACGAGCACCTCGCGCTCTTGAGCGTCGGGCGCGAGCCCGCGACCCTGCTGAACGCGGTAGGCATCGAGCTGCGCCGCGCTGGCCGACTCGAGCGCGAAAAGCCGCGCCTGCACACGCTCCTCGCCCGGTGGCGCGTTCTGCTTGACGCGATCCGTGTCGCTGCCGACGCCCTCGCCCGTGGGCTTCGCGCGCCGCAGGCTGACCTCGTTCTGGAAGATCGCGGAGACGCTTGCGACGCCCTGCGTCTGCGCCAGATCGGCGCGCGGATCCTCGACGCCCTTGACCGGCTGCACCTCGAGCGCCGGCTTCCAGTCCGTGAGCCCCGGCAACGAGAGCCCGAGCACCGTGTCGTGGTCGAGCACGAAGACCGCGACCGCGACCGCGATCCCAAGCCCCACGCCGAGGATCGAGAAGAGCGTGCGGCCCGGACGTTTGCGCAGGCTGGTTCCGGCGATGGTGCGGACGAGGGACATCAGATGGCGAGCTTCGCCAGCGCCGCGTGCACCTGTTCGACCTTCAATCCCGGGCCCTTCAGCACCGGCTCCTTCACGACCTCACCGTCGACGAGGAACAGCACGCGATCCGCGAAGCACGCGTCGCGCGGGTTGTGCGTCACGAGCAGCAGCGAGCGCTTGTCGACGTCGACCGCCTTGCGCAGGAGCTGCATCACCTCGAGGCCTGCCTTCTGCGACAGATTTCCGGTCGGCTCATCCGCCAGGATCAGCTTTTGTCCGCCGATGAGCGCGCGCGCGATCGAGGTGCGCTGCATCTCGCCGCCCGAGAGCTGGTGCGGCAGCGCATCGGCGCGGCTTGCAAGCCCGAGCCGCTCGAGCAGCGCCGCGATACGCTTCCTCTCGCGCTCGGGATGGCCGCCCGCGATCGAGAGCGGCAGGCCCACGTTCTCCGACACGGAGAGGTTCGGCAGCAGGTTGAAGAACTGGAACACGTAGGCGATCGACGCGCGGCGCCGCAGCGTGCGCGCCTCGACGCCGAGCTCGGAGAGATCCGCGCCGCCGAGCAGCACCTTGCCGGCCGAGGGCTCGTCGAGGCCGGAGAGCAGGTGCAGCAGCGTCGACTTGCCCGAACCGCTCGGGCCCATCACGCACACGAATTCCTGCTCGCCGACCTCGAGGTCGACGCCGCGCAGGATCGCGATCTTCTGGCCGTCCTGCTGCTGGAAGCGGTAAAGGCCCTGGGTTTCGACGAGGTGGGTCATGGCGGGTGTGCTCTGTGCCGTAAAGTAGATTGCCACCGGTTCGGGAAAACCGCAAGCACCCGCTCGCTATTCCTGCGCCGCCTTCGCGCGCTCCCAGGCCGACATCAGCACTCCGAGCGGCAAGTCCCTCATCGAGCCCGGCAGCTCCTTCTCCATCGAACGGAAGCGGCCCTCGAAGCGCGCGAGCGCCTTGCGGCAGAGCGCCTCGGGATCGAGGTCGAGGTAGCTCGCGAGGAAGGCGGAAGAAAGCAACACGTCCCCCATCTCGGCCTCGACCGCTGCGCGCTGTTCCGCGCTGCACTTCGCCTTGGGGTCGAGCAGCATCCCGCTCTCCTCGAGCGCGTACTCGAGCTCACGCTGCTCCTCCTCGACCTTGGAGAGCGCGCCCTCGGCGCTGTCCCACTTGAATCCGGCGGAGACCGCCTTGCTCGAGATGCGCGCCGCGCGCTGCAGTGCGGGAAGCGCCAGCGGAACGCCGGCGAGCGCGCTCGCGTCCTCC
>Ga0302321_100006787_pt1 | contig 10088 bp, 2 predicted proteins | sample Fen_T0_1_FD_202505 | JGI IMG/M metagenome (GOLD analysis project Ga0302321, IMG submission 202505) | Peat permafrost microbial communities from Stordalen Mire near Abisko, Sweden - Fen_T0_1 | ecosystem: Environmental > Terrestrial > Soil > Wetlands > Permafrost | place: Sweden: Abisko... | reverse complement strand
CTTGGTCGTCTGCTCTGGGCTCAGGGCATTGAGTTGGTCATCCGTCAGGGAGTCAAGCTGTGGCGCAGTCAATCCCTCGATGCTGTCTGCGGTAACGGACGAGAGCTGGACCGGGGAAAGGACATCGATTTGTGTTAGCGCCAGGGAGGAGATCTGGGTGCTTGTGAGACCACCAATCTCCTTCGATGTCAGACTAGCCAATTGTGTCGTACTGATGGTGCCAAGTTGCGTTGTCGTGAGGGCCGAAATCTGCGAAGAAGTCAACGCGACGAGTTGCTTGGTACTAAGCGCGGACAGCTCACTCGCGGTAAGTCCCTGAACCCCCGTCGTGCTAAGGGCTGCAATTTGGGCGGTTGTCAGTGCGTTCAATTGCGTTAGGGCTAGAACCGCAACTTGTGTCGAGTCTAGCGCGGACACCCAACTTGCCGGCAAGTTGCTCAATTGAGTTGTGCTAAGCGCACTCAGTTGTGTCGGATTGAGCTCGCTGATGAGCGAGGGGCCGAAGCCTGATAGCTGGCTGGTGCTGAGGGCGGACAGGCGTGTGGCAGAGACGGTCGCAAGCTGTGTTGTGGTGAGGGCGCCGAGCTCAGCCGGGGTAATATAGGCGAACAAGGTCGCCGGAATATTGGCAAACTGACTGGGCGTAAGCCCCTTGACACCGGTTGCTGAAAACGAAGCGATCTGCTGCGTGGACAATGCGCCAAGCTGTGTGTTGGTCAATTGACTCACGCTAGTTGAGCTAAGTCCGTTGACCGCCGCAAGGCTCAACGCGCGCAGCTGCGTAGTGGAGAATGTTGCGATTTGCGTCGTGGAAAGTTCGTAGGACTGCGTCGCGGTGATCGCGCCGAGTTGACGGGTGCCAAGCAAGCCAATTTCCGTCGCAGTGAGACCCGTAATGGCAGTAGTTGATAGCGACGATATCAACGTTGGTGTGAGCGCGGCAAGCTGCGTTGCGTTCAGCAGCGCTACTTGCGAATCAGTAAGCCCCGCAATACTTGTTGGCGCAAGGTTACTGATCTGAGTTGAAGTTAGAGCCGCTAGCTGTGTTCCCGCGAGTACGCCTATCTCACTGCTGTTCAGGCCCCTGGCTTGGGTCGTCGTAAGGGCGGCGATTTGAGTGGTCGCGAGCACCCCTACTTGGGTCGTGGTGAGCGCTCCGAGTTGAGTTGAAGTAATAGCGGTCAGCAGTGTCCCCGAAAGCGCCGATATCTGAGCCAACCGCAAGCCCGCTACTGCGGTTCCGCTCAGGGCGCCAATCTGGGTGGCGTTCAAGGTAGCGAACTGAGTCGTGGAGAGTGCGGCTGACTGGGTTTCAGTCAGTCCGCGAAGCTCCGTTGCTGTGGCAATTCCAAGTTGCGTCGCGTTTAATGAATTGATTTGCGCCGGTGAAAGTGAACCAAACAGCGTGGAACTGAGGCTTGCGAACTGTCGGGTACTAAGCGCACCTAGTGCGGTTGCGGTAAATCCGGCAATGCCGGTTGAGGTCAAGGCATTGAGTTGCGTCGTGCTCAACGCCGTGACCTGCGAAGTTGAAAGTGAAGCAACCGAATCCTGTGTCAGTGCGGCCATTTGCGCGACACTTAGACCGCCGACCTGGGTTGCAGTCAATGCCGTCAACTGAGATGTCCAAATGCGTGAAATCTGTGTGGCTGTCAATCCACTCAACTGAGCCTGACTGAACTGAGCCACCTGGGGGGTTGTGAGCGCTCCGATTTGGAATTCGTCAAGGCTACTGAGTTGCGTGGATGAAAGCGCCGCAATTTGAGAAATTGAGAGTTGACTGATCGCGTTTGGAGCGAAGCCATCGATTCCCGCCACGGATAGCAGTGTCAGCTGCGTGGGGGTGAGCACCCCAAGTTGCGTCGGAGTGAGTGCAGCAACTTGCGTTCCTGCCATGCCGCCTAGCTGGGTGGCAGAAAGCCGTGCGACTTGGGTCGTGCTAAGCGACGCTACTTGAGTTTCAAGCAAGAAGCCAAACTGGGTCGCCGTGAGCGCGGAAAGCAACGTGGTACCGAGAGCGGTCAACTGAGTCGCAGAAAGTCCAACCAGGGAATCGGGCGCAACCGCTGCAATCTGTGAGCTACTGAGCGCCGCAAGCTGCGTATTGTTTAGGTTGGCAATTTGTGTGACTGACATGCCAAAAAGCGCAGTCGGTGCAAATGCCGCAATCTGGGTCGTGGCGAGCGAGCCAACCGAAGTCGTCGTTAGCCCACTAATTGCGGAAGTTGTGAGGGCTGCAATCTGGTTCGTTGAGAACGCAGCGAGCTGAGGCACAGTGATTGCTGCAATTTGGGTGTCGGCCAAACCGCTCACCTCGGTGGTGGTCAATGTTGAGATTTGACCCGCCGAGAAGGCGTTGACTTGCGCCGCAGACAACCCCGCTACTTGAGAGCTGGTGAAGGCTCCAAGTTGATTTGCGCTCAAGACTGCGAATTGGGTCGCAGCGAGACCACATATGGAAGTGGGCGACAGCGCGCTTAGCTGCTGAGTTGAGAATTGGGCAATCTGGCTGGGCGCCAAGGCGCCAACTTGCGTTGAAGTGAGACCGGAAAGCCCGGACGTTGTAAGGATCGACAGTTGCGTGGGTGTAAGCGCGTTCAATTGCGTTGCCGTAAAGTCGCCCAATTGCGTGGGTGACAAAGCCTGGAGCTGGGTTGTCGTAAGGCTGGCAATTTGCGTCGCCATTAGCCCGGAAATCTTGCTGTCACTCAAAGCCAAGATTGCCGACGTGCTAAGTGCCGCCGTCAGCGTCACCGAAAGCCCGGCAAGCTGAGCGATTGTGAACCCTGTCGCCGCAGTGGCGGAAAACATCGAGACTTGCCCCGTCGAGAGCGCAGCAAGTTGGCCGGGTGAGAGCTGTGCCAATTGTGTCGGCAAAAGCCCCGAGATACCCGTGCTAGTAAGCGAAGCCAACTGATTTGGCAAGAGAGAAGAGACCTGTGAAGTCGTAAGAGCTGACACCTGCACAGCTGTCATAGCGCCGAGCTGAGTCTGCTTCATTTCGGCAAACTGAGTCGCGGCAAGGCCCTTAACCGCGTCAGTTGAGAGTGCTGCCAATTGGGAGGTTGCGAAGGCGCCAATCTGGGTAGTCGAAAGCGAGGCAATCTGGGTAGAACTAAGCCCCGCAATACTCGACTCCAATAGACCCGCCACTTGCGAGCTGGCAAGGACGCCTAATTGCGTAGTCGTCATGGCGCCAAGCGTCACGCCGGTCAACCCACGGACCTGAAGCGATGAGAGGGAGGCTATCTGTTCGGTGCTAAGTCCGCCAACTGCCGAGGTTGACAACGCCGAAAGCTGCGTTGAAGAAAACGCCGTCAGTTCACTGAGTGAAAGGTCCGAGATGTCCGTCGAAGTAAGCACGGATATCTGTGCTGTGGCAATGGCTCCCAACTGTGTCGGACTCATGATCGCGATTTGCGTCGCAGACAGAGCGCTAAGACCCGTACCGGTCAGCCCCCGAAGTTGAGTTGTTGAGAGTGCCTCGACTTGAGTGTCGACTAGCCTACTGAGCGTAGTTGCCGAGATTGCCCCAAACTGGCTCGGCTTCAGCCCTTGAATTTGGGTCGTAGTGAGCACGACTAGTTGCGTGGTTGTTAGGTTAGCTATGGTTGAAGTCGAAATGGCGCCAAGCTGTAGAGACGACAGGGAGCGCAGTTGTGTGGTCGAAAGTGCGGCCAGCCCCCCCGTCGCGAGCCCGGACAGGGCGGTCGTGGTGAGGTTTGAGACTTGTTGAGGTAATAGGGATTTGAGCTGCGCATCGCTGAAGTTAGCGATAGCGACACGGCTGAGCCCCTTGAGCTGCGTGGTGGTCAAAGTCACGAGTTGCGTCGATGTTAACCCGGCCACGTTGCTGGTGGTAAGTGCCGCAAGTTGAGTGGACTTGATCGCGTACAGGAAGCCGGTTGTCAGCTCCGCCACATCAAAACTGCTAAGCCCGGCGATCTGCGCCTGTGTAATTGCGCCTATTTGATCGGCATTGAAGTTACCAAGTTGGGTGACAGTTAGCTGTCCCAACGTGCTCGAAGTGAGACCTTGGATTTGAGAGGTGCTAAGCGCGGCTAGCTGAACCGCTGACAGGGCGCTCAGCGTCGTCGAGCTGATGGCGCCGAGTTCGGTAGGGCGGAGAGCGCGGACCTGTAACGTGGAGAGAGCGCCAATCTGTTCGGTAGAAACACTTGCAACAGCACTTGTAGAAAGACTGGCAAGCTGCGATGTGGATAGCGCCGCAAACTGTTGGGTCGTAAGCGTCTTCAAACTTGACGCCATAAGCCCGGATACGGAAGTCGTCGAAAGCGCGGCAACCTGGGTCGTCCCGAGCGCCAACAATTGCGTTTCGGACAGAGCTGCGACCTGTTTCGGCGTGAGCCCCTTGACTTGCGTCGAAGACAACGACGAAATCAGACTCTCCGTGAGGCCGCCGATTGCCGTAGACGCGAGCGCTGCAAGTTGACTGGAAGAGAATGAAGCCAACTCTGATAGGCTAAGCTCGCTTACATCGGTGTTGCTGAGTAGAGCTAGCTGCGTTGAAGTAATCGCGGCAAGTTGCGTCGAGCTGAACGCCGCAACCTGATCTGAGTTCAACTCGCTCAGTGAGCTACCTGAAAGACCGCGGATCTGAGTTACGCTAAACGCGCTAAGCTGTGTGCTGGTCAGCCCATCGACAGCAGTCGTCGTCAGATAGCCAATTTGCAGTGGAGAAAACCCCCGCAATTGGGTTGCGGTTAGGGCGGCAAGTTGACTGCCGCTGAGAGTTGCCGTGGCAGTTACGGAAAGCGCGGATAGCTGAGTTGAGGTAAAGGTAGCAAGGGTGAGCGGGCTAAGACTCGCAATGCCCGTCGAAGTAAGGCCACGAAGCTGAGTTGAGGAAAGAGCAAGCAACTGATACGTCGAAAGGGCAGCAAGCTGAGTGTCCACAAGACTGCCAATGGCGGCGGCACCAAGGCTGCCAATTTGCGTTGTGGTCATCAAAGAAAGCGACGCCTCGCTCAGACCCATCACGGAACTAGCCGAGAGCGTAGCTAGCTGCGTCCGGGAGAGGCTAGACAGTTCGGTGCGACTGAGCGCGCTCACAGTAGTCGCGTCGAACCCCCTGACTTGAGCCGAAGTAAGAGCGGACAGCTGTGTCGAGGTGAACGCTTCCTGGTCCTTCTGAAGCAAATCGTTCACGACCGCGGTGCTAAGACCCGCTATCTGAGAGTTCGTAAGTGTGGCAAGTTGCGTGCTCGACAGGGATTCGGCAAGGTCCGTCGTGAGTGCGCCCACCTGGCTTGTCGTCAAGGAGCGCAGCTGTGTCGAGGACAGATTCGCGATCTGCTCTTCCGTGAATGCCTTGATCTGGTTGGGTGTGAAAGCTGAAATTTGCGATGTCGACAGGGCGGCGAGTGTGCTTAACGAAAGGGTACCTATCTCCGTCACAGCGATTGCTCGAAGTTGAGCGACGCTCAAATTCGAGACTTGGGTTACGGTTAGTGATGCCAGTTGTGCTGGCGTCAAGCTTCCAACCGTTGTTACCGAAAGCCCACTTATCTGCGTCGTGGTCAATGACGCAATCTGCCACTCGGAAAGCCCCGATATGGCCGTCCTAGATAGCGCTGCGAGTTGGGTGGAACCAAGAGCTCCGAGCGCTGTAGCAGACAACTCACTTACATTTGTGCTCGATAGTCCGGCTATTTGCGACGCCAAAAGTCCCGCTACCTGCGTGGTTCCAAGACCGCTCATCTGCGTTGAGTTGAGCGCGCTAATGGCGGCGCCGGAAAAACCACGTAGCTGCGCAATCGTTAACGCGCCGAGTTGTCCGGCGGAAAGCGCAGTAACCGCGGTGCTCGAGAGAGCCGAAAGTAGCGTTGTCGTCATCCCAAGCAGCTGGGTATTGGTAATGCTTGAGACCTGATCGACTGTGAATCCTGCGACTCCGCCGCGTGACAAGGCGCCAATTTGGGTCGAACTCAGCGACGAAAATGTGAGAAGTGATAGCTCACTGACATCCGCGCTCGTAAGACCGAGCATCTGAGTGGTAGTAATTGCCGCAAGTTGGGTTTGAGTGAGAGCGCCAACTTGGGTCGAGGTGAGTGCACTCACGCAGGAGCTGGCCAAGCCACGGACCTGCAGCGTCGAAAGACTGGCAATTTGCGCATCGGAAAAGCCATCCATCGCGGCTGTCGAAAGCGCGGAAAGTTGGGTCGAACTGAACGTAGCGAGTTGATCGAGTGTGAGTTCTGCGACATCCGTCCGCGTCAACCCCCTCAATTGCGTGGCCGTCAATACAGAAAGCCCGGTTGCGCCAAGTGCGCCGAACTGCGTCGCACTAAGCTCGCTAACGTCGCTGCTGCTTAGGCCAATCAACTGAGTGGTGGTGAGAGACTGAAGCTGCGTTACGGCTAAGCCATCGACCGCGCTGGTGGTAAGGGCGCTCAGTTGAGTTGTTGATAATCCGCTGAGTTGGTTGTTGCTGAGGGACGCAACTTGGTTGGAAGACAACCCAGGGATTGCGCTCCGAGAAAGCGCTCCGAGCTGAGTTGAACTTAAGGCGACCAGCTGATCCGTCGATAATTCACTTATGTCAGTGCTATTCAGCCCGCGCAGCTGAGTTGTTGTTAAGGCGGCAAGTTGGTCCGCTCGGAGCGCGCCAAACTGCGTTGAGGTAAGCGCGCTTACGTCCGCGCTACTCAGGCTTGTGAATTGTGCGAGCGTGAAGGCATCGAGCAACGCGGAAGTCAGTCCACTTGCCGCCTGGGTGGTGAGTGCTCCAATCTCTGTCGTTGTAAGCGCGCGGAGTTGTGCCGTGGACAACGCGGCGACTTGATTGTTGCCAAAACCTCGAATTTGAACAGCCGCGAGGGATGCCACTTGCTGCGTGGACAGCGCGACGACTTGTGAATCGAGCAGTGCACCAAATTCCTTTGCAGGGACACCCAACAGATCCGTGACCGAGAGGCCTGCGATCTCTGTGGCATTCAGTGAGGAAAGAGAGGTGACGGCCAACGGGCTACGTACTCCAGGCTCCGCGTGTTTGTCGGAGTCACAAGGACAGAGTGGACAAGGCCATCTCGCAACTGTCGCAGGATTGAATCGTTACGAATACCGGCAACGCGGTCGAGCGAAAGTCGAACCTTCCGAGACCATACGGCGTTACCAAGGGGGGGCTGAAGCATCGAACTACTTTCGGTGGACCCCGAAAGAAGGCCAATCCTGTCTTGCAATTGCGAGCCCCGTGCCATTCGGCTGGTAAATCATCGCCCGAGCGGCTGCCAAGGTGCAGTTGTTCAGGTTCTCTGCGTCGCGGTGTTTCCCGCGGTCATGCAAGCGAGCGACCCGGGTCAAGTGTTGCGTTTTAGCCTACCGGTAGGTTCGCTAATTTGGGCCATCCGGTCGTCAATCGCCAGCCACTCTTCAGCGTCAAGGATTTGACGTTTGCGGCGCTGCTGGGGGTGCTGAACGGCTCTAGGCGAAGGCGACCGCGCGTTCCGCTAGGCCCTGAATTACCGAGTGCAAACTCCTAAGTCGAACGATCTTGTCCGATGGAAAGCGCGATGCGATCCCGGCTAATATCCCGGTGACGCGAGCGGTGCCACCCGTGCAGCACACTAACTCGATCCCACTTGGATCGATAGCGCTTTCCTTGAGCGTTCGATCGAGAGAACGCATGATGGCATCCACCTGGGGTTTGGAGAACGTCTGAAACTCGGTTCGTTGGATAGGCACTTCAAGCTCAATGCCTGGGTAATCGAAGACAACGTGCGCTGACAATTCGTCGGAAAGGGAACGCTTGCAATGCTCGATGGCCTCGAACACCTGAAAGCCTAGAGAATCTTCCACCAGGCACAACAATTGATCAATGTGCTCTTTGTCGTCGGGCCCAAGGGATCCCGAGCGTACACTGTGCAGGAAGCTCATGATGTCGCGCCGCGCAAGCAAACACGTGTCCGCGGGTGAGCAGAGCGACTCCATGAGCGAACGCGGCATCGTTAGCACATTGGACCCCAGGGGAACGCGGTAGGTAACCTCCGAACCGAAGCTTCGAGAGACTTTGTGTCGCATGATGCTTCCGTCAAAGGCATCTCCCGCGACGGACACGCCCCCAATGGCCAAAACCTCGGCGCGGTCCTGATTGGGCGCTAAACGAGCGACGGTGAAGTCTGAGGTGCCCCCACCAAAATCTGCAATTAGTACGACCTTTGGCTCGGTCAGGCGACTTCGAAAATCATACGCAGCCGCGACCGGTTCAGGACAAAAATGCACCTCATCGAAGCCGGCGAAGCGTGCCGCCCGTTCAAGCCTTTGTTGGGCAAGCGCATCCAGCGCCGGATCATCGGAGAATTGCGCCGGGCGTCCCAATAGCGTGCGTCGGACGTCACATCCGTAGTGTCGATTTGCGCGTTCTCGGATCTCGCGCAAAAATACGCCGATCAACTCCTCGAGTTTCACTAGACGACTGCCGAGCCTCGTCTCCTCAAAACTTGCCATTGGCAAGAAGCGCTTCAGAGACCGCATGAAGCGACCCTTCATGCCTTCGCTTTGGTAGCGAGCTAGAGCGTCGCCGCCAAAGTACCACTGATTGCTCTCCGAAAAGAACAGAATGCTTCGAAATACGGTCGCGTCTTCCGAATTCGGATCGAGGGCGAACGGGGCGCCAACTTCACTTGGATTTACAGCGCAGAGCAGTGAATTGCTGGTGCCAAAGTCGATCGCGTAGAGGGTAGGCTTGTGTTTCAACATCACGGCATGAACGCCGCCCCGAAAGGGCGTGGGCGCGAAGCCTGATGCGTCCAGGCACGGTTTACAACGGACGCACGCAGGGGATCCTGATTTCGTTCCACAGACAACGAGTCAACTGGGCAAACAGAGGCAATTCATGCGGGTACCAATTGACCGGCCGCGCCAGCATTTGTGTCGGAACCAAGTCGGGTCGAACGGTTTGCCGGACTTCGTCGCCAGCTGAGGCATCGCGCAATTTGGGGTTAGTGCGGCGTAATAACGCTGTGGTTCGCGACTCAAGCGACGTCACCTGACGTGCGCTATTGGGACGCCGTTGCAGGCCAGCGTCTGGAACGAATTCGGCGAGTATTCGAACCTTGCCCCGCGTTACTTGATTGGCGCAAACAGAACCGCGCGCCACTCGCCGCGTTCGAACACGGTGGGACCATGTTGGGGCAATAGCGAACGGTACTTCCCGAGTAGTGAGGGCACATCGGTGGCGGTGAGTCCTGAGAGTACGAGGTAACCGTTGGTCGCAAGTCGCTGAGTGAGTTGCTCCGCAAAGTCGATAAGAACTTTAAGCAATATATTGGCGGCAATGAGTTCGAAAGTAATCGGCGCGACACTGAGCGTCGTGCGGAATTCGAACGCGGACAAGACGCGGTTTAGAGCGGCGTTGCGGCGCGCCTCATCGAGAGCAAACTCGTCGATCTCGACGCATTCAACCTTGGCGCCGGTAAGAGCCGCTGCTATCCCCAAAATCCCGTTGCCCGCGCCGAAATCAAGCATGCGCTTTGGCGCGATTTGGGAACGCAGCAAGTACCCAATTGCCAACAGGCAAAGCTGAGTGGTTTCATGTCGACCGTCGCCAAATCCCTTGCCCTGAGCAATGGTGATGGGTTGCGCACCAGCTGTGCCGTTGGTAACGTCTGAGGCTGGTTCCGCGGCGTCTCCGTAACCAATTTGGTAGTAGGGCAAGACCTCGCGGATGTATGTTCGGTAGGGAGGGTGACCGTTGGGCACGGTCAAGGCTAGCCTGACTTGGCGGGTCGCGGGCAATTTAGACTGTCTGCGCGACCCAAAACGAAAGGAACTTGCCGCAGCCCCTGTCCCATTCCCCGGATTTGTTGTAACTGACCGAGCCATGGACAGTCTTTCCGAATACGATCCCCATCGGGGCTCCTATCGTGACGTCGTTACGCACAAATTGATGCTGCAGGACGTTGTGCGCACGGCAGGCTACCTTGAGGGAATTCGTTTCGCGGTCAAACCTGGCGATCGGGTTATCGATTTCGGTGCTGGCACTGGGGTGCTCTCGATCTTCGCAAAACGCTGCGGAGCCGGGCAAGTGGACGCCATCGAGCGCACCAGCATCATTGAACAGGCGAAGA
>Ga0302321_100006786_pt1 | contig 10089 bp, 4 predicted proteins | sample Fen_T0_1_FD_202505 | JGI IMG/M metagenome (GOLD analysis project Ga0302321, IMG submission 202505) | Peat permafrost microbial communities from Stordalen Mire near Abisko, Sweden - Fen_T0_1 | ecosystem: Environmental > Terrestrial > Soil > Wetlands > Permafrost | place: Sweden: Abisko... | reverse complement strand
CCGGCGTGCAATCGTTATATTGACACTGCACCGGGCATTGATGCGGGAGCCAACACGGCTTTGGACGTTACTGATGCGGGGCTTGCTTTGCAGCCTGTCGTTAGTACTGGAGGGGTTGTTTGCACTTCGTTCTCTGTAACTCCCACTGTTCAAACTATCACGGTAACTGCCATCAACGCTTCGGACCAACTTCCGACGACGAATCCCTCCGATCTCACATACACGGCGTCTCTTGTTCCACAAGCCTGTTTCCCTGGAACACCTCCCGTGAATTGGATTGTGGATCGTGCCGATCTCGCAACTATGTCACCGATGGGACAATTTCTCGTGATATCGCCCGTGGCTGGCCCGATTCTCAGCACTGGCTACATTGGCTCGTTCCCCGCAGTGCCGGTAACGGCCAACGTCGTAGTTAATGCCAACTCTACCGATGCAGGGGTACCCGCGGCAACTGCAACACTTTTCGCTTCGACATCGAGCGCTGTCGACCCAATGATAATAGTGTACCCCTATCCGGTCAGCTCGACTCGACCGACGGTCTTTCCGCTGGGTCTCCTCGCCCCCGTTGTCCAATGGAATGCGGGGGGCAGTTCGGCTGACGCTATCAAGATATCACTTCGGTACCCCGCCTCGTCAGGCGCGCAGTTCACGTGGTCCAAGATCACGACCGAACAGACGTTGTCGCTGCAAGCGAATCCTGCGGTCGCCTCGAAGGGGCCCGCGGTGATAATCCCTCAGAACGTATGGTGGGCGTTCGAAAACTCAGCCAAGGGTAACGATGCTGTGATCGCCGTTCAGCGTGTGGTGGCGGGCTCGCTCAAAGCGGAAAAGACGATTCCGATTCGCTTCGCAAACGGACAGCTCAAGGGTACGGTATACTACCAGTCCTACGGAACGAACCTAGTTAAGAACTGGACATCGATCTATCGAACCAGCGTCGCCGATCGGCGTTTTGGAGCGGCTACCCTCGCGATCAAGCCCGGCGCAAGTCAGCCTGTACTCGCAACAAGCTACGACAGCGCAGGGGTGAACCAGAACGATTCGAACGGCTGCATTGTTTGCCACTCAGTCGCGAGCAACGGCAGCGTTCTCGCAACAATGACGCAGAATAGCTACAATCGCCTACTCGTGCCGCTGCCGACAGGCGCGACGAACGCGGCTGCATTGAGCACCGACGCTATGGGTTCGGGCGGAACGCCCTATGGATGGCCCGCGTTCTATCCCGATGGCACGATGCTGTTCTCTAGCTCAAGTGACTACCCTGGGGACAGCCCGGGGCAAAACTCGCAGCTCTACGCAATCGTTTCGGGACCTCCTTCGGTTTCCATTGGAACCTTGGTTGCTTCGGGCCACGGCGGGCTGCCGTCGGGGCTGCAAGCCATGCTACCGGCATTTTCGCCCGACGGCAGTCACGTGTCGTTCGCCGTTCGCAACGCACCGAACCCTGTCACGCAGGGTCTCAACGCAGGAACCAATTGGAATACCTGGCACGACCTCGCGGTGATGGATTTCAATGTGGATTCCTACTCGTTTTCGAACTTGCGCCGCGTTGCTACGGCACCTACTGCGCCAGGTGGCAGCCCGTTTGGCACTCCATTCCAAAGTGTCGGCAATCTCCCCACAATCCCCGATCTCGCGTCCAAGTTCGGAGGCGGGGTGGCGCCTTACTCGGGCAGTTCGGCGCATCAATCCGCCACGGTTTCTGGCGCGGAACATCAGCATTACTTCACCGGTGCGTCGACTCAGCTGTCGATCGGCACCGGTGACAAGCTCATCACCTACGTGTATTTGGACGCCAGTAACCCGCCCTCCGAGGTGATGCTTCAATGGAATGACGGCAGCTGGGAACACCGCGCCTACTGGGGTGCAAACTCGCTCTCTTGGGGGAGTGACGGCACGGTATCGAGGCATTACGAGGGGGCATTACCTGCTACGGGTCAGTGGGTTCGTCTACAAGTCCCGGCAGCAGATGTTGGACTCGAGGGCAGCGCGCTCAACGGGATGGCGTTTACACTATTTGGCGGCAAGGCTACTTGGGACCATTCGGGAAAGGTCACTTCGGGTGGCACCGAGACCGTTTGGGTTGAAGATGCACTCCCTACCGGCGCATCGCCGAGTTCCGATGGTGGCGACAGCTGGGACTGGATTCCACACGCCGTTTCCGTGCAGCCCTATTCAGGAAACAAGGCGCACCAGTCCGCCACAGCACCTGGCGCGGAGCATCAACACTACTTCAATGGCGCGTCGTCCTTGTTACCAATTGGAACCGGCGACACGCTATTCACGTACGTGTACTTGGACGCTACGAACCCGCCCTCGGAAGTGATGGTCCAGTGGAACAATGGCAGCTGGGACCATCGCGCTTACTGGGGTGCAAACACGATCGGCTGGGGGACTAACGGCACGGTCTCGAGGCTCTCCAAAGGTGCTTTACCCGCCACTGGCCAATGGGTGCGCCTGCAGGTTACAGCAGCCGAGGTGGGTCTCGAGGGCAGCAGCCTCAATGGGATGGCGTTCACACTCTTCGGCGGCAAAGCTACATGGGACCATTCAGGAAAGGCCACATCGGGGGGCACGGAGACGGTTTGGGTCGAAGACGCAACCCCAGCGGGCGCATCGCTAGCCTCTGATTCACCTGACAGTTGGGACTGGGTCCAACAATCACTCTGCGCCCAAGATAGCCAGTGCAGCCCTGGCGTCTGTTCGACGAGTGGACCGAGTCAGGGGCAATGTATTTGCGCCAATGACAGTCAATGTTCTCCCGGGATCTGTGTGGCGAGTGGGGCAAAACAGGGGCAGTGCGCTTGCACGTTGGACAGCCAGTGCAGTCCCGGGGCATGCAACACGACGACGGGGCAATGTGCCTCGTGCAGCACGGACAGCCAATGCGCTCCGGGTGTCTGCCTGTCCGGCGTCTGTAAGTGTACCCAGGACAGCCAATGCTATCCGGCTACCTCTTGCTCGAACGGCAGTTGCAATTACAGTGGATCCTCAAGCTATGCGTACGAGCCGGTCTGGTCGACCTTCCTACCGGATGGGGATCGGGTCGTGTATGAACTCGAGACGGTTTACAACGGCAGGGATTGGGGAGGTTCACGTTCGGAATGCGAAAATTCGTACCCTGCCGCTTGTCAGAACACCGGGGCCCGAGGAGAACTTTGGGTGGCCGACGGGAATGGAATTGCACCTCCCGTGCGCCTAGATGCTGCGAACGGCAAGATCAACGGAGCGACATACCTGCCCCTATTGCCTTCGAATGGTCATAACGCGGGATGGGAAGCTGAGTTGAATTACGAACCGACGGTAAATCCTCACCCATCGGGTGGATATGCGTGGGTCGTTTTCGTTTCACGGCGACTCTACGGGAATATCGCCACCATAAACCCCTGGTGGAGCGATCCGCGTTATCAGGACCTCTATGAAGATCCGACACCGAAGAAGCTTTGGGTGGCGGCCATCGACCTCAATGCCGCGGCAGGTACGGATCCGAGTTACCCAGCCTTCTATCTACCCGGGCAAGAACTCCTATCGGGCAATGCCCGAGGATACTGGGTGCTCAACCAATGCTCAGGACTGGGGTCCGCTTGCGATACAAATGAGGATTGCTGCAACTCTTCTGGCGCAAATGCGAAAGCTGCGTGCCGCGTTGTCGTAAACCCTGCACCACCGCCTGTCGTCAAGCAGTGTCAGGCCATCTCGAACGTATGCACCGCAATGAGCGGAAAATGTAGTTTGCCCACCGACTGCTGCGGATTCCCACAAGCGAACTGCACCGCTGGGATTTGCGTTCCCCCTCCACCGGTGCTGACCTTCGATAACGCATCGTTCGTCCGCATCTATCAATCAACATGCGGCGACGGCAAGCTTCCCATTTGGCGATACCTTCAGTGGCAAACAATTACGCCAAAGGACTCCAATATCATTTTTTATGGGCAGTCATCAGATAAGAACACACCGGCAACATGGGCCAGTACGCCGCTCGTACGGCTTGGGTCCGTAACCGACCCGACTGGCATAGGGTCCTATCCTCCAAACTGGAGGGGGGTTGATGTGGATCCGATTCTCATTGCGGCCGCCGCTTTCAGCCGAACCTACCTGCGAGTCACCATGCAGCTCGTGCCGTCGACTGACCAAACTTCTACCCCGGTCTTGATCAACTGGCGCCAGGAGTTTGATTGTGAGGACGGCCTATGAAATTCCGTGTTTTTTCGTCAGCCGCGTGGGCTTGGGTAGCTATGGGAGGCTTGCTTTGCTTCGATTGCAACCAGTCTCTTTCTCAACACCCTCCTGCGGCGGGGTGGACCAATAATTTGGGAAGTGGCACCGGGGGAACCAACTCGGACGTAAGCGTGAGCGACGCCTCGCAGTTGCCAGAGGACTCGTCCTGCGCGGATTCATCGACCGCCGACGGGTCGGCGGGTGACTTACTACATCATCGAGATTTTACGAATGTCGAAATGGACGCACTGCCACCTCCCGCTCCAGTGCCAGTGTGCTCCACGATGGTTTCTTACGCTCAGACAAATGTCCTATTTGAACTCGGGCCGAGCGGAACTATTCTAGGAAGCGTTACGCCGGATGGACTCACCGTCGCGTGGACTATTCCAGGATCGTCCTCTCCGGGTGACTCTAAGCCCCCGAGTGTTTTGATTGCGGATCGATGCTCTACTGACTCGGCGTTCGATCTACCCCAAACGGTCGACATGGGCGCGTTTGCAATTGGTCAGGACAAGGTTGCCTTAAGTCCTGACCGCCTAAGACTTGTGGTTTTACGTGCCGACCTACAAGGTTTCTTGGAGCTGCGGAGGACCGATCCGTCGAGCGCCTTTAGCCCGCCAGCGGAAGGAGATTTCACCGATATCAATAGTTCGGTCAGTGGAACCGGAGACGCTCTAGGAAGTCCCACAATTGCTCCCAATGACGAGTCATTTATCTATATGAGAGCGCAAGTTATTCAGGAATCGCGTCGCACTACAGGTGCTCGCTGGCCCACCGGAAGTCCCATGAGCATCGAGTATGCACAAGGTTCAAGCAAACAATTGAAACCGTCGGCGCTGTCGAAAGATCTCTTGACAATCTTTGTCTGGGACGAAGAGAAATTGGTCGAATCCGCGGCTTGGCGGACTTATCCGACGGACCCCTTTGAACGAATTGTTCGTGTTGGCGTTATTCCTAGCGCCCAGCCAAGTTCGTCGTGCAACGCTCTGTATTTTGCTGCCACCGGAACCGACGGGAACATCTACCTTGCTCAAGCGGACGGCTCCTATAGTCCCTAACTCAGTGCAGCATGATTGTTTGACAGTGGAGGGAACTCGAATCGTGAAATTCCGTATGCATCACAATGGTCTAAGAGGCTGCCGTTTCGTATTCCCAAATTCGCTGTTTGGCGCAAGTTTTGCGATCGCAACTGCCGTATCGGCATGTTCGGGAACGAAAAATACTACTACTGACACGGGTTCGGCATTCGCCAGTGGAGGCGGAAGTTTAGCAGGTGGGGTGACGGGTGCGGGTGGGGCGGTTGGAGTGGGCGGTGTGACAGGTACGAACGGAACCCTGTCAGGTGGCGGTTTGACGAGCACAGGCAGCACAGCGAATGTCGGAGGTGCAACATCATCGGGCGGTAGCTCAGGTAGTGGCTGCACTGGAAGTTATGAGTTGATCCAAGGCAACACCGGCCTTTGCGTCGCCAAGATGGTCTCTATTGCTGGCCCTGCCGGCGATGCTGGCCCTGCCGACGATGCTGGCCCTGCCGACTACAGCATCGACGTAACGGAAGTGACTCAAGGTCAATACGATGCTTGGCTTTCGACAGGCCCAGAAGCGCCAGCAAGTACCGACCGAAATTGCGGGTGGAACAAGAGCTATGCCAGCCAAAGCACGGGCTACACGGGTTTGGACGCTGAACATCATCCAGTTGTGAACGTGGATTGGTGCGATGCTTACGCATACTGCGAAGGCATCGGCAAGCGGCTTTGCGGCGCAATCGGTGGCGGCGCTGTCGCCTATTCTTTAGGATTCGCGGATGCAGGCATAAGCCAATGGTATCGGGCCTGTACGTCCGGAGGGACACACATATTTCCGTACGGCGATACGTTTCAGATAGGCTATTGCAACGGCAATGCCGGCGGCACTCTGCAACAAGCGACAGCAGTGGGATCGTTAGGGCAGTGTATAACGTCCGTGGCGGGTTATGCAGATGTTCACGACCTAAGCGGAAATGTCGCTGAATGGGAGGACAGTTGCAATTCCGCAAGTCAATTGGCTTTCTGTCGCCTGCGTGGTGGTTCTTACTACAACGACGCTGAGGGTCTCTCGTGCGGCAGCGACAACTACGACGACCGAAATGGTGTCAGTGCCAACGTCGGGTTCCGCTGCTGCTCCTTATAACCGACGGCGTTGCCGCCCGCACCCCCAGAACCCTTGGTTGGTTTTTGGTTGCTGGTTGCTGGTTGTTGCGAGTTGACTTTGCCGGGTACTACCGTGCAGGTTCAGGGGTTGCGGCGTCTTTGACTCGCACATCACTGAGCGCGTCATCGACTATCTGGCGTAACTCGACGACCCCGTACGGCGTGGGCACCGATCGAGCATTGGCAAAAATAGCGGGAAGCTCGGAGACGAACAGGCTTTTGCCGAGCTCTTTGTCGGCTTGCACATCCGTGGAGTAGGTATGGTCGTCGAGTGCTTTCTTGAATTCGGGCATCTTCAACCCGACCGTACTTGCATACCGATCGAGCGCAGCACGGCTGTGATCTTGAGGATTCGAGAACAGCACATCGTGGTATTCCCAGAATTTTCCCTGCGCATGCGCGGCAAAGCTTGCCTCGGCCGAAAGGCGCGCGCCGGGGTTTTTCACGAGCGGAAATTGACGAAATACTAAACGGACTTTGTCCGCGTGCAGGTTCTTGACGATGTTGTGCAGTGGCGAAAGCCGACCGCAGTCCGGGGAATCGAAGTCGCAAAACACGACAAGAACCACCGGCGCATCGAGCGGTCCTTGAGTTGGTGCATCGACGTTTACCGACTTCTGAATGGGAGCGGCAATCAACCTTCGCGCCGCTTGGAATTTCGAGAGATCGGCGAGACTTTCCGCGAAATTGTCGAGCTTGCCCTGGCAGAATTCCGTGCGAAACCGCTGCGTCTGGCGTTCGACGAATGCGCACATCTCCGAGCCTTTGCCAAAGTGCGAACACAACCGCTCGGCGAGTTTCGCACAAGGGGGCTTGGCCGTGTCCACGACGGCAGGGGGCGCCGCATCGCGGCTTTCGCCATGGGCCACGTGCCGAGATTTGCACCCCGTCAAGAAGCCACCAAGCGCGCCGAGAACGATGAATTGGATTGGGAATCGCAACACTGGATCATCCCATCATTATTTCTTCACGGGTCCCTAGCCCGCTGACGGGGCAACTGCCAAATTGAAGGAATTTGTTAGCTTACCACGGGCGGGTCGTGGTCGGTGCGACTACTCCGCCGCTGACGATTCTCGCTTGATAGCTGAAGTGTTCTTGGGCATCGAATCCCTTGCCTGAGCCATCATCTCCAGCACTAGTGCCATTCACATTGGTCACCGCTACTACGAGGTTCACGATTCCGTTGCGGGCGCCATTTGGAACTTGGACGGTGTTCTGCCCGCTCGTGAAGACGGTGCCGTAGACAGGCGCATCAGTGCTGTCCCGATAGACGAGCTGAGCCCGCATGCTTTCGGCCGTGCCTTTGTCTCCCGCGGCGTCGGGCGTGAACTCCACGGTCACCGAGGTGGCCCCCGTGTTGACCTTGATCGGAATTACATTGCGACCCTGATGGTGCGGAATGTTCGCGGTAGGCGGCCTGAAGGTGGCCGTTCCGTCGCCGCTCGGATACGTGTAGAACCAGTAGCTGTTGTTCCAGTTGCCCTGCATGTTGCTGCGCATGGCCGCGGTCCAGCCCGCAAAATCCAGGATGGCGCCGCGGGCCCCGAAGTTCTGGATCACGTGCGCGACCGCTTCATTCGAGGATGCCTTCTGCATGGCCTGGAACACGGAGAGCACCCCGCTCACCCTATTTTCCGGCTTGCCCGCCTTGCTGGCACTATCCCATACGCAGTTGATGAACCCTTGCCCCATCTCGAGGTTCACGATGAGCCAGAAGATCTCCAGGCCGTAGCGATTGATGCTGTTGACGTAAGTCTTGGCGTTCTGATCGGAGGGACCTGCCCAGGTGCCATCCGTGTTCATGCCCATCGACTCGATCGGGCCATGCGGCATCTGCAGCGTAAGGGCAGTTCCCCAACCCTCAGTGTACAAGTTTTCCACCAAGTGGGCCCGCATCGTGCCCGTGTAGCAGTTGTGGGCCTCGTGGATCCAGCCCGAGCCTTGATTGTTGAAGGCCCAGAGCTCGGCTTGTAACGCGTGGATGCTCTCGTGAAGGGCGTTGCCCCGATTCGAGTTGTCGCCGGTGCCCCAGTTGCAGGGGCACTCTTCTGTCGACTCGAAGTTCATGTGACCATAGCGATCCCCCTGGTGGCCGCCTTGACCAGTCATCGTCGCACCGGAGATCCCGCTGTTCAGGACGACCCAGTTCATGTAGTAGCCGCGCTTCCAGTCGAGGAATCCGTAGAACTTAACCTGCTCGACCACGTCCTTGATCTCCTCGTTGAGATCATTGACGTCGAAGTTGGCAACGGTGTCTGTGATGCAGGCCTGCCTGGTCGACCCGAGGAGCATCGCGAGTCCGCCCTTGGCAATCTGGGTGGCATAGGAGCCCGCCGGCGCGCGTTGCTGGAGCGCCGTGGTCGGCACCGCGTCGGTCCCGAAGCACTGCGGCCAAGTGGAACTCGAGCCTCCTGCGCTAGCGCCACCGGCAGAAGTAGTGCCGCCGGTTGCAGTCATGCCGCCCGTCGACTTGGAACCACCGGTTGCGGTGCTACCGCCCACAGCCTTGCTGCCACCCGTGTTGGACGAAGTGCCGCCGTTGGGCTTAGTCCCACCAGCGTTCGATCCGCCAGTTGCGGTATTGGCTCCACCCGTAGCGACGCTCGCGCCGCCAGTGGATGATGAAACACTGCTGCTCGAGTTCCCTCCCACTGAATTTTTCCCGCCCGTTTGCGCTACGCCACCGGTCGTGACTGCTCCGCCGCTGGCTTGAGCGCCGCCGGTAGCAACGTCACCGATTGCCGAATTGGTCCCGCCTGTGGTCATTGCACCACCGGTGGCCTGAGTGGAACCACCGCCCGTGCCTACTTGCCCTCCCGATGTGGTCGCGGAACTGCCTCCAGTGTCTGCAACCGAACTGCTCCCACCATCCGACGGAGTACTGCCAGTGTCAGAACCGGAGCAGGCAGCGAGTGCCAAGAACACCGCGGCAACTCCCAAGTATCGAGATTGAATGGACAAACTAGTAGTACGCAGCAAGGGGCTCTCGGTCATGGTGCTATGGGTGCTGCAACCCGACAGGGCCCAAACGGGTCAAAAAAACGCTCGCCTAGCTATTCCAGGCCTGTTCCTTGACCTCGAGGAATCTCACTTTCGGCCAATCCTTCTTGGTCGTGTCAAGGTGCCAGGAGTTGCGCGCCAGGAACACAGGGGCTCCGGCGTGATCGTCTGCCATGCTCGACTCGTTCGCGGTTGAAAACTCTTCGATTGTCTTATGAGAATCGGCCTCCACCCAGCGCGCCGTGTACAGCGCAGTTCCCTCGAACGCCACAGGGATACCGTATTCTGTACGGATTCGATCAGCAAGTACGTCGAATTGAAGTGATCCAACGACACCGACGATGGCACTATTGCCGAATCTCGTCCTAAACACCCGCGCAGCCCCCTCTTCAGCCAATTGCTCGAGCGCGCGACCCAGGTGTTTGGCGCGCAGGGGATCGGTTGCGCGCACTCGCTGCAACAGTTCAGGCGCAAAACTCGGAATTCCCACATAAGTAAGCTCTTCCCCCTCCGTCAGCGTGTCGCCGATGCGAAGCTTGCCGTGATTGGGAATGCCCAGAATGTCTCCGGCCACGGCCTCATCCACGATTTCGCGATCCTGAGCCAGAAAGAACATCGGGTTGTGAATCGGCATCTCGGCGCCGGAATGCACGTGAAGTAGCTTCATTCCGCGGTGGAAGTG